>WNGR01012899.1_pt1 | contig 10413 bp, 8 predicted proteins | sample 5407581 | NCBI WGS metagenome assembly WNGR01 (sample SAMN13153383, study PRJNA577476) | soil metagenome | isolation source: 80 cm soil or saprolite under Garry oak tree replicate 2 | place: USA:California | collected 2016-06-15
CGAGCTCAGCGTCATTGCCGGTTGCAGGCCCGTGTCCTTGATCTCCGCGCTCAAGCCCGACGGCGACGCGCCGTACAGCATCACGCCCGGGCGCACCCAGTCGAAATGCGCCTCCGGATACCAGAGCGTAGCGGCCGAATTGGACAGGCTGCGCGCGCCCGCGATACCCTGCGCGCCGCGCTCGAACGCTTCCATCTGGTGGGTGATGCCGCGCTCGCTGTCGGCGTCCGAGAAGTGGGTCATCAACGTGATCTGGCCCACGCCCTGACAGGCCCGCGCGCGCTCCCACGCGGCGCGGAACTTCTCGGGCAGATAGCCGAGCCGGTTCATGCCGCTGTTCATTTTCAGCTGGATATTGACGGGCTTGGACAGACGCGCCATTTCCAGCATGCGCAATTGCTCGTCCGAATGCAGCGCCGTGGTGAGGCTGTAGCGGTCGATCACGTCGATATCCGTCGGCCGGAAAAAGCCCTCGAGCAACAAAATTGGCCCGGCCCAGCCCAATTCACGCAACTTCACGGCTTCTTCGAGGTCGAGCAAACCAAAGCCGTCGGTTGCGCGCAAGCCCGGGAACGCTCGCGCGAGCCCGTGACCGTAGGCGTTGGCCTTGACGACGGCCCATATTTTGGACTTCGGCGCATAACGACGGGCAACTGCGAGGTTATTGGCGAGAGCGGCGGTATGAATCGTGGCTGAGACTGGGCGCGGCATGGGATATTTTCGTAAAGACATTGTCGAATCAGCAGCTTACAGGGTGTTTGCAACGCCCCCGCGATAACCGCGACAATGCGATCAAGGATTCTGCTAGTCGGGATTCGGCTATTTTCGTGATATAAAGCCGTGCGCACAACCCATTTCGAACGGAATAAGCCCGGACGCACACCTCACGGCCGGGGCGGACAGACCGCAGCGAGGAAAGCATCGCATCAGATGAAAAAAGGTTTTTACACCATTATGGCCGCGCAGTTTTTTTCGTCGCTGGCCGACAATGCGCTTCTGATCGCTGCTATTGCACTGCTGAAAGATCTTCACGCCCCGAACTGGATGACGCCGCTGCTCAAGCTGTTTTTTGTGCTGTCGTACGTCGTGCTCGCGGCTTTTGTCGGCGCCTTCGCGGACTCCCGTCCGAAGGGCCGCGTGATGTTCGTGACCAATACGATCAAGGTGGTCGGCTGCCTCACGATGCTGTTCGGCGCGCATCCGCTGCTGGCCTACGGCATCGTCGGCTTTGGCGCCGCCGCCTACTCGCCCGCCAAATACGGCATTCTCACCGAGCTGCTGCCGCCTGACCGCCTCGTCGCCGCGAACGGCTGGATTGAAGGCACGACCGTCGGCTCGATCATTCTCGGCACCGTGCTCGGCGGCGCACTGATCAGCCCACATATTGCATCGCACGTCATCAAGCACACGCCGTCCGCGATCCATACGCCGGCGGAAGCCGCGATGCTCATCATCATCCTGATCTACATCATTGCCGCGCTCTTCAATCTGCGCATTCCCGACACGGGCGCCCGCTATCCGCGCCAGGCGCACGGACCGATCAAGCTCATCACTGATTTCGCCGACTGCTTTGTCGTGCTGTGGCGCGACAAGCTCGGCCAGATTTCGCTCGCCGTCACGACGCTGTTCTGGGGCGCGGGCGCGACGCTGCAATTCATCGTGCTGAAGTGGGCGGAAGTGTCGCTCGGCATGTCGCTGTCGGAAGGCGCGATCCTGCAGGCCGTGGTCGCCGTGGGCGTCGCGGCGGGCGCGATGATCGCCGCCGCGCGCGTGCCGTTGAAGAAGTCGCTGTCGGTGCTGCCCGTCGGCATCATCATGGGCATCGCGGTGATGCTGATGGCTTTCTATACGAAGCATATGTTCCCGTCGCACTGGGGCTTTTACTTCGGCAAGATGCACGTCCCCGGTTATCTGATCTTTGCCTATATCTTCCTGATGATCGTCGGTGCGCTGTCGGGGTTCTTCGTCGTCGATTCCGTGTCGCTGATCGGCGAAGCCCGGCACTGACGCGGCACTGACACCTGCCGCTGCCGCACCTTCGCTGCGGCCGTGCACCCGTCTTCTTCCAGCGCGTCACGCGCGCTCCGCTTTTCAGGTTCTTCCATGACCCGACCGATTCCCAACGTCCTGACGATCGCCGGCTCCGACTCCGGTGGCGGCGCCGGCATTCAGGCCGATATCAAGGCTTTCTCGGCGCTCGGCGCGTACGGCGCGAGCGTGATCACGGCATTGACGGCGCAGAACACGCGCGGCGTGACGGCCATCCACACGCCCGACCCCGGCTTCGTCACCGCGCAACTGGATGCCGTGTTCGACGACATCCGCATCGACGCGGTGAAGATCGGCATGCTGGCCAATGCGGCCATCGTGCGCGCAGTCGCCGACGCGCTGCGCCGTTACCAGCCGAAGCATGTGGTGCTCGATACCGTGATGATCTCGAAGAGCAATCACGCGCTGCTCGCACCCGAAGCCGTCGACGCAGTGCGCAGCGAACTGCTGCCGCTCGCCGATCTGCTGACGCCGAACCTGCCGGAAGCGGCCGCGTTGCTGGGCACATCGAGCGCGGCCGACGAAGCCGCGATGGTCGATCAGGGCGAAGCGCTGCGCAAGCTGGGCGCGCGCGCCGTGCTGATGAAAGGCGGCCACCTCGCCGCCGCCGACAGCCCCGACTGGCTGATCCAGGACAGCGGCACGATGCGTCTCGCCGGTCCGCGCGTGCCCGTCAAGAACACGCACGGCACGGGTTGCTCGCTGTCGTCGGCGATCGCGGCGCTGATTCCGCAGCGCGACGACCTCGCGAGTGCCGTCGCCGATGCGAAAGTCTGGTTGACGGGCGCGCTCGAACAGAGCGGCCGGCTCGACGTCGGTCATGGCGTCGGGCCGGTGCATCACTTCTATCGCTGGTGGTGAAACACAGCCGCTGAGCGCTTTGTCAGCGGCCTGTCTGCTCGCGCGCAAATGCCTGCGCCCGCTCGGGCCAGTCGTCGGGCACGATGAAGCCGCGCGAGCGCTCGGTCCACAGTCCATCGGCACGCTCGACGAACGCCGCGACCATCGTCGGGCCGGTCTGTTGCGCGAGTTGCTGCGCGAGCGCATCCGCTGATACGAAGCCCGGCGCGTGACGCCCATCGCGCACGCGCGGCGCGAGCCACTCGAGCCTTGGCAGCAGCATCCATGCATCGGCCTGCGTGGCGGAAAACGACGGCCACTCGGCGCGTGTCGTCCACCAGCCGCGCGCGTGTGTCGGATCGATTTCGATGGGGTCGCGCTCCGCGAGGCCATTCCGATAGAACAGCCAGCCCTTGACGAACATCTGGGGATCCCACGGACCGCGATGTCCGAGTGACGCAAACTCTTCGCGCGCACTGAGCGGCAGTTGATGATCGAGCAGATGCGCGAGCTTCAGATCGAAGCGGTCCTGCAGATTCGGGCCCACGTAGTCGGCCAGTTCGCCGCGGCCGTCGCCTGCGTGCAGATAGCATTTGACGGCCAGTTCCCAATGCAGCCGCCTGCCCGCCTGCGTCTCGACGAGAAAATCGCACTCGCCGAGCGTGACGCCCGCGCGGCGCAACGCGACGTTCGCCGCGATCAGGCGAGCCGCCGGACCCTGCTGCAGAAACCATCCGAGCAGGTACTCGGCGTAGCGCCCGAGGCGCGTCACGCGCGCCGCCGCAATATGCCGATGCAACGCGGCGGGATCGGCGTCCTGCGCTTCGAGCCAGTCCAACGACGCAGCGACTTCATCGGGCGATTCGAACGGCGTCGCGAGCACGCCGGGCGGCCGTTGCGCGCGCAACAGGTCGGGACTGAACAGCAGCCACGCGATGTCGCGCACGGCGGCATCGGCGAGCGCATCGAGCCGGGCCGCTGACGGTGCATCGAACGAAGCGGTCGGCCCGGCGTCTTCGCTCATTTCGGCCCTTCTCCTTGCGCGGCTGCGTTGCGCCACGTGTCGCGGGCGAGGCACAGGTCCTGCCAGGACTTCGCCTTGTCGCCGAGGCTGCGCAGCAGATACGCGGGATGGTAAGTGACGATCACGGGCACCCCTTCGTATTCGTGAACGCGTCCACGCAACGACGAAATGCTCGCCTCCGTCTTCAGCAGACTCTGCGCGGCGAAGCGCCCGAGCGCCACGATCAGCTTCGGCTTCACGAGCGCGACCTGGCGTTGCAGATACGGCTCGCAGCGCGCGACTTCGTCCGGTTCCGGATTGCGGTTGCCGGGCGGCCGGCACTTGATCACGTTCGCGATGTAGACGTTCGTGCCGCGCGCGAGATCGAGCGATTGCAGCATGTTGTCGAGCAGCTTGCCCGCCTGGCCGACGAACGGCTCGCCCTGCTTGTCCTCGTTCTCGCCGGGCGCTTCGCCGATCAGCATCCAGTCGGCCTCGCGATCGCCGACGCCGAACACCGTGTTGGTGCGCCGCTCGCACAGGCGGCAGCGTTCGCATGCCGATACGCGGGCTTCGAGCGCGGGCCAGTCGAGCGTGTCGATGGCTGGCTGCGCGGGTCTGTCCGCTTTGGCTTCCATCTCCGACGTATGCAACGGCGGTTCGGCGGGAAGGTCGTCGAACCAGGCGAAGTCGTCGTCGGGTGACGGCGGCGGCGCGTCGGATGCGGGCGGCGGAGCGCGGCGGGATTCGGGTGCATGCGCACCTTGTGCTTCGGCCCGCGCGACGGGTTTGATTGCAGGTTCAACGATATCGCCCGACATTGCAGCGTCCGATTTCGCTTCGATCGAACCGGTTGCTTGCGCGCGCACCGTTTCGTTGCTTCCGGCCGCGTCCCTATCGGCGCGCGCAACCGGCGCTTCGCTCACCACGGCATCGGCGGCGCTTTCGGGTGCAGGCTCGACTGCCGCGCCCTGCCCGATCCCGCGACGCACCCACATCGGCGCCAGGCCGAGTTCTTCCAATGCGGATTCATGCAGCGCCATCTGCGCCCTCCTTCACGAAACTGAAACGCATGACGATGGCGTCCTCCCGGCTGCGATGTCGCGCCGGATAATAGTTCTTACGACGGCCAATCGACGTAAAGCCAAAGCGCTCGTACAGCTTGATCGCGCGATGGTTCGACGGCCGCACTTCGAGCAGCATGCCCGCGAGCTTTTCGCCGTGCGTGACACGCACGGCTTCGCGCAGCAGCGCGAGGCCCGCGCCTGCATGCTGCGCCACGGGCGCGACACACAGATTCAACAGATGCATTTCATCGACGACGGGCATCAGCACGCAATAGCCGATCAGCGTGCCCGTCACGTGTCGCAGGCACATGCCGAAGTAGCCGTTGCGCAGCGAGTCTTCGAAATTGCCCCGGCTCCATGGAAATTCATAGGCGAGCTTTTCGACAGCGGCGACCTCATCGAGATCACCTTCGGTCATCGGCGACATGTAGCGGTCCGCCAGCAACACACCGCTCATCGCGTGCCCTCGTCGTGCGCGGTTTGGGCCGATTGACCCGTTTTACCCGACTTACCCGTTTTACTGGCCTGGGACTCGTTGCCCGGCTGTCCCGTCAGCGCTGCCGCTGCCTGCACTTGCGCAGCCTTCGCGGCCATGCGCTCTTCCGTGGTCTGCGCAACCTTGTCGCGGATGTACTCCGGCGCGGCCTGGTCGGCGGGCAGCGTGCGGCCGGCGCGGAACGCCCGCAGCGCGGCGAACGCAACCGGCAATGCGTGCGGCACGGCTTCCCGGTCGACGCTGCGCGCCGCTGACGCTGCCTTAAGACGCTCGCCGAACGCAGCAGCGGCATTGCCCGCGAGCGTGAACGGCTGATCCGGCAACGCGAGCGCATCCGGTGAGCCAAGCGACGCGGAATGAACCGTGCGCCATTCGCCCGCGCCGTCGTCCCACGCGTAGTCGGCCCAATAGACCTCGTCCATGCGGGCGTCGAGCGCGGCGAGCACGCGCGTCGCCGACGGATCGCGCAGCCGTACGCTTTCGGCGCACGCGAGCAGCGTACCGACGGGCACCACCGGGCAATTCAACCCGAACGCGAGACCCTGCGCGACGCCCGTCGCGGTGCGCAAGCCCGTGAACGAGCCGGGACCGGAGCCGAACGCAATCGCGTCGCAGTCTGCGAGCGCGAGACCCGCTTCGTCGAACAGTTCGCGAATGGCAGGCAGAAGCCGCGTGCTGGAGACGGCGCCCGTCGCTTCATGACGCGTCCACACGTGCAGTGCGGGCGCAGGCGCGTCCGCATCGGCCGATGACGTATCGTCGGCGGATTCGGCGGACAAGAGTGCGACCGAGCAGAATTCGGTCGAAGTATCGAGGGCAAGCAGCACGATTTTCGTCATGACCACTATTGTAATGCGGCACCCTGCATCGCCGGATGCGAACAAAACCCGACGCGTGCCCAACAGCCTCGCCCGGCGTTTGGAAGAATCGCTCCAGCCTCCCGGGGCCGCGCGCCGCGCATCGCTTGTTATGATCGACGCCCTATCTCGAATAAAGCATGGAGAATCTGATGAGCGACGCGGACGGTCTCTTCGCCAAGGCACAGGAAGACGTGAAGCAACTGCCGGAGCGTCCGGGCAATCTCACGCTGCTGCGCCTGTACGCGCTCTTCAAGCAGGCCACCGAAGGCGACGTGCACGGCGACAAGCCCGGCTTCACGGATATCGTCGGCAAGTACAAGTACGATGCGTGGGCCGCGCTGCAAGGCACGCCGCAGGAAACAGCGCGTCAGCAATATGTCGAGCTGGTCGAATCGCTGAAAAACGGTACGGCGGCCTGATACGAAACGCGTTGAAGGCGCGGCTAAGCTTCCATTCTTCTCACGAATTAGCCCCTTTAATTCGGAAAGTTCTTAACGGTGGCGCGGTGCAGCAAAAATCGGTATAATGCTGGCTGCGCTTCACCGCTTATGTCCGGTCTGTTCCGGAGACGCTGCGGAAAAGCGTCTCGTAGCGTTTTGCTCCAATCCAGTTTAGAACCTGTCCCCTCCTGCATGGCCCTACGGGCCGTCAAGTCCAGGCTGGCGGCACGCCAATTCCGGCATGTCGCATTCGATACAGCTTCTAACGAGAAACTCGCCTTCATTGTTGCGAGTTGCCCCCGTTTTTCGATTTGCTCGCTGCTTTTTTGCTCGCTGAATCCGACGACTTGGGTATGCCGATTGGCGCCGACGTGTTACTTCCCATGTTTCAAGGATTCTCATGACTTCGAGCAATACCACCAGCCCGCTGAACGCCATCGCCGAACAAGCCCTCGGTCTCGACACGCCGGAAACGGCCGTGCAAGCCGTTGAAGCTGAAGGCCCGACGTTCGCTGAGCTGGGTCTGTCGGCGGATATCGTCTCCGCGCTGACGGCTGCCGGCTACAAGACGCCGACGCCCGTCCAGCAGCGAGCCATCCCCGCCGGCATTGCGGGCCGCGATCTGCTGGTGTCGAGCCCGACGGGTTCGGGCAAGACGGCGGCGTTCATGCTGCCCGCCATCGAGCGTTTCGCGCAGCTTCAGATAACCCTCGCCAGCCAGCCGCGTGAATCGCGCGAAAGCAACGCAGCGGGTGGCCGTGGCCGCCGTCCGATGCCCGTCGCGCGTCCCAGCCTGCTGGTCCTCACGCCGACTCGCGAACTCGCGATGCAGGTGACGACGGCAGCGTCCACGTACGGCAAGCACCTGAAGCGCCTGCGTACGGTCAGCATTCTCGGCGGTGTTGCGTATGGCCAGCAGCTGATGCTGCTGGCGAAGAACCCCGAAATCCTGGTCGCCACGCCGGGCCGTCTGCTCGACCATCTGGAGCGCGGCCGTATCGACCTGTCGCAACTGCAGATGCTCGTGCTCGACGAAGCCGACCGCATGCTCGACATGGGCTTCATCGACGACATCGAGACGATCGTCGCCGCGACGCCCGCGACGCGTCAAACGATGCTGTTCTCGGCCACGCTCGACGGCAAGATCGGTTCGCTGACGGGCCGTCTGCTGAAGGATCCGGAGCGCATCGAGATCGTCCAGCGTATGGAACAGCGCACCAACATCGCGCAAACGGTTCATTACGTCGACGACCGCGATCATAAGGATCGCCTGCTCGACCATCTGCTGCGCGCCGACGGCCTCGACCAGGCTATTGTCTTCACGGCGACCAAGAGCGACGCCGACTCGCTGGCTGGCCGTCTGGCCGACGCCGGTTTCGAATCGGCTGCGCTGCACGGCGACCTGCCGCAAGGCGCGCGTAACCGCACGATCCGTGCGCTGCGCGAGCGCCGCGTGCGCGTGCTGGTGGCGACGGACGTTGCTGCGCGTGGTATCGACATTCCCGGCATCACGCACGTGTTCAACTACGACCTGCCGAAGTTCGCTGAAGACTACGTGCACCGCATCGGCCGTACGGGCCGCGCGGGCCGCTCGGGCATCGCGGTGAGCCTCGTGCATCACGCCGAACAGGGCGCGCTGAAGCGCATCGAGCGTTTCGTGCGTTCGCCCCTGCCTGTCAACGTTGTGGAAGGCTTCGAGCCGCGCAAGTCACCGCCCGCTAACGGTCGCGGCGGTTTCGGCGGCGGCCGTGGCCGTCCGGGCGGCGGCAATGGCGGCCGACGCTTCGGCAGCGGTGGCGGCAAGCCGGGCTATGGTGGTTCGCGTGACGGCAACGGCGGCGGCAATGGCGGCGGCTACGGCGCGCCGCGCGAAGCCGGCAGCGGCGGTGGTCGCAGCTGGGGCAACAACAAGCCGGCGGGCGGTTCGCGTGAAGGCGGCTTCGGCGGTGGCAACCGCGAAGGCGGCTATCGTGGCGGCAATCGCGAAGGCGGTTTCTCGCGCGACGGTGGTTTCGGTGCTCGCCGCAACGACGGCCCGCGCAACACGCGCCGCGGCGACTAAATGTCGCGCAGGGGCGTCTCACACGGCGCCTGACTCATGCGGGGCAAATCTGCCGCATCCCGAAAAACCGACGCTCCGGCGTCGGTTTTTTTTCGCCCCCACCGCCATTTCACGATGCGAAAAATTTTTTTGTGTCGTAAAAAATCGTGTTGCACGGCACAACAGGCGCTGTTGCAACATGGAAAATTCCATTTCTCATTGCGAAACGAGCCGTATAACTCGTTGAAAAATATAATGTAAAAATCGCCGAAAAAGCCTTGATGGTGTCTGTTCCGCCCAACGCCTTGCGCCTAGACTCTTATATAAGACTTCACGAAACGAAACGCCTTCGGCGGTCTCGCTTCGCGGAGGTCACGAGTCCACCGAACCCTCTTACACGGCAAAAGGAGCACACCATGACGCGCAACGACCAGGCAAAGCAGCTTCAACAACAATGGGAAACGGACAGCCGCTGGAAGGGCATCAAGCGCAGCTTTACTGCGGAAGACGTCGTTCGCCTGCGTGGCTCGCTGCAAGCCGAGCACACGATCGCCCGCCACGGTGCCGAGAAGCTGTGGAATGACATGCACGAACAGCCGTTCGTCAACGCGCTCGGCGCGCTGACGGGCAATCAGGCGATGCAGCAGGTCAAGGCCGGCCTGAAGGCGATCTATCTGTCGGGCTGGCAGGTTGCTGGCGATGCCAACGTAGCGGGCGAAATGTATCCCGACCAGTCCCTGTATCCGGCGAACTCGGTGCCGCTCGTCGTGAAGCGCATCAACAACACGCTCACGCGCGCTGACCAGATCCAATGGTCGGAAGGCAAGAATCCCGGCGACGAAGGTTATATCGATTACTTCGCGCCGATCGTCGCGGACGCGGAAGCCGGTTTCGGCGGCGTGCTGAACGCGTTCGAGCTGATGAAGGCGATGATCGAAGCGGGCGCGGCGGGCGTGCACTTCGAAGACCAGCTGGCGTCCGTCAAGAAGTGCGGCCACATGGGCGGCAAGGTGCTCGTGCCGACGCGCGAAAACGTCGCGAAGCTGACGGCCGCGCGCCTGGCCGCCGACGTGTGCGGCGTGCCGACCGTGCTGATCGCCCGCACCGACGCGGAAGCCGCTGATCTGATCACGTCGGACGTCGATGACAACGACAAGCCGTTCCTCACAGGCGAGCGCACGGTGGAAGGTTTCTACCGCACGAAGCCGGGCCTCGACCAGGCTGTGTCGCGCGGTCTCGCGTATGCGCCGTACGCCGATCTGATCTGGTGCGAGACGGGCAAGCCCGATCTCGAATACGCGAAGAAATTCGCCGAAGCGATTCACAAGGAGTTCCCGGGCAAGATGCTGTCGTACAACTGCTCGCCGTCGTTCAACTGGAAGAAGAACCTCGACGATGCGACGATCGCCAAGTTCCAGAAGGAACTCGGCGCGATGGGCTACAAGTTCCAGTTCATCACGCTCGCCGGCTTCCACGCGCTGAACTACTCGATGTTCAACCTCGCGCACGGCTACGCGCGCCAGCAGATGAGTGCGTTCGTCGAACTGCAGCAGGCCGAGTTCGCCGCCGCCGAAAAGGGCTTCACCGCCGTGAAGCACCAGCGCGAAGTCGGCACCG
>WNGR01009170.1_pt1 | contig 10410 bp, 9 predicted proteins | sample 5407581 | NCBI WGS metagenome assembly WNGR01 (sample SAMN13153383, study PRJNA577476) | soil metagenome | isolation source: 80 cm soil or saprolite under Garry oak tree replicate 2 | place: USA:California | collected 2016-06-15
TATCTTTCAATCCTTCGATCATCTCAGTTAAACCTGATCGATGGAGTGTTGGGGAGTAATGGAGTGATGTACCAGACCCAATACTGCAGTACTCCCATAGTCCAACACTCCATTTGCTTTATCCCAGTGCCGGATTGATCAATGCCTTGGTCGGGAACATTTCGGGGATCTCTCCGCCGACGGCGCGAATGCACTTCGCCGTGTCCTTCAATGGAAAGACATGGCTCACCATTTCTTGCACCGGGAACTTCGTCTCTTCGATGAGCCGGAGCGCCGCTTCCGTTGCGTCGTTGTCGGCGGTGAAACAACCCTGGAGTTTGATCTCGCCCCAGACGAGTTTATCCATGAGCATCGGTGTTACCGTCGTGTCGCCGGTCAAGCCCGCCAAGACCATGGTAGCTTGCCGATGCAAACAATCCACGGATGTCAGTATCGCCTTCGGATTGCCCGAGACGTCCACGACCACATCGCACATCTCGCCGTTAGTCTCCTTGCGGATGACTTCGAGAACATCTTCTTCTTCGACGTTGATCGTGCGGTCAGCGCCGAACTTTTTTGCCAATTCTAGCCGCGGCTTGTCGCGCCCGATACCCGTAATGAAGATTTTAGCCGCGCCCGCGTGACGCGCGGCGAAGGTGCAGGAGAGCCCTTGCTGTCCGGGGCCTTGGACTAAAACGTTGTCGCCCATTTTGACGCCGCCGCGGCGAATCGCCCACTGAAAGCCGTTGGCCATCACTGAGCCGATGAGCGCCGCTGCTTCCGCGGGAAGCGCGTCACTGATCTTCGTCGCGAGAACATCAGGAGCGAGGTAAATGTAATCCGCGAAGCCGCCGAACAGATGCGGCGGCTGATCGCACTTGGTGCGGCCACCATAGTTGGTGCGCTGCTTGCAGAAGCGCTGGTTGTTGCGGCGGCAATCGGCGCAGCGGCCGCAACCGATAGCGCCTTTCAAAATGATTCGATCTCCTTCTTTTACGTGGTGAATCGCCGCGGCATTTTTTCCGAGCTTCTCGACGCGGCCGAGAATCTCATGTCCGAGAATGATCGGATACGGAACCCGAAGCTTGCCGTGTAGGTATTTGACGTCGGTGCCGCAGACGCCGCCCATTTCGACCTTGACGAGCCCGCCGTCGGGCGGAATATCCGGCACGGGGTACTCGCGGATCTCCAGTTTGTCGGGACCCAAAAGTGTTGCTCCACGTGCGCTTGCCATAGAACCTCCTTCGATCGTCGGGTGTCCTTTAATGCAGCGACGATGCGGGTCAAGTTATTTCACTTTGTATTCTTGCGTCAGTTTGTCGATGAAACCGCTGGCATCCAGTTCCTTGACCAGTGAGGAATCCATGAACCGGTCAGGGTTTTCCTTCAATAGCTTGGGATCTTTTTTGCCGACCTCTTGAATCGGCAACTCAAAGTACTCTTTGGCCGGATAGGGTTTGAGGGGAAAGTCATACTCGCGGAAATTTTCTTCCAGCACTTCCCGATCTTGGACTTTCATATACTTCGCCAACACTTTCATGCTGAACTCCTTGTTAGCTTTATAAACGTGCACGCCTTCGATCATCGCCTTGGTGAAATTGACCAGGTCCGCCCGACTCTTGGCCAAATATTGCTTGCGCGAAACGAAGAAGAGGCTGGAGTAGGGAATGTTGAGTTTCGACGCATCGAGCAGCAGTGTCATTCCTAGCTTTCGTGCTTGCAGTGTCATCGGCGGGGTGAGCATCGCGGCATCCGCATTATTGGTCTCGACCGCGACAATGCGGTTCGATTGGTTGCCCACCTGAAGTAGCGCGACATCGATGTCCGGTCGCAAGCCTTCGCGTTGCAGGAGATACCGGGCTGCGAAGTCGGCGTTGCTACCGAAGCGGCTGATGGCGATGCGTTTTACTTCCTTGATGCTTTTGATTCCTTTTCTGGCAAAAATGCGATTGTCCATGGTATTGCCGAGCCGACCGAACATGACCAGATCCAACGCCGGAGTCGAGATCACCACTTGCGGCGAGAACATACCGACTTGAGCGTCGCCCGATGACAAGGCTGCGGCGGCCGAGCTCGCGCCTTGGATAAAAATCAACTGGACTTGGTTGCCGTACTTCTCGAACAGCTTCGCTTCTTTGGTCACCCAAAGTGGCGCGAACTGACCGACTTCACTAGTCCAGACGACGTTGATGTTAGCGGCGTGAGCCGGTGCAAAGGAGCACAGGAACAACAGCCGTGCTAGCAGCCGAAGCGGCAAACGCCGACGAAATCTCATATGAATATTCCTTTGCCTTGAGGTCCTCTAAGAGCTATGGTGAGCGCACTTACCCGATATACTGCCGATCATAAATCGAAGCAAGTTCAAGGAGAGATCTATGATTCGATTAATCATTGCCGCGCTAACCATCGTCCTGCTCACTCATAATTCCTTCGCGCAGGGACCGACTCGGGTCATGTCTGGCTACGCTGCGATATCCGGACCTCACGCAGTGCTGTGGGTTGCCCGGGACGCCGGTCTCTTCGAGAAAAATGGCTTGCGCGCCGAGGTGGCCTATATCCGTAGCGGTTCGACCATGGCCCAGACCTTAGTTGCGGGGGAAATTCAAATGGCTCAAATGGGCGGCCCGGCGATGCTGGCCGCGGGTGTGGCCGGCATGGACGTAACATTTGTCGCCGTGGCGCTCAATACCACGCCGATTGTGATCATGGGCACGGTTTCGAAGATGGAAGAACTGAAGGGCAAGGCGATCGGAGTTACCCGATACGGTTCCAACACCGATATCTCCGCGCGCTTCGCGATCAGAAAAGCGGGTCTGCAACCGGAGAAGGATGTCGCGCTGGTGCAGTTGGAAGATTACCCGGGAATCATAGTCGGCATCGCGTCAGGCCGCATCGCTGCCGGCGCGCTGGCCGACCCGTTCACCGAACATGCCAAGAAGTTAGGTTATAAGGAAATTGCCGATATCGCGGCCCTCGGATTGGAGTTTCCGTTCGTCGGCATCGCCGCTAAGAAATCATTTATAAAAGAAAACGCGGATACGGCGCAGCGGTTTGTCCGCGCCTACACCGAAGCGATCGCACTATATAAGAACAACCGGGATCTAGCGATGAAGGTGACGAGCAAGTACACCGGCATCAAAGACCCGGCGATCCTGGGCTCGACGGTGGATTTCTACGCTCCTAAATTAGCCAGCGTTCCCTATCCGACCGTCGGCGGGATGCGCTTCGTGCTGGAACAAATCGCGACGCGCGACCCGCGGGCTAAAAATGTCAACGCCGAAAGCTTCATGGATGTTCGGTTCGTCAAACAGCTCGAAGAGAGCGGCTTTATTAAGGGGCTTTATCCGAAAGGGGAGAAGCGGTGAGACGCGCATGTGCTTTCCACGCGATATTCTCCAAATCCGCGCTTCGACCCAACGCAAAATAGGCTCACAATCCACTCGACAAAACGCTCATCGCCCAACAATCGCTGATCCGCCGTTTCATAAGAACGCGCCACGTGGCCGAGATCTAGCACATCACTCACTTGACAATCCTTGCCAGACCAACATATTGATCCTACCAAGACTCTTTTAATGCAGTTTCCTTATGGTTAAGCAGGGACGTAGTGCTTGGCAATACTCGTCTCTAGGTTAGCGGTTTTAGACGAACAAAATTCCTTGCTGTCATCGTCCTTGATTTGCCTTGCCATAGTGCAGCGATGAAAACGAAGGGCGAAATAGAAGCGGCCATTAGCGAGGCGATAGTCCACTTCGAAATCGACTATATGGGACGCGGCCCTAAGGAGGCTCGATCTCATATTGTTGAAGATTTAATACTGGTGCGGCTCAAAGGCATGCTTACCCCGGCTGAACAACAGCTCGCCAAAACTCCCGAGGGTGTGGAACTGATCAAAAAGATGCGCTCGACGATTATTGATAACGCCAAAGCTGAGTTTTCTCGCGTGATCACTAATGCCACCGGGGTCGCGGTTCGAGATATTCTCACGGACATAAGCACCGCTTCCGGTGAGCGCATTTTTGTGTTCATATTGGACAGGAATTTGGGCAAGGAGTTGCCGCGTAGAATTAGTCCTTGACTTGGCGATTGGTTTTGAATAGCATTTTTTTAGTTTAGCAGATGACCCGAAGGGCTCCTTCGGCGGAAGGTAGCCAGTCGGGGCATAGGCCGACTTCAAGATGACAACATCTGAGTCGGCTTTTTCATTTTTATTCGATACGAACAGCCGGTAGGCCAGTGAGGAGGTAGCTCTCAGAGGGCGACTCGCTTAAGGGCAGGCCAGCTTATCCCCCAGGGGGAAGGCTGGCCTTTTTTTTGGGTTCGTTTTCTTTAAGCCTGCCGGGTATATCGAGGAGGTGATGCGTTCAACCGAAAAACTCGTTGTGACTCGCATCGAGATTCAAAGGAGACAAAGACCAGGAAGTGTCGTACAAACAAAAAATAGGAGGACAAGACGATGGCTGACCAAAATACGGCTAGTGAAGAGTTGCTATTGGACGTCCGAGTAGCCGAAGCTTCCAAGCTCTATAAGTTCTATCTCAACAATGAGAAAAAGATCCTCGGAACCTTCTCCGTTAGCATCTTTCTTCTCGTCTGGGAATTGACCGGAAACGTGTTTCAAATGATTAATCCCATGTTCATGAGCGCACCTTCGCTCATCTGGAAAGCCGCTGTGCAGCTCTTTGTCTCGGGAGAGATCTGGAATGATCTCAGGGTTAGCGGGATTGAATTCGCTTGGGGATATATCCTCTCGGTTATCGTGGGCGTCCCCTTTGGGATCGCGATCGGTTGGTACAAGAATTTGGCCTATGTCTGCGATCCTTTTGTCAACGCGATGAACGCTACGCCGCGCGTCGCCCTTTTGCCGCTGATTATTATCTGGTTAGGTATTGGCATCCTCTCCAAGATCGGCATTATTTTTCTCGGCGCGGTATTTCCACTGCTGATCAACACGCGAGACGGCGTGAAGACCACGCCTCACAACCTCCTCACTGCAGCGCGGAGCTTTGGCGCTTCGGAGTGGCAAATATTCAGGAGTGTGGTGATTCCCTCGACCGTCCCATTTATCCTCACCGGGTTGCGGCTGGGGATCGGAAGGGCGCTCATCGGTGTCATGGTTGGCGAGCTTTATGCCGCGACCGCCGGGATCGGATTTATGATTACAGTGGCTGGCGCGACCTTCCAGACCGACAAGGTTTTTGTCGGTGTCCTGATATTTGCTATCAGCGGCATGGTCGCTACAGAAATAATTGACAGGGCGGAAAGAAGATTCGACAGGTGGCGTCCAAAGGTCGGGGCCGAGTAGTATCGTTTAGCGCGATCTCAACCAGCATTCTACGACACTAGGGGCAGCAGTGAGTGCCCGAGATTGATTGAGGAATCGAGGACAAGGGCTTGGTAGTCCTTTCAGGAGCCTACGCCTGTCCCCACACGTCGTGGGCGGTGTCGACCACGAGCTTGAGCTTGCGCCACTGCTCCTCTTCGCTGAGCAGGTTGCCTTCCATAGTGGAGGCGAAGCCGCACTGAGGACTGAGGGCTAAATTTTCCAGGGGCACATACTTGCTCGCCTCGTCGATGCGCCTCTTGAGTTGGTCTTGTGATTCCAGTTCGGCGAGCTTGCTGCTTACGAGGCCTAGCACGACGGTCTTGCCGTGCGGCACGAAGCGCAAGGGCTCGAAAGTGCCGGCCCGCTCGGACTCATACTCGAGCAGGAAAGCGTCCACCTGGAGTCGTCCGAACAGTTTCTCAGCAATGGCGTCGTAACCGCCTTCGGCGTACCACTGGCTGCGATTGTTGCCACGACAGAGATGAATGGCCAAAATGACTCCCGCGCGCTTGGCGCCTTCGAGGCACGCGTTGTCCGCGCGGATTGCCTCATCGAGCGCGGCCTCGGGGTCTAATCCCATCTCGTTTTTAATGTAGTTTCGCCATTTGGGATCGATGTAGTAGCTGTAGCGAGGCGCATCGATCTGGACGTACTGCGCTCCTTCATCTATGACCGCTTGAATCTCGGCTTTGATGATCGGCACGATGTCCCAAAGAAAGGCGGAATGAGTGGGATACACTTTATCGCTGAGGCCCTTCTTGTAATAGATCGCGGGAAATTGATTGGCGGTGGGCAGGGTGATCTTGATATCGCCCGGGCTACGCTGTTTCATGAACGCGAGCTCGTGTTGGGTCAAACGCTGGGTCTGCTTGATCTTGCCCATCACGATCCCGGGCACCCGAGACGGCTGAGTCGAGGTGCCGGCGCCGCCCGCCTGCCAGGAGCGGAGGAGATTGTCGCTCTCGTCGATTCCTTCCACCGCGTCGTTGAAGTCGCTCATGAAGTTGAGGCGGCGGAGCTCTCCGTCGGTGAAGATCTTTAGACCGAGATCTTTCTGGCGCTGGAGCAGCCGCAGAATGTGCTTGTCTTCGAGCGCGCGCAATTGCCCGTGCTCCATCTGTTTATCGCTGCGAGCCTGCAGGACTTCCGCCGGCCGCAGGAGACTGCCTATGTGATCCGCGCGATATTTGGCCGCCATAAGAATCTATCCTTCACAGGCGCTAAAAATCGACGCTCCCCGCATATCATCCGGCTAAGCTTCCTGTCAACGCTAGGTAAGTTAGCTGTGGTAGCTTAGCCCGACCGTGACGTCATGATTGCGGGTAAATTTAGGATTGCGCTCTACCCTTCGGCCATGCTCGTATCCAAGATTCGTCGCGCAGTTTCTTAGGCTCATAAGATTCGTAGTGCGTGAAGTCGGAGATTGTTCTGCGCGGCTTGGCGCCCGGCCAGAAGCGGGCACGGCCGATCGGCACGACCCAAAGCAGGCGTATCGGCTGCGGCACATTGAACAGCTCCCTCAGTTCTGGCTCGATCTCCTCGCGGACCGAGACCCAGACTGTTCCGAATCCCATGCTTGCCGCCACGAGCATCATCTGCTCGACCGCGCTCGCCACGCTCGCTTGAAAGAGCTTTTCCCGATCTCCCGGTCGACGCGTGGTGAGATAGACCATCATCGTCCTGGGATCGGCACAAACCAGGACCAGAACGGAGGCATCGCCGACATAATACTTGCTCAATCCTTTGTAGTTGACCGGGTCCTCGCGCTTGCGCTGCCGCCATTCGTTATAGAAAATCTCACGGCAGCGCTTCATCTTCTCGCGATCGCGCGTCACGACGAACTCCCAGGGCTGCGTGTTGGCGCCCGACGGCGCCCAGCGGGCCGCCTCGAGAATCGCTTCGAGCTGTTTGTCGCTCACTTTTCCTGCTTTGTAGACTCTGACGCTCCGTCTCTTCTTTATGATCTGCAACAGGCTTGCGCTATTCATGGGCATCTCCAATATTGAGGGCGAGTTTGAAACCTGCCCCTCTATCTATTTGGTTGCTAAGGAGATCACGGCACCAAAGGATCTCCGTTTAGATCTAAAATTTCTCACTGCTTGTAGACTTTGTCGATAAAGCCTTTTTTTTCCAACTCCCGCACGATGTTTTCGTCCGCCAGGTCTTCGAAGCGGAGTTGTGCGCCGGGCTTACGGCTGGTCGCTTCTTTAATTTGCGTCTCGGCACCGGCTCTGGTCACCAGCGGTACCACGTCATAGAGTTTTGCGCTCGCGGTGTAGGCGTCCTCCAGATAAGCTTCGTTGTTTATTCTGCTGTATTTGGCAACGATTTTTTTGCTCTCCTCCTTGCGGCTCTTGAAAAAGTGGATAGCCTCGATGTGCGCCATCAGAACTTTTTTCACCGTTTCCCTCTGACGCGAAAGATAGCTTCTCGTCGTTGTCGCGCAGATATAGGGAAATTCAAACCGCTTCTGAAAATCGGCGGTACTGATGAGGATCCTGAAGGGCATCCCTCTGGTCAAGTGAATAATCCCCGGAGGCGACGGAAAGCCGGCGATTCTGCCGGTGCGAAACGACGCTGCCCTTTCTGCCGGACCGCCGACCTGCATAATAGGAACTTGCTTATCAGGTTCCAGCCCCAATCCCCTAATCAGCGCGCGCGCCGCTACGTCTGACGCGCTGCCGACCCGGCTGATGCCGATGCTTTTTCCTTTCAGATCTTCCGCCGATTTGACGGATTCGCTCACGACCAGCTCATAAGGAAGAGAATTGAGATAACATGCGACAAGGACGAGATCGGCCCCTGCTACCACTGCGCTGGCTACGCCTCCACCCGATGCGTTGGCCACCTGTACGTCTCCGGCCACAAGACTGGAGACGCTGGTCGTGGTGCTCGGGATAAAGAGCAAGTCTACGTCTAATCCGTTCTTCTTATAAAAGCCGCGATCTTGAGCCAAATACCAGACGGAGTTACTGCTCTCCAACGCGCTGTGCGAGAGCCTGATTTTTTCCTGAGCCCGGACGTCGCTTAAAGAAAGAAAATAAGAAAGAAGCAACAGTCCGTCAAAAAACCAAAATCGCCGTGGAAGTTTCATCATACCCTCCAAGAAGATGCGATGATGAGACGCCTTTTCAATAATCCATTTTTTAAATGAATGTAAGTCCCGCCTCGCAAGACTTTTCGACGCAAGACTATCGTTGTCGAGTGGAAATATCCATACAATGTTTGAGCTACTGCTATCCAAAGAAACTGGCTCCTTCGGATTCGGCACTATTCCAATTTATTTTGGTCACGCTGTAAGGAAATACGTTCTTGGGCGCGCCGTTTTTATTGATCTGGCGGGATATTCGGACACCGTTATCGAAACCTCACTGATTTTTTCCCGCTGGCATACCACTTGCACCTTTTATTGTTAAGATTTCCAAGAAAGGAGGAATTCTACATGAAACGAAGAAAGGAAATTTTAACAGCGGTTCTTCTATCCGGCAGTGTCGGCTTGGGAGCCCAATCGCTGTTTGCCCAGGGTGTGCCGGGAGGTCGTCCATCTGGACCGAGCAATCCTGGACAAACGACAGGTCCAACCGTCCCACAACCGGAACCGGGGATGCCTCGCGAAATGCAGCCCACTATTCCTGGGCAACCGGCGCCGGGCCTTCCTCAAACCGCGCCAATTCCAGGACAACCAGGAACTATCCCCGAGCAAATACAGCCGCCGGAAGCGGCCCGCTCGCGCGGGATGGTAATCTCCTCCGATGATATCAGAAGGGCACAGCAAGCTCTCGGAATGAATCCCGCCGAAGTTAGTGGCACGATGGACGCCAAGACTCAGCAAACCTTGCGTGATTTTCAAAGAGCCAACAACTTACCGGCTACCGGAGTTTTGGATGAAAAGACCGCCAAAAATCTCGGAATCACTTTAAACGGCGACGGAGCTTTCACCCCATCGCAGCGTCAGGACAGCACGATGCCGAGATCTAATAGCTCCACTCCACCAGGAACTGTGAAGTGAGCGCAGCCTTCGTTCGGGCTGTCGTGTATCAGCGGACCTCCGGGAGGGGTAGCCGATAGGGCACCCTTCCCGGAGGAACCCACTACTTCGTAGATGTCCCACACCGCGGCTGTTTCGCCGGTTGATTTAACCGCTGGTTCGAAAAGAGTCCTATCTACCTGTTCGCCTTCGGCTGCGTATATCTTTCCCTCATAATGGAAGTTCGTGGTGATTGATTGAAAGACCCGGCGCCACTGCTTCGAACAAGCTTTCGATTGACACCGATCGCCTGGGCAAATAAGCTCCGTTCGTAAAATCGTTAGCCGATATGGGACTCCCACCATCCCGACCGTAAGGACGTCTCGGAGCAGGCAAAAGCAAAAATCTTGGGAGAAAATGACCAAACGATTTTACGGCTGGCAATGACGTGAAGCTTCGTCTCGCTGTCTTTCTGGTTTTTTCTCTTGCGATTGTCGACCTGGCGCAGCATCCTTCCTACGCTGCCGATTCTGCGGGCTTGCGCAAGGTCCGCATGGCTTTCACCTCGCTTTCGGCGGTGATGATGCCATTTTGGTTAGCGCGTGAAGCCGGAATCTTCAACAAGCACGGTTTAGAAGTGGAAGTCATCGCCAAGCCGACCGGCGTCGAGGGGATGAATGCCTTGATCGCCGGCGAAGTGCAGTTTTTGCAGATATCCGGCGGCACCACCGCAAGCGCGGCGTTGGGCGGGGCCGACGTCATGATCGTCGGGACCACGCTCGATACTCTCGTCCAGAATTTGATGGCGCGCCCGGAAATCGAAAAGCCGGAACAGCTACGCGGCAAGGCTTTGGGCATTACCCGTTTCGGAACTTCCATCGACGTTGGTGCGCGCATCGCGTTGCGCCATTTCGGACTCGTGCCCGAAAAAGACGTCGCCATCGTGCAGGTCGGGGGCATGGAGTCCATGGTTTCTGCCCTCCAAGCCAATCGCATCCAGGCCGGCATTCTTTCCAATCCGGCCATCAGCCAGGCGAAGAAACTCGGCCATCACGTCCTGCTCGATATCGCTTCACTAGGCATTCCCTATGCGTTTACGAGCATGACGACCCGCAACCGAATTATTCGCGAGGACCCG
>WNGR01016311.1_pt1 | contig 10409 bp, 8 predicted proteins | sample 5407581 | NCBI WGS metagenome assembly WNGR01 (sample SAMN13153383, study PRJNA577476) | soil metagenome | isolation source: 80 cm soil or saprolite under Garry oak tree replicate 2 | place: USA:California | collected 2016-06-15
TCGGCGAGCCAATCGCGCGCCGAGGGTTCGAGCACGATCGTGATCTTGCGGTCTTCGAGCAGCCGCGCCAGCCGCGCCATTTGGATATCGACGATTTTCGTCATCTCGCTGCGCTTGAGGCGGTGGAACAGGATGATCTCGTCGATGCGATTGATGAATTCGGGGCGGAAGTTTGCCCGCACCACCGCCATCACTTGATCGCGCACCGCATCGGTGTCCTGGCCCTCAGGCTGGTTCGCCAGATATTCGGAGCCGAGATTCGAGGTCATCACGATCAGCGTGTTGCGGAAGTCGACGGTGTGCCCCTGTCCGTCGGTGAGGCGGCCATCGTCGAGCACCTGCAGGAGCACGTTGAACACGTCCGGGTGAGCCTTTTCGATCTCGTCGAACAGCACCACCTGGTAGGGCCGCCGCCGCACCGCCTCGGTGAGCGTGCCGCCTTCCTCGTAGCCGACATAGCCTGGCGGCGCGCCGATCAAGCGGGCGACCGAATGCTTCTCCATGTATTCCGACATATCGATGCGGATCAGCGCGTTTTCGTCGTCGAACAGGTATTCGGCCAGCGCCTTGGTCAGTTCGGTCTTGCCGACCCCGGTCGGCCCCAAGAACATGAACGAGCCGATCGGCCGGTGCGGATCCTGCAGGCCGGCGCGCGCGCGCCGCACCGCGGTCGATACCGCCTTAACCGCCTCCGCCTGGCCGATGACGCGCTTGCCGAGTTGCTCCTCCATGCGCAAGAGCTTTTCCTTCTCGCCTTCGAGCATCTTCTCGACCGGCACGCCGGTCCAGCGCGAGACCACCTGCGCCACGTGGTCGGCGGTCACCGCCTCCTCGACCATCGCGCCCTTGCCTTCCGCGGCCTCGATGCTCTTGAGCTTCTTCTCGATTTCCGGAATGCGGCCGTAGGCAAGCTCGCCGGCGCGCTGATATTCGCCTTTGCGTTGGGCGTTGGCGAGCTCGACCCGCAGATGATCGAGCTCGGTCTTGAGCTTTTGGGCGTCCGAAAGCTTGTCCTTCTCGGCCTTCCAGCGCGCCGTGAGATCGGCGGATTGCTTCTCGAGCACCACCAATTCCTTCTCGAGCCGCTTGAGCCGCTCCTTCGAACCGGGGTCGCTCTCTTTGCGCAGCGCCTCCTGCTCGATCTTGAGCCGCACGATCTCGCGATCGATCGAATCCAGCTCCTCGGGCTTGGTATCGACCTGCATCTTGAGTCGCGCAGCCGCCTCGTCGATCAGGTCGATCGCTTTGTCCGGCAGATAGCGATCGGTGATGTAGCGGTTCGACAGCGTCGCCGCCGCCACCAGCGCCGAATCGGTGATGCGAACGCCGTGGTGCTGCTCGTATCTGTCCTTCAGCCCGCGCAGGATCGAGATTGTATCCTCGACGCTCGGCTCGTCGACGTAGACCGGCTGGAAGCGCCGGGCGAGCGCCGCGTCCTTCTCGACGTGCTTCTTGTATTCATCGAGCGTGGTCGCCCCGACGCAGTGCAATTCGCCGCGTGCAAGCGCCGGCTTGAGCAGGTTCGAGGCGTCCATGGCGCCCTCCGCCTTGCCCGCGCCGACGAGGGTATGCATCTCGTCGATGAACAGGATGATGCCGCCTGACGATCCCGTCACCTCCTGCAGCACGGCTTTGAGCCGCTCCTCGAACTCGCCGCGATATTTCGCGCCCGCGATCAGCGCGCCCATGTCGAGCGCGAGCAGCTTCTTGTCTTGCAGGCTCTCCGGCACGTCGCCGTTGACGATACGCTGGGCGAGGCCTTCCACGATCGCGGTCTTGCCGACGCCGGGCTCGCCGATCAACACCGGATTGTTCTTGGTGCGGCGAGAGAGCACCTGGATGGTGCGCCGGATCTCCTCATCGCGGCCGATCACCGGATCGATCTTGCCGTCGCGTGCGGCCTGGGTGAGGTCACGGGTATATTTCTTCAGCGCGTCGTAGGCGTTCTCAGCCGAGCTCGTGTCGGCCGTGCGGCCCTTGCGCAACGCGTTGATCGCCTCGTTGAGGCTTTGCGGCGTCACGCCGGCGCGGGCCAGGATCTTTCCGGCCTCGCTGTCCTTCTCGAGCGCGAGCGCAAGCAGCAGCCGCTCGACCGTGACGTAGCTGTCGCCCGCCTTTTCCGCGACTTTCTGCGCTTGATCGAATACCCGCGCCAGCGCTGGCGCCAGATAGACCTGACCGGCGCCGCTGCCCGACACTTTGGGAAGCTTGGCGAGCGCCGCCTCGACGGCGGAAAGCGCTTCGCGCGATCGGCCGCCCGCGCGGTCGATCAAGCCGCTCGCCAAGCCCTCGGGGTCGTCGAGCAGGACCTTGAGCAGGTGCTCGGGGGTAAACTGCTGATGGCCCTCGCGCAGGGCCAGCGATTGGGCGGATTGAACGAAACCGCGGGCGCGGTCGGTGTATTTTTCGAAATCCATACCAGTTCCCTCAGTTCCACCCCTTCGGCCCGAGAGGCGTCTGCGCCGTCACTGACCTAAGCCAAATATCTGTGCACGATCAATCGGCAGGAGCCCCGCACTGCGACCCTCGCGCCGTATGTGGGAACCGGCAACTTGCGGCGGTAGAGCCCGCCGCCGATTTTCGAGCGCCGTCTAGGCAGGCGGCGGTTCAGCGGTTAACAACCACGCCATGAGCGTCGAAAATCCAAAAATCCACGCCATCTACCGCTATCCGGTCAAGGGGCTTTCGCCTGAGCCGCTCGAGCGCACGGAGCTTGCGCTCCACGAAACCCTGCCGGGCGATCGCCTCTACGCCATCGAGAACGGGCCGTCCGGCTTCGACCCCGCCGCACCCCGCCATCAGCCCAAGCAGCGCTATCTGATGTTGATGCGCAACGAGCAGCTGGCCCGGCTGCGCACCCGCTTCGACCAGGCAAGCCACACGCTCGTCGTCGAAGCGCAAGGCCGTGAGGCCGCGCGCGGCGACCTGCGCACGCCCGAAGGCCGCGCGGCGATCGAACGATTCTTCGCGGTCTTCTGCGCCGACGAATTGCGGGGGGCGCCGAAAGTGCTGCACGCCCCCGGCTTCAGCTTCTCCGACGTCGCGCGCAAGGTGGTCTCGATCATCAACCTCGCCTCGGTCGCCGCGGTCGAAGGCGCGGTCGGCAGACCCGTCCATCCGCTGCGCTTTCGCGGCAATGTCTACGTGACGGGCTGGCCGGCGTGGCACGAGTTTGATCTCGTCGGGCAGGAGATAGAGGTCGGCAAGCGCGCGCGGCTCAAGATCATCAAGCCCATCGTGCGCTGTGCGGCAACCAACGTCGATCCCGATACCGGCATGCGCGATCTGTCGATCCCGGAGACGCTGCTGCGAAGCTTCGGCCACGCCGATTGCGGGGTCTACGGCGAGGTGGTGGAGGCCGGGGACATTGCGCGCGGGGACGACCTCGGCAGCTGAGCCTGCGGATACGCGTCGACGCCAGAAGCAAGCCCGCGCGCCGATCAATGCACAACGGTTTAGCGCGCTGCTCGCGTCGAGGGCGCAGCGCCGTTCGTTCCGTTCGTCCCTCGCCGGCTGAGCAGGAACACGCCCTGCTCGCCGAGCAGATTCCACGTCCACCACGGCGTGTTGAAGCGCAACGCCCGCCCCCAGGCGTCAAGCGCCACCGATTTTTCCATCCTCGCGCCCACCACGTGGCAGAGTTGGCGGAAATCCTTGATGGTGCAGAAGTGGATGTTGGGCGAGTCCCACCACGCATAAGGCAGGTTGTCGGTGCGCGGCATGCGCCCGCCCAGCAGGATCTGCAGGCGGATTTTCCAGTGGCCGAAGTTCGGAAACGACACGATGCCGTGGCGGCCGATGCGCAGCATGTGCTCGAGCACGATACGCGGCTGGCGGGTCGCCTGCAGCGTCTGCGACAGCACCACATAGTCGAAGGCGTCGTCGGGATAATCGGCGAGGTCGGTGTCGGCGTCGCCCTGGATCACGGCGAGGCCCTTGGCCACGCATTCGTTGACCCCCTCGCGCGACAGCTCGATGCCGCGCCCGTCGACGCCCCGCGTCTCGGCGAGCAACCGCAGCAGTTCGCCGTCGCCGCAGCCGACGTCGAGCACCTTGGCACCGGGCGCGACCATGTCGACGACCGCCAGCAAGTCGACGCGTGCACCTCCGGGCGTGCGCGCCGCCTCTGCCATCGTGAGATCCCGCTTGAGGCGCATCAGCATGGTCATCCCCGCGCGGGTGGAAGGCCGCGCGCCTTGGCGGCACCTTCGAGGAACCCGCGCACGATCGCGAACAGCTCCGGCTCCTCGAGCAGGAAGGCATCGTGACCCTTGTCCGTCACGATCTCGGCAAACGAAACACGCGCGCCGCCGGCATTGAGCGCGTGCACGATGGCGCGCGAGTCCGACGTGGGAAAGAGCCAGTCCGACGTGAAGGAGATCACGCAAAACCGCGTCGGCGTGTCCTTGAACGCGTGTGCGAGCACGCCGTCGTAATCCGCCGCGAGGTCGAAATAGTCCATCGCGCGGGTGAGATAGAGATAGGAATTGGCGTCAAAGCGCTCGACGAAACTGCTGCCCTGGTGGCGCAGATAGCTCTCCACCTGGAAGTCGGCGTCGAAGGAAAACGTGGGATTGTCGCGGTCCTGGAACCGGCGACCGAACTTGCGGTGTAAGGCCGCATCGGACAGATACGTGATGTGGTTGCCCATGCGCGCGACGGCGAGCCCGCGCTGCGGATTGGTGCCTTCGGCGAAATAGCGTCCGTGCTGCCACTCCGGGTCGGCCATCACCGCCTGCCGGCCGACCTCATGGAAGGCGATGTTCTGAGCCGAATGGCGGGTCGAGGTCGCAATCGGAAGCGCCGAGAACACCCGCCGCGGATAGCTCGCGCACCATTGCAGCACCTGCATGCCGCCCATCGAGCCGCCGGCCATGGAGAACAGCGAGGCGATCCCGAGGTGGTCCAGCAGCATGGCCTGCGCGCGCACCGTGTCGCGAATGGTGATGACGGGGAAGTCGAGACCCCAGGGCTTGCCGGTCTTCGGATTGGTGGAAGCCGGTCCCGTGGTGCCCATGCAGGCGCCGAGCACGTTCGGGCAAATGACGAAATAGCGCTCGGTGTCGATCGGCCGGCCAGGGCCGACCATGGTTTCCCACCAGCCCGGCTTCTGGGTCACCGGATGGAGGTTGGCGACGTGCTGGTCGCCGGTCAGGGCGTGGCAGATCAGCACCGCGTTGCTGCGCTCGGCATTGAGCGCGCCATAGGTCTGGTAACCAATCTGGAATGGAGCAAGGTCGATGCCGGCGTCGAGCGGTAGCGGCTTATCCATGCCGAACCGGACGACGAGCGAATGGGGATTGTCGGCCTCGCGCGCGCGGTCGGCGGGCTGAAGTGCGACGCTGAAATCGGCCTCGACCATGGTTACAATCCGGCCGGCGAAGCGGAATAGCCGCCGATCTATGCGAGCGGCCTGACGTTAGGCCGCCGCGAGCGGCTTAGATAGGCCGCGCGACGCCCGTGTCAATGTTTTCTTTGCTTTAACCCGTTGCCCCACCTATCAATGCCGCGCCCGTGACGGGTTCGTCGCGGGTGCAAGTAAGCGGCAAAGACGTGCCTATGGTGAAACCGTCCCGATCCGAAACACCGTCGCTCGCCGATCTGCGGCGCGAAATCGACCGCATCGACGAGGCGATGCACGGCCTGTTGATGGAACGTGGCGAGATCATCGATCGTCTCATTGCCGCCAAGCAGACGCAGGAAACAGGCTCCGCATTCCGCCCGGCGCGCGAGGCGGAGATGATGCGACGGCTGGTCGACCGCCACAAAGGAATCCTGCCGCTCGACACCGTCGAGAGTATCTGGCGGGTCATTATCTCAACCTTCACCTATGTGCAGGCGCCGTTCTCGGTACACGCCGACCTGTCGGCCGGCGACGCGGCGATGCGCGATTCCGCTCGCTTCCATTTCGGCTTCACGGTGCCGTTCGTGCCGCATATGGGCGCTGCAAGCGTGGTGGCTGCGGTCTCCGACTCCAAGGGAGATCTCGGACTGGTGCCGGCCTTCAGCATGGCCGGCGCCGGCGCCTGGTGGAGCGCGCTCGAGTTCGATTCGGCGCCGAAGATCATCGCCCGGCTGCCGTTCGTCGAGCGCGCGGACCATCCTGCCGGCGTGCCGGCATTCGTCGTTTCGCGTGCCGCGGCCGACGCCATGGTCAAGGAGGTGGAAGTGTGGAGCGTGCGGGTCGCCGGCTGGAGCACGGCGGCGACGCAGGCGGTCGGCCCCCTCGCCGAGGTGATCGCCGCGCCCGATCGTGCCTTCGACGGCGCGGCGCTGCTCATATCGGTGCCGAAGCGTGGCAGCATCGATCGAGTGACCGACATGCTGGTCAAGGCCGGCGCCTCGGTGCGCGCATCGGCCCTCGTCGGAAGCCACGCAACCCGCTATAGGGTCTCCGCCGAAGGCGCGCGGCCGCTCCCCACCGGCCGGTGACTCCCGGAGTGTGAAATGTCCGTCCTGCAACGTCCGCAACCGCGTCCCGGCGTACTCGCGATCGATCCCTACGTGCCCGGTAAGAGCAAGGCACCCGGCGTCGCCCGGGTGTTCAAGCTGTCGTCGAACGAGACGCCGCTCGGGCCGAGCCCAAAGGCGATCGCCGCCTATCACGCGGTCGGTGAACACCTGGAGGACTACCCCGACGGCGACTCGACCGCGCTGCGCGAGGCGATCGGGCGCGCGTTCGGCCTCGATCCCAGCCGCATCGTCTGCGGCGCGGGCTCCGACGACCTCTTGAACCTCATTGCCGACGCCTATCTCCACGACGGCGACGAGGCGATTCACACCACCCACTCGTTTCTGGTCTACCCGATTGCCATCCGCGGCTCCGGCGCGACGCCAATCGCAGCGGCGGAAAAGAACTACACCGCCGACGTCGACGCCATGCTCGCCGCGGTGAGCGCGCGCACCAAGGTCGTTTTTCTCGCCAACCCCAACAACCCGACCGGCACCTACGTGCCGTTCGATGAAGTGAAGCGGCTGCAGCGCGGTCTGCCTCCGCATGTGCTGCTCGTCCTCGATGCCGCTTATGCCGAATACGTACGCCGCAACGACTACGAGGCCGGCATCGAGCTCGTTGCCACCTCCGAGAACGTGGTCATGTGCCGCACGTTTTCGAAAATCCATGGGCTTGCGGCGCTCCGCCTCGGCTGGCTTTACGGGCCGCCGCACGTGGTCGATGCCATCAATCGCATCCGCGGACCGTTCAACGTCAACGCGCCGGCGATGGCGGCGGGCATAGCTGCGCTGCAGGACAGCGCGCATGTGGAGGCATCCCGCGCGCACAACGAAAAATGGCTGGCTTGGCTGCTGGTCGAAATCCGCAAGCTTGGGCTGGAGGTGACGCCCAGCATCGCCAATTTCGTGCTGATCCACTTCCCCGACCGCCAAGGCCGCACCGCGGAGGACGCCGACGCCTTCCTCACGCAGCGCGGCCTGATCCTGCGCCGCGTCAAAGCCTACAAGCTTCCGAACGCGCTGCGCATGACCGTCGGCAGCGAGGAGGCGAACCGTCTCGTGGTCGCCGCGCTGGCGGAGTTCATGGGCCGCAAATGAGGGGGCAACCCATTTTCAATCGCCTTGCGCTGATCGGAATGGATCTCGTCATTGTCGCCATCCCGGTCGGCGCCTGCGGCGCGGTGGCCGCGGAGATTGGGCCGCACCTTGCGCCGGGGGCGATCGTCTCGGATGTCGGCTCGGTCAAGACCGCAGTCTTGCGCGCCATGTCGCCCCATCTTCCCGCGGGGGTGCATTTCGTGCCGGCACATCCCGTCGCCGGCACCGAAAGCTCCGGCCCGGATGCCGGCTTTGCCGAGCTGTTCGTCAACCGCTGGTGCATTCTCACGCCGCCGTCGAACGTCGAGCCGGCCGCGGTCGAGCGGCTCGCGGCGTTCTGGCGACTGCTCGGCGCGAACGTCGAGATCATGTCGGCCGAGCACCACGACCTCGTGCTCGGCATCACCAGCCACCTGCCGCACCTCATCGCCTACACCATCGTGGGCACCGCCGACGAATTGAGCCAAGTGACTCGTTCCGAGGTGCTGCAATTCTCGGCCGGCGGTTTCCGCGATTTCACCCGCATCGCGGCCTCGGATCCGACCATGTGGCGGGCTGTCTTTCTCGCCAACAAGGATGCGGTGCTGGAAATGCTCGGCCGCTTCAACGAAGATTTGGCCACATTGACGCGCGCGATCCGGCGCGGTGATGGTGAGACGTTGTTCAACCAATTCAGCCGCACGCGCGCGATCCGCCGCGCGATTGTGGAAATCGGCCAGGATTCGCCCGCGCCCGACTTCGGCCGCCCGCATCCCGACTTGCCGCACCAGCCGCTGCCGCGGCCGTATGCGGCCGAGGACTAATCGGGGTGTCCGCTTTACCCGCTGCGGGCCGTGGAATTGCGTCTTGCCGACGCAAGCCGATCTAATACGCGCCCCAATACGGCGGCACACGGTAGTAGTTGTGAATCTCGATTTCGCGGCTGCGGTCGCCCCAGTCGAAGTCCTGGCCGGCGGCAAAGGACGGCGCGCGCTTCAATTCCTCCTCGGTAAGATCGAGATGGTAGGCGCCGAGCGCGCGATCGTAAGTCAGGCGCGTCCAGGGGATCGGGACATGCTTCTGTCCCATGCCGAGGAAGCCGCCGAAGCTGAGCACCGCGTAAGCAACGTTCCCGCTGAGCTTATCGATCATGAGGCGCTCGATGGTGCCGATCTTGCCGCCATCGGAACGGCGGACCGGGGTGCCTTCGACCCGGTCGCTGGCAATCAGGCTATGGGATTGGCGAGTCGACGTGTCGGTCTGCATGGCTGCCTCCATCAATCATTCCGCATCCGCTGGGGCCTTGGGCGAACCGCGGACGCTGGCTTTCGTGGACAAACGCTTTGGAGGCCTGCGCCGTTCCGGCGATCAGAACAGCGGCGGCACCACGCCCACCTGAAACGGCCCGAGGAAAACCGCGCCGTCGGCAAACCGAACCGGGAACGCCACCGCCGGCTTGCCTTCGAGCACGGCCCGCTGGCCGAGCGCCGCGACCAGACCGGGCGCGGCGCTCTGACGCGCAATCCCTCCGAGCCCAGGCATCAACCGATCGAGAGCGTTGAACGTTGCCCCGATCTGTCCTTCCGACATGATGCGCTCGTTGTCGAACATCTTGAGAAGCTTTTCGATGCCGACGACGGTCACCTCAAGATCGCCGTCGAGACCGCCGCGCGGGGTGAGCTTGAGGACGCCGCTGCCCACCGCGATTACATCCTCCTGCGCCAGCCGCGCCTTGGTGATCTCGATTTGGCCGTCGCGCGCCTGCCATTCCTTGAACCGCACCGCCCAGGGCTTGGGCGAGATGTCGTTCACGCCGCGCAGTATGGCTGCGATGTCGGCATCGATCGGCTTGGCGGCCAGCGGATGGAGCTTGTCCGCGACGGCGGCTTCGAGCCGCAACGCGGTTTCGACAAGCGGATTATCGGCGGTGGATCCTGCGGCCTGGCGGCCATGCAGCTCCAATCGCTGCGCGCGGAATACGGTGCCGTTGGCGGCGACGCCGGGATCGCGGACGGTCGGGGCGACGAGCGCAAGCGACGCGCGCTCCACGCCGGACGGCAGTCCGCGCACGCTGGCCTGACCGAGAGTCCAATCGACGATGCCGACGGGCGGGCGTCCCGGCTCGGAGATTTCGAACGGCCCAGTAAATTCGCCGATCACGAGCTTGGGGTCATAGACCTGAACGGCGACCACAGCGAACGGAAGCTTGAGCTGCAGCGTGGGCGTGCCCTTGAGCTCGAGACTGGCGCCGCCGCAACGCACTTCGATGCGAAACGGATAGCCGCCGATCGAATGGGAGGCGCAGTCTTGCGCCCGGCCGGCCTGCCGTTCGCGCTCGCGCCATACGGCGATCTCCGCCTCCGCGCGCGCGGCGGCATAGAACCATACTCCGGTCCAGGCCGCTGCCAGCAGCAGCACCAGCGCAAACGGGAGAAACAGCAGCCAGCGGCGCCGTGGAGCGGCCGCGGGGAACGCGGACTGAGACATCATGGCGCTCCTGTGCCTGCCAAGTCTCGTGGCGCCTTCCCCGGCGCGCCCTCTCCAAAACAGCGATTGCGGCGTTTCAAAAGTCAACGCACTCCTGCGGTTCCCGACTTGCGCGCAGCGCCGCGTTCTTTGATATCACACCCCATGGATCCGAATCCCGCCCACGCGACCGAAGACCTCTGGGTGTTCGCATATGGCTCGCTGATGTGGCGGCCCGACTTTCCGTTTTCCGAGCGCGTCGAGGCGAGGCTCGTCGGCGCGCATCGGGCGCTCTGCGTCTATTCCTTCGTCCACCGCGGGACGCCGGAGCGGCCGGGTCTCGTGCTCGGCCTCGACCGCGGTGGAACCTGTCGCGGCATCGCCTATCGCGTGACCGCGGCCAACCGCGGCGA
>WNGR01027058.1_pt1 | contig 10409 bp, 11 predicted proteins | sample 5407581 | NCBI WGS metagenome assembly WNGR01 (sample SAMN13153383, study PRJNA577476) | soil metagenome | isolation source: 80 cm soil or saprolite under Garry oak tree replicate 2 | place: USA:California | collected 2016-06-15
TGTTCTCGATGAACCGGAATATACGGGCTCAAAAGCACAAAGGCCATTGTCTGGCAATGTGGAGAATAGGCGCGGGGTTGTTCCCGGTATTGCAGCCATGTCGGCGGCACCTTTGCCGGGAAGGCTTGCGCGGTTTAAAAGGCCTGAATGGGAGGGCGCGCGGTGGTGGAATATGTGGTGGAGTTCGGCAAGGATGGCCGGCCGGTCGAGCCCGACGGCAGGCTCGATGCCGCCGCGTTCCATCGCAACCATGCGCCGATCTGGGCTGTGCTGGCGAAATTTTTGGCCGGCAAGTCCGGCGACGTGCTGGAGGTCGGCAGCGGCACCGGCCAACACGTGGTGCATTTTGCCGGTCATACCCCCGACATCACCTGGTGGCCAAGCGATCTCAACGCGGCCCATCTGGAAAGCATCGCGGCCTGGCGCGCGCATTCGGGCCTGTCGAATGTCCGTCCGCCGCAGCCGATCGATCTCGCTGATCCGGCCTGGCCTCTCCCCACCCATGACGGCAGCGGTCCGGCCAGTCTGCTCGCGGTATTCTGCGCCAATGTGATCCACATCGCGCCATGGCGTGTTGCCGAGGGCCTGTTCGCGGGCGCTGCGCGTTACCTGCGCCCGGATGGCCGGCTGTTCCTCTATGGCCCGTTCAAGCGCGACGGCAAGCACACCGCGCTCAGCAACGCCATCTTCGATACCAGCCTGCGCGACCGCGATGCGGAATGGGGCGTGCGCGATATCGCCGATGTCCAAAAGCTCGCCGATCGTGTCGGGTTCGCGCTGGTGGAGACTGTATCGATGCCGGCGAACAATATGATCCTCGTCTTCGCGCGATCAAAAGAGGGGCACGCGAGCGCATAGCGTGCGCCCGTTTGCGTCGGTTGATCGGGCGGCTTGCCCTCTCCATAGTGCGACAAATCATAAAGGCTCCCGGCCGGGGCCTTCTGGGCGGGAATGCCGATGCTGGATACGACTGCGACCGAAGAGGTCACCAATGACGCGCGTGCGCGCGCGAATGTGCTGCGGCTTGCCGCGGCGCAAGCGTTGACCGGCGCCAATTCGGCCGTGATCTTCGCCACCGGCTCGATCGTCGGCGCCACGCTGGCGCCTGATGTCTCGCTCGCGACCGTGCCGTTGTCGATGTATGTGCTGGGAATAGCCGCCGGCACGTTGCCGACCGGGGCGATCTCGCGCGCCTATGGCCGCCGCACCGCTTTCGTCATCGGCACCTTCTGCGGCGTCATGACTGGCGTGCTTGGTGCGTTTGCGGTGCTGCACGCGTCGTTCTGGCTGTTTTGTTGCGCGACCTTCCTCGGCGGACTCTATGGCGCGGTGGCGCAGTCCTATCGCTTTGCCGCCGCGGATGGCGCCAGCGCTGCGTTCCGGCCGAAAGCCGTGTCGTGGGTGATGGCGGGTGGCGTGTTCGCCGGTGTGCTCGGTCCGCAGCTCGTGCAATGGACCATGGATGTCTGGCCGCCTTATCTGTTCGCCTTCAGCTATGTCGTGCAGGCCGTCGTTGCCTTGGTGGCGATGGCGGTGCTCTCGGGCGTCGATGCGCCAAAGCCGGCCGCGGCCGATCTGCACGGCGGTCGGCCGCTGTTTCAGATCGCGCGACAGCCGCGCTTCATCGCCGCGGCACTGTGCGGCGTCATCGCCTACCCGGCGATGAACCTTGTCATGACCTCGGCGCCGCTCGCCATGAAGATGTGCGGCCTTTCCGTCAGCGATTCCAATTTCGGCATTCAATGGCACATCGTGGCGATGTATGGGCCGAGCTTCTTCACGGGCTCGCTGATCGCGCGTTTCGGTGCGCCGCGCATCGTGGCCCTCGGCCTGTCGCTGGAGGCGGTGGCGGCGATGATCGGCCTGTCCGGGATCACCGCGCCGCATTTCTGGGCTACACTGATGGTGCTCGGGGTAGGCTGGAATTTCGGCTTCGTCGGCGCTTCCGCGCTGGTGCTGGAAACCCACCGGCCGCAGGAGCGCAACAAGGTGCAGGCCTTCAACGATTTCCTGGTGTTCGGGATGATGGCGATCGGCTCGTTTTCGTCAGGGCAATTGCTGGCCAATTATGGCTGGTCGGCAGTCAACATGGTGGTGTTCCCGCCGGTGCTGCTCGGTCTCGTGGTGCTGTCGTTCGCCTCGTTCGCCAAACGGCGGAGGAGGCTGCAGGCGGTGGATGAGTTCCCCGAGCCGAGCATCTAGAGCGCCATCCCGAGCAATTTGGAGGTTTGCATGCCGTCGCGCGCCCGTCTGGATGAGTTCATTGCCGCGGTTGTATCCGGAGATCACGTCGGTGCCATCGAGCGCTATTACACCGAAGACGCCAGCATGCAGGAGAATGCTGCGCCGTCGCGCGTTGGTCGCGACGTGCTGGTGGCGCATGAGCGCGCTGCGCTCGGGCGGGTGAAGAGCGTAACCTCGACCTGCGTCGCCTCGATCGTCGAGGGCGATCGCGTCGCGATCAACTGGGTTTTCGTTTTTACCGATCATGCGGGCAAGACCACGCGGTTCGACGAGGTCGCGCTGCAGGAATGGCGCGGCGACCGGGTTTTCCGCGAGCGGTTCTTCTACGATCCCTCGACGCTGAAAGGCTGATGCCATCTGCTGACAGTTCGATCTGCGTCGAATTGTTTTTCTGTTGGGCTGCTTATATCGGGCGTGACGACGCGACAACAGGAAGTGAAGAACGTTGGACGCATACAGCCATACCATCAACGACGAGACCTCGATCCGCTACGATGGCTGGCGCATCGTCGTCGTCTGCTTCCTGCTCGCCACTTTCGGTTGGGGGCTCGGCTTCTATGGCCAGAGCGTCTATGTCGCCGAGCTGCATCGGCTGCACGGCTGGCCAACCTCGCTGATCTCGTCGGCCACGACATTCTTCTATCTGTTCGGGGCGGTCCTGGTTGCCTTCGTCAGTGAGGCGATCAAAGCCGTTGGTGCGCGCAACTGCCTGATCGCGGGCACCTTCGCGATGGCGGCGGCCGCGGTCTCGATCGGCTGGGTCACGGAGCCCTGGCAGCTTTACCTCGCCAATGCCGTGCTCGCGTTCGGCTGGGCCGGCACCAGCCTTGGCGTGATCACCAATACGCTCGGGCTGTGGTTCGACAAGAAGCGCGGCATGGCGATCAGCCTGGCGCTGAACGGCGCAAGCTTTGGCGGCATTGTCGGCGTGCCGCTGCTGGTGGCCGCGATCGGGCATTTTGGATTTTCCGGCGCGATGCTGGCCGCTGCGGTCGCGATGATCGTGCTGATGGTGCCGGTGATCCTGATCTTCGTCGGGCAGCCGCCGGTTCATCTCACGTCCGTCACGGTGCCTGCCGGGGATGCACCGTCGGCGACGCAAATCCGCGCGCGGGCGTTCCGCGATATCAGCTTTCTCTCGGTCTCGATCGCGTTCGCGCTGGTGCTGTTCGCGCAGGTCGGCTTCATTGTGCACCTGATCTCGTTTCTCGATGCGGTGATCGGGCGCGGGCGCGCCGCCGTTGCGGTGGCGCTGCTGACGGCGATGGCGGTGGTCGGCCGCGTGCTGTTCTCGTTCGTGATCGACCGCCTCAATCAACGGCTGGCGTCGGCGCTGTCATTCGTCAGCCAGGCGATAGCGCTCGCCATCATCATCAACGTGCACAACGTCATTGCGTTGATCGCGGCGTGCGCATTGTTCGGATTTTCCGTCGGCAATCTGATCACGCTGCCGGCGCTGATCGTGCAGCGCGAATTCGATCCGCGCTCGTTCGGCGTGTTGGTCAGCCTGATCACGGCGATCAACCAGATCACCTACGCGTTCGGCCCCGGCGTGGTCGGAGTTTTGCGTGATGTTTCGGGAGGCTATTCGCTGCCGTTTTACGGCTGCATCTGGGTGGAACTGGTCGCGGCGGTGCTGATCATGATTCGCGGGCGGTCCTAATACCGTCATTGCGAGCGCAGCGAAGCAATCCATCTCGCCGCGAGAAAGATGGATTGCTTCGTCGCTTCGCTCCTCGCAATGACGCCGGAGAGACTACACCTCCCGCTGCCGCAACAGATCGTCCAGATCGAGCCGCCGCGTGAACATCGACAGTGCGCCGTCGGCCGTGCGCGGCCATTTCTCCTGCGGGCGGTCCCAATAGAGTTCGACGCCGTTCTCATCAGGGTCGCGCAAATACAGCGCCTCGCTGACGCCGTGATCGCTGGCACCATCGAGCTGGATGCCGGCGCTGACGACGCGATACAGCGCATCCGCCAGCGCCGGGCGGGTGGGGTAGAGAATGGCGGTGTGAAACAGGCCGGTGGTGCCGGGCGGCGGCGGATGGCCGCCTTTGCTTTCCCAGGTGTTCAGCCCGATGTGGTGGTGATAGCCGCCAGCCGAAATGAACGCCGCGCTGTCGCCCATGCGCTGCATCACCTCGAAGCCGAGCACGCCGCAATAGAACGACAGCGCTCGATCGAGATCCGCGACCTTGAGGTGCACATGCCCGATCCGGGTGCCGGCGACGATGGGTGGATTGTGGGGCATGCGTGATCTCCGCTTGTTCTGCATCTTGGACGCTAGACGTAGCGAAATTCCGCGTGGGGGGATACGGGTCCAACCGAAACCCTACGTTTCCGAAACGGCCCTACACCAGTTCCGACACTTCGCCCGCCGGCAGTCCGAATTCAAACGTGTTCAGCGTCATCGACACCATCGTGTAGTAGCCGCAGAGCCCGATGATTTCGGTGACGCCACGCAACGTGAGCAGTTCGACGGCGGCGTCATAGAGCGCCTGCGACAGGACGTGGCCTTCGTGCAGCGATTTGGCGACGTCGTAGATCATCTGGCCCTTCGGATCGTCGAAAACAGGCGTGCGGCGGTCGCGGATGGCATCGACGATTTTCGGGTCCATGCCGCCCTTCAGCGCCAGGCGCTTGTGCGCATACCATTCGTAATGCGCGGTCCAGTGCCGCGCGGTGACGAGGATCGCGATCTCCGACAGTTTTGGCGGAAATATCGTGTTGAAGCGAAGCTGCTCGCCGAGTCGGGTGGCATGCCGGGCCATGTCGGGACTGTTGAGCCAGGCCATCATCGGCGCCGGCGGGGCGCCGCGCTTGCCGGCGATCGCCTCGTCATAGATCTCTTTTTGGTCAGCGCTCATTTCGCCAGGCGAAAGCAGCTTCAGGCGCATGTCCGTTTCCTCTTGTTTTTCAATCGTTACGCACGTTGCGAATACACCCGTTCCCGCATGGTGGCCACTGCCGCGCCGGCTGAACGGATATTGAATTCCCCGATGCGGCGGCTAAGGTCGATTCAACAATTCATAGTCGATGGAAACGCACCATGCCTGATCTTGAACAATTTCGCCGCGAAACCCGCGCCTGGCTGGAGACCAATTGCCCGCCTGAGATGCGCAAGCCCATGACCTCTGAGGCCGACACGTTCTGGGGCGGCCGCAACGCCAAATTCTCCTCCGATGCACAGCGCGTCTGGTTCGAGCGCATGCGCGACAAGGGCTGGACCGTGCCGCATTGGCCCAGGGAATATGGCGGGGGCGGCCTCGATGGCGAGGAGGCCAAGATCGTGCGCCAGGAGATGGCTGCGATCGGCGCACGTCAGCCGCTGACCTCGTTCGGCATTTCCATGCTCGGGCCGGCGCTGTTGAAATACGGCACCGAGGCGCAGAAGAAGGAGCATCTGCCGAAGATCACGGCGGGGCTCATTCGAGCGACGGTGACGATTACATCATCAACGGCCAGAAGATCTGGACGTCGTACGCCAACTACGCCGACTGGATCTTCTGCCTGGTGCGCACCGATGCCGCGGCGAAGAAGCATGATGGCATCAGCTTCATCCTGTTCGACATGGCCTCGAAGGGCGTCACGACCAAGCCGATTCTGCTGATCTCGGGCTATTCGCCGTTCTGCGAAACCTTCTTCGACAATGTGCGGGTGCCGAAATCGCACGTGGTCGGCACCGTCAATCGCGGCTGGGATGTCGCGAAATATCTGTTGCAACACGAGCGCGCGATGATCTCGGGCATGGGCGAGCGCGGCGTCGGCCGTCCCCTCGGCCAGATCGCAGCCGATTCGGTCGGCACCGACGCGCAGGGCCGTCTGGAAGACGCCATGCTGCGCAGCCAGATCGCGACATTCGAGGTCGACGAGGCGGCGCTCGCCGCGGCTGCCGAACGCGCGGTCGATCTGGCGAAAGCCGGGCAATCGCATCCGGCGTTTTCCTCGGCGATGAAATATTACGGCACCGAGCTCAACAAGCGCCGCTACGAAATCCTGATGTCGGCCGGCGGCATCGATGCGCTCGAATGGGAAAGCGAGCGCTCCAGAGGCGGCGCCCGTCCGCGCGCCTGGTTGCGCACCAAGGCTAACTCGATCGAAGGCGGCACCTCGGAAGTAATGCTAGGCATCGTCGCCAAGCGCATCCTCGATCTGCCGGGGGCTTAGCGCTCGCATACCGTCATGGCCGGGCTTGACCCGGCCATCCACGTCTTTCTTGCTGTTGACGCGAAGGACGTGGATGCCCGGGACAAGCCCGGGCATGACGAATTCAACAATTCAGAATATCCAGAGAAACGGAATCCATCCATGGCCCTCGTCCTCACCGAAGAACAATCCATGCTGCGCGACAGCGCACGCGGCCTTATCAGCGACAAGGCGCCGGTGTCGCATCTGCGGCAACTGCGCGACAGCAAGGATGCGTCAGGCTTTTCCCGCGATCTCTGGAAAACCTTCGCCGAGATGGGCTTCTCGGGTCTGCTGGTGCCCGAACAATTCGGTGGCAGCGGGCTTGGCTGCGTCGAGGCGGGCATCGTGATGGAGGAAATCGGCCGCACCTTGATGCCGTCGCCGTTTCTCGCAACGAGCGTGCTCGCAGCCTCGGCCTTGTCGCGCGGCGGCAGCGAGGCGCAGAAGGCGCAGCATTTGCCGAAGATATCCGATGGTTCGCTGCTGGCCGCGCTCGCGGTCGACGAGGGCGCAAAACATCGCCCGCTGCATACGAGCATGCAGGCGGTGCGTTCCGGCAACGGCTTCAAGTTGAGCGGCGACAAGGCGTTCGTGGTCGACGGCCACGCCGCCAATCTCCTGATCGTGGCGGCGCGCACCGCGGGCGCTGCCGGCGAGCGCAACGGGCTGACGCTGTTCCTGGTCGATCCCAAGGCAAAGGGGCTCGCGACCGAGCGCACCACCATGGTGGATGCGCATAATGCGGCACGGATCATTTTCGACAATGTCGAGGTCGATGCCGACAGCGTGCTCGGCGAGGTCGACCAGGGAGGCGTTCTGCTCGACGGCGTGCTCAATATCGGCCGCGGCGCAGTCGCCTCTGAAATGGTGGGCTTGAGCGAAGAAGTGTTCGGCCGCACCGTTACCTATCTCAGGGAACGCAAGCAGTTCGGCAAGCTGATCGGCGAATTCCAGGCGCTGCAGCATCGTGCCGCCCAACTCTACATCGATATCGAGATCACCCGCGCCGCGGTGCTGAAGGCGCTGCAGACGCTCGATGGCGATTTCGATAAGGCGACCGCCGCGGTTGCGGTGGCCAAGGCCCGCGCCGGTACAACCGCGACCCTGGCGGTTCAGGAAGGCGTGCAGATGCATGGCGGCATGGGCATGACCGACCAGTTCGACATCGGCTTCTTCATGAAGCGCGCGCGTGTGTGCCAAGAGTTGTTTGGCGACGCGAATTTCCACGCTGATCAATTGGCGCGGGCGAAGGGTTATTAGACTCTATCCCCGTCATTGCGAGCGAAGCGAAGCAATCCATCTCTCCACGAAAGCAAAGGTGGATTGCTTCGTCGCTTTGCTCCTCGCAATGACGGAGGAGAGATCTTACCGAATCGGCGGTGCGTACTGAATTCCGCCGGCGCTCCAGAGCTGGTTCAGGCCGCGTGGAATCTTCAGCTTCGATTCCGCGCCGACGTTGCGCTCATAGACCTCGCCGTAATTGCCGACGTGGCGGATGATGCGGGCGGCCCAATCCTTGGTCAGGCCGAGGTCTTCGCCATAGGCGCCTTCGGTACCGACCAGGCGCATCACTTCAGGCTTCTTGGACTTCATGGCTTCGTCGATGTTCTTCGAGGTGATGCCGAGCTCCTCGGCATTGATCATGGCGTAGAGCGTCCACTTCACGATCATCATCCAGTCGTCGTCGCGCTGGCGCACCACGGGCGCGAGCGGCTCCTTGGAGATGATATCGGGCAGGATATTGTGGTCGTTCGGCTTGGAGAGATTGAGCCGCAGCGCGTAGAGCTGGGAGGCGTCGGCCGTCAACGTATCGCACTGGCCGGCGTCGTAGGCTTTGACGACATCCTCAAGCTTGGCGAACTTCATCTCGGTGTATTTCATGTTGTTGGCGCGGAAATAGTCCGCGAGATTGAGCTGGGTGGTGGTTTCCGCCTGCACGCAGACCTTGCTGCCGTTGAGGTCGAGCGCCGAGTCGATCTTGCGGGCCGCTGGCAGCATGAAGCCTTCGCCGTCATAATAGGCGACCGCCGGGAAATAGAGGTCGTAATTGGTCTCGCGCGACATGCTCCAGGTGGAGTTGCGCGAGAGGATGTCGACTTTTCGGTTCTGCAGTTCCTTGAAGCGCTCGCTGGCATCGAGCGGAACGAACTTCGCTTTGGTCGGATCGTCGAAAATGGCGGCGGCTACCGCGCGGCAGAAATCGACGTCGAAGCCGGACCAGTTGCCCTTGTCGTCGGGAATCGAGAAGCCCGGCAGGCCCTTGTTGACGCCGCAATACACCTCGCCGCGGCGGATCGTGCGCTTCAAGGTGCGCGTGTCGTAGCGCTCGTAGGTGATGGCAACGGCCGCGACCGCGACTGCGACCGCCAGACCAATCAGGAGGCCGCCTCGGAATGTGCGCATGATTTATTTCTCACCAAAATGTCGGGAAAACGATCGGCTATCGAAAACGTCGCCGGCGGTTACAGTTCGGGCTTCTGCCGGATGATCACCTTGGTGCCGACGGGCACGCGCTCATAGAGGTCGGCGACATCGGCATTGACCAGCCGGAAGCAGCCGGACGAGACCATGGTGCCGATGGTGTCAGGACGGTTGGTGCCGTGGATGCGGTAGACGGTGGTGCCGAGATACATCGCGCGCGCGCCGAGCGGATTGCCGGGGCCGCCGGCCATGAAGCGTGGCAAATAGGGCTGGCGTGCGATCATTTCCGGCGGCGGCGTCCAGTCCGGCCATTCCTTCTTTTGCGTGATGTTGACCAGGCCCTGCCACTGGAAGCCCTCGCGGCCGACGCCGATGCCGTAGCGGATCGCGCGGCCGTTGCCCTGGACCAGATAGAGATGCCGTTCGGCGGTCGAGATGATGATGGTGCCCGGCGCCTCGTTGGTGCGGTAGTACACCACTTGCTTGCGGTACTCGGGATCAAGCTCCACGGAATCGTCCGGCAGCAGCCCCGGCTGGTCGCCGACATCGGGCTGGCGCATCTGCGCATGGCTTTGCGAGGCCGAGAGCATCAAGCCGCCTGCAGCGACGACCGTCCAGATCAGGTGACGAAGTTTCGTCATTGCAATGCTCTCCTTTTTGGCCGCTCCAGCCAAATTATTGGAACCATCAAATCTCAGTGACAGCTTGATGGCAAGTTTAGGGCGGGCGCCCTGAGTATATCGCTGGAATAGCTTCGTTTTTTGATATCGGCGATTTGTGGCGGGATGATGCGCGCGGCCTTATTTCGGCGCAATCCAGAGTCGCAGGCCGAATGAGATCAGCGCCACGGCGCCGACGCCGCCGAGCCAGAGTGCAGCGAACCACAGCAGGCGCTGCGCCAGCGGGCGCTGATTTTGCTCTGATGGCATCAGTGATAGCCGGCGCCGTGCCGGACCTTGCCGCGGAATACCCAGTAGGCCCAAGCCGTATAACCCAGGATCAGCGGGATCAGGATGGCGACGCCGAACAGCATAAATATCTGGCTGTTCTCCGGCGACGCCGCCTGCCAGATCGTGATGCTCTGCGGCACAATATAGGGATACATGCTGATGCCGAGCCCTGCATAGGACAGCGCGAACAATGCGAGCGTCAGGAAGAACGGCTGGTAATCATATTTGTTGGCGAGTGCGCGCAGCAGCAGCACGGTCACCGCGGCGACCGCGACCGGGACCGGTGCGGTCAGGATGATGTTCGGCCAGGCAAACCAGCGATGGGTGTACTGCACATGCAGGAACGGCGTTGCGATGCTGACTGCGCCGATGGCGCCGAGCATCGCGATCAACAGTGCCCAACTTAATTGGTAAGCGCGTTCGCGAAGCTCGCCCTCGGTCTTCATCACCAGCCAGGTCGCGCCCAATAGCGCATAGCCGATTACGAGTGCTACGCCGGTCAGGATGCTGAACGGCGTCAGCCAGTCCCACCAGCCGCCGTCATAATGCCGCCCCTCGACATGAATGCCCTGCAGGATCGCGCCGAGCGCAATGCCCTGCGCCAGG
>WNGR01016872.1_pt1 | contig 10408 bp, 6 predicted proteins | sample 5407581 | NCBI WGS metagenome assembly WNGR01 (sample SAMN13153383, study PRJNA577476) | soil metagenome | isolation source: 80 cm soil or saprolite under Garry oak tree replicate 2 | place: USA:California | collected 2016-06-15
CGTAGCCGACGAACTCGAGGAAGAAGGGGATGTCGTGGGCGATGCACTCGTCGCCGATGCGCTCGATCCAGGCGTGCTTGAGGTCGTTGACGCTGCTCTTCTCGAAGGGGGTGTAGTAGAGGAGGATCTTGATGCAGTCTGCTCCGGCTTCCTTGAGGCGGCGAACGCTCCAGAGGTCGAGGAGGTCGGGCAGGCGGCCGGGAGTGGTGGCGTCGTAGCCGGTCTTCTCGTAGGCGAGCAGGAGGCCCTTGCCGTTGCGGTGCCTGGAGGCGGGGAGGCCGAACTCGGGGTCGAGGAGGATGGCGGAGGCGTGGCGGGTGAGGACCTCGGTGACGAGGGTCTTGAACTCCTCGAGGTCGTGGGCGTCGGCGGCGGCGCCGCGCTCCTTGGCCAGGGACTTCTGGAGGGAGCCGCGCTGGTCCATGGCGGCGGCGGCGATGACACCGCGTTGGTCGGAGACGGCTTTCAGTCCGGCGAGTTTACCTGGGGTCAGCTTCGACATTTGCTTTGGGTCTCCTGAGAGTTAGGTCTAGGCGGTCATTTTACACAGTGAGAGATACGTTCTGCATTAGCGGCGATTATCGGTTGGTCTTCTGTTGGGGTGAAGGCCTAACACCGATTTACACCGATGACACCGATTAAGGACGACCCGCGAATTTTTATGAAGAACACGGGCTAACTGCGGCAGAGGATGAGTTGGGCTCTTTCTCTGCCGTGTGTGATCTCTAGTCGTCCTCCTCCTCGTCGTCCTCTTCCTCCTCCTCGTCGGGGAGGAAGGTGAGGGTGGCGCCTGGTTCTGCGAGGTCGAGGCCGTCGGGGGTGGATTCGAGGGTGCGGACGACGTCGGGGGCGTAGGGCTTGAGCTGGAGGCGGGCGGTGTTCATGCTGGCGAGCTGGAGGCCGTAGAGGAGGGCGGTGGCGCGTTTGGTCTCGAGGTGTCCGGTGGCCAGGGCGTTGATGACGACGGAGAGGGCGACCTGGACGGACTCGCGGTCTTCGAGGGCGGTGAGCTCGATGTGCTGGCCGGGGATGAGGTAGCCGCGGGTGGCGGCGGTGTGGCGGAAGCTGGTGTGGCGCTGGTGGAGACGGGAGTGGAAGTAGCACCAGTCGCTGCTGGAGAGGGAGGGGGACTGGCATTGAAGCCCGTTGGTCTTGATGTGGCGGCAGAGTGAGTATTGCATGGTGTTGTCTCCTTGGGGTTGGTACCCCCCCCCGGGTATCTGGCTTAAAAGTCGAATGGTTGCAACGAGTTAGCAAAAGTGGACTTTGCTAAAATCGTGCAACCAAAGGGGTTACGGGTAAAATCGTCTTTCTAAACGACTTAGGTGCGTTAACTGGGAAAGCCCCGGCTTTGGCCAGGGGCTTTCTTTGATTCTGTATTGATTATAGCGGGTTGGATGAAACTACTACGCACGCGGATGTTGTTTGTTTGCATGGAGTTAAGTGGTTTGGGGGCTTGACACGGGTTTTTGCTGGGTTTTCGCAGGCGGCGGGACGGCAGGGACAGGAAGGCATACCCCAGAGGCTAAAGCCTCTTGTCTGCTGTGGCGTGGAGAGACCCAAGGCTGAAGCCTTGGGGTACCCAGAAGCAACGGCAAAAGCAAGGGCAGGAATAGGCAACGGCAAAGGGCGAGATGCGGGGGGGCTCTCCACTGCGGCGGCAAAAGCGCCGGCTTCGGTCGAGATGACGTTTGTGATGGGGGCTGAAAGTGAACAGGCAACCGCAAGAACAACGGCAAGAACAAGAGCTGGCTGGGAGACGGTGTACATTCCCACCTTAGGCGCTTAACCACCCCCAGCGAGCAACTGCGCTCGCCGGGGACCCCGGTCAGCCGCGCCGAAAATGGGGCACCCAAGCGTATTTTGGCTGGGTTAGAAGAGACAACGACAACAGCAACGGCAAAGGCAAAGGCAAAGACGAAATACAGAGATCTCTCCACTGCGGCGGCAAAGTGCGCCGCCTTCGGTCGAGATGACGTTTGTTATGGGGGCTTGAAAGAGAACAAGCAACCGCAAGAACAAAAGCAATAGCAAGAACAAGAACAACGGCAAGAGCTGGCTGATTGACGGTATGCATTCCCACCTTAGGCGCATAATGCCGCGCCGAAGATGGGGCACCCAGGCTTTTGGGCTGGTTGAGAGAGAACAACAGCAAAGGCAACGGCAAAAGACACTATCGAATTTGAGAGCAAGAATCGGAGTGTGGAGGGATGGGGGCGATTGCTAGATTGCTCATAACGGAGTTGAAGAAAGGGGTTCCAAATGAGCATTGCGATGAATACGAGCAGGGATGAGCTTGCTGCAGCGACGACGAACGATCCGCGCTGGGCAGCCGTGGTTACTCGAGATCCGAAGGCGGATGGCAGGTTCTTCTATTCGGTGAGGACGACCGGCGTGTACTGCCGCCCCTGCTGCGCGGCGCGACTGGCCAGGCCGGAGAACGTTCGCTTCCATGCGACGACCAGAGACGCCGAGGTCGCGGGGTTCCGCTCCTGCAAGCGCTGCAAGCCGGATCAGCCCACGATGGTTGAGCAGCGTGCCGCGAAGGTAGCGGAGGCGTGCCGCCTGATCGAGAGCTCGGAGGATGCGCCGGGGCTGGCGGAGCTGGCCGCTCATGCAGGAGCGGATGCGTACGAAGCTCGGCGAGAGCGGCACGGTGACGGAGGCCATCTACGACGCGGGCTACAACTCCAACAGCAGATTCTACGAGACATCGAATGAGGTATTAGGCATGACACCCACAAACTTTCGCGCCGGTGGCGCAAGTACAGAGATACGCTTTGCGACGGGCGAGTTCTCTCTCGGCTCGATTCTTGTCGCAAAGAGCGATCGCGGCGTATGCGCGATCCTGATGGGCGACGACCCCGATCAGTTGGTGCGCGAGCTGCAGGATAGGTTCCCGCGTGCGAACCTCATCGGCGGAGACGGCGACGTCGAGCAGCTCGTCTCGCAGGTGGTGGGCTTCGTCGAAGCGCCCTCTGTCGGGCTCGATCTGCCGCTCGATGTGCGCGGCACCGCGTTTCAGCAGCGGGTCTGGCAGGCTCTGCGGAAGATTCCCGCAGGGGCGACGGCGAGCTATACGGAGATCGCAGACCGGATCGGAGCTCCGAAGTCGGTGCGGGCCGTGGCGCAGGCGTGCGGCGCGAATGCGCTGGCTGTGGCGATTCCGTGCCATCGCGTTGTGAGGAACGACGGCGCGTTGTCGGGCTATCGCTGGGGAGTTGAACGGAAGCGCGCGCTGCTCGATCGCGAGGCGTACGATCCGGAGGACAGCCTGTTTCGCAGCCGTGTCGTCATGGGGCGGCACGGCTTCGGCCGGGGCGAGTACAAGTACTTCAGCTATCCGCTGCCCGAGATCATTCAAGGGCTTCGCACTGCTCTCTATCCACGGCTGGCGCCGATTGCGAATCGCTGGAACACCGCGATGGGTATCGACGTTCGCTATCCCGAAGCTCATGCTGATTTCATTCGGCGATGTCATGATGCCGGGCAGGTGCGGCCGACGCCCCTGCTGCTTCAGTATGGAGAGGGCGACTACAACTGCCTGCACCAGGACCTGTATGGCGAGCACGTCTTTCCGATACAGGTGGCCATCCTGCTATCGGAGCCCGCGAAGGACTTTACGGGTGGGGAGTTCGTGCTTACCGAGCAGCGTCCGCGCATGCAGTCGCGGCCGGAGGTGGTGCCGCTTCGCCAAGGGGATGCGGTAGCGTTCGCCGTGCATCATCGCCCGGTGCAGGGTACGCGCGGCACGTATCGCGTGAACCTGCGGCATGGTGTGAGCCGTTTGCGCTCCGGGCATCGTCATACGGTTGGCATCATCTTCCATGATGCGCAGTGAGGATGGCGTGACGACACTTAGCTTGTTCGAGGACGCAGGCGGCGCGGAGCAGGAAGAGCTGGCCTCCGGTGCGGTTATCCTGCGCGGCTTCGCGTTGCCGGATGAGACGGCGCTGCTGAGCCACTTGCACGGCGTGACCGCGATGGCTCCGTTTCGCCATATGGTCACGCCGGGAGGCTACCGCATGTCCGTCGCGATGACCAACTGCGGCGCGCTGGGCTGGGTGACGGACAGGACGGGCTATCGCTACGACGGGATCGATCCGGAGAGTGGAAAAAGATGGCCGCAGATGCCTGCTTCGTTTCTTAAGCTGGCGAAGAGTGCGGCTGCTGCGGCTGGCTTTCCGAAGTTCCTTCCTGATGCCTGTTTGATCAACCGATATGAGCCGGGAGCGAGGCTGTCGCTGCATCAGGATAAGAACGAGCGGGACTTCGGCGAGCCGATCGTCTCGGTCTCGCTCGGCCTTCCCGCGGCCTTTCTGTTTGGAGGGATGGAGCGCTCCGACAAGACGCGTCGCGTAGTTGTGACGCACGGCGACGTCGTCGTGTGGGGTGGGCCGGCGCGGCTGCGGTATCACGGTGTGATGCCGCTGAAGGAGGGCCACCATCCTTTGTTGGACGAGTGCCGCGTGAATCTCACCTTCCGCAAGGCGGGTTAGAGACGGACGCAGAGAAGCCCGGCCAGGAGAGGGTTCCTGGCCGGGCTTCTCTGATGAATGTTAGATCGTCGCACGGCAGAAGCGCCGTGAGCGATGGTTAGCGGGCGAGACGACGACGGATCATGCCGGCGGCGCTGAGCAGGCCACTGCCGAGCAGGATGAAGCTGCTGGGCTCTGGCGTAGAAGCAAAGGGAGCATTGAGCGTGGCCGGAGCTCCGTTGACCTCGGCGTACCAGAGATCAAAGGTGTAGTTGCCGGCTGCTGCGATGGTGAAGGAGGACGGAGTGGCAGCGGTCGGGTCGCCCGAGCAGATGGCGCAGGTGGAGCTACCGTTGATGTACAGGAATATGCCATCGTCGTGGGTGATGGTGTAGGTTCCAGCATCCAGATAGCTCCCCCATACGAACTCCAAGGCCTTGTTATTCAGAGTCGAGGCGCCGACGCCAGCGTCGTTGATGGTAAGAAGAGATCCACCGGAGTTCAGGAAGCCGGCAACGGTGTAAGCAGGGCTACCGTTGGTGGGGGCGAAGAAGTTGATATCGGTAACGACAAAGACAGCGATCGCACTAGAACCGGGGCCGTGGGGTCCGAGGGGGGCCGGATAGGCAGGGGTGTTGTAGACGCCGCCGTTGATGATGGTGGCGTGAGCAATGCTGGCGAACGACATGAGTACTGCCAGCGAGGATGTGACGCAGATACTGCGAAGGTTCAATTTCATTATGGAAGCCTCAGGGGTCGTGAGTTTTGGACAACGCCCCTGAGAGAAGCATGTGGGTAACCATCTTTCGCCTTCGGCCAAAATTAGAATGTCTTTTGCTAAGTCCTAATTTTTCGTTGGGTTTACAAGTAAGATACCCGAGGTAATGTTTGTCTTGTTACTTGCCACGAGAGCAATTGTTTGCATAGTTCTTGGTAGCTGTTGGGGTACTGGATATGCTTCATGAGGGTCTTACGGGAGGTGAATCGCTGGCGTGAGGGGTGGGATTGGTGATCTCTTTTGCATAGATCTGGTGGGATGTCTTTGGGGGAGCATCGTCCTTGTGCAGCGCACGGACGCGGTCGTGGATCTCGTGGTCGGCCGCGGTGTGGCGCTCGCGGGAGCGGAGGTAGTCGAGCCAGGACTCCATGAGGAAGGTCTCGTTGAGGTGCTCGGGGTCGGCGGCGTCGCGATAGATGCCCCAGCGGAGTGCTCCGTCACGGAGGCGTACGGAGCGGAGTTCGTGGATGGCGTGGGTGAACTCGGCGTAGTTTTCGGTGGGGATGCGGTAGTCGATGGAGACGCGGACGGGGCCGTCGGTGGGCTCGTCGTCCACTCCTGGGATGGGAATGAGCTGGGGGGCGGGACGCTTCCACTTGTAGGGTGTGAGATCGGGAGGGGGGCCCTGAAGGATGTGGAAGCGGCGGACGAAGGGAAGCGTAACGAGCATGCCTCCGGCTGCTGAGGCAAGGGCGATGGGTGTGGAGGTGTGTTCGGCGATGAAGCCCCACAGGATCGAACCGAGCGCCATGCCTCCCTGGAAGGTCATCAGGTAGGTTCCGAGGGCTCGGGCCTGGACCCAGGCGGGGACGGCGAGCTGGACCGAGACGTTGATCGTGGACATGGTGCTGGTCCAGGCGAAGCCCGAGAGGATGAGCGTGAGAATAATGACGGCGGGGATATGCGCGTAGGCCAGGATGAGCAGCGTGGCTACGTTATAGAGGCTCGATGCTGTGAGGATCTGGTCGGCTGAGAAGCGATGGCGGATGCGGGGCAGCAGTGTGGCCGCGGTGACGGCTCCCAGGCCAAGCGAGCCGTTGAGGATGCCGTAGCCGAGGGCTCCCTGGTGAAGGACAGTGCGGGCGACGACCGCGAGCAACGCCCAGATGGCGGAGATGAAGAAGGGGAACGTGAAGGCTCGGACCAGCGATGCCTGCAGGTCGGGCGCGTATCGGACGTAACGGAGGCCGGAGCGGATGGAGGCGGCGATACGCTCGGAGGGAAGGGCGGATTTGAACAGGGGGATGCGCTTCCAGTTGTAGAGCACCCAGATGACGCCGGCGAAGGAGATGGCGTTGAGGAAGAAGACGGAGCCGGCACCGGTGTGGACGCGCTGGAAGGCGGCGACCATCAGACCGCCGAGCGCGGGGCCGACGGCGCGGGCGAGGTTGTTGCTGGCGGCGTTGAGGGAGACGGTGTCGGGGATGAGTTCGCGGGGGACGAGCTCGGGGACGATGGCCTGCCACGCGGGATTGTTCATCGCCGAGCCGATGTTGAGCAGGAAGGTGAAGGCGAGCAGCGCCCACGGCGAGACATCGCCGATGAACGTGAGGATGGCGAGGATGCCGACCGAGCCGAGCATCCACGCCTGCCAGAAGATGAGCAGCTTGCGGCGATCGAAGATGTCCGCTGTTGCTCCAGCGAGCAGGCCAAGCAGAAGGACCGGCAGGCTGGCCGCCGTCTGCATTAGGGCGATCAACAGAGGAGAGGCGGTGAGCGAGGTCATCAGCCAGGTGCCGGCCGTGTCCTGCATCCAGGTGCCGACCGACGAGATGGTGCTCGCGATCCATCGATCGCGGAAGAGCGGGATTTTAAGCGGGGCGAAGCCGCTGGGGTGTGGCGAGGGGGGAGTGCCAGCGGCGGTAGGAGTTTCCAATGGCATCGCTGCGTCTAGTTTACGGGACAAGGAAGCGATGCCCACCTTGCCGCAGGAGCTGCGGCGAAGGTGGAGCATCCGTATACAAAACTAGAAGAGCAGCTTCAGGCCGAATTGAATCTGCCGTGAGCTTGTCGACGTTGCGGTGATGACTCCAGCGCTGGGGCTGGCCACGGACGGCGCAGTCAATGCGGTTGGCGTCGGGCCGGAGGAGTAAATCACCGGGTTCGGCGTGGTGAAGTTGGTGTGGTTGAGCACGTTGAAGAACTCCGCGCGGAACTGTGCGCGAAGATGCTCGGTGACCTGCGTGGACTTCAGAAGCGACGCGTCGAGATTGATGAGGTTCGGCCCCGTCAGAGTATCGCGGCGCAGATTGCCGACAGCTCCCGCTGCGGGCGTGAGGAATGCGGCGGGGTTGAAGAACTGCGTTGGAGTGCCTGGGTAGAGATTGCCGTGGAAGTTGGGATTGACGTCGGGCCGCACGGGGTTGCGCGTGTCGCCGGAGCCGGTGGGATTGTAGCCTAGCTGCGGCGTGAAGGGGAAGCCGGACTGCAGGTTGGCGATAGCGCTCAGCGTCCAGCCGGAGATGGCTCGGTTGGCGAAGGCGCTTGAGGTGCTCAGGCCGCCGTGGCCGAAGGGGAGATCGTAGGTTCCGTTGATGCTTGCGAGGTGACGAACATCAAAGGCGGCGAGACCCCAGTCGGCCTTGGGGTTGTAGGGGTTCGAGACGAAGGCGGGCGTATTGCCGCTGACGCTGGTGTTCCACGCGGAGCCGTTGTCGAGGGTCTTCGACCAGGTATAGTTTCCGCGAAACTGCAGACCATTCGCGAAGTTGCGGCGCAAGTCCACCTCGAGGCCGTTGTAGAGGCTGGTGCCCTGCGAGACCCACGAGGTCGTATTCGCGACCAGCGGATTCGCCTTCACGGTGCTGGGGAAGTAGACCGTGCCTGCAGCGAGTGTGGAGGGGCAGGCGGCGTTGGGGCAGGTGACGGGGATGGGCTCGTTCTGGTCCTCGGAGAGGATCTGGTGGTAGCCGCGCGAGCCGACGTAGCCGACGGTGAGCGAGGTGTTGGGAGCGATCTGCTGCTCGACCTTGAAGTACCAGGAGAGCACGGTGGGAGTCTTGATGTCGGGCTGCACGTTCGAGGGCGAGACAAGGCTGCCGGCAGGTGGCGTGCTCGTTGAGGTGAAGTGCAGGCTGCTGACGGGGGCGTTCTTCACTGCGATCGTCGTGTTGAAGGCGCGGTCTGATCGAGGCGGTAGTCGAGGTTATCCAGCAGCGCGCGATGGATGCCGAAGCCTCCGCGAATCGCCGTGTGGCCGTTGCCCAGGGGATCCCATGAGATGCCCAGGCGGGGCTCCGGCAGAAACTTCGCGTTGTTCACCGTCAGCGCGCTTGAGCCTATGGTGGAGTTGGTCGAGATGATGCCGTTCGTAAAGCTGTAGTTGGCGGCTCGGCTCTGCGACTCGTTCCAGCCGTTGGTGCCCTCGAAGCGGAAGCCGGCGCGCAACTCGAGGCGCGGTGTGAGCTTGATGGTGTCTTCGAGGTAGCCGGCGTACTCTGTCGATCGCCAGCCGAGTTCCGTAGGCGCGGGGACGACGGAGAAGGTAGCGACCGTACCTTGCAGGAAGGTGGAGAGGGTGGAGAAGCTCGCCTGGCCGTACTGGTTCTGCGCGAGGTTGTCGTTGGACTGGATGCGCTGCGCCCAGCCGCCGGCTTCGATCTGGTGGCGTCCGTACGTGTAGAAGATGTGGTCGTCGAAGGTGAAGAGGTTGCGTGCGGTGGTGTTGTTGCTGCCCACGTTGGCTCCGGCGCCGGTGATCTGCGAGGCGCCGTTGGAGGCGGTAGAGCCAGCGATGACGATGGCTCCGATGGGCTTGCCCGCGACCCAGCCGGGGAGGTTCGCGCTGATGTCGGAGGGCACGGAGCCGGTGAAGAAGTAGGCGGCGCGGCTGAAGCCTATGCGCGCGGTGTTGAGGAGGCGGGGCGAGAAGACGTGCTGCTCCTGGATGCTCAGCACCTGCTCGCGAAGCGTCTCGTTGACCAGCGAGTAGGGATTGGCAGAGGGCGTGTTCGCCATCGAATCGTCGATGGTGTAGACGGCGAAGAGCAGGTCTTTGGGGCTGATGTTGTAGTCGAAGCGGGAGGTGCCGAAGTCCTCGCGGATGTGCTGGATCGGGTTGGAGTAGGCGTACGCTATGCCGCCGCCCAGCTCCGGGCCGTTCTGCACCGGCCACAGTTGAAGAAGAGGTTTGACGCTGGCTACGGCTGCGGCGCGGGAGGCGTTGTCGGGGACCAGCGTGACGTCGGAGAGGCCGAGGTTCTGGCGGTAGCCCTCGTAGTTGGCGAAGAGGAAGAGCTTGTCCTTGCGGATGGGGCCGCCGAGTGAGCCGCCGAAGTTGTTGCGCTGGAAGATTGGGATGGTGGACTGGTCGAAGTAGTTGCGGGCATCGAGCGCAGAGTTGCGGATGAACTCGTAGGCGGAGCCGTGAAGTTTATTTGTGCCTGATGCGGTTACGATTGAGATCTGCGCGCCCTGCCGTTTGCCGTAGCTGGCCGAGTAGGAGTCGGTGACGACGTTGAACTCGCGCACGGCGTCGACGCCGAGGAGCTGGCCGCTGGTTCCGCCGGGGGTGATGTTGATCAGGGAAGCTCCTGTGTACTCCACGCCATTCAGCAGGAAGAGGTTGTCCTGCGGACGGCGGCCCGAGATGGCGAACATGTTTCCTACCGATGAGTTTGAGGTTCCCACGCCGCCGGAGCGCTGGCCGGTGTAGTTCACCGTGGCGGGGTTCAGCGTGATCAACTGGTCGTAGCTGCGACCGTTGAGCGGAAGTTGCTTGATCTGGCGCTCATCGACGAGTCCGGAGATCTGCTCGGTCGAAAGGTTGACCACCGCAGGCTTGTCCTCGACCGTGACCTGCTGTTCGATGGCATTCACCGTGAGTACCAGATCGATCTGCTTGCTCTGGCCCACTGTCAGGGGGATGCCGGTGCGGTGCTGCGCGGCGAATCCGTCGAGCTGGGCCGTGATCGTGTAGCTGCCTATAGGGATGGAGGGCGCGGAGTAGCGGCCATCCTGGCCTGTGGTCAGGCGGCGCTCGTTGCCGGTCTCATCGTTGTGGACGAGGATGACGGCGTTGGGCAGGGCCGCTCCGCTCGAGTCGGTGACAGTGCCTGAGAGCGTTCCGCCGACGACTTGAGCGTCGGCACGGAGAGCGGTGAGAGCGAAGAACAGGACTAGCGCTCCGTACAGGATTGCTTCGGCGAGGGAG
>WNGR01009172.1_pt1 | contig 10406 bp, 10 predicted proteins | sample 5407581 | NCBI WGS metagenome assembly WNGR01 (sample SAMN13153383, study PRJNA577476) | soil metagenome | isolation source: 80 cm soil or saprolite under Garry oak tree replicate 2 | place: USA:California | collected 2016-06-15
GCGAGCAGACGGCGGGTCTGCTCGACAGTGAGGTGGTTCACGCCCGGCCGGGCCTTTTTCTTGGCGGGGACGGCGAGAATGTCCTGGCAGATGGCCATCCGGGCCGGGTCCTGGGATTGCAGCCACCGGGAAAACGAGCCGATCGCTGCCAGGCGCTGGTTGCGGGTCGAGATGCTGTTGTGCCTTTCGGCCTCGAGCCAGTGCAGGAACCCGGTGATGGCGGCGGCGTCGATGTGATCGAGGGTGAGCTTGTCAGGCGGGATGGACCTGTCGTCGCGGAAGAAGGCGATCAGCAGCTTGAACGTGTCACGGTAGGACGCGATCGTGTTGGGTGAGCAGCCGCGCAGCCCGGCCAGATGCGATGTGAGGAAGCGGTGCAGGAAGACCGCGAAGTCAGTCGCCATGGCACGGCCCTGCCGCGAGCCGCGGGACGACGTCACCGAATGCACGCTGGATCTGGGCAGTGATGTGCGGGTAAGACTCGGCGGTCAGCCTCAGGTAGTAGTCGGTGCCGGCGATCGAGGAATGACCCATGTAGGCCTGCAGGACCGGCAGCAGCGCGCCGGCGTCCTCGCCGCGGGTGAACCACGACCGCAAGTTATTCACTGCCATGGTGTGCCGGAGATCATGGACGCGGGGGCCGCGCCCCCGGCCGCCGTGCGGAATGCTGGCCTGCCACAGGAACCGGCGGAAGTTCTTGTCAATGTTGGCGAGCGTCAGCGGCCGCCCGGACGTGCCGGCGAAGAACCAGTCCCCGCCGGTGCGCCCGGCGACGCGGCCGTGGTAGTCAGCCAGCCTTTCGCGCAGCGGCGCGCTGACCGGCACCTGCCGGTCTTTGCCGCCCTTGCCGTCGCGGATTGCCAGGACGCCGGCACCGAGGTCAACGTCGCCGAAGCGCAGCAGCCGGTCCTCGGAGGCACGCAGGCCGCACGCGTAGATCGTGCGGAACAGCACCGGCATGACCAGGTGCCGGAACGGTACCTGCGAGTCGTAGTGGCAGCGGTCGGTCTGGGCGAACAGGGCCGCCAGCTCCTGGCCGGTGTAGATGTGCGGGACATAGCGGGCGGGCCTGGGCAGCGCCCCGGAGGGAAGAACGTAGGCCGGCACGCCCCGGCGGCCCAGCCAGCGGGCCAGCTCCCGCACCGGCGCGGCCAGGCCCTGCAGGGTCGCCGGCTTGACTCCCCGCTCGCGGGCCGAGGTGATCCAGGCCTCGACCGAGGCCCGGGCGGGCGCGTCCAGCCCGGGGAACTGGCTGCCGGAGAACGCGGCGAAGCGGGCCAGCACCCGCTCCTCGGCGTCGTACTTATAGCCCACGGCGCGTTTTTCCGTGACCAGGGCCGTGATCGCCCCGGCCATCGTGATGCCGGGGCTCATCGCGACACCTCACGCGCCGGCGCGTCCGGGTCCAGCGCGCACTTGGCCAGCAGCCCCAGCGACGACTTCAGGTAGACACCGGTCGACTGGACTGACTGGTGACCGAGGATGTCCGCGATCTGCTCGACCGGCGTGCCGCCCTCCATCAGCCGGGTCGCCAGCGTATGCCGGAGCGAGTGCATGCCATGACGGCGTTTCTCGCTCACCGGGACGTGAGCCACCCGGACGTGCTTGACCAGGATCTGATGCAGATGGTCCTGGTCGGAGAACGGCCCGGTCGGGGCCAGGTGCCGCACGAACACCTGCGGGCAGCCGCAGGCCGGCCGGCCATGGCGGATGTAGTCGATCACCGCCCAGCCGACCTCTTTCAGCAGGGGCAGCTGCACCCGGTGACCGGTCTTGGCCTGCGTCACGAACAGGCGGTTGCCCGGCCAGTCGAAGTCGGCGAACTCCAGCCGCCTGACGTCGACGCCGCGCAGCCCGAGCCTGGTGATCAGCAAGATGATCGCGTAGTCCCGCTTCCCGCACGGGTTGTCCCGGTCGATCGCCTCCACGATCCTGGCCACCTCGCCGGGATCCCACACCGACGGGATCCTGGCCTGCTTGATCGAGGGCACCGCTGGGACCGCAACCAGGCAGGCGGCGTCGACCAGACCGTCGGCGGACGCGAACCGCAGAAACGACCGCAGCGCACCCAGCTTCTGCTCGACCGTCTTGACCTGGTACCCGGCCAGCGTGGCGACGAACGCCTCGATCGTGGCGGCGTCGCACCGGGCCAGCCCGCCGCGCGTGCCGGTGAACGCGACAAACTCACCGGCTACCGTCCCGTACGTCCGAACCGTCGACACGGCGCGATCCGCCGCGCGAAGCCACGCCTGGAACCGGGCGACGGTCTCGGCGCCGTCCCCGGACAGCTTGCTCACCGACCGGTTATAGCGGCGCAGCACCGCACCGTGCGCCGCGCACTCGCCCAGCATCTGGGCGACCCTGAACAGATAGATGTCATTCGGCTTCAGGGAGCCCGCCTGTTCCTTGCCGAAGAAGCCGCAGGCTTCGTCGACCCACGTCATCGCCACGTCCAGGGAGAACTCCTCCACGCCACGGGCGGCGAAGAAGTTCTGCATGCGGCGCCAGCAGCCCCGGTACCACACCATCGTCGCGTCCTTGTAGCCCAGACGCCGCAACTCCGCGTCCAGACCCGACACCAGCGCAGACACAGTCGTCATCACGCCGACCTCCTGATCATCTGGGTTCGGCACCATGCCGAACCGCCCGATCAGAAGCCTCGGCGCATTATGCGCAGTGCTCGACCCCCAGCGTCGCTGTCACCAGGGCCGGCAGGCCAGCGCTGCGCATAACCCGGCACTGTTCATAAGGCGGAGTGATCAGCCCGTGCCTGCTGAACGTCGCGCTGCACGGGCTGGAGGAGGCCGCCGGGGTCTGTTATGAGACCTCCGGCCCTCGGGCCGGGGAAACCAGGCCAGGTTCCCCGGTCCTGATCAGGTACGCCGACGACGTGGCCGTGCTCTGCTACAGCCAGCAGCAGGCCGGGCAGGTCAAGGCGCGGCTGGCGGAGTGGCTGGCGCCCAGGGGCCTGGCCTTCAACGAGGACAAGACGCGTATTGTCCTCCTCAGCGAGGGTTTCAGCTTCCTGGGATTCAACGTCCGCCGCTACGGGCCCAAGCTGTTGATCAAGCCGGACAAGGCGGCCGTCAGGCGGCTCCGGGAACGGCTCGCGTCCGAGATGCGCGCCCTGCGCGGCTCGAACGCGGCGGCGGTCGTCGCCGTGCTCAGCCCCATCATCCGGGGCTGGGCCGCCTACTACCGGGGTGTGGTGTCCTCCAAGGTGTTCCACTCGCTGGACACCTACGTGTGGAGGCTCACCTTCAAGTGGGCCAGATGGCAGCACCGCAACAAGCCGAGGTCCTGGATCGTCAGCCGGTACTTCGGCGCGTTCAACAGGTTCAGAAACGACCGCTGGGTGTTCGGTGACCGCGGCGGCGGCACCTACCTGGTCAAGCTCTCCTGGACCGGCATCACCCGCCACATCATGGTCAAGGGCGCGGCATCACCCGATGACCCCGCCCTGGCCAGCTACTGGGCCGAACGGCGCAAGAAGGTGAAACCACCGCCCGACGCATACACCCTGCGGCTGCTGACCAGGCAGGACGCGCGGTGCCCGCTATGCGGGGAACACCTGCTGACCGCCGATCAGCCACCCCAGTCCCCCGAACAGTGGGAACGGTGGTGGCAGCGGGTCACCCGCAAGGCGATAGCCGCCAGCTATCTTGTCCATCACGGGAGACCCGGCCCAGGCGGCGGGGACCCAACCCGCCTCGTGCACGCCTCCTGCCACCGCAGCCACCGTGCCCGCACCGGCAGGCAGGACCCGGCACAGCAACACTGCACGCCCTCGCGGCTTGCTTGAGCCGTGTGCCGCGATGAGTGGCACGCACGGTTCTGAGGGGGGATCGGCGGGGCAACCCGCCGGTCCTACCCGGCAGACGGCGTCGCGCTGCGCATCGAGACCGTCATCAACGCGCCGGGTGACCTGGGCTGCAACCGGATGCTGTCCAACTTGCCCGAGCTGCAGGCCAGGGCGCGTGCGATCAACGACCGGCTGCTGCACACTGAAATCGCCGGCCAGGGCACGGTACTTGTGAGTCCAGTCATCGAGCGGATCACCAGGCCCACCGTCACCGGCGATGGGAGGAAGGCGCCCGCACTTCGGTTCGGCGACCTTCGAGTCCAAGCTCTGGCCGGCGCCATCGCCGCCATGCTGTTCACGGTCACCGGCATCACCAACAGGAGCCTGCGAGCCCTGATGACCGGCCTGCTGCACCGCCCCTACAGCATGAACCAGGCCAGCTACGACCTGTCCCGGCTGGCCCGCAACGGCCTGATCCGCCGCGTTCCGGGGCGCAACTGTTACACCCTGACCCGCGACGGGCTGCTGTTCGCCTGCTTCTACACCAAGGTCTACGACCACATCCTGCGCCCGCTGATGGCACCGGACCGGCCCAACGCGCCGCCGGAACTCGCCGCCGCGCTCGGCACCCTCGACCAGCTCGCTGCCGGCTACATCGCCAGGGCCCGCCTCCCCACAGCAGCCTGACAACCCCTCACGGTCCGCACGCAACGGCGGTTCGATCTCCGGCATGCCCGCTGGCCACCGGCCCGCCATCACATGCCGTGACACTCAGGACAAACGTCAGAACCCTGGCACCGAAGGTGCTCTAGCCGGGGCGGCCGGTGAGGAGGAAGCGGCTGCGGGCGCGCAGGGTGCGGACGATCTGCGCCGGGGCGCGGTCGGCGGAGCCGGCGTCGTAGGGCGGCTGCGGGTCGTACTCGATCATGAGCTGGATGGCCTGGGCGGTCTCGTCGCCGGCGATGCGGCCGGCCAGGGCCAGGCCCATGTCGATGCCGGCGGACACGCCCGCCGCGGTCACGTACTTGCCGTCGGACACCACCCGCTCGCTGACCGGGGTAGCGCCGAGCCGGCCGAGCTCGTCCAGGGCCAGCCAGTGCGAGGTCGCGCGGCGGCCGGCCAGCAGCCCGGCCGCGGCCAGGATGAGCGACCCGGTGCACACCGACGTGGTCCAGGTGGTCGCCTGGTCGGCGGCGCGGAGCCACTCGTGCACCGGGCCGTCGCGCATCTGGTCGTTCTGGCCCGGGCCGCCCGGCACCACGACGATGTCCGGATGCGGCACGTCTGCGAGCCCGGCCGGGGCGGACAGGACCAGGCCGCCCACCTCGTCCCTGATGGGCCCGGGATGCTCGGCGACGAAGGACACCTCGGCGCCGGGCAGCCCGCTGAGGACCTGGTAGGGGCCGATCGCGTCGAGGACGGTGAACCGGTCGAAGAGCAGGATGGCGATCTGCATGATTCTCCTTAATCGGGGATGGCAGCGAGTTAATCGGGGATGGCAGCGAGCTGAGCCGGGCGGAAGCGGCGGCGGTACTCGCCGGGGCTGACGCCGAGGGCGCGGATGAAGGCGCGGCGCATGGCCTCCGGCGTGCCGTAGCCGCAGGAGCGGGCGGTCTGCTCGACGCCGTCCGCGGTGTCCTCCAGGCGGCGCCGGGCCGTCTCGAGCCGGACCCGGTCGACGTAGCGTCCGGGCGGCATGCCCACCTCGGCCGCGAAGGCCCGGGCGAACTGCCGCGGGGACAGGCTGGCCTGGCTGGCCAGCGCCTCCACCGACAGGTCCGCGGCCGGGTGGTCGGCGATCCACCGCTGCACGTCGCGCAGCGGCTCCCGGTTAGCCAGCTGCCCGGCGAGCTGGGCGCTGAACTGGGCCTGGTTCCCCGGGCGGCGCAGGAACACCACCAGGTGCCTGGCGATATCGAGCGCCGCGTCCCGGCCGAGGTCGTCTTCCACCAGGGCTAGGGCGAGGTCGATCCCGGCGGTGACGCCCGCCGAGGTGGCGATGTTCCCGTCCCGGACGAAGATCGGCTCCGGGTCCACGCTGATCTGCGGGTACTTCTCGGCCAGCGCGGTGCAGTAGGCCCAGTGGGTCGTCACCCGCCGTCCGTCGAGCAGCCCGGCCTCGGCGAGCAGGAAGGCGCCCGTGCACACCGAGACCAGGCGGCTGGCCTGGCGGCCGTGCGCCCGCAGCCAGCCAGCCAGTTCGGGGTCGGCCCGCCGCGCTCCCTCTCCCCCGGGCACGATCAGCAGGTCCGGGCGCCGGACCCGGAACTCGCGCAGGTCCTCGCCGGGCGTGACGCGCAGGCCGCTGGATGTCCGCACGGCACGGCCGCCGAGGCTCGCGGTGCGGATGTCGTAGCCGGGGCCATCGCCGCGGCTGGCCCGCCAGGTGTTAGCCCCCGCGAACACCTCGAGCGGGCCGGTCACGTCGAGGCTCTGCACGTCGTCAAACAGGACCATCAGCACCGTGCGCATGGGTCCCAGTCTGGCCGCGCTCCGTTATGGCAGCAATGACGAAAATCCAACCTTTTATGCCATCAGGTGCCGTGGAGGCGTGCCGCCAGGCCGTCCACGTCGGCCACGGTGACGGTGAGGGCCGGGTGGCCCTGGCGGCGCAGCGGCGAGGGCACCGGGTCACGGAAGTGGACGCAGACTCCCGCCGACCGGTTGGTCCCGAACGTCAGGCCCTGGTCGGCCAGCGACAGCCGTACGCCTGCGGCGGTCCACCACCGGTAGTCGCGGGTGACGTGGGCGTCGTCGATGTTGCTGAGCGGGGTCTCCAGCTTGAGGAACCCGAAGGTCGCCCGGAAGGTGTCGCCGGTGACGGTGACGCCGTCCCGCCCGGGGCGCACGCCGAACGGGAGCCAGAACGGCGCGAGCCGGATGTCCACGGCGTAGGCGAAGAATTCGGTCATGACCCGACCCTATGTGCCGGGGATTCCCGCTGGTCAGCGGGGCGCGAATCGGCTGGCCGACCACGGCCGGCCGACGCGGGTGGCCGTTCGGCGCGGAATAGACAGATCGGTCTGTCCCGTTGTCGCCGTCAGTCTGTCCCGCGGCGCCGGGCGCCGCGTCGTCTGCCAGCGAGAGGATGCCGATGAGTGCGCGCGAGGGCGATCTGGCGATGCGAGACGGCGCGGGAACGCGGCCGAGCGGGCTGATGGCCGAAGATGACGCGGAAACGCGGCCGAGCCGGCTGGCCGGGGAGGCGGGACATCGCCGGCGCGGGGTGACGCTGGTGCTGCTCGGCTCGATCGTGGTCTCGTTCCTGGCCGTGTCGGCGGCGCCGACGTCGATGTACGCGCGGTACGCGGCGCAATGGGGGTTCTCGCCGCTGGCGACGACCGTGGTGTTCGGCGTCTACGCGCTCGCGGTGCTGGCCGGGCTGCTGACGTTCGGCAGGCTATCGGACCACACGGGGCGGCGGCCGGTGCTGCTCGCCGGGCTCGCCGTGCAGGCGGTGGCCACGGTGCTGTTCGTCACGGCCGGAGGGCTCGGGACGCTGCTGATCGCCCGGGTGGTGCAGGGGCTCGCGACCGGGGCCTCGCTGGGTGCGGTCGGAGCCGGGATGCTCGATCTGGACCGGCGGCGCGGGGCGGTGGCCAACTCGTTCGCCCCGGGTGTCGGCACCGCGTCGGGCGCGCTGGTCTCGGCGCTGGCCGTGCAGTACCTGCCCGACCCGACGCACCTGATTTACCTGGTCCTGCTCGGGGTGTTCGGCCTCCAGGCGGCGGGCGTCCTGGCCATGCGGGAGACGGCCCCGGGCCGGCCGGGCGCGCTGCGCAGCCTGGTACCGGACGTCAGGCTGCCGGCCGCGGTGCGCGGCGAGGTCGCCATCGCCGCGCCTGTGCTGTTCGCGGTGTGGGCGCTGGCCGGCTTCTACGGGTCGCTCGGTCCCGCGCTCACCGCCGCCCTGCTGCACTCGACGTCCGTGGTGTACGGCGGGCTGAGCCTGTTCGTCCTGGCCGGGGTCGCGGCCGGATCGGTGCTTGCCTTCAACCGGGCCGAGCCCCGGCCGGTCCTGTTCCTGAGCATCGCGGCGCTCGTGGCCGGCGTCGCGGTGACGCTGGCGGCGGTGTCGGCGGACTCGGCGGCGGGCTTCTTCGCCGGCACCGCCATCGCCGGGGTCGGATTCGGCGGCGGCTTCCAGGGCGGCATCCGCCTGGTCGTCCCGCTGGCCGGCGAGCGGGAACGGGCCGGGGTGCTTTCCCTGCTCTACATCGTGTCCTACCTGGGCCTGGGCGTGCCCGCGGTCATCGGCGGCGTCCTGGTCACCGAGGTGAACGGCGTCCTGGAGACGGCCAGGGAGTACGGCTCGGCTGTCATCCTGCTCGCCTTGCTGGCCCTGGCCGGCCTGCTGCTGCGGCAGCCCGCGCAGGCACCGGCCGCCGTGCCGGCCGCCGTCGGCTGCGAATCCTCACGCTAACGCGGGAGGCTGAACGCCCAGTTCAGGATGCGGGTGGCGTCGGCCACGTTGAGGCTGGTGATGGAGCCGGGGCTGTGCAGGGTGACGCCGATGACGGAGTACCCGTTCCTGGTGACCTCGAACAGCAGGCACTGCCCCGCGGCGCCGGTGTACCCGGGCTTGATGCCGATCGCGCCCGGGTACCGGCCGAACAGCGGGTTGAGGTTCTTCCACAGGTAGGCGTGATGCCCGGAGCCGGCGGCGACCCGGTAGCTGTGCTGGCCCACGACCGACCGGAAGACCGGCACCAGCATCGCGGCGCGGCCGAGGGCGAGCAGGTTCGCGGCGGTGGAGTAATTCGAGTACGGGGTCGGGTAGGGCAGCCCGTCGAAGTTGCTGAAGTGCGTCCGGCTCATGCCCAGCAGCCGCGCGTTGGCGTTCATCTTGGCGATGAACGCCGGGATGCCCGGGCCGTAGGCCTGCGCCAGGGCGTAGGCGGCGTCGGCGCCGGACGGGAGGAGCAGCCCGTAGAGCAGCTGGCGGGCGGTGAGCTTGTCCCCCGGCCGCAGCCCGGCGTTGCTGGCGTCGTACTTGCGCACGTACCCGGTCACGGCGGACGGGATGGTGATCTGCTGATCCAGGTGGCCCGCCCTGATCACCACGAGGGCGGTCATCACCTTGGTGATGCTGGCCATCGGGCGCTCGGTGTCCAGGCCGCGGCTCCACAGCAGCCTGCCGGTGGCCGCGTTCTCGACCGCGGCCGACTTCGCGCCGACGCCGGCCGGCCCGGCGGAGGCGGGCGCGGCCGGGGCGGCACCCGCGGTAGGGGCGGTGGCGGCCAGCGCGGCGGACGCGGACAGGGCCACTCCGGCCAGCAGGCCGGTCACGCGGACGGTCAGGCGACCCCTCGCCCCCATGGCACCCCCGTTGAATGCTCACCGGACAACAGGGGCCAGCCTGTCAGTTGCGGCCCGCGGTCGCAATCGCCTCACGCTAATCCGCTGGCGATCTTGACGCCCCCTGTGCATCGCCCACCCGAGCCTCAGCCCCGCCGTGCAACTGCTGCCCACCGAACTCGCGCTGCGGTCAAGCTGCGCCTGCCCGCCCGGCACGGTAACCCGCCAGCCCGTCAAGACCCTCAAGGCCGGATGAGGAACGGAACATGAGGCCATCGATGCCAGTTTCGCGTGCTCCCTGACTTCGAACCGCCCGCCGCGAGGACCGCGCCGGCCGGCACCCGCCGAACGCGAGGCCCGCCCGCGCGTGCTCGAGGGCCAGCGCTATCAGTTCCCGGTCCACTGCGGCAACAGCCGGGTCATCGCTCATGAACGGATACGTTGCCGGGGGCCGCGCCTGCCCGCGCGACGCGGGTCGCGGCGGTCACCGGCCTCCCGTGGCCGGGGCGCGGCGCGCAGCGCGCGAGTGACCGCGGCTGGGGCGGCGAGCCGCCACTCGCAGACCAGTTCCTCCCCCACCCGGAGCCTGCCCCAGCGCGCCGCCTCCGCCTGCAGTGCTCGCGCCGCCTCGGCCAGAACCCCGGGCGGCGGCACGGCGGCGACATCGGCCGGGTCCGCGCCTGGCTCGGTGACGGGTACCGCGGACAGCTTCGCGCAGGTGAGCCGCCGGATGTCATCGCCGGACGGGGCGTCGAGCTTCGCGATGGCCTCGACCAGGTTGGCGAGCAGTTCGGCCCGCATGATCCGCTGCCGCTGCGCCCGCTTCAGCTCCTCTGAGCGCTCCGCCGAGTGCGGCGGCCGCCGGCCCTGCACGTGATCCATGCTCGTGTAGACCATGCCTGCGGCGATGCCGCCCCAGATTCCGTCGGCGATGCCAAGCTCGCGTTCCACGACAAAGTGCCGCAGGTCATGCGGCAGTTCGGTCCCTGCCCTCGTGAACTCCTTCATCCGGTAGACCACGCCGTCGTCGCGTTCGATGACCGAGTAGGCGCTCGAATGGCCGGGGAACCGCCGGAACGTGATGCGCATAAGCCCACTATGCGCATCACGTCCGCCAGCGGCCTAACCGTTTTCCGGCACGATAGGCAAAGTCGGATAGGGGCCGGTCTAGATGGATGATTCCAGGGGGTCCGGTGACGGTTAGTGGTCGTAGGCGGTCAGTGACCGCTTGACCATCTGGCTGGTCTTGTCGTTGTGCCAGATCGCGGCTGTCAGCGCCAGGATCCGGGCCAGGACCCGCGCGATG
>WNGR01010198.1_pt1 | contig 10405 bp, 9 predicted proteins | sample 5407581 | NCBI WGS metagenome assembly WNGR01 (sample SAMN13153383, study PRJNA577476) | soil metagenome | isolation source: 80 cm soil or saprolite under Garry oak tree replicate 2 | place: USA:California | collected 2016-06-15
AATCGTCAGCGAGGCGTTCATGAATTGGCCGTTTAGAGACCGGACCGGCTCGTTTGGCCGGCCGAATCCTGGTCGTTGGGCTTAAGAACTAGATCGACTTGCCGATCTTCGCGAGCCAAAACGGGCCCGCTCGTGGTCATCTTCAGGATGGCGGCGGCGCTCGGCTTGATCTTGTTCGTCAGCAAACGCGGGAAGCAACCCAACCCCAGCAAAGCCGCCAGCAACAGCGCGAACGGAACTTTGCGCCAGAGAGTGGCGTCTTTGATCCCGGCCCATCGTTCCGGCAACGGACCGTGCAAGATGTCGCGCACCGCCCGCAGCATATAGACGGCGCCGACCACCAACCCGCCCCACGCGGCAAGGACAACGAACCACGGCATGCCTCTCCAGGCTCCGAAGAGCACCAGCAATTCGCCGGCGAAGTTGGCAAAGCCCGGCACCCCGCAGCCCGCCAGCATCGCCATCACCAGGGCCGTGCCGATGAACGGCAGCCGGCGCAACAAGCCGCCCATCTTATCCATGTCAAGAGTTCCGGTCTGCTGCGCCAGGAAGCCGCTCAAACCAAAAGTCAGCGCCGCCAGCAGGCCGTGCGCGACCATCACTACCACCGCGCCGGTTACGCCGATGAGGTTCAGGCTGGCGATGCCCAGAAAGCAAAAGCCAACATGGGCGACACTTGAGTTGCCGATGAGCCGATTCAGATCGCGTTGGCGCATCGCCACCCAGCCGCCATAGAGAATGTTGCCCAGGCAGAGCGCGGCCATAACCGAACATCAAGATCGGGAAAATGAGACGTTGGTCCGCCACGGGCATCGGGTTGGCTCGGAAGTATTCCGTAAGCGTAACGATGTCGAAGCTGCGCGCGGCCGCCGGCAGCCGGAGGTAGAGCGCAATCAGCCCGATCAGCGCCAGGAGCGCCCCGAAGCTCAGATAGAGGGTGATTTTGAAGGTCGCGTAATTCTTGTTCTCGCCCCGGCCCCAGACGCCGATCATGACAAACGTCGGCACGAGCGCCAATTCGTGGAAAAAGTAGAAGAAGAACAGATCGAGCGAGGCAAACGCGCCCAGGATCCCGCCCGTCATGACCAGCAGCAGGACGTAAAACTCCTTCTCTTGCGATTTGATTTCCCAGGAGACGCACGCCGCCGCAAACGCGACGATGGCCCCCATGAAAATCAACCCCAGGTTGATCCCATCCACGCCCACGTGGTAGCTGATGCCCAGCGACTCCACCCACGGCACCTGCCGCGCGAACTTGTATCCGCCGGGGCCTGCCGCCGCCGCGTCGAATTTCAGGAACAGGAGGGTGGCCAGCGCGAGCGTCGCCAGGGTAGCCAGGAGCGCCACGCCCCGGATAACGGGCCGGTAGTTGCGGGGAATCAGGACCGGCAACAGCGCGGCCATCAACGGCAGGCAAACGATCCAGGTAAGCATGGCTCAGCGCAGAAGAACGAGGTAAAGCACCACGGCCACGCCAGTCGCGAACAGCAAGGCGTAAGTCTGCAAACTGCCGGTCTGCGCCAGGCGCAAGACGCGGCCGAACAGTTCGGTTGTGCCATGGACCCCGCGCACAATCAGGCCGGCGAGAATCCAGCGGTCAAACCAGTCCGCCAGCCGCGAGAGGGCCTCGTGCGTTCTGGCGATGAGCGCTTCGTAGATTTCGTCGAAGTAAAACCGGTTCCGCATCGCCCGCGCGAGCGCGCCGATTTTTTCCGGCAACGGGTCCCGCTCCGCCCCCGCATAAAACGCCCAGGCCAGCGAGAAGCCAAAAGCGATTGCTCCCAGACCGGTCATCGCCGCCAAGGGCGCGTGGCTAAACGGCGCAAGGATTTCGTTGAACCAGGACCCGGCTTGCTCCGTCGCGGCCGCGTCAAATTGTTTTGCCACGAAGGAGCGGATGCCCCAGAAGCCGGCCAGCAGCGCCGCCGCCGCCAACGCCACCAGCGGCCAGGTCATCACCCGGGCCGATTCGTGGGCGGCGCCGGCCGATTGCGAGCGGGCCGGGCCGGCGAAGGCAACGAGCACCAGCCGAAACATGTAAAACGTGGTCAGGAAGGCCACGACCGACGACACCAGGAACAAACCGACATTGTGATGCGCCGCCTGCGCCAGAATTTCATCCTTGCTGAAAAAACCACTGAAGGGCGGCACGCCGCACAGCGCCAGGGTCCCGCAGAGGAACGTCCAAAACGTAACCGGCATCTTCCGGCTCAGCCCGCCCATGTTCCAGATGTTCTGCTCATGGTGCAGCGCGAGAATCACCGAGCCGGCGCCCAGGAAAAGCAGCGCCTTGAAGAAGGCGTGGGTGGCCAGGTGATACATCGCCGGCGCCGGCGCCGCCAGACCGACCGCCATCACCATGTAGCCCAGTTGCGAGAGCGTCGAGTAGGCGAGGATGCGCTTGATGTCATTTTGCTGGACGGCGATCAGCGCCGCCAACAACGCGGTGAATCCGCCAATCCAGGCGATGAAGTCCAGCGCCGTCCAGCCGTGCAGCCAAGTCCACCCTTCCGGCCACGCCTGGTGCGCCCCGAACAAAAAGAACACCCGGCACAGCATATAAACACCCGCCGCCACCATCGTCGCCGCGTGAATCAACGCGCTGACCGGCGTCGGCCCTTCCATCGCGTCCGGCAGCCAGACATGCAGCGGGAATTGCGCCGACTTGCCCATCGCGCCGCAGAAAATCAGCAGCCCGGCGACCGAGGCCAGCGCGCCGAAACCATCCGGATGTTTTCCCACCCAGCTTTCCAATTCCAGGAAGTTGACGTGTCCGGAGACACCCCAAATCATCAGAATCCCCAGGATGAATCCGAAATCACCCAGGCGGTTGGTGAGGAACGCCTTCTTGCAGGCATCGGCGGCGGAGGCGCGCTCATACCAGAAGCCGATCAGCAGATAACTCGACAGGCCGACCAGCTCCCAGAAGATGAACAGCATCACGAAATTGTTCGCCAGCACGATCCCGAGCATCGAAAAGGTAAACAGACTCAGGCCGGCAAAGTAGCGCGCCACGCCGGGGTCATCGCGCATGTAGCCGTAGGAATAAATATGAATCGCGCCACCCACGCCGGTTACGATGAGCAGCATCAACAAACTCAACCGGTCCAGCCGCAACCCCAGCTCCAGTTTGAGGTCCGGGCCGAAGCTGAGCCACTCGAACGCGGCGGCATCAGCGTGATTGGTCAGCCGCAACGACTCCTGCAAGAGAACGAACAAGCCCAGGCTGATCACGAACGCGAACACCGCCGCGCTGATGGAGAGTTGAGCGCTGAACTTGCCGTCGCGCTGCGTGAACAGGGTGATGCCCACCGCCGCGGCCAGTGGCAAAAGCAGAATGATCCACGCGAGGTCCTGAGGCTGGAAGTTCTCGAACAAGTCCATCGGGAGATCGCTTTACAATCGCAGGGAGGTGAGGTCCTCGACATGGGCGCTTTGCCGCTGGCGATAGAGCGCCACGATGAGCGCCAGTCCGACCGCCACTTCCGCCGCGGCCACGGTGACGATGAACAAGACCATGACCTGGCCGTTGAGGTTGTTGTTGAAGCGCGAGAAAGCCACGAGCGCGAGGTTGGCCGCGTTGAGCATCAACTCCAGCGCCATGTAGATGACGAGCAGGTTGCGCCGCACGATCACGCCGGCCAGACCCAGGCAGAAAAGCAGCGCGCTCACCCCGAGATAATGTTCGAGACCGATTTGCATTGTCGTTCAGCCGCGCCGGGACCCAGCGAAAAAGAACCGCTGCCTTCCCTGCGTCCTCGGGCGGCCAATCATCATTTTAAGCCCTTCTTGCTAAGCAGGACCACCCCCACCATCGCCACGAGCAGCAGCACCGAGACGATTTCGAAGGGGAGCAAGTATTGCGTGAAGAGGGCCTGGCCCAGCGGAATGGTTTCGCCCATGAGGGTCGCCGGCGGAAGATTCACCCCCGGATTCCAGTCAAAAATCACTTTGACAAACAACGAAACCAGGCTGCCAGCCGACACCACTCCCAGCGCGACCATCGCTTTCTTCATCTTGCGCCGCTGCTCCGCCTGCAAGTCCAGCAACATGATGACGAACAGGAACAGCACCATGACCGCCCCCGCATAGACGACGATTTGCACGATCCCCAGAAAAAAGGCGTCGAGCAGCACGAACAGCCCCGCCAGCGAGACAATCGTCAACACGAGAAACATGGCGCTGGTGACCGGGTTCCGGCTGAACGGATTGGCCACGACCAACAAACCGCAAAGCAGCGTCAGGAAGGCGAATAGGATGAAGAAAATGGCCTGCATGCCCGGTCTTAGTGGACCCCCTGCGCCTCGGCCTCGCGGGCCTTTTGCTTCCACTTCTGGATTTGGTCCTGGTGAACTCCTCCCAGCGCCAGCAATTTTTCCTTGTTATAGATCATCTCCTCGCGGCTCGTCCCGGTGAGCGAATAATCCTTCAGCAGGAAAATTGCTTCTTCCGGACAGACCTCCTGGCAATAACCGCAGAAGATGCAGCGCAGCATGTTAATCTCAAATTCCTTCGGCAGCTTCTCGACGTTGCCGGTGGCGGGATCGGGTTCAGGCCCGGGCGGAGTGATGCGGATGGCCTTGGGCGGGCAAACGAATTCACAGAGCTGGCACGAGACGCATTTGGTGCGCCCTTCCTGGTCCCGCACGAGGTACGGCGCCCCGCGATAGCCTTCCGGCACGCTCCATTTCTCTTCGGGATATTGCATCGTCACCGCCTTCCGCTTGAAAACGGTATTGATGAAATGCCGCACGGTAACTTTGAACCCGCCCAGAATGGCCGGCAGATAAAGCCGTTCCCGGAAATTCAGCGCTTGGCGTTTAACGATCATGTCGGGATTTTTGCTTCAGCTCGCGCCGGTGTTGGCAGCAACGCCCCAGCCAGGCAGTTCGGCACGCCAGTCCAGCGCTGCCAGGGCGGCGATCGCATTTGGGCCTCGGATTTCATTTCAACTCCTGGCCCACAACACCACGGCCGTGAATACAATGTTCGCCAGCGCCAGCGGCAGGAAGCGGCGCCAGCCCAAGTCCATCAATTGGTCGTAGCGGAAGCGCGGCAGCATCCAACGCACCCAAATGAAGACCCCCATGAAAATGAGCATCTTCGCCATGAACACGCCGATGTGGAGCAGCCCGGCGCCCATCGAGCTGGCCGGTTCGCTAATGCCCGGGAACGTCCAGCCACCGAAGAATAGCGTCACCATCATCGCCGATGACGCCAGCATGTTGATGTATTCAGCCATGTAGAACAGTGCGAAGCGCATGGAACTGTACTCGGTGTTGTAGCCGCCGATCAGTTCCTGTTCCGACTCCGGCATGTCGAACGGCAGCCGGTTGGTTTCCGCGAAGGCGGCAATGAGAAAAATCGTGAACGATACCGGCGCGTAAAAAATCATCCAGCCATGCCGGGCCTGGTGTTCGATGACCTGGCTGAGGTTGAGATCGCCAATGAGCATGAAGACCGGGACCACCGAGAGCCCCATCGCGATCTCATACGAGATCATTTGCGCGCTCGAGCGGATGCCGCCGAGGAACGGGTATTTCGAGTTGCTCGCGTAGCCGGCCAGGACAATGCCATACACCCCCAGCGACACGATCCCGAAGGTGAAGAGGATCCCCACGTTCAGGTCGGCGATGACCATCTTCTGGCGGCCGAGATTCGAACCGAATGGGATCACGGCCACCACCAGCATCGCCGGAATAAGGGCGACGGCCGGCGCGAGCCAAAAAAAAGCCTTGCGGACGTGCGCGGGAGTGAAGTCCTCCTTGAGCAGCAGCTTGACGCCGTCCGCCACCGGTTGCAGCAAGCCCCACGGCCCGACGCGGTTGGGTCCAATCCGGTCTTGAATGAAGGCACATACCCGGCGCTCCAACAACGCCGCGTAGGCGAACATCGTCAGCAACGCCGCGACGACGCAGACGATTTTAATCAACGCAAAGATGACGAAGTTCCAGCCCATGTTTTACAGCAGCTTCATTTCTGCCAGTCGGTCACCCTCGCCGAGCATGTCACGAATGATTTGCTCGGACCAGGGCTCGGATTGTTCTGAAAATGTTTTCCAACCCGCGCGCAGTTCCTCAATGCTTACAAATTTGCCACTAAGAGATGTTCCACGTCTTTCATAAAACTCTGCGTTACTCAACACTACAACGACATCATCTGTTTCAGGCCGCCATTCATAAACAATAGCAACGTGTTTGGAAATTGAACCACCGAGATCAATGTGAATAGCCCCCAATAACTTGAGGGATTTCGCGTCGAGGCTTAAGCGGAGTTCTTCGTGCAGCTCTCGGATTGCTGCTTGCATAACCGATGGTCCGTTGGCCGAGTCCTCGCGGCGCACATGACCTCCGGCCCAGATAACGACACGCTGATGAAGCGGGTTTTCTGCCTGTTTCTCACGTCGCCGCAAAAGAAGCACTTGGCCACTTCTTGTTCGAACTACGACGACTGGTAATGCTTGCAACAATTCCGAAGAAGCTTCGGCTTTCGCCCGAGGCACATAAGTGCCTTTTGTCACAAACAAATTGACCAATTCGCTGGTTTTTGAGCCTGTAATCGACGTTTTTCCGCCAAGCGCTTTTTGAACTTCCGTTCTGTTCAAACAAAGTATTTCTTCCTCAAGTTGTTCCGAAATCAAATCAAGGACGATTTCAGCCACTTTTTCGGCGGTCTTTTTCCGATCAGACCCCGGAAGCGACGTGTTCACTTCAAAAATCCTAAACTGGTTCGCCAGCCGACTGCACGCGGCACGCGTATTAGTCCTAAATTGTTCAAGCACGGCTTCATTCATGATTGAACCGGTTGCGCCTTCGACAGGTAAATCCCCTTGCTCACGCTGCATCGCATCCATAGCAGAAGCGAGCATCACTACAACACCTGAAATGCGCTTTCGCCAGTCCGGCAAAAGGAGGAAGCGTTCGGCAATCTCTCTATCTTCTCGTCGAATACGCGCCAAACGTTCCATCATTTCTAACCATGCAATTGAGTCGAACAATCCACGATCTAGGATGAGAATTTCGGGGTCATCAGGACGAGGTGGTACTTGTGTCTTTTCCAAAATGTGGGCCAAAGTGGTACAAGCCGTCCAAATGTTGAAATTTGAATGCTTTTTATCCCGGATAGGACAAACAGAAGCTCTTTCTACTACAATCTCTACCTTGAAACCGCATCTTTTCAAGAAAGCTTGCACGGCGGATAAGGTTGTGGTTTTTCCTGCTTTCGGCGTGCCAGCGAATTCTATAACGACGGGCTTACGTCCCGTTTTCTTAAAATCCTGGGCGAGGGTTTCCGCGCGAATCTGTAAGTGCGATTTCACTGCCTATGCTAAAGAAACACTTTTGCCTAAGTCACCGAGGCTCGTCCACGTTAAACCTTTGAAAGCCGGGACCTCTTTCGCCATGAGATTGAACAAGCCTTCGATGGTGACGTAACCGTTCTGGCCAGTGACGTCATAGACCAGCTCGTGCAAAAACTCCCACTCGGGTCGGGCCTCGCCCGGAGGTTCGACCGCTTTCAAAAAGCGCTGCACACGGCCCTTGACATTGGTGAAGCTGCCGCGCTTTTCCGCATGGGCGCAGCCCGGCAACAGGTAGTGCGCCAGTTCGGTCGTCTCGTTCGGCAAAATGTCGCTGACAATGAGCGTTTCTAGTTGGCCGAGCAAGTCCGGGCCGATCCCGTGCCGCGTCACATCCTCGCCGAAGACAATCAGCGTTCGGACGTTGGCTCGCCGGATGGCGTCCGCAATCGCCAGCAGGCTTGCGCCCAACTGCGCGGGGGCGAGGCCGATGAGCTTCGCTCCGTTGCTGTTCGGATTTTTGTCCGCATCGACGAGGAGCTTGTCGCCTTCGCCGAGGCGCGGCACGGAATCGGTCAAAGCGTCGAACTTCGCCGCGAGTTTCTTGAGCAGGAAAAGTTCTTCGTTGGTCTGCCGGGCCGAAGCGATGATGGCGACCGAGCCAGCCGGAGCCTGCTTCAACTTGGCGGAGATTTCCTTCAACACCCGCGGCCACGTAGTGTCGGCCATCGCGCCCTCCGCGCTCCGCATCCGGCATTTGAGTAGCCGGTCTTCGCGGCCAATCCATTTGTAATTCAAGCGGCCGGCGTCGCACATCCAGCAGGAGTTCACCGCGTCGTTCTCGCGCGGCTCGAAGCGGTAAATTCTCTCTTCGCGCGACCCGATGACGATGTTGCAGCCGGTGCCGCAGCTCGCGCAGAGGCTCGGGGTCTCTTTCAAAAACCAGACGCGCATCTGGAAACGAAAATCCTTCGAGGTCAGCGCGCCGACGGGGCAGATGTCCGCCGTGTTGAGGGTGTAGTTGTTGTCGAAGCGGTGGCCGGGATACGGGGCGAGCGTGCTATAGCTGCCGCGATCGACGATGCCGAGCGCGTCGTCGCCTGCCAGGTCGCGGGTGAAGCGGATGCAGCGGGTGCAGAGGATGCACCGCTCCGCATCCAGCACGATGCGCGGGCCGAGATCCACCGTCTTGGGCTTGTGCACTTTCGTCTCGACGAAACGGCTCTGCGCCTGGCCGTACTCGACCGAGTATTCCTGCAATTTGCACTCGCCGGCCTGGTCGCAGATGGGGCAATCGAGCGGATGATTGATGAGCAGGAATTCCAACACCCCTTCGCGCATCTGTTTTACTGCCGGCGTCGCCGTGTAAATCTCCATGCCCGGCGCGATCGGCGTGGCGCAGGCAATGGCGGGGCGCGGCGACTTGATGATCTTCGGCGCGCCGTCGGGATTCATCACCGGCCTGCGATCCGGCCCGATCGCGGGTGTGCCGAACTCGACCAGGCACATGCGGCAATTGCCGGCGACCGGAAGTTTTGGGTGATAGCAATAATGCGGCACATCGACCTTGGCGATCGCGCAGGCCTGGATCATCGTAGTGGGAATCGGCCTGCCCGTGATGGGGTCCGGCATGGTTTTGGGCACGGACGCGCTCTTGCCATCCACTCTCACGGTGAAGGTTTCGGCCGCCGTGGGACCAGCGGTGGCGGGTTTAGACGCGGCGACCAGGCTCATGGACGGTTCAAAATTCCCGGCCCGTTTAATCCAACGCCGGACGATGCCCCTGGTCTCAGGCTCGAGCGGCCGTTTGAATTCAACGGGCTTCTTCCCGACCGATACGAGATTCTCACAGAGCGTAGAGTTGTCGATTTCATGCCTGCGCATTCACCGGGATTTTTGATCCGCTGGTTGCCCCAACGCCACCGCTTGCGCGCAGGGCTTCGTCCGCCGCGCCCCTCGCGATGAATTCGTCCTTGAACTTGCCGACGAAGCTTTGCACCGGCCAGGAGCAGGCTTCGCCAAAGGCGCAGATGGTCCGGCCACCGGGAATGTTGTCGGCGATTTTGATGAGGTGATCGGCATCCTGCCGGCGACCCTGGCCGTGGGTGAGCCGATCGAGCACCTTGGCCATCCAGAGGGATCCTTCGCGGCAGGGGGTGCACTGGCCGCAGCTTTCGTGGGCGTAGAACTCGCTGATGTTGGCCAGGGCCTCGACGATATCGGTTGAGTCGTCCATGACGATGATGGCGCTGGAGCCGGACATCGAACCGGCGGCGACCAGCGAATCGAAGTCGTACGGCAAATCGAGCATGTCCACCTCTTGCTCGGTTTCCCGGCCGTCGGGGGATTTTTTCTTGAGCTTAAATTTTTCGCCGGCCTTGAAGACTTTCGCCGAGGAGCCACCCGGGATCACGGCTTTGAGCTTGCGGGGCGGCCCGCCCGGCGCCGGGTCGCGCAGGCCGTTGCCGAAGGCGGGGTCATAGATGATCTGGCCGATGGTCGCTTTGCCGACTTCGATTTCGTAATAACCGGGCCGGCGAACGTGGCCGCTGAGGCTGACGATGCGGGTGCCGGTGTTGTTCGGCGTGCCGAGCTTCGCGTAGGCCGCGCCGCCCATCTGCGCGATATGCTTTACGGCGCAAAGCGTCTCGACGTTATTGACGATGGTCGGACACATGTAAAGCCCGAGCACCGCCGGGAAGTAGGGCGGCTTGATGCGCGGATAAGGGCGCTTGCCTTCGAGGGATTCGATCAGGCCGGTTTCCTCGCCGCAGATGTAAGCGCCCGCGCCGCGATGAAGGTGGATTTCGAGATCGTAGCCGCTGCCCAAAATGTTTTTGCCGAGGAAATGCCGCGCGCGGGCTTCCTGGAGCGCCCGGCTCAGAATGCGCGCGCCTTCGGGAAATTCGCCGCGGATGTAGATATATGCGAGATGCACGTCGTTGGCGAAGCAGGAGAGAATCATTCCCTCCAGGAGCTGGTGCGGGTCTTTGTGAATGATCTGGCGGTCCTTGAACGTGCCCGGCTCGGATTCGTCGGCGTTGCAGATCAGGTAAATCGGTTTGCCGCTTTTGTGGTCCACGAACGACCACTTCAGTCCGCACGAAA
>WNGR01012932.1_pt1 | contig 10405 bp, 12 predicted proteins | sample 5407581 | NCBI WGS metagenome assembly WNGR01 (sample SAMN13153383, study PRJNA577476) | soil metagenome | isolation source: 80 cm soil or saprolite under Garry oak tree replicate 2 | place: USA:California | collected 2016-06-15
GTATGGTGATGCCGCTCATCGTGGCTCCACCAGTTCCAAGGAATGCTCCGTTACCTACCAGTGCAAGATAGCTGAAGGCCACATCATAGGCCGTGACCTGTCTGCCATCCTGCCATGTCAGGTAGGTTGGCAATGTGAATCTATACGTACATCCGGGCGCGTTCTTGCACGTACCGGCCGGAGGTCCTGAGAGTCCGCCGTTGTACCCGACAGCCGACTCCAGATTGGTGCTCGTGGTCATCCAGTTGAAGAAGGTGCCTACAGAGAGTGGATCCCTGACGTAGAGCGAGTCGTACACGTTGCCTTCGATGTAGGAGTCCCAGACAGTGCTGGCGATGAAGGGGTTCTCCGATCTTATGCTCTGCTTGAAGCCCTGGCGTATAGTATTCGCAGGCACGACGCATGTTGTTGCACCACAACCGTACGTGGTGGTCGGTCTAGGGTTGTATACATTGAGCCATGTGAAATAGTTCGGCAGGCCGGAATCAGCATCGTTAATCGCCCTGGACCAGGACATGCTTGATAGACAAGAGCCGTTAGACTCTTGGTTGGGGTCGCATTGGAGGTACCCGAACTGGTCCCTCACCTCGTAGACTGGCAGAGTGGACACACGTCTGCCGAAGTAGTCCTCGGCACGCAGAGCAGCGCTGTGAGACGACAGAGAGGTGGTAGCTGGACATGTTCCGTTCGCAAGAGAACTGTTCATGTTCGATCCTATAGCCGGATCTCCAGTGGATTGGAGGCACGGAGATGTTTCTAGCTGCAAGGCGAGACTGTCATAGGTAGGGCTGCAAATGTACATGTAGTCTCCGGCGCTGGCTGTTGGAACAGCAGCATTGTTGCATGTTCCGCCACCCAGCACTATAGTGGTGCAAGAAGCCGTACCGGGGGTCGGACACGAGGCCGATGCGAAGGTACTGTCATAGCCGAAATAGTAGCTACCATCATAGAAGGTTGGACATGCTGCCCGCCGTGGTCGTTAGGAATGGAGCGCAGGGTGTGGTGTAAGAGCCTGTGAATAGGTAGCAGATCTGCGCTGCATATGCGTTGCCGAGGTCGAGCCTCGGAAGATCATCGCTTCGGCTGAAGAAGTTTGGAGTAGTACAGCCCGAGCCTGCCTGGCCACATGTTGTTAGACCGGACCTCAAGCCTGAGAGCACCGAAGTTGCGGGGTTGAAGCCAGTTGCCAGACCTGCGTTGACGAAGTGTTGCGCTGCTAGATTCAGATCATTACTGCCAGGGGCTTGACATGCGACCCCGACCACGGTGCTGCAGCCACCGCCAGTGGCCGTGGAATTCTTGTACGCAACCCCTCCAGAATAGGAGGAGTCTGCGCCCGTGGAGCAAGGCTGATTCGGACGATTGCCGTACTCTACTGATAACGGGTCCCATGTGCAGCGGTTTGCGACCAGTGGAGAACCGCCAACCGTCGTGGGTATTGGAAAGTCGATGGCAGTGCCGGTGCCAGCGACGATGTTTGGATCGTTGGCCGCAAAGTTGGCTCTATCTATCATGTGGGCAATACCGAGGCGAATCTGTTGCCCGCAATTGGAGTTGCCATAGGCGAAATCGCAGTTCCAATAGTCATTTGCCATCATAAACTGGATCTCGAAATAACCAACCTGTGGAATGGTCGATGTGAGGTAGAATGGTGCGGTGGTGAACGTACTCGGATTCACAGAACCGGGCACTGGCCAATCAGTAAAATCAATGCTTGTGCCGGGGGTCTGTAGGTTCGTGTACTCGGTTACTTCGTTGGTGAACACACTCAACTGTTCAGTTGCCATTTCTGGCCCGGCAGGGTACCAGAACTCTGAACATCCTCCAGATTCGCCGGTGACCTGGCATGGCTGGGTTCCCGACACCGCGTGACCAAGCGGCACCGTCGGCAGATGAAAACTTCCGGACATCGGACCCGCCAGCGAAGCGAGAGAGAAAGCGACGCTGAAGATTAGGATGAGTCTAAGTTCGCACCGCATGTGCAAAGCGTTTCATGCAAAACTCCGAAATCGAATGGATAAGTCTTTCCAAATCAAATGCCTTCATTGTAGAAATGAGTCAGGACAGAGCAATCGCGAGCGAGTCATGGAAAGCTCAGTCCTCCTCAGGATAGCGTCTGATCACCAGCATCGCCCACGAGCAAATGGCGTTTTGCCCGGAGAGTGTTCCTCGCAACCAAGACAAATTTCGCGTGGTCTGACAACTAGAGTAACCTGGACGTGCGTTTAGAGTAGGCCTAGATCCGGCAACTCCATAGGCTTAATTGGGAAAAATTCGGCAAAGCTCCGGGTTCTCAGGTTCTATCAAGCGCATCGGGAAAAAAGTCACTAGGCTGAGTGATCTCTGAGCTATTTCAGCCGCGTGTTAGAGGTAAATTCTAGTCGTTCCAGTAGAGTTCAGTCCGCTTTCTGAAGGGTCTCTGAGACACCGGTCAAGATACGGGCTTCGAGCTGTCCCAGAGGTATTCGAAGTAGCTCTTGCCAAATTTTACGAGACCAATATGGTCAGAGGATATCGCAAGCGTCAATCCCTTCTCAGGATCCTCCCCTAACAAGATTATGATCTGATTATCATCCGATATGATCCCGCCCCCGAACAACGACTCTCTAGTTCGGACCTCTGCAGCCCCTTTAAGCCGCCGGATCGTCTCCCGGCTAGTCGTCTCGGGAAGCATGATCGAAACATTGACACCTTTCTCCCTCATCAAACCCACTAGCGGCAGAGCTAGGGAGACTATCTGGTCCGGGACGACGGGCATAGCAACCATGAGCTCTTTCCTCGTCCGGGAGAGCGTCTCCTTGATCTTATCCAGAATATTGTCCTGGCCTCTCACAATCCAAATATCCGGCTTCTCCTGAACACCCTTCTTCTCATAGAGCGGCTGAAGTTCTTCCATCGCGTCTGCCTGGCTCGATTTAAGCGTCGTCTCTAGCCGAGCTCTTGATGATTCTAGAGCGGTCGAAGGAGCCTTGGGATAGTACTTGCTGGGTCTACCTTGCTCTGTCTCGACCCATCCCTTCCTCTCAAGATTTCCCAGAATCTCATAGATCTTAGAATAGGGGATCGAAGCGGTACGGCTGAGCTCGCTAGCAGCCTGAGTGCCCGATTCGACCAGTGAAACGTAGACCTTAGCTTCGTACTCTGTGAGGCCAAACTCTTTCAGAGCCTTCCTCGTTTTCTCGCTAACTGACATTTCTTCCCATTACGACCCTAGACCGAACCGACCCCTAAAGTCGTGCAAGTTGACAGTCCTGATTCCTCAAGGAGAAGAATCGCAATCTTGTACAAGGTCATACCGTAGACCAAATTCTATTAGGGATCGGGTCGTTCCATGGCAAGAGAGTGTAAATACCTTCCCGCCTCATTCTAGGCGAGAGAAATCTCTGCGGATCGTGTAAACGTTGATCGACAGGAATTCCGTCATCAATAGTCTACGCGGAGTACTTGACCCCGAGATCGGTATCAGTATAGTAGACCTCAACATGGTCCGAGACGTGTCGATAGAAGGTAGCCATGTCAAAGTCACCATTGCACTGACAGTCGCACACTGTCCTCTTGCAAAGACGCTCCAGACTGATGTCGAGAAAGCCCTGAAGAAATCCAGCGAGGTAAAATCCGTAGCCGTAGAGACGACAGCGATGTCCAAGACTGAGCTGAACGAACTCCGAACCCAGCTCCAGAACAAGGCAGCCCAGACCCAGCCAGCGCAGGGAAACAGTCCGGGCTCGGGCATCGATCGGCTGGGAAAGCGCGAATTAAGAAACATAATCGCAATAGCATCAGGCAAGGGTGGAGTGGGAAAATCTTTCGTCACCAGTATGCTCGCCGTCCAGCTCCGAAGGCTAGGATACGAAGTTGGAATTCTAGACGCGGATTTGACAGGGCCCAGCATCGCGAAAGTGTTCGGGCTCAAGGAGCGCCCTTCCAAAAGCTCAACCGGCCGCATAACCCCCGTCCTAACTAGGACCGGGATCAAAGTGATGTCGATCAACCTGGTTCTGGATGATCCCGAGATGCCTGTCATATGGAGAGGCCCAATTGTGAACAGCGTCATTCGACAACTCTACTGGGACGTTGACTGGGGATCCCTACATTATCTCCTCGTCGACCTTCCTCCCGGGACTAGCGACGCCCCGCTAACAGTTCTCCAGTCCTTGCCACTAGACGGAGTCCTCGTCGTATCCTCTCCCCAAGAACTAGCCTCCTTAATCGTAACTAAGGCCGTCAACATGGCGAAGAAGATGAACGCTGAACTGCTGGGCTTGGTCGAGAACATGAGCTATCTAGCATGCCCCCACTGTGGTGAGGCTATCAATGTCTTTGGAGAGCCGCAGGGAGAGAGACTAGCAAAGCAGCTCAACGTACCATTCTTAGGCTCGGTCCCTGTAGATCCGATTATTGCTCGGTTGTCAGACCACGGCCAGATTGAGGACTATTCAGCTTCTGTCTTTCAGACTGTCGCAGACGAGCTTCGAACGAGAGCCTCGCAAAACGTGCAACAGCTCACTCAGGGTCTCCCAATCGCATGGTCCATTCGGCCTTCCGAGAGCTGACTTTAGCATCATCCGAGTGTATTAATAGCCGGGGCCACCACCCATTACTAAGAGTCGAGCTGGTAGGTTACCCCGCACGCGATAACTTCGTGAAGACCAATGGCCAAAAGGAAAACTCGAAGCAATAAGATCAGATCAAAGAGAGTCTCTAGGAAGCTCACCAAGCAGACTAGCGCCCATAACCAAAAGCCGCAAAGAAACTCACTTTCGAAAGCGGTTGATAGGGGTCTAACTGCTGCGAGCATCCCATTGCAGGCTCGTCCTTCGCCGCCCCAAGCCTTGGATGATTCTCGAGTCTTCACCATAGAGATCGACTCGATTCGCGCTGAGACTACCATCGGGGATCTGATAGTCGCTTTTCCCAAGACTAGAGATGTTCTAATGAAACATGGACTAAGGTTTGACGTTGAGGAAGCTGGATATCTTTACATGACGCTAAACGTATTTTCGGCTATTCATGGTCTCGTTCTGACGGGTCTTCTCCAAGAGCTAGATATTGCCTCGAAGGAACTGCCTCTTCCACCTCTCGCTCCGCCTATCCGTCAAATAGTCTCACCTCCGTCAACCTGACACTCGATTTCGTCAAGTCACCTCTTCTGCTCCAGTCTAAAGCAAGAAAGAAATGCAGCCGCGTAGTTTCGCGAATGGATGGAAGCCCGAGCAAGAATCCTGATTACGGGTTTGGTCCAGGGGGTCTTCTTTAGAAGAGAGATGGCTGATCTTGCTAGGAGACTTGGAATCTCTGGATGGGTGAGAAACCTTCCGGACGGTAAGGTTGAGGCTCTGGCCGAGGGAGAGAGAGCACGATTGAACGAGCTGATTAGGTTCTGCCATGTTGGTCCCCGAGGCGCAGTTGTGAGAAAAGTCGAGGTCGAATGGACAGACCCTTCGGGAGAGTTCAGAGGATTCAGGATCACGAAATGAAAAGCAGACAACATCCGTAAAGTCTCAACCTGAAAAATGAATTTGATGTTTTCATGGTCCTACCCAAAGGTAAAAGAAACCGCCCTCGAGGACTTCGGTCGCTCCGGTGGTGTAGCCCGGTTTAGCATAGCGGCCTTTCGAGCCGTTGATCGCGGGAGGTCTACCGGCATATGACGGAGACCCGCGAGTTCAAAAGGGCTCAGGCCTTGAGACTCCCGCCCGGAGCATTTTTTCCTCTTATGACCCTATACATTTCATTGGTGGTACTTGTCACGGATGAACCTGCGAGCGCTTGATTGCGGGTTGCAACCTCCATATGATTTCGAATCAGATAGGTGCTTGCGAGCTCAAATAGTCTCGTAGTACTTTCTTGCTATCGAGACTGCCTCTTGTGACCGGTTTGCAACGGTCTTGTACTCGGGTTTTGCGCCTCCCGAGATCGAGGCCGCTTTTTCGAAGAATTTTCGGACTCCTTCAGCGTCTCCTCTGTAAAGCGCAATTCCGCCCGCAATCCTATACCATACTTCTGCTCTTGTCTTGTTGCCACTAGCTTCAAAATTAGCAGCTTGGCTGACCGCCTCTTCCAGAGAAGATGTGATCTTCTTGGGGTCCATGAAGAGAAGCCTTGACATGGTTCGATACATCTCAGTGTCGCTCCCAATTATCTCTTGGAGTCTGGAAAGCATGGGGGGTTCTGAATTCGGATTCGCTTGTGTCTGGGTCCTTTTTTTCCCAAACAGACCGAGTGTCAGTTGTCTACGACCCTCCCTAGTCCGGTGCTCAAACGAGCAGCCCATTTAAGAGTTCATTCCGAAAGCTTGATACGAACGAATCAGGACCAGAGCCGATGATCTGGAAAGATGAGTCTTGAGGACAAGATGATTCGTCGACGTGAATTGAAGGAAAAATCTCGGAAGCGGAAGAGGGGCCCCTATAGGAAAGCGTCGACTGGTGGGTTAGTCAAATACTAGACTGAATTGTCAAATCTAGGGCTCGCCTTCGCATACAAGTTGTCCGAAAGAAAAGGTTCGCCTTCTCATTTCTTATGAGTTGTGAATTCCGGATCTCTTTTCCGGAGGTCGTGCCTACGAGCTCAGGAGCGTATAGGGATGCGTCTGTATTTTCCCATGCTCTCGGGCTCTATGGTGATCAGTTCTGAACAGCTGTGGTTTCCGAAGCAGATCGTGCAGTGTTCAACATCCCATTGGGGGTCCACTTTGTGGCATGTCTCGCACATCAAGCCTAGCGCACGGATATCGGTGCATGCTTGGCAAAGCTTCTGAGACACTGCGATCGGGTCTGGACTCTGCGAGAGCATGGACGCGATGGCCTTGCTAATGGTTTGCACTTCCGGAGCAGAATCGAGTTGAACCGCCTCTCCGCGAACCTGATGGCGATATTTGCTGACGGCTGCTTGCGTCACGCCAAGCCTTACCGCGACTTGTTCCTGCTTTAGACCATATTCCTCAATGAGTTCACGAGCTACCATTGCCCGCAGAGCAGGAATCACCGATTTGGAAGCGATCTCACAAGGGATTATCAATTAGTAGCAGAGGCTAAAATCGGCCGCAGCCTATTTAAACATGACTTATGTCATATTCAGGTCTCGCTCATCGTCGAAAATCGACGCTCAACCCTGGATTCTAGGGAGGCAACGGGTCTTGAACCGAATCCAAGCGCCTTTTTAGGAGCCGCGAATGTATAAATGAAAAACAGCACACAGGTTTCACGAGCAGAGTTTCATGGTTACGGTCGATGAAGTCACACGGGAGCTCGAGAAGGTAGTCGACCCCGAGATCGGGCTTCCGATAACAGAGATGCACCTGGTTGACGAGATCGATATCAAAGAAGATGGAATCTTGTTCATCAAGTATCACCTCACCGCTCCGTTCTGTCCGCCGATTTTCGCGGAGGATATCGGAATGAACATTCGCCAGCTTACCTCGAAGCTAGATGGGGTGAAGAAGGTAACAGTAATTCTTCATGGACATGCTTTGGCGAACGAGATCAATCAAAGAGTGAATCCCGACTACACTCCTCCTCCGTCGCCTTAGCAGTCCGACGAAGATTCGATCGGCGGACCAAAATGGTCCCAGTCAGACATTGCAAAGAATTCGGCCCGTCGTTTTGCAGTCGAAGGGAGAGAGATTCTCTAAGGAAAGTTGGCGGGAGAATACTATGCTCTGGACGTGAGATGCACCCATCGCGGTGGTCGTCCGTCAGAAGGGTCTCTCGACGGTGGAGTCATAACTTCCCCCTTGCATTTCAGGCAGTCTGACCTCCGAACTAACTGGCGAGGTGAGAGGTGCCCCTCCAGGCGAACCGTTGAAAAGATATGGGGCTCAGGTTGAGGCAGCTATCCTCATATCGATACCGTAGGATTGTGTCGGACGACTTCGTAGAGGAAGCCGCCCAATAGTCCTCCGAAGATTGGACCAACGATGTAAATCCACAATGTGGCGAAGGGTGTTAAGCTGAACGCTGCAGAAGCAATCGTGGGGCCCCATGTTCTAGCGGGGTTCAAAGAAGCTCCGGATATGGGCCCGAACATCCAGATCGACGCAGCTAGAACCAGGCCTATGGCGACCCCTGCCCATGATTGATCAGCTTTCTTGTCGGTTGCACCGAATATTGTGAATACGAGAATGGCGGTTGCTACGACCTCGGCGAGCAAGGCAGCCCCTACTGTGAATCCGGCCCCCGGAGTAGTATCGCCGAGAAGTGTTGTCTTTGCCACGTCATATGTGCCGCTCGACGACGACCAGAGAGCCAGCTGAACGAGTCCGGCGATCGTCGCACCAAATAGTTGTGCTATGATATATGGAGCGACCCTTCTGGGCTCGAGCCTTTTGGTAGCCCAGGACGCGATTGTGACAGCGGGGTTGATGTGCGCTCCTGAGATATGTCCTATTGAATAGACTGCGACTAGCAGTGCGACCCCGTGGGCTAGTCCTATGAATCCCAGCGCAGCGGCTGTTGATCCAAAACCATCGGCCAGCCTTGTCGCCGTAATTGTCCCAGGGCCGACTAGGGTTAGAAGAAATGTTCCATAGGCTTCCGCTGCTGAAGCACGCCTTATCCCGTTCAAATTAGACCCTAATCGCCCGGCTTAGGCTATATAGTGCTTGTTTTTAGCCGCCGAAACCCGTAGCTAGAGTTGTGGATGTTCAACGGCTGCTGGTACAGATGTGTCCAAGCAAGATTATTTCTATGGTTTCGGCGATAGTAGTGTTGAATAATCGTTGAGCATGGTTAACAGTTTCACCTGGATGATCGGGGGTCCTCAGGGTAGCGGGATCAATTCCGTCGCTGAGAATTTCGCGAAGGCCTGCATTCGGGGCGGATTGCACGTATTTGCCAATATCGAATATCACTCGAACATCAAAGGTGAGCACAGCTATTACCGGTTGAGGGTCGATTCGCGGGAGCCCAGATCCCACGTTGACTGGGTAGACCTTCTTGTCGCCCTAGATAGGGAAACGATGTTCGGTGACCTGAACAAGGTTCATCCTACTCACCGGGGTCACCGCCATGAGGTCAGCCCAGGCGGCGGGATAGTCTACGACTCCAGTCTCAAATTGCAGCCTGAATCCTTTGGTAGAGATGACATCAAACTCTTTCCCGTACCCTACCTGGACCTCCTAATTGATGCCCTCAAAGAATTTGGAAAAGACAAGGAGCTAAGCAAGTATCAAGTCATGGTCAACACCATTGCTCTAGGCGCTTCCATTGGACTAGTAGACTACGATTTTGACCTGGCGACTGAAGCAATCAAGGAAGGCTTCACAGGACGGAAAGCCGCTCTTGGAGACTTGAACATCAGCGCAGCTCGTCACGGTTACGACTATGCGAAGAAAATGTTCGGGCAGAACGCTTTCCCGATTCGGCTGCGAAAGCAACCGTTAGTGGTCTGCGTTCGTCAACCTCGACGTCAGGCCCAGGATTCTCGCTTATGGCTGAGGGACTGGGATGGGCAGGAATAACGGAGGCACCCGGTCCTGTCATTATTCTATGGCAGAGGGCTGGGCCCGCAACAGGACTGCCAACAAGGACGGAACAGGCCGATTTGCGGTTCGCCCTCCACGCTGCCCACGGTGAGTTTCCCAGAATCATCATTGCACCAGGAGATGTTGCGGAGTGCTTCTACGACACGTTCGATGCTTTCAACTATGCTGAGCGCTACCAGGTTCCAGTAATCATTCTGGCCGATAAGTTCCTGGCTAGCACATACAAAGACATCCCACTCTTCAACACGGACGGGATGAAGGTCGACAGAGGAGACCTAGTCCAGGAAGCGGATCTTGCTAAGAGCCCGGACTACAAGAGATACCAGTTTACGGATCTTGGAATCTCTCCTAGAGCCAGACCGGGTCTGAAGGGTGGCGTATTCTGGACTACTGGAGATGAGCATGATGAATACGGCCACATCACGGAGGCGGCTGACCTCCGGGTCCGGATGATGAAGAAGAGGATGAACAAGATCGAGCTTGCTGGCCAGGTTATCCCTAACTCGAAGAAAGCCACCCTGCACGGGCCTACGTCTGCACCTATTACCTTGGTCGGCTGGGGATCGACGAAGGGCGCGATCCTGGACGGGATGGAAGATCTCAGGGCTGATGGAATCGAGACGAATTTCTTACAGGTACGATATGTGAATCCGTTCCCGACAGACTTCGTTCAGAAGGTTCTCTCAAGTTCCCGACGCACGGTCGCCGTTGAGAACAACTATTCTGGGCAAATGGCCGGTTTGATCCGCGAGAGAACCGGGATAGCCGTAAACAGCAAGGTCGTCAAGTTCGACGGTCGACCCTTCTCCCAGAACGAGGTTTATGAGGGCGTGAAGGACGTTGTTAGAGATGGTGCCAAGGAGGTCACACTAAGCCATGCTTGAGCTGAAAAACTATCGGACCCAGGTTCACAACGACTGG
>WNGR01009174.1_pt1 | contig 10404 bp, 10 predicted proteins | sample 5407581 | NCBI WGS metagenome assembly WNGR01 (sample SAMN13153383, study PRJNA577476) | soil metagenome | isolation source: 80 cm soil or saprolite under Garry oak tree replicate 2 | place: USA:California | collected 2016-06-15
TCCCCGAGAACATGAAGCGATCGATGTCCCGCCAGGCCGAGGCGGAACGGGAGCGCCGCGCCAGGATCATCACCGCCGACGGCGAGTACCAGGCCTCCAAGCGCCTCGCCGCGGCGGCCAACGTCATGTCGCGCGACCCGGCCGCACTGCAGCTGCGGCTGCTGCAGACCGTGGTCGAGGTGGCTGCGGAAAAGAACAGCACGCTGGTCATGCCGGTACCGGTCGAGTTGCTCCGGTTCTTCGACAAGTTCACGCCGTCGGCGCCCGCGGGCGACACGAGGTCGGCCGAGGATTCGGCGTCACTCGCGGACTTCGGCGATGACGATGTGGCCGTGGCCGAGGCCGAGATCACGAGCGGAGCGCCGCTCGAGATACCCGAGGTCCCGCGGATTCCCCAGCTGCCGGTACAGGTAAGCAACGGCAAGCAGACCGCCCCCGTCGCAGTGCTGCCGGACGCACCGGCCCGGCACAACGGCGACGACGCGCACTCCGACGCATAGGCTCCGCCGATCCGGGGGTCGCCGCCACGACGGTTTCCGGCAGTCCGGTGCTGGTACTGGCATCGCCGGTCAGCTCGGTGCGCAAGTAACGACAACTTGAGATGAGATGAACGCGTGCCCTTCAGGTCAGCGCCGACACGAAGAGCGTCCATGGTCACACAATCCGAAATCGCCGTTAGCCGCGTGATCGCTGACATGGGTAGCGCCGACCAGCTCGCCCACGCCGATCCCGCAATCCGTGTTGCCTGTCCCGTCTGCGAAGCGCTCAGCCATCAACGCTGCCTTGAGCGCAACCCAAAGCATTACGTCACCCCGCACGCAGAGCGTGCTGCGCTCGCAACCGGTGCTGCCGCCTGAGACAGGCGCCTTCGCGGCCGCGTTCACCCACCGCGACACCATCACCGCCAGGCTCGCGGGCGTGGATGTCGTCCTCGGCTCGCGGTCAGCGGCAGCCAGTCTGGGTAGGAGTGCGGCAGAGCTGACGTTGGCAGAAACTCGCGAGAAGAGGACGAGGCTGATGACTGTTCTGGTCGGCCGCCGTGAATCGTTCAGTGCCGCGCACCAGCTGTGCGATCCGGACCTGTCCGATGATGAGAACCGGCGGCTGTTCGGGAAGTGCACGCATCTGCACGGGCACAACTATGTCCTGGAGGTGGTCGTGGCCGGCGAGATCGACCAGGCCAGCGGCTACGTCCTGGACCTGAAGCTGCTGTCGGACGTCATCGGCAGGCAGGTCATCCGGGACGTGGATCACCGCAACCTGAACACCGACGTCGCGTGGCTCAAGGGGCTCGTCCCGACCACGGAGAACCTGGCCCAGGCCGTCTGGGAGCGGCTCCAGCCGGAGCTTCCCGACGGGCTGCTGCGGTCGGTCCGGGTCTGGGAGACGGACAAGAACTGGGCTGAGGTCGGTGACCAGGCCTGAGGTCCCGGGCCGGCCGAGCCCGTCACAGGTACCGAACGGGCCGGGCCGGGAGCTGCGCAGACGGTACCTGCCCGAGGACGTAAGCGTGTTCACCCGCGGGGAGGCGCGCCGGTTTGTCCCGCGGGGGGACGGTGACCCGCGCCAAGACGTCGCCCTGGCCTGGGAGCTGCTGTACCGGCTCGAACCGGAGCTGTATGACCGGCTGGCCCGCGCCGAGCGGCTCCATCCCGGGGTGGTGGGCTGGCTGCCGCGCGACGTAGACCGGATCGCCGAGGTCGGCGCGGGCACCGGACGGCTGACCATGGAGCTCGTCGAGCGCGGGCAGCATGTCGTGGCGGTGGAGCCCGCCCTGCCGATGCGCCGGATCCTGCGGCGCAAGCTCGCGCAGGCCGGCCACGGGGACCGGGTCCGGGTGGTCCGCGGGTTCTTCGACCAGCTGCCGCTGCCCGACGATTACGCCGACCTGGTCGTGGCCTGCTCGGCCTTCACCCCGTCGCCGGAGCATGGCGGCGAGGCCGGCCTGGCCGAGATGGAGCGGGTGTGCCGGCCGGGCGGCTGGGTCGTCATCATCTGGCCGAACCACCTCGGCTGGCTCGCCGACCGCGGCTACCGGCATGTCAGCTTCCCCGGGCCGATGTCCGTGGAGTTCGGCAGCTACGACGAGGCGGTGGAGCTGGCCGAGATCTTCTACCCCAAGGCGGCCGGCGAGGTACGGCGACGGGGCCGCCCGAGTGTTCCCTTTGAGGTCCTGGGCGTCAACCCGCCGCGCGACCTGGCCTGTAAGGTGCTGGCGGGATGAAGATCGCGATCATGGCGCCGCTGGTGACGGCCATCCGCGAGCCGCAGCGCGGCGGTTCGCAGGCGTTCGTGTCCGACCTGGCCCGCGGCCTGGCCGGCCGGGGGCACGACGTGCACGTCTACGCCGCTACCGGTTCGCAGATCCCCGGGGTCCAGGTGATCGACACCGGGATCGATCCGGAGTCCCTGGCGGCCACCTTCTACCGGGCATCCGGGTCACCCGCGGGCGAACCCGGGCCGGCCGAACCGGCGGCGGCCGCGGTGGCCGAGTCGGCCTTCACCACCGCCTATGCGGCCATGCGCGCGACCCGGTACGACGTGGTCCACAATCACGCCTTCGACGCGCCCGCCGTCAGGCTCGCGGCCGCGCTGCAGGCGCCGGTGGTGCACACGGTCCACCTGCCTCCCGACACCGCGGTGGCGGCGGCCCTTCGCCTCCTCGTCCGGGGCAACCGGCCGCCGGCGGTGGCCGCCGTGTCGCAATTCCAGGCCAGCGCGTGGCGGCAGGTCATTCCCGTCGACGCGGTCCTGCCGCCGTACCCGCCCGTACGCGACATGGCCTGGTCCGGGACCGCGGGGCCGGGCGTGCTGTTCGCGGGCCGGCTGAGCCCGGAGAAGGGGGCGGCCGAGGCCATCGACATCGCCCGGGCCGCCGCAGTGCCGATCGACGTCTACGGCGACGTCTACGATGCCGGGTACAGCCGGGAGCGGATCGACCCGCGGCGAGACTGGCCGGGGGTGGCCGTGCACCGGGGAGTGCCCCGCACCTCGCTGTGGGAGGCCATGGCCCAGGCCGCCGTGGTGCTGTGCCCGTCCCGCTGGGACGAACCCTTCGGGCTGGCCGCCGCCGAGGCGCAGGCGTGCGGGACACCCGTGGTCGCGTTCAGCCGCGGCGGCCTCAGTGAGGTGGTCGTGGACGAAGAGACTGGCTTCCTGGTACCGCCCGATGACATCGAGGCCGCCGCCGAGGCGGTGTCAAAGGCAGCAGGGATTTCCCGGCTCGCCTGCCGCCAGCACGCGGAAGACCAGCTTGACCTGGAACTGAGCCTGGACGCGCACGAGCGTCTCTACCGTCGAATGGCTGGTGAGTGACGTGGCAGAGCACTGGCTGGCCGGACGGCTGGCGGTCGTTACCGGGGCCAGCCGCGGGATCGGGGCGGCCACCGCCGCCGCCGTGGCCGCGGCGGGCGCTCACGTGGTGCTGGCCGCCCGGGACGGCCAGGCTCTGGACGGCGTGGCGGGCCGGATCAAGGACGCGGGCGGCCAGGCCACGGCCGTGCCGACGGACGTCAGCGACGAGGCCGCGGTCGAGCGCCTGTTTGCTGAGGTCACCGGCGTCGGCCCGCCGAGCGCGCTGGTCTGCGCGGCCGCGGTGCTGACGCCCGCGCCGTTCGCCGAGACGACGACGGCCATGTGGCAGCAGACGCTCGGGATCAACCTGACGGGTGCGTTCCTGTGCTGCCGCGCGGCGTTCACCCCGATGGCTTCCGCGGGCGAAGGACGGATCGTCACCATCGCGTCCCTGTCCGGCGTGTACGCCACCGAGAAGTTCCCCGGGCTGGCCGCGTACAACGTGTCCAAGTTCGGGGTCATCGGCCTCACCGAGGCGATCGCGGTCGAGGGCAAGGCGCACGGCATCAGCGCCATCTGCGTGAGCCCGGGCGCCGTCGACACCGAGATGCTGCGCCGGGCCAATCCGGCCCTGCGCCCGGGCCTGACACCGGGCGACGTCGCGGCGTTGATCGTGGCCCTGCTGGACAGCCCGCTGGCCCCGGCCAGCGGGGCGAACATCCCGCTGTTCTCCAACGCCTAAGTCGTTAGCGACCACAGATCGGTACGGTCATCGGCCAGCACCGCCGGGGCCGGCCGGGCCCGCGCGGACACCAGCCGGGCGGAGGCCGCCATCTCGCCGTCGAGGTCCAGTTCGGGATCGCCGCCGCGGTCGAGGCCGACGGCGGCCCGCACCTCTCCGTCGACCAGGTAGAAGCCGATCAGCTTGCCCTCTTCCACGCTGCCGCGGACGACGAACTCGTCCCACCGGGTGACATGGCCGACGTACTCGATCTTGTGCTCGTACTGGTCGGACCAGAAGGTGTAGACGTAGTCGTAGGGAGCGGTCGAGCCGAGCATGGACCTGGCCGCGGCTCGGCCATGTTTTTCTGCGTTGTTATAGTGCTCGACCCGGACCCGCCCGAAGAGCGGGTGGAGTTGGTTCGCCACATCGCCGGCCGCGTAGACATCGGGCGCGCTGGCCCGGCACAGCTCGTCGGTCAGGACGCCGTTCTGCTGCACCACGGCGACATCCGGGACGACAGGTTCTATGCCGATGCCCGCGACGGCGAAATCGCAGGAGATGCGGTCACCGGCGGCGGTGACGAAGGCCTCGACTCGTTCGGCCCCTTCGAAGGCGGTGACCTGGTCCCCGGGCCGCAGCTCGACCCCCTTCGCGCGGTGGATGGCGCCGATCCGCGCGCCGACCTGCCCGCCCAGCACCGTCTCGAGCGGTGCCTGGCCTGGGAAGACCGCGGTCACCTGGACGCCGAGCTGGGTCAGCGAGGCCGCTACCTCGCAGCCGATGAACCCCATGCCCACGACGACCGCGCGCCGGCCCGGCACCGCCTCGGCCTTGATCGCGTCGCACTCGGCCACGGTGCGCAGGTAGTGGAGCCCGGGCAGGCCGGCCCCGGGGATCTTCAGGCGCCGGTTCCGGCCCCCGGTGGCGATCAGGATCTTGGCGTAGCCGAGTTCTTCGCCGTTGTCGAGGGTGACCGTGTGCGCGGCGGGATCAACGGCCGCCACCGTGGGGCCGCGGCGCAGCTCGACACCGTGGTCGGCGTACCAGCCGGGCGGCTTGACGTACCAGCCGTCCAGATCCTCCTCCGACCGCAGGTAGGTCTTGGACAGGGGCGGGCGGCCGAAGGGGACGCCCGGCTCGGGGCTGATGAGCACCACCGGACCGGGGAAACCCTCCTGGAGGAGCGTGGCCGCGGCGTTGCCGCCGGCCAGGCCGCTGCCGACGATCACGATCGGTTTTCCGCTGGTTTGAAGAGCCACGCAGTACATTCTGCCGCCGCAGCGGCCTCAATCCGGCCTAACGTCGTATCCGTGGTGGACCGCGATGTCGATGACGCCCTGGCGCGGAGCTTCCTGGCGGAGCTGCCGGCGGAGCTGACGGGCAGGCTGCGCGCTGAAGGGGAGCGCGCCGACTACCCGGCGGGTACGACGGTGTACCGGGCCGGGTCGGACCCGCGGGCGGCGCTGGTGGTCCAGGGCCTGATCCGGGTGTACCTGAGCTCGCCGGGAGGGCGGCAGGTCACCGTCCGCTATGCCCGGCCCGGTGATGTGCTGGGGATCGCGGTGCTGGTGGGCGGGCCGGCCGGCACCAGCGTCCAGACGGTGGAGCCATCGAGCGTGTTCCGGATCAGCGCGCGGACGCTGACCGAGACGGCGCGGCGCGATCCCCAGGTCTCCTGGGCCATCGCCGAGGAGCTGAACCGGCGCCTGTATGAGGTGCTGGAGCAGACCGCGGTCAACGCGTTCGGATCGGTGCGCCAGCGCGTCGCCGCTCACCTGCTCGATCTCGCCTCCGACCGGCAGCGCCCGGGTGGCCGCCTGGTGGCCCACGTGTCGCAGCAGGAGCTGGCGGATGCCGCCGGGTCGGTCCGCGAGGTGGTGGCCCGGGCGCTGCGTGATCTGCGTGTCGCCGGGATCGTGGCCACCGCGGCGGACAGCGTCGTGATCCTCGACCCGGCCCGGCTGTACGCCGAATCCGGCGGCCCCGCTGGCCTGTGACTTTAGTTACCTGGCGCGCGACCGAGGTTACTGACGCGGCCGGGCGGTGGCGGCAGCCTGGGTGTCATGAACGCTGTGACCGCGATGTCCCGGGCCGAGCCCGGATCGGCGGGGCCGGTGAAGGCGGTATCGGTGATCAGCACCGGCACCGTGCGGATCCGCCCCGAACACCCTTACGGCACCCGCAAGCCGCTGTACTGGTGGCTGCTGACCTCCCGGCGCTGGACACCGCCACGGCCGGTCAACGTCTACGTCATCGAGCACGCCAACGGGCTGATCCTGTTCGACACCGGGCAAGACCGGGCCTCGGTCACCGATGCCACCTACTTTCCCGGCGGTGTCGCCGGCTACCTGTATCACCGGCTCGCCCGCTTCGACATCGGCGAGAACGACACCCTCACCGCCCAGCTCGCCGCGCTCGGGTATGTCCCCGCCGACGTGGACACCGCGATCGTGTCCCACCTGCACCAGGACCACATCGGCGGGCTGCGCGAGCTGACCGCCTCGGAGCTGCTGGTGTCGGCCGCCGAATGGGCCGAGCTGGCCAAGCCGGCCCCGGAGCTGCGCGGCTTCCTGGACCGCCACATCCAGCTACCGGGGCTGAAATGGCGCCAGGTCAGCCCGGAGCCCGCCGATGATCCCGCGCTGGCGCCCTTTACCGAGTCGCTGGACGTGATGGGCGACGGGTCGCTGATGCTGCTGCCCACCCCCGGTCACACGGCAGGCTCGGTGTCACTGCTGGTCCGCCGCGCGGCCAGGCCGCCGCTGCTGCTGGCCGGGGACCTCACCTACGGGGCGGAGATCCTCCAGCGCGGCCAGCTTCCCGGCGTGGGCCACCGGCGGCGGCTCGCGGAAAGCTCGCGCAAGGTTCTCGCCCTGGCCGGGCAGCAGCCGGGCCTGGTCGTGCTGCCCGCCCACGACCCAACCGCCGCCCAGCGGCTGCTGGACAGCTGACACCGGCTGGAACGGAGACGACATGGACATCGATCTGCTCGAGCCCGTGCGGCTCGGCGAGAGCACGCAGTGGATCCGCATCCGGGCGGCGAGCGCAGGCAACCCGCTCCTCCTGCTCGTTCAGCAGGGCCCGGGCCTGCCGATGATCAACGAGGTCCGGACGTTCGAGCGCGTGCTGTCGCTCGAGGACGACTTCACGGTCGTCTACTGGGACCAGCGCGGTTGCGGTCGCTCGCTGCGGTCCGCGGGCGCCACCCGCGACCTGAGCATCGAGACGATGGTCAGCGACACCGAGCGGCTGCTGGCGATGCTGTGCGATCGCTTCGATAGGCCCGCGGTCGTGGCCGGGTTCTCGATGGGCGCGATGATCGCGGCGCGAGCCGCCGCGCGGCGGCCGGACCTGGTGGCGACGCTCGTCGCCGTGAGCATGGACATCGACGGCGGCGCCGCCGGAAAGAACGCCTACGAGTTCGCGCTCGCCGCCGCGCGGGCCAGGCAGAACCGCCGGGCCGTTCGGCAGCTCGCGGCGATCGGGCCACCACCGCACCTCACGCCTGAGGGGTTCGCGACGCGAGGGCGGTGGGCGATCAATTTCGGCGGCGTCCGCATCGGCCAGACCTACAACTCGATGGCTCGCGGCCTGCTGGCCAGCCTGCTTCGCTCCCCCGACTACTCGCTCGCGGACGCCGTCCGGGCCATCCGGGGGATCACGGCGACGACAGCCGCGGTGCTGCCGGAGCTGGAGGCACTCGACCTGACGGACGCGCTCCCCCGCCTGGACTGCCCCGTCGTCATGGTCCAGGGCCGGCACGATCAGGTCGCACCCGGCTCCGCCGCGGAGCGCTACGCCGAGGTGCTGACCGCACCGAGCAAGCAGTTCGTGTGGTTTGAGCATTCCGCGCACATGCCCCAGCTCGACGAGCCCGGGCGGTTCCGGGAAGTGCTCGCGAAGGTCCGGCTGGGACTGCCAGCCAATTCATGAGGAGTGTGCGGTGATGACGACATCCGAGATCGGCCTGGTCGATGACGCTCAGGTGGCCAGCGATGTGCTGCTGCTCGGGGCGGCGGGGAACAGCGGCCGGCTCATCGCGGCCGAGCTGGCCGCCCGCGGCCTGTCCGTCCGGTTGGCTGGACGGCGTCGCGGCCCGCTGGAAGACCTCGCCCGGGCCCTGGCCGCCGACGGCGCGACGACGGACGTGCGCACGGTCGACGTCAGCGACGCGGCGTCGCTGGCCGGGGCGATCGCCGGCGTCGGCGTGGTCCTGTCCACGATCGGGCCGTTCGCCCGGCAGGCCGCCCCGGTGATCGATGCCTGCCTCGCCGCCGGAGTGCCCTACGTGGACATAGCGAACGAATGGCCGGCGGTACGGGGACTGCTCGACCGCGACGAGCAGGCACGCGCGCACGCGGTCACGCTGGTCACCGGGGCCGGGTTCGGCCCGGCCGCGACCGAAACACTGGTCCTGCGGCTAGTCGAGCGGATGGGCGTGGTGCCGGACCTGGTGCGTGTCGCCGCCGCCGCGCAGGTGGCCCGCCAAAGCGAGGTCACCGGGCCCGACGGGCACACGGTCACCGCCGAACTGCGCCTCGGCGAAGGCGTCCGCGCGACGGCCGCCATCGCCGCCGAGACAACCAAGCGCGTTCTGGCCGGAGTCAAGCCCGGCGCGTGGACGGCCGGGCAGCTGTTCGGCGCCGACCTTGTCACCGATGCCACCGGCGCGCAGGTGACCCTGAACGGACAGCCGGAATAGGCGTTGGCTGTCTGCTCAGGTGAGTGCGGCGGCTGCGGCCCACGCGTCGTATTCGTAGATCCACCGCCGGTCGATCAGCTGGCTGCCGGAGCTGTCCCAGCCGGCGCCCTGGCGCCGTGAGCCCAGCTGGACGCGCGCCGTCCGGTCCCGCCGCAGCCCCTCGTAGGCGGCCAGCGCCCGCGGCACGTCAGCCGAACTTGTGCTGGCTTCCAGCAGCGTGGCCAGCGTCACGGCGTCCTCCAGGGCCTGGCTGGCGCCCTGGCCCAGGTGCGGCAGCATCGGGTGCGCCGCGTCGCCCAGCAGCGTCAGCCGCCCGCTGCTCCACCGCGGCAGCGGCTCCCGGTCGTACATCCCCCACTGGAACCCGCTGCCGCCCGGTCCGCTGATGGCGGCGATGACCTGCCCGATAACCGGGTCCCAGCCCGCGAAGTGCGCGGCTAGCGCGGCCGGGTCGCCGGGTGCCGACCAAGACTCACGGACCGCGGTGCCGGATGGGACGAACCCCACGTAGTTCAGCAGCTGTCCGGCCCGCACCGGGAAGGCCAGGAAGTGCTTGCTCTCGCCCACCCACATCTGCATCGCGCCGGACAGGTACTCATCCACGCGCGGCACCAGGCCGCGATAGGCCACCACTCCGGAGAACACGGGCTCGGCCGGAGCTACCACGAACCCCTGGACCGTGGAGTGGATGCCGTCCGCCCCGATCACCACATCGGCCGTGGCGGTGCTCCCGTCGGCGAAAACGGCCGTCGCGCCGCCGGCATCCTGGCGGAACCCCGTGCACCGGTGCCCGGTCCGCACGGTGCCGGGCGGCAGCTGCCCGGCCAGCAGGGCCAGCAGGTCAGCCCGGTGGATCCCGACGCCGCCGACAACCACCGCCCGCAGAGACACGTCCCTTCTCCTCTCCGAACGGCCCGTACCCCGCATCCACGCTAACCCCGCGCGCGAAAATTGGGCTGCGGAGGGACGCCGGGCTACCGCATCGGAGTATGTTGGCCCGCACGTTCCCCACCTCACGCCCCGAGCGCCCCACAGCGCTCCTGCTCTCCCGCGCCAGCCCGCCCGGCCACCCCAGGACTAACCGCCACGATGTGACATCGTGACGGTCAGGACCGCAACGATGTCACATCATTGCGGTTGCGCCGGACAACGCCCTGTGACTGGTGAGGTCCGGGAGGCCAGGGCGCCAGCCGGGGACCACGACGCCTAACCGCTTCCGGGCCCCCCGGTTGGCCGCCCGTCACACGGCTCAAGAATCGGGCACACGTGACGTGCTGCAGCATTAGGTAGCGTGGCGGCGGTGGCGCAAGGTGACGGCGGAGAGCAGCGCGGCGGCGGCCAAGAGCGCGGCCGACAGGTACAGCGCTGCGTGCAGCGCGCCGGTGAAGGCCGCGTACCCGGCCTGGATGATCTGGTCCAGCGGCCCGTTTCCCGTGCTTGAGCTGCCATGGGGGAGGGACACCGATCCCGTCTCTATCACCTGGAGCACGTATTGCTGGAGCGCGGCCGACGCGCCCAGATGCGTCATGCGGCTGACCACCCCGCACCGCAACTCGGCGTTGACGACGGCACCAAGGATGGCGATGCCGGTGACGGCACCGAACTCCCGGCTGGTGTTCGAGGCCGACGCCGCCATCCCCGACCGCTCGGCGGGTACCGCCCCGAGCACCGACGAGGTGACCGG
>WNGR01009179.1_pt1 | contig 10402 bp, 15 predicted proteins | sample 5407581 | NCBI WGS metagenome assembly WNGR01 (sample SAMN13153383, study PRJNA577476) | soil metagenome | isolation source: 80 cm soil or saprolite under Garry oak tree replicate 2 | place: USA:California | collected 2016-06-15
CAGTAATGATGTCATATGGAACGTTCCAGTAAGTAATGAGTCATGATTCGTAAGTCCGAGATGAGTCATGGGGGACGGCACGTGTAAGGTAAATGAGTCACAGGAAGAAAAGAAGTGAAACGTGTCCGAATCGTAACAGTAATTACCCATCCGTAAACGGTTTACGACCAGTTTTTACGACGCCCCATCCAATACATCATTGATATCGTTTATTCTGTCCTTAAAGTAACACTGTCCAAGCCATATTCTTTCTCAAGGCAGTCTGGCTGGTATAAATAACTCATCATTTATGTCTTCAACCGTCACCGGTGGTGCGTTGATCTGGGATGTTCTACAAGATTCCATCAGGGGCAGCCCACTTACAAGTCTTGTGATTGAGTCTGGGCCCTCTGCTAGCCTCTCTGGTGAAAGATGTAACCCTGGCCTCTTGGCAACAATGGCACAGAAATGAGCTATAAGAAGGCTGGGTGGCAAGAAACATGTAATGTGTACAATGGAGGGCCGGCTGCCTCGTAACAATTTGAGCTTCAGTATCCCGACAACCTACACACTTCCTCCTGTCTCTCACCCCACCTCCTCTGTCACATGGTTGTCCTCTTCCGACCCATCCAGCACACCTTTTTTGACTGGTCCACTGTCAGTGTCAACTGCCCCGTCATCTGGTGTCAATCAACATCAACAAAATCAAACCTACCATTTCGGGTTTGAAGATGCGCCTTTTGTCAACATACCAGCCGATTCTCTCCACAACGATCACAGTGATCCGTATGTGCCAAGTGAGGGAGATGTCGAGAGCGATGACTCTGAACGAGCCAGCCAGATATCCAATTCAGAGGTGCGTTCTTCTAACATCATAATTTCGTGCCAGTGGATGTTCGTTCATCACTTTGCAGCTTGCAAATAACTTACCTCGTGTGACTACCAAAAAAAAGGAGCGTCGTGCAGCAGCTCAAGCAAAACAAGTTGTCGGGATGGGCAAACGCAAACGGTTGTCAAATAAATCTCGACCTGCACCAGCTAAGCAACACCACGCTGAGCCTTCACCTGATGTGGTGCCAAAAACTTCATCTGTTGATCACCGGCAAGCAGAAGACGTATTTGCTTCTAGGAAGCAGAAAGCCATGGTAGTTAATCTCTTCACTTCAATAACTGATCCTAATTCACGATATGTTTCTAGAAACCGCGCTCATCAATATACCATTTTTTCACGGAGATCTGCGAGAACCACCAACAACACTGCAGGGACTAGAAGGAGGGTGACAAACTTTATCGGTGTGTACACAGCGAGGGTAAAGTACAACGTATCACATCTGCAATGTGTGGGTCAATCAATGGCCTTAAGTCCCAACTGAAACGCGATGCACCACTTATGTACAACTTGTTCAAAATCTTGGAGAAGAAACATGATTTAGGTTCAAAACCCACACCCGAGGAGTTACTTGTTGCATCTGGCCAACGAACTGTCGATCAATTACCCTATCAACTGCAGGAGCAACTAAAACGGGTTGGAGACTTGTCAGAGCCGAAATCAGTAAGTCAGCCCATACCAGAACAATTTATGCTGATCTGTTGTAGGAACCATTTGATCAGGCAAAATTTGACCATCTTGTTACAGAATGGATTGCTGCTTGTGATCAGCCATTTGATGAGGTCGAAAAACTCGAGTTTAAGCGGATGATGCACACTGCCAACCCAAATGTGTCATTACCTTCAGCAGATACCATCCAGTGGCACATCGTTGACATGGCAAACGAGACTGTGACAGGTCTAAAGACCATGATATCTGTAAGTTGGCAAAACGTTTGTGAATCACATTGTAGGCATCATTGACCAGTAATTGTCAGGAGCTCGATAGCAAAGTGAGCCTCTCACTTGATTGTTGGACATCCAGCAACCAGTATGCCTTTCTCGCCATTGTAATGCATTATGTCGACAATGACTGGGGATTAGGTATGTGTCATCCACCATATCTGTTTGTAAAACTGATGCATATCTATGATGTATAGAAGAGGTCCTGATTGATTTTCAAGAACTTGTTGGTGAGCATTCAGGTGCAAATCTAGCTGCTGCAGTTTGGCGGACAATTGACTTCTATGGGCTGGCCAGCAAGGTATTTACACTATCCCGTACTTTGAGCCACTTACCAAAAAACACTGATACAGATTCTTGCTGTTGTTGCGGACAATGCAACAAACAATGACACCATGATGGTGGAACTTGAGACACTCTTTTGCAGGATTGCTATCCCATTTTCAGCAAAACTGTCACGTCTTCAGTGTACACCACATACAGTTCATTTGTCAGCGATGAAAGTAGGTGCTCGATTTCTCTACCTTTATATGTTGTTCTTTATACTCTCCCCAGCTTCTTGATGGTATTGGCGCCATCCCTTCACAATCTGCTGAAGCCCAAGCAACACCGGACAACTACCAAAAGTCTGTTTCGGAACCAACTGTGTCCTCTGAGGAGGAGCAACTCCGTGCTCCAACCACTGATGTTGATGATGGAGCATCAGCTGTGCACATATTATCTGCCCTTGATAAAGTGAGTCCTATATTTGAATTGATCTAGTACACGAAATGAGATCTGACTTTTAGATATGTGGTTTATCTAAAGATACGCAAAATTGTGCGCTTTGTTAGATCTAGCCCGCAACGGAAGCAGGCATGGTTGAATGAAGTTGCACTATCCCTTCGGGGTCTCAGTGACACCTGTGACATGCCCGAAGAACCACTTATGTTGATTCTGGATGTCAAGACCCGATGGTCCTCAACACATCAAATGCTTCGTGAGTAAACTGTTCTTAGAAGTAGGCTTTTGCTCTGACATGTTTCTTGTAGGCCGTGCTCTGAAATACAAGAATGAGATTAGCCGTTTCCTTGCTACTGCATTCCATTCAGAACTTGCACTCACCGCAACTGAATGGACATCAATCGAGATTATTACACAATGGCTGTGGCTCTTTCGTCAGGCAACAGAACAAATGTCTGCCACGAAACATGTCACACTCTCCATGACACACAGCATCTTTCACTCGCTTCAAGATCACCTTTGTCAAGCCATCTCACAGCTGCCAGCTGATGTCCCTTTTCAACTGAGGTCAGCACTTGTCAGTGCCCATCTCAAACTCAGCGACTATTATGGACATTTCGATGAGTCATCGTTTTACCTGTGGGCTTGTCGTAAGTTCTTTAACCTGTTTGTACACCAACTGAATATCAATTCCAAGTCAGTTCTTGATCCACGAATCGGATATGAGGGTCTGAAGCATCAAGCATCACAAGAAATGGACTCTTGTCGCCAAGAGGACTATCTCAAGCAGATTAATGAGGCAGTCGAAAATCTCAAGCAATACTACCTTGAGTATTATGCTCCGGTGTCACCCCCTCCAACAACAGCCGCAGATGGCACGCCTCAGATCTCAAACACGCCTAAACCATTTGACTTTTTCGCTATCTACATGTTGTCACCAACAACGACATCTGCCGCAGATGAGCTTGAGCAGTACCTACTCATGTGTCCCTTAGGTTTCACCAAGGGCACCTGTGAACCTATCCTCTGGTGGAAGTGCAACAAGCACCTTTATCCCAATCCCGCAAGACTTGCACGAGACATCCTGGGTATTCCTGGTCAGTTCTTTTGTCATTAGTCCCTGATTTAGCTCATCCGATGTTATAAGGATCAGCTGTGGCTGTTGAACGCGTTTTTTCTGGTGGCTGTGACACGATCTCACTTCGACGTGCATCACTCAAGCCATCAACAATCCGGCGTCTCATGTTGATTAAGCATAGACTACTGCTCACCCGTCGTCAATATGTGCAAAAATTAGAGAAAGAGGCCAAAGAAGCCTTTATTTGTGTCTAGAGAATCTACTATACAGGGCTGTTACTCGTACTACTAGTATTACCGTATACACGGTCGTATTACGGTTACGGTGTCATACGCCCCGTACCGTATTATGCCTTATTCCTTTTACGCCTGTAACTGTTACGGCCGTTAGCCATATTTTGGAGTATTTTGACAGTCGTATGCGTATACGGACGGTGCAGAGCCCTAGTCCCCAGTCGGTGCGTAGCATAACGAGGCGCTGAAGTTGGGATATAAAAGGAAGGTGTGTGTGGGAAAGAACACGTGATTGAGAGCCTCTTACACGGAGCATCGAATTGGGAAGGAGTCTGCCTCGTACCCAGCTTCCTCGGAATCGACACGCAGGGGCGCGTCATCCGCATTGACACATTCTCCAAGGTTTGTCCGACTTCTTTACGTCAGCTTAACATATAGACGATCGCGCCAGGGGTGCGGCTCGGGTGGTTTACGTGCAACCCACTGTTCGGGGGCGTCTGGAACGCATCGGTGAGACGTCGACGCAGAGCCCGTGCGGACTTGGGCAAGCGCTCGTGATGGCGCTGCTGACGCAGTGGTCATTCGATGGGTATATCCGCTGGCTGCGCGGCTTGGGTACGCAGTACAAGCTCCGGCGCGACTTTTTCGTGGATTGTCTTGCAGAGGAATTTGAGCTGTTCCCAGCACCTGGCACCGCCTCAGGCGGCCCAGCGGCCTTACTCCTGTGCGTACCCGCGCGGGCGGGGCGGCGGCGGCCGTTCGCCGGAAGAGGAAACGAGGACTACGCGGCCGCTTCTGTCATTCGTGCCGCCGTCGTCGGGCATGTTCGTATGGGTGAAGATTCACTTTGGGGACGTGCCGGGCAAGAGGGCGACGGCTCGGTTCTCACGTCGGAGAACCAGTTTTGGCAGCCCCTCGCTAAGGTGGGCGTCCTGGTCGCCCCTGGGTGGTTCTTCTCGCCCGAGACGCACACGGTGCGACGCGCTGCGCCGCCCATGGAGGCGGACCGCCAGATTGGGCACGTGCGCCTAAGTTACACTCTGTCAGACGTGAGTGCTGGCCTTTTTCGATTGTGTTCCACGCCGACATTGCGGATTGATGGGGACCTTCCAGATGGAGGCGACGCGCCGGGGCGTAAAGATTTTCACACAGACGCTCAGGGAGTTCTGTCGTGTTTAGGTTTTATTAATAATTATTAACCGGGTCTATGGGGTGGTCGTACGATTTCGTTTCATTTACCATAGGGATGATGCTGTCGAGGGCAAGAACGGGGTTTCGTCACCAAGTCCGAGTGGTGTTGAAGATTCCGTATTCAATTGAAGGATAGAGGCTGCCCTAGCGCTCAGGAAAGGGCATTGCCATTCGGCGGGACAGGATCAGGTCCTGGGGAGCCTGTACAGTGTCTTCTCCCAAGATACGGTACATATCGGTGTTTTTCTTGGGAAACGCCCGAGTAGAGTTTACATGCTAATTCGGCGCTGCGACCGCGTGCCCAAGAGAAGATGATAGGGGACCAGACAGGAGAACGAAGGTCATGCAGCCCGTGTCTCAGGGGCAGTAGCAGCTAGAAATGGTAGCAATTAACAATGTGAGTGGTGGCGATGTGATGGTGGTCGAGCAAGCGACCCCTAAGCGAGCGGGCCCAGATTCTTGCCTATCGGGAGCTTTTCGTCGGACCGATGGATCCCAACTTGGGTTGCCCGGCGGCCGCCAGCTTTTGGACTGCGGCACAAGGGCATGCACAAGCGCGACACGTTTTTCCGCCTTGCTCCCCATTTGTTCACATGCCCACTGCCCCAACCCTGGTGCCACCCACCCAGCATCAGCCTGCTCGGGCTTTCATAAAAATGTAAAATCTACTCTTGGGCACGACACTGCGCTCCTCCCCCGGGCCTTATCCTTGCCTCCCCCGTCCTCCCCCACTCCCTGTCCTGTCCGTCTGACCCCGAGTCGGTGCCATGTCTCCCGTGCGCCAGTTCCGCCCCCCTCTGCGCCCCCAGCCGCCTCTCACCTGCAGTAGGTAAACACAAGAACAAGCCGCACGGAGTGTCTGGCGCTCGCCAAGCTCGCAGAGCAGGCCGAACGGTGGGACGGTACGTAGTGTTCCACATGCTCCTTGTCTCTCGTCCGTCCTCTCGTCGGGGCGCACGATCGCTCAACGAACGCGGGTTTCCCCGCCCCGAAAAATGAAAAAGACGTTATCAAGCAGCTCAAATCAGTCATCTCGTACTCGGACGCGCGCCTGACAATGGAAGAGCGCAACCTCCTCTCGATCGCGTACAAGCACGTCACGGGCACGCTACGCACCAGCTGGCGCACCGTCGAGGGCATCGAGAAACAGGAGGCCGCCAGCGGCTCCGCGATGCCCCGCGAGCTCGTACTCATCCGCCGCCAGCGCGAAAAGATCGAGCTCGAGCTCGCAGACGCGTGCCAGGACCTCCTCGACTTGCTCGACCGGCACCTTGTCCCCGCCGCCGAAGCGGGCGAGGAGCGTGTATTCTACCACAAGATGCACGTGTTCCATCCGCCCAAATTCCACCTTAAAAGCTTATCTTACCCGGCGCACGGCGTTTTTCACAGGCAGGGCGACTACCACCGGTACCTCGCAGAGTTCGCACGGCGGCAGCAGCGTGAGCGCTCGGCGCTGCTCGCGCTCGAGGCGTACAAGGCGTCGTACAAGCATGCGTTTGGCACGCTGCCGCCGTGGCACCCGACCCGCCTCGGCGTCGCGCTCAACTTCTCTGTCTTCTTCCATGACGTGCGCGGCAGCCCCGACCGCGCGTGCCACCTCGCGAAGCACGCGTTCGACGAGGCCGTCGCCGGCATGCATGCCACGCCGGAGCATACGTTCCGGGACTCGCTCATGATTCTCCACTTGTTGCGCGACGACATTATACTGTGGTCGGCGGAAATGCAGCCGGATGGTATGCGCTTTTCTCGTCGTGGTTACTGTTCTTACGAGGACCTCCGTCTTAGAAGCGCGAGCGGAGCCGACACCCGAAAAGATGTGATTGCCCCGGCACAGCACCTATGCCTATGAATCTTTGTTTTTTTTTCGTTGATTTTTCGCAAACAATGTAGCTTCTGTACTAACCCCGCCATTTTTTCTCCTTTTCTGATCATGTGTAGCACCGACGGAAATTTTTACCCGATTGGTCATCCCACTTTTGTGTCCTCCTGCAGTTGCAGAGTTGCAGGTGATCATCTCTTTGTCGACGCGTGCACCACAAGAAAAAAAGAAAAGGAAAAAACTGCAACCGTCAGAACAACAGAGTAACGACGCTGTTGGCTCCATCAACGACCTGCTCACTCGGCTGCCTGCGATCGAGGCGCCGGAACTGGAAGTCCTGGACTCCGCGTGGGAAGTGGTCCGCGCGTCGGCGGTCTTGTGTCATGGAAGCTGCGCACCCTGCAGCCCATATTCTGTTCTGCAATGGACTCACAGTCCGCGACAAGCTCATGATCCTCCATTTTCGGCGCGACAATATCATCTTGTGGTCGGCTGAGACGTTGCAGGATGGTACTCGCGTCAGATTTCGTCTTCGCTGGTCGAAGAGCTGTTCTGAGGAGTCTCTTTGAATCAGAATGATGAGCGCAGCGGCTCCAGAAACATGGAATGCCTCGCCACCGCACCTGTAATATTTCAGTAAATGTAGCTTCTGTACTAGCTTCACCATTACTCCCTGACCGACCCTTTGTGGCACTACAGTAGTACTGATGGAATCTTATACGCGATCGGTTATCACGCTTTTGTGTCCTGCAACTGTAGTTTGCATCTGCACAGGTCGGGTTATGTTCAATTTGGAGGCCCAAATCCGTCACTGCTTCCGAGTCAGTGTCACAGTCATCTTAGTGCTCTCACGTCCGAGTCTGCCAGGAACGACATCGATGTCCCTCCAACTTAGGCGCCGCCTCATTACATACAGTGCTGCATTTGTCCTCTGCGGTTGGTAAGGTACCGCTTTGTGGACACAGCCAACTAGTAGCCGTCGTTACTGATACGTTTGTCGTACAAGAACACGCTATCCCGTTGGGACAGCAATCGTGGCTAGTACTTGACGATCACCTTCAGAAAGCTTGTTGATCCTTGCAGGATCTCCTTCAACAATTTTTTTTTCTTCTCGCCCCCCTTTTATTGCGGCGATGTTGGCTCGAGGAGACGCGGTTGGGACGAGCAGGCTGAAGATTGCCCTAAACACCCCGCTATGGAGAATACTCCGCTGCCCTCGTATGTTGAGTGTCATCGACTCGGAGTCATTACGTTCTGTTCTGACAACATGCTGCAAGCAGGCACGTAGCCCTCCAGCTTCCCCTTGAGCTTCTTCAAATGATCTTTCTTTTCTTGGTTGATCTTGCACGAGGATCCCTTCGTTCGTCCGGTCGACCGGACTGGATAGCGATAACGTATGTCTGTCGCTACTGGCGCTCAGCCGCACTTGGCCAGCCCAAACTCTGGTCATCCATCACCCCGGGCCTCTCCATCTCTTGGTTCCAGGCCATGGTGGAGCGCTCCGCCCCGCTCCTCATGAGTATTGACATCCGCATCCGCCCTTGCTTCGAGGACGGGCTCGGATCGCTCGCTGCCTCGAAGCTGCTCTTGACATCCAGGATACGCACCCTCTGCCTTTCCGGCTACCGCGCCGACATCCTCAGCATCCTCGACCGCCTCTGCGGTCCGTCCCCACTCGAGGCTCTCGACCTCTGGGTGATGTTTTCCACTGTCCACCCACTGGCAGTCGACCTCCCAGTCGCCCTGTTTGGCGGAAAGGCCCCGCAATTTCGCCACCTCAAATTCGAAACCATCACTCGCATCCGCGCGCCGGGCTGGCTCCTCGCCGGCGTCACGCACTTCACGACCTGCGAACGCATCTCGCTGCACGAGCTGCTCGGCGCGTTGCAGGCGATGCCACAGCTCGAGGTGCTGCGCATTATGAAAGTTTTTAACATATGGTATGAAACAGACCTGCCGAGCATGTGCCGCCGCGGCGCGCCACGCTGCCACGCCTCTCGCTCCTCTCCATCTGCGGCATTGTCCCGAACTTCGTGATCCTCCCCTCGCGTATCGACGCTCCCCCTACGCTACGCAGACACTTCTTCTGGTGGGAGGGGTCCGTCTCAAGCTGGGGCCGATGGGCTAGCATGTTCACAGCCATGCAGGCCCTCGTTCCGGGCGACTCTGCACTGGGCGTCAACAACGGCGGCCTGCGGTTCGCACAGATGGGCGGGTACAGGTACCGCTCGTTCGGGGTGTGGTCCCGGACGTACTCTGGAAGTGCCAGCACGGCAGAGCGCGAGGACGCGCTGTTCCTGTTTCACGTCGAATGGGCTCGCAGCGTCCCCGACCCACGGAGTGCAGATTACCCCAGTCCCTCCTTCCTTCTTGCGAGCCTGTGCGTGCACCTCCGTGCCGCGCATATCGAGGACCTCACCATCGCGCTCGAGACCGCGATCGAAGGCGCTGGAACTGCCGACGAGTGCGCGAGCGACGTGCCGGACGCGCCGGACGCCGCGGCGCATTGGCAGGCGCTACTTGTCGAGCTGCCATCCGTAAAGACCCTGCGTCTGCACCGTGGCAACCCCGCATGCGTCTCGGTCCTTCGCGCGCTTTCCGCGTCTGCGGAGCCCCTCCTCCCGCACCTCCAGAGGGTCTTCGTCGTCCATTCCGCCGTCCATTCCGCCGCCGCCGCGCGCCCGGACGGCGTCGGCATTTCTGGCGCTGGCTCTGGCTGTTCTGTGGCTAGCCGCAAGTTCGTGCAGGCGAATGTGGGCCCGGAGTTGGTGGAGGTTGTGAGTGGCCGGTCTGGGCTGGAGGTGGTGCTGGCTGGGTGCGAGGTGGATGGGGGGGCGCTGGACGCGTTGCACCAGCGAGCTCGAGTTACATTGGGCACGAACGGATGTACGTGTAACTCAGAACAGTAGTTCTTATTTGTAAGAGTAGCGAGGTAGGTGAAAGCACGTCCACGTTTCCGGCGGAATAGGGGAAGGCGGGCCTGGCTTATGGACCAGCGACCAGATTGTGAGGTATGAAGTTACTGTTTTTAGGTTTGGTATAGCGGAAGGCAAATGGACCCTGGGGAACTGATGGCAGCACGTGGATCTGAATGATACAAGTTCAATCCTTCGCTTGGGCGCAGGCTCGCGATCGATGCGTTTTCGAGAGACCTTACGGGGCCAATTTATGGGGTGGGAGCTGCTGGAAAAAAATCGAGGAGCTGGGCTTGGAGCCTTGGACCGACGCTGCGGAGAGCTTTGGGCTCCGCGTGCCAGTGGGAGGAAACCGGTGCGCCGGAGACCTTACCCCTACTAGCACTGTAGTTGGTGTTCGTTTCGCAGAAGAAAATGGGGAGCCTTGTGGCAACAAGGAATAATTCGTATCGCTGGACGCGTTTCTCGTCCGCGCGCCGGTAGACTCGGACTCGGATGTGTCGGACGTCGTCAACGGGCGTGAACCGTGCCTAAGATGTGCAGTGCTGGGAGCAGAAAGTGCATGTGCCCCAGTTCACTGCACCCTCACATAGCTACCGAACAACGCTGACAGTGCGTACCATGTTTTCTTTTT
>WNGR01009180.1_pt1 | contig 10401 bp, 12 predicted proteins | sample 5407581 | NCBI WGS metagenome assembly WNGR01 (sample SAMN13153383, study PRJNA577476) | soil metagenome | isolation source: 80 cm soil or saprolite under Garry oak tree replicate 2 | place: USA:California | collected 2016-06-15
CCAATGAAGTGGGTAACGACAACGTACAGAATCGCGTGTCCTTTGCATACGATTGGATAAAGTCGCAGCAATTGCAGACATCCTGCAGCATGAGAGTAAGGATTTTGGCCTGCTTGGAGTCGGGCTTGATAGACTTCAATGTGTCTTCATGCTGCGCGAAATCAAACGCGTCGTGAATGGCTTCAAGTAGGGATCGGACATTGTCGTCGCGTTGATACTGTTCTACGAGTGTCTACCATCCAGATGAACACGGCATAAGTATTTTGTTCCGAGAATGACGCAAGCGGACGCACTTTGGGGATCGCCGAAACCAGTCCATATGCCATCTTTGCAAACGGGTGCAGCTGAGAGCAAAAGTCGGCTCAGTCGAGAAGAGGCAAAATAGATATTGCACGCACTTCCGCAATTGGGCTAACAGTGTCCATCACCCTCTTGATTCTCCCAATGGCCCTTTCCCACGTTTTCGTTCGGTCAATCGGCTTCGCTTTATCGGCGCGTCGGAGAGCCATCTGAGCGATCTCGGTAGGCGACATCTCTGCCTGGCCATGTGGCAAAAGAGTGCCTGTCCCGACGGGAAGGTAACCCGGCGGGGGTAAAAGAGGTCCGAGGGCAGCGGGTCGAATGGGTACCCCGAAGACTGGGACCATAGAGCGCCTGGTAGTTTGTTCAGCGAGAGTGTTCCCTTTAGTCGGTATTTCGGGGGGTTTGTTGGGAATGATCGGAGAGGGTATGTTCGCTGACACGGTGATCGTTAAGTAGAGCGTGACCGGCTGCATCGACTGTCCAGCTCTCCTATCGCCTTTTTCGAAAATAAAAGGAATATCTATACGCGAGACGTTTAGTTAGTCGAACGAACGGGAAATCCGAACGAAGACAAACCACTTTGGGACGTGACAGGTATTTGTGTCTCATGCATTCCGATAAGGTCATCGGGGTGTGTCGACCGCTTCGCATAAAGACAAAGTATAAGATGTGAAGACGGATGTACAAAACTGAACAAAACTTTCAGCCAAAAAATAAGGGTGAAAATGGAAAGTCCTACAAGGCGTCAAGTTTCTGGTCCCACATCACCACCTGTCCCTCAACCCGAACGCTTTCCGTCTTCCCCATTGTCTCCCGATTGGATACAGTGACGAAGAGCCTCTTGAGGCGAATATCTCCCATATTTGGGGAACATTGTCCGCTCGGAGGACTAACCAAGAGATTAAACTTATCAAGGCATCAACAAGTTCAAGTTAGGATCAGCACATACCAGTCACTTCAACGCGCAGCCGAGATAGGCTTCCCTGTGATCCGGCGAATTGAGCGCTGTCGCGTCGGTTCTTGAGCGAACATCGCGGCATAAAACAAGTGATTGACGCACCTTCCTCCTGCATTTCGCGATGTCGAGGGATCCAGTCTGGAGTAATAGGTCACGATTAGTCGGAAAGTCATTAGTCAAGGGTCATCTACACACGAATTCAAGTACATTTGCCGGTGTTGCTGCACAAGTTTTCAGCGGCCATACTAGGTACTGTGCAAGAGAGTTTTGTACGTACTACTAGTATAAGAGAATGTTTGTGGGGATTGGAGTGAGTGACTGTTCGGGCGACTGGGTAACCGTTAACAGGTTAACGGGCTGTCCACCCAACTAATCCCACGCTTGTCAAGGTGCTCGTGGGAACCCCAAACATGTTACAAAGCCCGAACCGACCGAGTTGCGTGCTTTCCCCACCCTAAGGCCCCATTCGGGATCCCGGTTAGGGTCGGGTTAGGTTAGGTTTGCGGGTTAGACCTTCCTAGAATTAGTGATCTGACTCAGCAATATTACTATTATAGGAAGGTCTAACCTGCCAAACCTAACCTAACCCAAGTTACCTGACTGGGCTGGTGCCAGTTGGCTTCTTTTCCCATCCAGATGACATAAGTTTCACATGTTAGAAAAGGAAAGTTGCCAGTAATTTGGCTGAGTCTCGGCAGATTCCTTAAGCAAAACATTCTTTTCATAGTCAGCTCTGATTATTTAAAATAATACTTTTTGACAAGTGATTTATTCCGTTATCAAGGTACAAAATTAAATTAAATTAAGTACGTCTGCCCCCCGCCGGCAATGGTCACACATTGCCATTGGTTCTAGCTTGGGGATGGCAGTGTGTGGAGGCGTCTTGTCGTTCGCTGGCATCTGGTCCAAAACACGCTCCACCTCCCATTTGCACTGGCGTCTTTCCTGCTGCGCTGTGGTGGAGGTGGGTGCCCATTGCTGTCCTGGAAGGTGTGACTGAGATGTGTGCTGGTCGTCTGCCTGGGATCAGTGTGGGTCGTGGGGCTGAGGGAGGAGGTGGACAGACTGGAGGCGAGGGAAAGGGCGCTACAGAGCCTATATGCGGAAATGGAGAAGAGCGAGGCAGAGGGCAGAGTCATGGCACTGGAAGAGAGGGTTATGGAGGAGGAGAAGCTGAACAAGGCGGCCTTGGCATCTGATTAGCGTGGAGGAGAGGAACAAGCGATGGTGGGGTGGAATGGTAGGAAAAGGGGATGGGAGAGGGGAGAGGGGATAAGTGAGGAAATAAAAGAGGGGGCAGTGTGATTTGTGAGAATATGCGTCCAGAAGGCTTGCAACGTGATGCCAGTCCGAGTCTGTCTGAGGAAAGGGGAAAGTGGGCATTTTCAGCAGAACAGCACCTTAGAATGCAGTGGTGGGCGGGAACACGGAAGTCAAGGCAGGCAGGAACATGTAGTTATGAGCTGTCTGAGTCGCTGGAGCCAGCACAAGTGGAAGGGTGTGGAATGTGGGGCCCAGAATGGGCTGGGATGTTGGAGGGAAGGAGGCTGCAAGAGATGGGGGGAGCGTGTGAGCTGGAGGCGCCGCACAGGAGCGTGCCTTCTGATTTGCAACAGTGGAGACTGCGTCAGGCTTTGCCAGCCTGCCAGGTCTCTCGCCTCCAGCGTAAGGGTCAGTATACACCAGGCAGCGCTTGCCCTTTGCAGTGCCAATGGCCTCCACAGTTGGCCTGACTTCTTCCGGGAGTCTGCGATGCTTCTTGACACCCATTCTCTCGGAGGTCTCGGTCTAGGAATGCTGATTGGACACAATCCTCTCCTTAGGTGGTAGGGGGCTGGCTGATGCGATCGCCACCGTGAGACTGGTCTTGGTGGACCAGACTGCCTCCACGACAGCTTGTGAAGGTGCCGATTGACTGGCACCATTTGATATGAGCTTGTGTGAGAGCGCGTTGTGTTACACACCAATGGGGCGTATCGTGCGATGTGCAAGTTCGTAGTGTGAAGTTGTATCAGGACTTCAGTTCAGGGTTGTACAAGTACTAGTCGAGCAAGGCTCAAGACAAGTGTGAATGGATCGGGTTTAATAGAGACGTGGAGGTCCTATGTGATGTTAGATGCGAAGGTCAACGATATTCAATGAGGTGTGTTTAGGAGGATGTGTTTGAGTTGGTATTACACAGGAAGTCAAGTCTACCGATACAAGCTAGGTAAAGACGACTTATATACTGTTACAAGGAGGTTTGTCAGGGACAAACCAATGATGCAAGGTGGCGTCGCATGACGTAGGATGATGTCATCCTAGTACAGCTACTACTGGGAATCGAGAAGTCAAGAGCAGAAATGACGTTGTAATGTCGTCAAGATGATGTTATATGGTAGCAAGATGAGCTGGCATGGATAAGAGACGATGATGTCAGAGATAGGAGAAATAAGAAGAGACTGTGTCCAAAATTGTAACATTACCCCCCTGCTAAGCTTGAAGTTGCCTCGGCTTCAACTAGTCTGATCCCACATAATCATAGACGTCTGCTCCTGGATTGTTTACCTCATCCTCCCCGTCATCCTGTCCTACGCACTTGTGGTGCCTCAAGAACCCATGCGGACCACGTACCCAACATTTGCCACACCCTTCATACAAAGGGCAGTCGACTTCTTGATGTCCCGGCATGTCGCATAGGCATTTTCCACACCAATTGGGCGTGTGGTCAGCCTGTTTGATGTGCACGACATTTTCGGCGACCGTGGCTTCTCCGAGTATGTCAAACCTCTTAAAGATGCACTCATTTGGGAAGTGCAGGCAACTGTTGCAGTGGCGACAGTACTTCTTGACTGGTTTCTTGAGGGGACACTTCTTGGCGATGTGTCCCTGTTTGTGGCAGTTGTAGCAGAGGTGATTGCGACCTCTGCCTCGAAGGAGAGGACGCTCTACTGGACCTCCACATCGTGGGGTCAGAGGCATCCTGTCTTCGGTTGCCGTGCGTACTGGGGTGTAGGCAACATGCACGTTAGTGATCTGCTCCAATGCCTGCACTTGCTCCATCCTTCACTGCACTCCGTCCATCTCCATGTTGACTGCGAACAGCGCGCGCGACAACAGCTGTTCCTGGCGTTGCACATTGCCAAGTTGCTTCTTGATCTGTTCGACTTTGACCAGACCATCCCTCAAACGAGAGACTTCAGCTGTGAGGCGTGGTTGATCAAGTCGCAGAAGTGCTTCATCGATCACGTAAGCGCAGCTGTTGTCGGGGTGGAACATGTCCACCTGCGTGGTAGTCATCGGTATAGCGCATCGTGTTGGGGGATGCGCGACCAGATAGACTGAGTCGCCGTACCATGGTTCTCCCTTACCCATGCATCCTACTACCTCTTGACCCTTCTTGCGATAGAAAATGTATTTGGCCAACACTCATGCTGGCCCATCTGGGCTGGGGTCATCAAGACGGAGGTAGAGTGGATAGAAGCACATGGATGTGGGGTTGTTAGGGAAGAATGGGAGTCCTGGATCGTTGGGGTCCTCGTTCTCTTTCTCATCATTCATGCGATCATAGTCGATCGGGGAGTCTAGGGTACTGTCAGGGAGTGGTTGTCATAGTGCAAATGGTGATGGGTCTTGATCATCGATATGGATAGACGCATCAGGTGATGAGGGTGGTATAGCGAGTGTGAGTGGAAACGTTGGGAGGGGGATAGTAGGTTGTGGAGATGGTGGAGGCGTTCTAAGATTCAAGTGATTGGTGATGGCCGCTTCAATGATCTCGATGGCCGTGAGCTCCATGGCGGTGATAGTAGGGGAAGGTGTGGACTGAGTGATTTCAGAGAGAGGAGATGACATTGTGATGTGGGGGAAAGAAGGTAAGGATCTCTTCATTTTTTCTTGTCGTCTTTTATGTTCCTTTGGGCGCTCCTTCAGCCATAGGGTGTAGGCGATAGAAGTTGGTGATAAGGTCTTGGGCGTTGTTCAGATGTTCTGGTGGTTCCCACGTACTGTCACTCATGGGAAATCCTTTCCACTTGATATAGTATTGTAGTTTGCACTCTCGGTGTTATGTTGCCACTGAATGTTAGCCTTGACTTAGGCTCGAGTATAGTGCGCGTGATACGACTTAGCAAATGATGAATACACACGGACCCTTGTAGTCACGTGGTATAGATAGTCACAAGGTCCTGAAGACACTTGGACATGAGACAATGGTCATTTGGTGTAGATAGAGAAAGGGAGAGAGCCCTTAGATCTCGCAGAGTAGAAGAGAAGATGGGTGGCGATTCAAGAAGACCAAGCTGGAGGCTTGGTCTTCCAGCGACTACATCTTAAGTACTACATGAGAGGGCTTTTAAGCGCCTCTTGAACCTGAAACCAAGTACCGCTATCCTAGGGTCGAGTCATATTATCGTACATGTGATACTCCGGCTGACTGATGCACAAGTCCGTGACTAATTACTGCTTACTCGTGTAGTCACAACCTATGAGTAAGTGTCTTTGCGCCGATACGTAACATCACCCCCTTTTCAGCCTTTGCGCCCACACAAGATCGTCGTGTTGACGTGAAGTGCATCGTCCACAAAGCCTTGATTGTTGGCGTTAATCCTCTTGAGTGCGTCAGCCATCTCCAATCGTCGAATCGCTCCCAACTTAGCTGCTGCCAACTGTCCCCACGCTTCTTCGTTGTCCACCAAGACAGCTGTAAGTAACTAGACCGTACTACTTCCTTTCACACTCCGATCACGCCGATCGTCGAGCTTCCTTTGACATTCAAAAGCCAATCCTGGAATGTACAAGACGTCACAAGCGTTCCAGGATCCAGAGACGAGCCTATATAAAGGGTGACCTTGCCACCTTGGTCCCCCAGTCTCTTTCTTCCCTCACTCTTTCCTGCATATATGCGTAGTCCTATACCTTGCTCTCACCCTCGAGAATATACCAAGTTTCACACTCCGTCTCAAACCAAAGTAGTGTCATCGGTTCCTCGCCGGTGCTACACTTTTTTTTGAGTGTCTTTGCTTTGGTATACCACGCCTTAGCCTTCACACATTGAATGATCTCTGACAACGATTATTGTTCATACTCCTGCACTAGTTTTGTCTAGAGCACTTATTGTCTTGATAACATCCTGGCATCCCGCCAGTCACAACGATTACAAAACCACACTACCCAGAATCCCTCCTCCCCCCAACCACCATCGATACCTAAACAAACAGAGAGTCCAACGAGATCCATACCTGACCCCCCGCTAAACGAAGATCTCCCGTTAAGCGAAGATCAGATACCAGTAAACGTCATAGAATCAATCAACCCACCCCACACCAGAACCCAATCTCACTCCTCCGATTGTGTACCTTCCCCCATGCCCGCATCATCTGACGAATCTTCCATTGAAATCACGTCCATCCCCACACACTTCAAAATGACTGATCACAAAGACGCTGTTGCCTCACACCTTGTCCCTTCCCGACCCCCCCATCTTTCCAATGGAAAAATCACACCTAATGTTATCCGTGACTTTGAAAATCACGCTGAAAACTTCTTCATGAACACAAAAAAATGGCGTATCCGATGATGAAAAGGTCACAAAGATCCTTGGTTGCTTCGAAAGCCGGTTGGTCAACGACTGGATCTGTGTAAATCGCAAACGACTTGGCACCCTCTCATTTGAAAAATTCATGGAAGAATTCCGGACGCGATGGTTACCACGCAATTGGATAGATGACATCCGTACCCAGATGCTCGGCTCACGTCTTGACCCTAAACAGACCACATTCGAAGCCTGGGCGGCGGAAGTCCAGACTCTGAACATCGCCCTCCGGGGCACTGACTCCCACATCAAAGATGAACAAATGAGGCGCCATCTGGAAGCCAATATTGACCACAAATTGCGCACAATGGCACGCAGAGAAAAGGTCTCCCTTGTTACAGAATTCTTACCCTGGATGGAAAGAATGACTGAACTTGATGATGAAAGACAAGTCGACCGAAAGCGCATTTCAGACGTACTCGATGAGAAAATGCGCATCACAAAACGACCATATAACCCAGCACGCAGCGTAAACCCTAATTGGAACAGTTTCACATTGAACAACGCGTCGTCTTCCAGTCAGACCACAACAAACACATACCCCCCCAGACTAACTGATGAGGAATGCTGCCTCTTACACGAACATGAAGGCTGCTTAAAGTGTCGCGTCTTCTATGCCGGACACCATGCTGACAAATGCACGGTTACCCTGTCTGGTAAGAATTACAAAACGCTGACAGCTCAGGACGCAATCTGAGCAAAAGCAATGAGCAACAAAACCTCCACACGAAATGTCCCCATTGCCGTGACTTCAGACGCAAACAACGCAGAACAGCCCACACCGACTCCCCTTGCCGCAATCTTCCCAACGGCACAAAACACCGAGAACAGCTTCTCCAAATTGTCAGGGGATAGCTTGTCCTCGGTAAGTACACTGCCGCACCTGCTTAAACAAGATCACCTGATATGGAATTGCATGGCGCATGGATCAACAGCTAATCTTTCAATGAACACGACTGCACTCATTGATAGTGGCGCACACATGGTATTCATCAGACCTGACCTTGTCAAACATTTAAAGCTACATAAGTTCCACCTGCCCAAACCAGAACTCGTGAGCGTCGCCATCGACGCCCAAAAGCCAGTCCCGTTAACACACTACGTAAAGCTCAGCGTGTCCTCACATGATAATGTTTTCACCTCCGCTTACTGCTGTAATAGCCCATGACCTCTGTGTGCCCATCATCCTGGGGCTTCCCTTTCTCTGTGACAACCAAATAGAATGTAATTATGCCTGTCGCACTTGTGTCGTGACAACAAAAGACCCCCCGTATGACATTTTTGCCACACAGTCACCACGAACTGCACAAACCCCTAATACTGTCCCTGACATACTCGCAGCAATCCGTGATAGAATAACCACACTCGGACTTGACGCCGAGCTTGCTGATCGAGAAACAAAAATGAAAAATAAATTTGCCAAAGTCTTCGAACCTGTACCGCACGTGAATGAGTTACCCCAGGAGCCTCATGCTCGAATATGCCTAAAAGACCCCAACAGTACGATTAAAACCCGGAACTACCCTTGCCCACGAAAATGGAAAGAAGCCTGGCACACACTGTTACAGCAACACCTAGACGCAGGCTGCATACGACCCTCTTCAGCTGCTGCAGGATCTGGCGCTTTCATCATTCCAAAAGCTGACCCAACCGTCCTCCCACGTTGGGTGAATGATTATCGACAACTTAACACGAACACGATCACGGACAGTTTCCCAATCCCGCTTGTCCAAAACATCCTCACAGATGTTGCCTGTGGAACATACTTTGCCTCGATCGATATGACCAACAGTTTTTTCCAGACACGCATGCATGACGACGACATTGACCTCACAGCGGTAAACACACCATGGGGACTGTACGAATGGGTGGTGATGCCAATGGGAATAAAGAATGCCCCTGCCATCCACCAATGTCGCGTCACAGCTGCCCTCAGGTCTTGGATTGGCAAAATTTGTCACGTATACATCGACAACATCACCATTTGGTCCAAAACCTTGGAAGAGCATGAAGCAAATGTACAGACAATCCTACAAGCACTGGCCGACAACAAACTGTATTGTAATCCAAAAAAGACCAAACTCTTCACCACAGAGATACGCTTCCTGGGCCACCGGATATCCGCAAAAGGGATCGAAGCTGACGAAGGGAAGGTGGACCGCGTGCTGAACTGGCCAACACCTACATCGGCAAAACAGGTGCGAGGCTTCCTAGGTCTCGTACGATACCTTGCAGTCTTCCTCCCCAGAGTTGCTGATTTCACAGCAATTCTTGACGAGCTCACATGCAAAGAATGTGACAAAACCTTCCCCCCCTGGTCATCACGACACCAAAATGCCTTCGAAAATATCAAGGCTCTGGTGACATCAACGGACTGTCTAACGACAATTGACCTGGCACTTATGCCAAAACACAAAATCTTTGTCACTACAGATGCCAGCAATACCGGTTCCGGTGCAATCTTGGCTTTTGGCCCCACATATGAGCTAGCACGACCAGTGGCATACGACTCTTGCTCCTTCAAGGGTGCAGAGCTAAACTACCCTGTGCACGAAAAGGAACTCCTCGCCATCGTGCGTGCACTAGCTAAGTGGCGCTCCGATTTGCTGGGCTACGAGTTCCAAGTATGGACTGACCATTGTACCCTGGAACATTTCAACACTCAGCGCGACCTGTCTAGAAGACAGGCCAGGTGGATGGAATTCCTCTCCCAGTATGATGCAACCATACACTACCTGCCAGGCAAAAAAAACTGCGCCGCAGATGCCCTGTCTCGACTCCCTGACCCTTCACTCACAGCTGTCACGTCAATGCTGAGCACATCACGATCACAAAAGATACGGTCCCAATTTGAACTCGAAGATGCCATTCTTGACGAGATCAAAAGCGGGTACGCTGACGACCCCTTTACCCAGAAACTGACAAAAGCAGCGCCGGGTATGACAAACGTCTGACACACCAACGGTTTCTGGTTCATAGATGACCGATTAGTCGTCCCGAACAAAACAAACATCCGCGAAACATTATTCCGCCTTGCCCACGACCACCTTGGACACTTCAGCATGCCGAAAACGTATGGCGCGTTGCGCGATAGTTATTACTGGCCAAACATGCGATGCGACCTCCAGGAGGGCTACATACCGGGCTGCGCCGATTGCCAACGTAACAAATCCCATACAACTAAGCCCATTGGCCCGTTACACCCACTCCCTGTCCCTGACAGTCGGTGCGACTCTGTAGCTATGGACTTCATCGGACCACTCCCCAGTGACAACGGTTTTGACATGATCCTGACCTTCACGGATCGCCTAGGCTCTAATATCCGCCTGATCCCCACAATCTCCACCCTAATGGCAGAAAAACTTGCTGAGATATTTTTTGACAGCTGGTACTGCGAAAATGGACTCCCTTTGGAAATAGTGTCTGACCGTGACAAACTGTTCCTTGCACGCTTCTGGAAGAAGCTACACCAGCTAACCAGTATTAAGCTTAAGATGTCATCCGGATACCACCCAGAGACCGACGGCGCAAGTGAACGCACTAACAAGACTGTCATACAATGTATCCG
>WNGR01009183.1_pt1 | contig 10400 bp, 8 predicted proteins | sample 5407581 | NCBI WGS metagenome assembly WNGR01 (sample SAMN13153383, study PRJNA577476) | soil metagenome | isolation source: 80 cm soil or saprolite under Garry oak tree replicate 2 | place: USA:California | collected 2016-06-15
CGAAGCAGAGCGAGCAACGGTTTTCTGGCGTCCGAGTATTCCTTAGGAGCGCTGGCCGTACGTAACGCTTCCACGTCGTCTTTGCCCACCACGTAACGCATCAAAAGCTCATCATCGCTCAAGCTGGGCCCACCCAGCTTGTTCCGCACCTCCTCGATGGAAGGTTGGGGTGGCTCCCAATTGGCGAACTCCTTGGCGCGCGGTCGATCAAGGATTTTGTCTCTAATGTTGAGAACCACCTCGGATGCCGCCTCGGCGCCCCACAGACCGCAAGCGTACTGAATCACTTGATCGATGACCTCGGCATAGCGCTCACCCTTGATGACGTTGATCGCCGCCTGGCTGCCGACGAATTGCGAGAACGGAGTTACCATGATCGGATAGCCGAGATCGGCACGGACCTGTACCGCTTCATCGAGGACCTCGTCGAGCCGGTGCAGCATTCCGATATTTCTAAGCTGGAAGTGCAGGTTGGAGATCATTCCTCCGGGCACTTGATGAACGTACTGGCTGTAGTCGTATTCCACGGGCGCGCCGATCGGCAGGCCTTCTCGCTTCGCGATATACGTTAAATCCTGCGCCACGGGCTGGAGGGCCTCCTCATCAATGAAGGGCGAATAGCCCAAGCTCCGCGCATTCTGGGCGAGGTTAAAGACCGACGGATTCGAAGAGGCGTTGGCCAATGGCGGAATTGCCGTGTCGACGATTTGGACCCCCAATTTGATCGCTTCGAGAGCGCAGAGCGGGCCGAGACCCGTAGTGCAGTGAACGTGAAGTTCGATGGGAATTCCCGGCGCGTTTTCTCGAATCACTTTAACCAGACTTGCGCTGCGCTCCGGGGTCAGCAGCCCGCCGGGATCCTTCAGGCAAACGTAGTCGGGCTTTAGCGCGAAGGCTTCGCGCGCCTTGCGCGCATAGTAGTCGTCCGTGTGCTTCGGCGACACGGAGAAGATGAGATTCAGGATGCTGCCAAGGCCGACGCGTTTGGCTCGGGCCACTGATTTTCGCCAGCCCGCCGGATCGTTGGCCGGGTCCGAGATCCTGAGTTGTCGCATGCCGTTGGCCACCAGCCTCTCGAACCAGAGATCGATTACGGAATCCGGCGAGAGCTCAAAGGCGCTGATGCGTTCGGCGCCGATGGCGCGCAGCGGCGTCTTCCTGATTTTCTGCGCCACAAGCCGCATGCGCTCAAATGGGTCCTCCCGGAGTTCGCGCACGCATTTTTTAATATGACTCGAAGCGATCAGCTCAATCGCATGAAATCCAGCCTCGCCGATCCGTTCCGCCACCGCCAGCATCATGCCCGTGCGCATGTTCTCGGCCCAGAGGCTCGCCTGGCCATCGCGCAATGTGGTATCGACAAATTTGATTTCGTTCATGATGTCTGCTGCTTTGAGAGCGAGGCCGAGTACTCTTCCAGTTTACCTTCGAGCCAGTGGATATTCACCTCGCCATTGAGATAATCAGGATCATCGAGCACGGCTCGTAAAAAAGGAATGCCGGTATCGATTCCTTCGATCAGAAACCCCGTCAAGGCTTGTTTGGTGCGCGCGACGGCATCGGTGCGGTTGCCTCCGTGCACGATCAGCTTGGCCAACAGCGAGTCGTAATACGGCGGCACGAAATAGCCGGTAAAACAGTGGCTATCGACCCGGATGCCGGCTCCTTCTGCGGGCCGCCAACGAGTGATTCGACCGGGGCAGGGACGAAATCCATGCTGGGGCGATTCGGCATTGATGCGGCACTCGATAGCGTGACCCGTGCGGTGGATGTCGGCTTGCCCGATGGAAAGCGGCCCGCCTCGCGCAATCAAGAATTGCTGCGCCACCAGGTCCACTCCGGTGATCATCTCCGTCACCGGGTGCTCGACCTGAATGCGCGTGTTCATTTCGAGAAAATAGAATTGACGGGTGTCCTGGTCGAAGATGAATTCCACCGTGCCGGCGTTCTGATAACCGATGGTGCGCCCCAGGGTAACGGCCGCGTTGCAGATTTTCCCCCGGAGTCCTTCATCGATGCAGGAAGCCGGGGCTTCCTCGATGACCTTCTGGTAACGCCGCTGCAGGGAACAATCGCGCTCGCCGAGATGAATCACGTTGCCGAAGCGGTCGCCGAGGAGCTGCACTTCGATATGCCGGGCATTCTCGACGTACTTTTCCATGTAAATGGTGTCGTCTCCAAAGGCAGCACGGGCTTCCGCTGATGCAGTTATGAAGATCGGCTGCATTTCGCCACTGCTGCGCACGAGTTTGATCCCGCGTCCGCCGCCGCCGGCCGAGGCCTTCAGCAATACCGGATAACCGATCTGTTCCGCGAGCGCGGCTGCCTCTTGATAATTTTTGGCCTTGGCGGAGCCCGGCGTCGTCGGCACGCCGCAGGAAGCGGCGATTCTCCGCGCCGCCAATTTGTCGCCCATTTCAATGATATTTTGCGGCGTGGGACCGACGAAAGTAATTTTGTTATCGGCGCAGAGCTGCGCAAGCTCGGTCTTTTCCGAGAGAAAACCGTAACCCGGATGGAGCGCATCGCATCCCATGGCTAAAGCGGCAGCGACCAGCGCCTGGGGTTTTAGATAGCTGTCTGCCGAACGAGCGGGGCCGATGCAAACCGCACGATCCGCCATCTTGGCGGCAAGGCTTTCGCGGTCCGCTTCAGAGACCGCGGCGACGGCTTCGATCCCCAAGGTCTTACAAGCTCGGATAACGCGGACTGCGATTTCACCCCGGTTGGCGACAAGAACCCGGGTGACATTCATGGTTTTACGAGGAAAAGCGTCTGCCCGTACTCGACGAACTGGCCATTCTGGGTGACGACTTCGACGATAGTTCCCTTAACACCTGCGCGGACGCTATTGAAGACCTTCATCACCTCGATAAGCCCGACGGTCGTATCTTCCGTCACTGCGGCTCCCACCTTGACAAACGGAGGCGCGCCGGGCTCGGGAGCGACATAAAAGGTTCCCAACAGCGGAGCAGTGATGGGCAGCAGACCTTCAGGGATTGCGGTCGCAGTTTTTGGCTCGGCCTTCGCTGATTGAGGGGGCGGCGCAGCCTTGGGCGCCTGAGCGGGCGCGGCACTCGGCGCCTGAGAAGCAGCCGACGTCTGCGGCGCCGACGCCAAGGGAAGCGGTTCGCCTTTGCTGACGGTGATCTTGAGATCGCCCATTTCGAGCTGGAAATAATCAAACGTCGATTCGTCGATCAGTTTCAGTATGTGCAGCACATCGTCTTCGCTGAGTTCCATAGCTTCTGCCTTTCTCCGCGGTGTTTTGTTTGCTTTTGTGAAGGAAGGTCGAGATTTGCCCGATCCTGAATGGTCCTTAACCTATGTGATTTCCCGGCGCATGGCAAATTACCACCGCCTCGTTAGCGAGCGGCGGCCGTGGTCGCGACGGGTCGAACGTAGCGCAGATCCAGGCGAGCCATCGAGTTGAGCTCCAAACCGGTGAAACGCGGATTGAGCAGCGTGCTCTCGGCCGTCCAGAAAAACGGCATAATTGGCAGGTCGGTTTCGCAAAGGATTTTCTGCGCCTCGTCGTAAAGCTTAACTCGCTTCGCCGAGTCGAGTTCCTGCGCCGCCCGTTCCAACAATTGATCGTAGCGCTGATTTTTCCATCGCGTCTGGTTATTGCCGCTGTTGGCGGTGAAGAGCTTCATGAAATTGTCCGGGTCCGGGTAATCGGCTCCCCAACCCATGCGGAAAATATGGGGCGGATCGTTTTGCAGCTTTTTGAGATAAACTTTCCACTCCTGATTTTCCACGGTGACGACGACGCCGAGATTTCGTTGCCACATTCCTTGGACCGCTTCAGCGACCATCTTATGATCTTCTTCCGTGTTGTAAGCCAGGACCACGGGAGGCAAACCCTTTCCCTCAGGATAACCCGCTTCGCGCAGTAGCCGGCGAGCTTCGGGGGGATTGAAGAGGAGGCCGATTTTAGGATTGTGAGCAAGCATGCCGGGAGGAATCCACGACGGTGCCGGTATTTCGCCACCGTGTAAAATCGTTGGGAAGACATTGCGATCGATGGCCATCATAAAGGCTTTGCGCACCCGCACATCGTTGAAGGGCTTTCGGTTAACGGCAAAACCGTAGTAATAGCCCCGTAGCTGCGGCACGCTCTTGAAGCCGCGCCGCTTGGCCAATTGGCTCTTTTCAAAGATCGGAATGCTATGGTTGTCGAGAAAATCGAGTTGTCCTTGATCGTACATGGCGAGCGCTGTCGTCTTCTCGTTCACCATCACCATCGTCACTTTGTCCATGGCTGGCTTGCCGCGAAAAAACCGGGGGTTCGCCCGCAGTTCGATTTCATTTTCATGTTTCCAGGAGGAGAGGAGGAATGGGCCGTTGGTCACAATGTTTTCCGGCTCGGTCCAGCGGGATTCAAACTTCTCGATAATGTCTTGCCGTTGGGGAAAGGTGACTTCGAAGGTAGTGATGGCGAGAAAATAGGAAGCCGGGTGGCGCAGCTGAACGACGAGCGTGGTGTCGTCGGGGGCGTGCACTCCAACGGCCGCGGGATCTGTAATCTTTCCCTCGTAATATTCTTGCGCGTTGACGATATCGAAGAGGGTATAAGCGTACTCCGAAGCTGTCTTTGGGTTTAGAAGGCGCTTCCAGGAATATTCAAAATCCTGCGCCCGAACTTTTTTTCCATCAGACCATTGCACGTCGTCGCGCAGGTGAAAAACGATCTTGTTCCCGCCTTCCAAAACGTCCCACGATTTGGCAATGACCGGCGCCGGCTTCAACGTCTTATCAAACTCGGTCAAGCCAACCATCAGGTTGGCGATGACGTTGAAAGAAACGTGATCGGTCGCTAGGGACCAGTCGAGACTCGGCGGTTCGGTGCCGATATTGACGCGGAAATGGTTGTCGGACCCGGCCTTAGCCGTTTGATTATTCCTGTCGCAGCCCGCGCCGAAAAGGCAAAGGGCAAGGCCCGGCAAGACAAAAAGACGGCGAAATATTCTATGCTGCTGCAATGAACGAACCAACTTGCTTCTAACGAAATTTGCAACTATTACTAACCCAAGCCCAAAGCTTCTTCAAGGAAGGGATAGAGGTATTCATGGACGCTAAGGAACTTTTACAAAAGCATATCGTTGTCGAAGGTCATCGCGATGTATACGAGCAGCTCTACCGTGCCTCCATCGGCGAGCCATCGCCTATAAGAGATGCCATCGCACCGCGATTGATCCGCGACGGCATAAACGTCTGTGTATATGCCATTAGCGGCGACTCTTACTCCCACTCCCAGAACACCGGCCGTTATCTGGAAACTGCCCTCGATCAGATCGATATGTTCTTGCAGGAAGCACCACGCTCCGAAGGGATGATCTCGATGATCAAGACCCGCGGCGACCTGCCCGATAAAGTCGAGCCGGGCACGGTCAAATTCATTCTTCACTTCGAAGGCGGCACGCCGCTTCAGGGCAGCATCCATCAACTGCGGAATTTCTATCGTTTGGGGCTTCGCTCGATGCAGCTGACCTGGAATTTCCGCAATGAGCTGGGGGACGGCGTCTGGGAAAATCGCACCGGGGGCGGACTGACGAATTTTGGAGTCGAAGTCATCAAGGAGATGAATCGGCTGGGGATGATCGTGGACCTCGCCCACATGAACCGCGAAGGATTTTTCCAGGCTCTCTACGCGGCGCAAGCGCCGTTGATCGTCAGTCACGCCAATGCCTGCGGCATGCTCGATAACCCGCGCAACCTCGCCGACGACCAGATCAAAGCGATCGCGCAGCAGGGCGGCCTGGTGGGGATTCTAGCGCTGCCGGAGCGGGTGGCGAAGAAGGATGCGGCCTTGGATGATCTTCTCAAGCACATGGACTATATGATCAGGCTCGTGGGGGTCGAGCATCTCGCTCTCGGCATGGACTTCGTCAAATATGACGGTCCGCGGACGCTCAAGGACCGCCACCATCCGCTGCACAAGCCGGAACTCGTGAAGGGCTTCGAGGAGATCGAGGACCTGCCGAATTTGATCGACGGCCTGCAAAAGCATGGCTACAAGGAAGAGGAAATCGCCTTGATTCTTGGCGGCAATTACCTGCGGGTTTTGAAAACCATTTTGCCGGAGCAATCGGTCATCTAAGCTCGCCCCATGGCGAGCACTCTTCGCATGTCAGTCGGAGCGAGAGCTTTTCGCGTTGACGGCATCATCCCGCTCCAAGTCGAATTTCCAATATGAAATTTGCCGTTCAACTCAATCCGCAGGTTTCCATCGACAAGCCCGCCCCGTCGTTGATGCCCACACTTATCGAGCAAGTGAGAGTCGCGGATGCCACGGGTTTTCACGCCTTCTCCATGGGCGAGCATTACAACATTCCCGGATTGCAACGATTGCACCAGGTGCCGGCCCTGGCGAGACTCTGCGCAGAAGTGAAGAACTGTGCCGTCGGGACTGCCGTCACGCTGCTTGGGCTACGCCATCCGGTGACCGTCGCTAACGAACTCGCCACTCTCGACGTAATCAATAACGGAAAGTCGTTTGCCGCGTTCGGGCTAGGCTACCGTGATGACGAGTTGAATGCGTTTCAGCTGACGAAATCCCAGCGGTTTCATCGCTTCGTCGAAGGCATCGAGATCATAAAAAGGCTCTGGATGGAGGATCACGTTTCATTCGAGGGGAAAGAATTCCAAATAAAAGATGTCACCCTGGATCCTAAACCGTCGCAGAAACCACGACCGCCCATTTGGATCGCGGCAAATTCCGATACCGCTGTAGAGCGGGCCACGAAAATCGGCGACGGCTGAATCATCGGCCCTCACTCGGCGATCGATGAATTGGAACGGCAGGTCGATCTCTGCCGTAAAGCCTGGAGCGCCGCGGCGAAAGCCGGAGAGCCGGATCTGCCGATCATCAGAGAAACTTTTGTTGCCAAGACACGCAGAGAAGCGGTCGAGAAGGCGCGCCCCTGCTTGGAGCAGCTCTATCGAACCATTTATATTAAATGGAAGCAAAACGAAGCGATGGCTGATTCCACGGAGCTCAGTTGGGCCTTCGATCGGCTGGCAAAGAATCGCTTCATCCTCGGCTCGGTCGAAGAGTGCGTCGATCAAGTTAAGGAATACCAACAACGGCTCGGCACGAACTATATGCTGGTCCGATTCGATTGGACTCCCGGGCTGGGGCAGGAGGACATTTTGGCGTCGATGCGGCTCTTCGGCGAAAAGGTGATTCAAAGCATCTGAGTCTATGCGTTATTCAAATTGCGCTATCGCCGCCGGAGCCCGGCTCAGACGAACTTGCGCGAGACCGCGGGCTGGGTGTAAAAATCACGGTTAGCAGGGCTTGACGAAAGATACGCCAAGGATGGCCCTCCTTCACTGCCAACGATCAAAAGGGGGGATAAAGAATGAACATAAGAAAAATAGCACTGCTGTTTTTTGCTGCGGTTATCGCCTTTGGAGTTCTACCGAATTCGAGTCACGGCAAAATTGTTGTCGGCCTCTCGTCCGTGAACGTGGCGTTTTTACCGGTTTACGTCACTGAAGATAGAGGTTTTTTTAAAGACGAGGGGCTGGACGTGTTGCTGGTTCTATTCAATGCCGGCGCAACCAATCTTCAGGCCCTCATTGGAGGGGACGTGCAAATTATGGGGAGCGCCTTCGTGGAAACCGTCGGAGGCCGCGCGGCCGGCGTCGATGTCACAAATTTTTGGGGAATCTGTAATCTCATGCCTTTTCAGCTTTACTCACAGCCTGGTTTCAAGTCGATGAAGGAAGCCAGGGGCAAACGCTTCGCAATCAGTCGATTCGGTTCGCTTACGGACTTTTTGACCCGGGCGACTTTGCGTCATTTTGGGCTGGACGCCAAAGACGTGACGATTCTTCAGATCGGCAGCACGCCGGCGCGGTTTGCGGCCCTCAGCGCAAAAGGCGTGGATGCATCCATCGTATGGTTCCCGGTGACGGAGATCGCAAAATCCCAGGGATACAATAAGCTCCTCGATCTGAAAGAAATCTTTCCCGAGTGGCCTTATGAGACGTTTGCGGCAAAGCAATCATGGCTCAACAAAGAAAAAGATCAAGTCACCAAATTTCTTCGCGCCTACCAGAGGGGAGTCAAATATACGTTGGAGAATAAAACCGATTCAGTGAGGATTATGAAAAAATACGTCAAAATAGATCCTGCCTATGCTCCCGCTGGATACGATGAGTATCGGGGTTCCTTCCCGCTCAACGGGCAAATCGCCGAGAAGGCGATCCCCGCCGTCATTGAACAGGAATTCGAGAGCGGCAGGCTCCAGAAAAAAGTAACCGTGGAGGACATGGTGGACCGTTCGTTCATGAAGGCTCTGGGAAAATAACAGAAACTCTAGCGAATCGGATAATACCAACGAATCATACCAGGAGGTTACCCATGATTATCGATTTAGATTCTCATTTGCGTGAAGGTTATTTTTATGACGAGGTTTACAACCTGCCCGAGCCTTACGCGAGGTTCACGCCGCAGAAAATGGGCGACGGCAGAAACCATAATACCAAGTTTGTTCACTCTTTAGATCCGGGCGATCCCCAGGGACGCGCGGCGCACCGGCATCCTTATATATACGATCCCAAGGTCAATTGGCGGAACGGCGAGATCGCCGAACGGCAAGTCGCTGGCTACGATATGGAGCGGCGTTTTAAAGACATTAAAAAAGAGGGCATCGACAAGGAAATTATCTTCCCGACGGGCATCAACATCGCCACGGAAAATATCGGCGGATTAGGGCTGGCTTGTGCTCAGGCTTACAACAACTGGGTCGCAAAGCTAGTGAAAGGGTATGAAGATGTTTTTCTACCCGCGGCCATGGCGCCGGCTGGGTGCCCGGAGGCGATGGCCGGTGAGCTACGCCGCTGCGTGAAGGAACTTGGATTCAAAGCCGGCCATCTCGTGCCTTATGTCGGTAATCGCAACGTGGATCATCCGAGCTTCTATCCATACTACCAGGCAGCGGAAGATCTCGATGTTCCGTTGTTCTGTCATCCGAACAGCAACGGCGAGTTAACCGATCGCTTCGATAACTTTTTCAAAACTCACGTGCTCGGGCGTGTCATGAACTGCACACCGGCATTGATTGCTCTAGTCTTGGGCGGAGTCTTTGAGAAATTTCCCAAGCTGAAAGTGGCTTTCTTTGAATGCAGCGCCGAATGGCCGCTCTATTGGATGCATCGCATGGACGACGATTGGGAGTGGGCCAAGGATTTTCCGCAGATTTCCGGCGAATTGAAAATGGCGCCGTCGGAATACGTAAAGCGCAACTGCTATGTCACCTGCGAGGCGGACGAAGGCGATATGACGCAATCGTTGAAAGAAGTCGGTGAAGATCACATCTTGATGGCTACCGATTTTCCGCATTTCGATTCCGAATATCCGCACACGGTTTCGGGCATTCGAGAGCGGACGGATCTGACGTCCAAGCAGAAAGAGAAAATCCTCGGCGAAAACGCCGCAAAGATTTTGAACCTGTAAATTTGCGGTCGTTCGACGATGTCAGGGGCGACCAGCCGGTCGCCCCTACGGTCTCGGCCAATTGTTCATCAGGCAGGTTCGTTGGTTGATTCAAATCGGCGATCACTAAACCGACCAACGTTATAGGCTGCACGCCAGACACGCTGGCCCGGCTAACATTCATTTTAGGAGATACGCGCATGGCCATTGACGGAATGAAGGTTGTCGATCTGGACAGCCATCTGGTCGGGGACTTGGAAAGTTGGGAGCAGACCTTCGAAGAAAAGTGGAAACCTTTTCTGCCCAGGAAACTTCCGACAAAAGATGACGAGCGCAAAAAGACTCTGATCGGCAATCGAATTATGGTCGGCTCGGAGCTTGGACGGCATAAAGCTGAAAAGAACGAATGGTTCAAGCCGGAAGATCTCACGCCGCAGGGACGCGTGCGAAACATGAACCTGGACGGCATCGACGTTGCCGTGCTTTCGCCGAATTTTGCCGGCGCTGGATATTTTGTGGTTCGTCGACGATCCGGGGCTCGCAGCCGCTTATGCCCGCGCACAAAACAATTACATGAACTACTACGCCTCGCAGCAGCCCGGCCGGCTCATGTGGGCCGGCGTGATTCCGCTGCAAGACCCCAAGGAAGCAATCAAAGAACTCCACCGGTCGCGCGAATTGGGGAGCAAGGCGCTCAACGTGAAAGCCACCCCGATACCGGGCAAGGAATGGTGGGACCCGTACTTTGATCCGATCTTCAAAGAGCTTCAGGATCTGAAGATGCCGATCATCTTCCACGACACCAAAACGGGTTCCATGGGTCATGATCGGTTTGCGGAGAATTTCTTTTTCTCGCACATGGTGGGTCGCACTATCGAGACCATGGTTTGTCTGATGGTTTATATTTGCGGCGGCGTGTTGGAAAAATTCCCGGACTTGAAAATCATCTGTC
>WNGR01009184.1_pt1 | contig 10400 bp, 10 predicted proteins | sample 5407581 | NCBI WGS metagenome assembly WNGR01 (sample SAMN13153383, study PRJNA577476) | soil metagenome | isolation source: 80 cm soil or saprolite under Garry oak tree replicate 2 | place: USA:California | collected 2016-06-15
TGATCGACCCCGCGGCCCGCGACTCGGTCATCGAATACGTGCGTGAGCGTCTGCCCGGCCTCGACCCCGAGCCGGTCGCCGAGGCCAGCTGCCTGTTCACGCTCGCCCCGAGCGACGACTTCATCCTCGACCGGCACGGCCCCTACGTCGTCGTCAGCCCCTGTTCCGGCCACGGCGCCAAGTTCGCCCCGCTCATCGGCGAGCTTGCCGCGGACCTCGTTGAGGGGCGCCGCGTCGAACCCCGCTTCCGCCTGCGCCGATAAACTGCCGGGATGGACGAAGCAGCTCAGGCCGAGGAACCACAGTTCGATGACGACGAGGCTTTGGTGAAGACCATCGCCGTGCGCGTCCGCGAGCAACGCCGTGCCCTCGGCGTGTCCATCGGCGACATGGCCGAGCGCGTCGGCATCTCCAAGGCGATGCTCTCCAAGATCGAGAACGCGCAGACCGCGTGCAGCCTCACCACTCTCTCCCGGCTCGCCCGCGGCCTCGAGATCCCCGTCACCAGCCTCTTCCGCGGCCTGGACGACGAGCGCGAGGCGGTCTTCGTCCCCTCGGGGCACGGCGCCCACATCGTCCGCCGGGGCAGCCGCGTCGGCCACGACTACACGCTGCTCGGCGGCCTGCGCGGCCCGCACAAGCGGATGGAGGCGCTGCTGGTCGAGCTCACCGAGTCCAGCGAGGTCTTCCCGCTGTTCCAGCACTCCGGCACCGAGCTGATCTACATGCTCGAGGGCGCGATGGTCTACGGCCACGGCGGCGCGCGCTACACCATGCGCCCCGGCGACGCCCTGCAGTTCGACGGCGAGGCCCCGCACGGCCCCGACCAGCTGATCAGACTGCCCATCAGGTTCCTGTCGATCACCGCCTACTCCGACGGCGGGCAGTAGCGGCGGGCCGGAGCGGCGGCCTCTGTAGCAGTGCGTTAACCGTCCGGGCGGCGGCCGGAAACAGCCGGGCGGTTCACTCCGGTGCAATGAAGTCTCCTCTAAGGAAACTCCCCGCAGCCTCCCGGAGGTGAGCTGGAACATGTCCGAGATCACCGCGTCCCCCGCCGAGCAGCTCGACATCGGCACCGGCGAACTGGCCCGCAACACCGATTGGAAGGGCGCGTTCGCGATCGGCCTGGCCGGGACCATCCTGGTCACCGGCATCGACCCGGCGGCCGTGCAAGGACTCGGCGCCGCCGCGATCCCGCTGATCGCCGTGCTGACCGCGATGGGCGTCGTGCTGTGCCTGATGCTCGCCGAACTCGCCGCGATGATGCCGCACCGCACCGGCGGCCTGCCCTCGTACGCCTACGAGACCTTCAAGCCGCTCGGCCCGCGGACCGCGGCCCACGCGGGCGGGCTGTCCGCCTGGGCGTACTGGCTCGGCTGGTTCCCGGTCGCGCCGATCAACATGATTCTCGCCGCCGCGTACATCGTCGAACTCTTCCACCTGCCCGCCGGGCGCCAGTTGCAGGTCTTCGGCTCCATCGGATCGCCCGTCGGCCTCACGACCCTGATCGTCGCCGTGATCGGCATCGTGGGGATGTTCGTGCCCTGCTACCTCGGCATCAAGTTCGGCGCCCGCTTCGCCGCCGTCATGGGCATCGCCTCGATGGTCCCGCTGACGCTGTTCATCCTGCTTCCGGTGGCACACCCCTCGAAGTTCCATCTGTCCTACATCTCAGGATTCCACCTCCCGCACGGCGTGCACGGCAGCTTCGCGCTCTTCGTCGCGTGGGCCTTCGTGATGACCTGGTCCGTGCTCGCGATGGAGGCCGCGGCGTGCTACATCGGCGAGTGCCGCGAGCCCACCCGCGACGCGAAGATCGCGATGTCCCTCGAGGGCGGCTACGGCCTGTTCACGTTCGTCATGACCGCCGTCGTCATCGTCGGAGTGATCGGCGCGACCACCAACGTGGACCCGCTCACCGTCTACACCCAGGTGGTCTCGACGCTGTTCGGCAGCCACGCCCAGGCGGTCCAGTACGCGCTCGGCATCCCGTTGGTCATCGCGCTCGCCCTCTCCGTGCTCAACGCGATCGCCGGCTCGGCCCGCTCGCTCTACCAGGTCGCGCACGACGGGATGCTCCCGCGCTGGTTCATGAAGGTGAACCGGCACGGCACCCCCGCCCGCGCGATGGCCTTCAACGCCGCCGCGTCGATCGTCGTGCTCTTCTTCGGCTCGCCGGTACGCATCTACGTGTTCTCCAACATGGGATATCTGTCCTCGATCGCGGTGGCCCTGTTCGGCTACTTCCTGCACCGCCACTTCCGCCCCGACCTACCCCGCCCCGTGCGGCTGCCCACGTGGTCGAAGTGGGTCGCGCTCTCGATCGCGATCATCTTCACGTTCATCTGGGCGTACGGCGGCTGGCAGAGCCCGAGGCTGGTCGTCGGCGAGAACAGCGAGCGGCTCTTCTTCCTCGGCCTCGCCGTCCTGCTCGCCTACCTGCCGCTCTACTGGTGGCGCGCCTACACGGACCGCAAGCTCGGCCGCACGGTGACCGAGGAATCCGCGAGCGCGGAGGTCCCCGAGTTGCCGGCCGAGGCGTAGCGCGTGCTGGAGAAGTACCGCGCCCCGCGCCGCACCGGTCCGGCCCCGCTGCCGAGACTCGGCACGCCGCTGCTGGTCGTCTTCGGTGCTCGCGCCCGTCGTCGCGTCGGTCCGCCGCCGCTGCCGAGCAGGGCGTTGCTGGTCGTCTCCCCGACGTCCGCGGCGCCCTCCTCGGAGGCCGTGGCCCGAGCCGTCGAGGCCGCCGCCGGCGCCCCGGTCATGGTGCTGACCGTCCTCCGCATCCACGGCAGCGCCCTCGGCGTCCCCCACCCCGGCCTGCTCCCCACCGTCCGTGAGCGGGAGCGCGGCCACGCCGCTATCGCCGCCGCCATCGCGGCCCTCGAGGCGAGAAAGGTACGGGCCCGCGGCGAGATCGCCGTCACCCGCGCCGACGCTCGCGTCATCGCCCGCACCGCCCGCTCCGTCGGCGCCGCCACCATAGTCCTCGACCTGCCCGAGACCCACGGACTCAGACGCCTGGTCGAGGGCGACCTGGCCGTCCAGCTTCGCCGCCGGCTGCGCGGCGAAGCCGAGATCGTCCGCCCTTAGAGGAGGTACAGCGGAAGCCCGGTCAACGTCGTCGTCCGCGGCGTCGAGACCGCCGAGCGTCGGTTGTGCGCCTTGCCCTCGATCGCCGGGCATAGCGGGAGGATGGTCGGCGCGGCTTTCCAATCGGGCGGACGGCCAGCCCCGCCCCGACCAGTTCGAGTGCGGTCAGTCCGCCGAGCAGCCCGATGTCGTGCGCCCAGGCGCTCTTCGTCGGCGCGTGCGCGGGATCGCAGCGTGCGAGCATGACGGTGCCCGTCGGCGATCTCTGGCCGTTGCATCCGGTGCCGAACAGCTTGTCGAGGTTCACGGTGGCGGCGGACGCGGAGTAGGCCCAGCGCGCGCTGGACAGATACGAGATCTGATCCAGTCCCGCCGTCCCGCGCACCGGGAAGGCCGAGCCGCTCAGCACGAACTGCGCGAACAGGATGATGGGCAGGATAGTCATGACCTTGTCGACGTTGCTGGAGAGCGCGGAGACCATGAGCCCCAGCGCCATCGCGCTCAGCCCGGCCAGCGACACCTCGATCGCCACCTCCAGGTGGCCGTCGACCAGTAGCACGCCGCGCCCCGGACCGCCCTGGCGAAGCAGCGCCAGATATGTCAGCAGGAACGACTCGACGACGGTGATGAGGCCGAGCGTCAACGTCTTGCTCAGGATGTAGGCGGCCGTGGACTGGCCGACGGAGCGTTCCCTGGTGAGGATCGGGCGTTCCTTGACGATCTCGCGGATCGAGTTGCCGGCGCCGAGATAGCTCGCCGCGAGTGTGAGGGCGAACAGGACGGTGGGCGAGTTCCCCATCGGCTTGACCGTCCCCGGCACGAGGTTGTCCGTGCCGAACGCGGCGAGCATCAGCAGCCCGAGCACCGGCGCCTGCGCGAACAGAAGCAGTGTATTGCGTTTGTCCGTGCTGATCAGCGAGAGGTACCGGCGCATCAGTGTACGGAGCTGGTGCCAGGGGTGCGGATTGCGCCGCGGGGCCTCCGGATCGGCCGTTGTCTGCCCGGCCAGCTCCCGTTGCGCGGCCAGGGGTTCCGAGACGTACAGCCGCTGCATGGTGGACTTGGCGAACTCCTCTTTCGCCTGGCCCGGCGCGGAGCGGTCGAGCTGCTGGAAGACCTTCGCGTAGCCCGGCTGCTCGAAGTGCGGCAGGGCCAGCTCCGGCGGGCCGAAGTAGGCGGTCTGACCGCCGGGGGCGAGGAACAGGATCCGGTCGCACAGTGCGAGACTCTGGACCGAGTGGGTGACCGTGACGACGGTCCGACCGCTCGCCGCGAGGTCGCGCAGCAGTTCCATCACGCTCTCCTCGTAGCCGGGATCGAGGCCGGAGGTCGGCTCGTCCAGGATCAGCAGCGAGGGGCGGGTGAGCAGTTCGATGGCGACGGAGGTGCGCTTGCGCTGCCCGCCGGAGAGCTTCTCCACGGGAACCCCGGCGCGGTCGTCGAGCCCGAGCTCCGTCATGACCTCGAGGACGCGCGCGGAACGATCGGCGGCGGGCACGTCCGGCGGAAAGCGCAGCCGCGCCGCGTAGTCGAGCGCCGCCTTGACGGTGAGTTCGGGATGCAGGATGTCGTCTTGCGGCACGTAGCCGATGCGGTTGCGCAGCTCGGCGTACGAAGCGTAGAGGTCGCGGCCGTTGTAGAGCACTGATCCGCGATCGGCCGGGCGCGCGCCCGTCAGAGCCTTGAGCAGGGTGGACTTCCCCGCGCCGGTGGGCCCGAGCACCGCGAGGAACTGTCCGCCCTCGAGCGCGAAGCTGACCTCGTCCAGCAGGACCTTGCGACCCGCGTGAACCGTGAGATCCAGCGCGCAGAACGTGGCCTGCCCGTGGTCGACGAAGCGTTCGAGCGTGCCTTCCTGCAGCCGCAGCAACGTGTCCCCGACGGCGACGAGCGCGCCCTCCCGCAGCCGGATGCGCCCGGCGACCGAGCGTCCGTCGACGTAGGTGCCGTTCTGACTGCCGAGATCCAGCAGTTCGAAGGTCCCGCCGCGGGTCGTGCGCAGCTCGGCGTGGTGGCGCGAGGCGAGAAGGTCGTCGACGACGATGTCATTGTCCAGCGCGCGGCCGATCCGGATCCGGTTCGCGGCGCGATAGGTACCTGCGAACGTGCCCGGTGCGGGAACCCCGTCGGGGAAGACCGGCATGGTGGGGATGTCCAGGTCGGCCTCGCCGCGCACGGCGGGAGGCATCGGGCGTATTCGGCTGCCGCCGTTGCCCGAGTTGGGCATGTTGACCGACCCGGTCGGAGTCCCGTGCATGCGCGCCATCCTCGCATTGACCAATGGCCACAGGATATCCGCGTCAGCCGAAGTTCGGTCCGAAGTGCCCGTCGTCGGCTACGTGCTGGATCCACGCGGCGCTCGCGCCGGGAGATGTGGCGATGCTCTGCACCGACGCGAACCCGCCGAGCAGCTCGTCGACGTAGTAGGCGTGGCTCTGGCCGGGCGTGGTGGTCCAGCTCGCGGCGAGGCTCTGTCCGGTATAGCCGTCATCACAGTGTGCTGAGAGCGACAGCGGATAGCTGACCCCGCCCACGTCGGTGTGCCAGTTCGACGCCGTCACCTGGCCGGACCCGCTCGGCTCGCACTCGAGAACTCGGCCGCCGGCCGTCGTCTTCGTGAGGATCCCGCGGATCGTTCCGTCGAGCTCCGGGAACACGTAGAACGTGGTCGCGGATCCATCGGTGTTGACGGACTGGGCGTAGTAGTAGCCGTTGTGCGGGGCCGGGAGGAGCGGCGGTGTCCCGAGTTCGTAGGTGCCGGACTGTGTCTCCTGCTCGGCGCCCCAGTTCGTCACGACGGTCTTCGTCAGCTCGCCGGGGAAGATGATCCAGCCGCTGACCGTTCCGGTGCCGAGCGACTGGTTCCAGAACGAGGTCTGCCCGTCCCAGATCGTGGGGTCGGTCAAGCCGCCGACGGGTCCGGAGAACCACAGGTCGGCGAACACGCCTATGCCGGCGTTCAGCGTGAGGTGGTAGGCGCCGCGTGCCGGGTCGTACACGGCCGAACCCTCCAGCGAGGTGATCGACGGCGGGTTGTTCGAGACCTTATAGCCCAGCGGAACCGGGATGGGCTCCTCGAACCAGCCGTTCTGGGCCTGCAACGCCGTATCGGTCGAGGGCACCACCCCGACTATGGCGATCGCGGGAACCGGCGACCCCAGCGCCGGTGTCGTGTTGTAGCTCAGGAACAGCTTCGCGCGGCTGTGCGGGTCCTGTGCTGCGAACCACACCTCGTTGTCGTGCTGGCCGGCCCTGTCGACGATCCCGGACCTGCTGCCGATCCCGAGAACGCTCGGAGGTTCGGCCGCCCAGGCCGCGACCGGCGCGATCAGTGTCATGACGAGCGCCGCCGCGAAGGCACCGCTAATACGGCGAAGATGCATTGTGCGTCCCCTCTGAAGATCGAACTCGACTCCGACAGTCAGAGCACTTACCCGCGAATTCCGGTCGCGACGCCCGAGGGGCGGAACAGCCTTGACCGCCTGTTGATCACCCTGGCACGCTCGATTCCATGTCGCGCAACGGCACCCTCCTGGTCGGTCGATTCCAGATCGACCTCACGCGGGTCTCCAGCGCCATCTGTCCGCGCTAGCCGTTCGCGCGCGTTTCCCGTATTTCCCTACCTCGCCTCATTCTGCCCAATCGAGGAAGATCAGTCATGCCCACACGTATACGTATGCTCATTTCTGCCCTCGCGGCCGTGCCACTCGCCGTAAGCGGGGCGAGTACACGGTCTTCGACGACGAATCCGCGGGCACGCCGGAGTACTCCGTGAGCCGCGTCGTCACTGTCAAGATCGATCAGCGCGCGCACGTGGCGACACTCGTGAAGTCCGTGAACCAGCCCGAGGGTCTTGTGGCGGCCTCACAGGGCAACGCGCAGACGACCCCGGCCGGGGACGTGGTCGCTGGCTGGGGCTCGCTGCCGTACGTGTCAGTGTTCGATCGCTCTGGCGGCCTGGTGTTCAACGCGGAATTCCCGACTGGGGTGAACACATATCGGGCATTCGAGTATCCGTGGCCGTGGCGGTCCTAGGCTGCGGCGCAGTTCAGCGCGGGGCGACTGGTCGTCCAGCCGCCCCGCGCCGACCTCGCGTTATCCGACGGTCCAGTTCTCGCTGGCGCTGCCGTTGCACGTGTAGATGTCGGCGGTGGAGCCACTGGTCGTGGCCGCGCCGCTGACGCTCAGGCACAGGCCGGAGTTGTTGTTGACGATGGTGCCGTTGGATTCCACGGTCCAGTTCTCCGGCGCGCTGCCGTTGCAGGTGTAGATGTCCGCGGTCGCCTTCGCGGCGGTGGAACTGCCGGTCACGCTCAGGCACAGTCCATTGCCGTCGACGAGTGTGCCGTTCGACGCGGTCCACTTCTGCGCCGCCGAGCTGTTACAGGTGGAGATGTCGGCCGTCGTCTTCAGCGTGGTCGAGCCCCCGGTGTCGCTCAGGCACAGGCCGGAGTTCGCGCCCACGATCGTCGAGCCTGAGCCGCCACCGCCGCCGGTGGAGCCACCCGAGCTGGTGATCTTGTTGAAGATCGACGAGTACTGATAGCCGGTGCCCTTGTCGTAGCCGTCGACCTCCCAGAAGGACAGCTCGCCGACGCCCTTCGAGGCCGCGAAGCTCTCCAAGGTGGACGCGTTCGCGATGGTGAAGTTCTCGTTGTCGTCGTTCTGCCCGGCGATCGGCGTCAGGCCCTCCAGGTTGTACGCGGCGGACGTGGAGATGCCGTACAGGCTCGCCAGCTGGCTCGCCGTGGCGGTGGAGGCGGTCTCGGCGTCGTTGAGCGCGTTCTGGCCGTCACCGAAGTCCATCGTCATGATGTTGACCATGGACACCTTCACACCCTTGGACTTGGCGTCCTGCAGCAGCGCGTACTCGGAACCGCTGCCGGTCGGCAGGCCGTCGGGGTTCACCGCGAGAGTGAAGTCGACCTGCACGGACGGGTCCTCGGCCTGCAGCGCGGCCAGGGCCTGGTCACGCCGAGCAGTTGAGGCGGTGTCGGAGAGCACGCCGCCTTCGATGTCGAAGTCGAGGCGGTTCACGCCGTAGGTGTTGACCACGTTGAGATACGCGGCGGTCAGCGATGAGACGCTGGTACACGTCTGGGCCAGTTCGCCACCGGCTGCGCCGCCGAACGAGATGATCACGTTGCCGCCGTCGCCCTGGATCTGGCTGATCTGCGACGTGAAGGCACCGACGCCGGAACCGTCGTCCTCCCACTCGGGTGTGCACCCGGACTTCGGGGTCAGGAAGGCCAGCGTGTAGTACTTCAGGCCGGTCGCCGCGTAGTCCGCGGCCATGTCACCGGCATCGGAGCCGCCGATCTGCAGGTACGGCGCGGCATAGTGCGCGGGAAAGGACGGCGTGGCCGCGGAGGCCGAGGTAGCGGAGAGCGCGAGCCCGCCGGCGGCCAGCACGGCCGCGGCCCCGACGGCCAGCGGCAGCGCCGTCCGCCGCGAACTGAGTATGGAGCTGAGTTTCAACATCTTGACTGAAGATCCCTTCGGCACGAGCTCGTCGGCGGGTGGGTGCGCCGCCGGGTGGGGAAAGTACTCGCGTTGGCGCCGGCTCCGAGACGGAGCCGGCCGTGCCAGTGATTGCACCAGCACGGCCGAGGGTAGTCAACCTTCCTTACTCAAGGTGGTCCAGACCATAGGGGATCGTTATGGCGGAGATATGGAACAGGACGTGTTTCCTGAGGGCGGCATCCATTTCTGGCCGGCTCCGCCGCCGCAGTCCTCGATGATCAGCTGGGTGCCGGAACCGCCGGAGGCGTTGTCGTCCAGGCATTTGCCGGACTGCGCGTTGACGAGTTCTCCGCTCGGCTGAGCGGCCCAGACCTGAGCGCCGGTGCCGTTGCAGGGTGTACAGCTCGACGACGGTGCCGTTGCTGGTGTTTCGGCCGTTGACGTCCATGCACATGCCGAGTACCTGCAGCGTGCCGTAGGACTCCACCGTCCATTGCTGGGCGCTGGTGTTGTCGCAGGTGTAGACCTGGATCGGGTTGTAGTTCGCGGTCAACGGGCCGCGGTCATCTTTGCACAAGCCCTGATAACTGGTGATCTGTCCGACGGGTGCGGCGGCGGAGGTGATGGCGGTGGAGGCGGTATTGGAGCTCCCTGACGCCGTGGTCACGGAGACGGTCGCGGTGCGTCGTGGACGGTCTCGCCCACGGTGAAGCGCGCGGCGCCGGAGACGACGTAGAAGCCTTCGTCGTGCCGGGCGTGGCGGTGCTGGGGCGGGCCGGCGGTGTGCGGGGCGAGGGTGATCTCGCCCATGCCGAGCCGGTGTCCGGTGGTCGAGCCGTCCTCCAGGATCCGCATCCGGGTCGGGCCGAGCTGGATCGACTCGCCGTCGTCCGGGCCGATCACTGAAACCTGTGCCATGACGGGCACCTCCATCGAGATCGTTGAGAAAATTAACTCGCGTAACAAGAGCTGGCTCTCACGAGAGTACGCCTGCCGAGAGCTTCGTGCAAGTGGACTCTCACGAATGGCCGGTCGGATCAGCCGAGGGCGCCGGTCTGGCGCAGCAGGCTCACCACGTCGGCGACGGCTTGATCGCTTGCGAAGCTGGGGTTGTGGAAGTGGTTGGTGCCCCGGGCGTCGAGCAATTCCCGGGCGTGCACGGCGTTCCGGCGGTCGATGCCGCGCATGCTGGCGTACACGGTGTGGCCGGATTCGGCAAGCGCTCTGGCCGTCAGGCTTCCGATGCTTGTGGAGGCGGCCGTGATAAGGACGATGGACATGCGGGATCTCCTTCAGTGTCCGCTGAGCATGGCCAGGACGTCGCCGTAGGAGCCGTTCGCCTCGGCGAAACGCAGGAACTTGACGTTCTCGACGAGGATTTCCTCGGCCTCGGGCTGGTTCCGCAGGATGGTCATGGTTTCGGTGAGGAAGTCCTCGAGGGGCATCGCCTGCTCGGAGTCCTGCTGTCCCATCAGCGCGGTCCGAACGGCAGGCGGGATGAGTTCGAGGACTTGCACCGGGGTGTCGGCGAGCTGGACACGCAGGCTCTTGGTGAACGAGTGGATCGCAGCCTTGGTGGCGTTGTAGGTCGGCGTCAAGGGCAACGGCACGAACGCGAGCCCGGAGGACACGTTGATGATGGCCGCTTCGCTCTGCCGAGTCAGGAACGGGACGAACGCGGCGAGCATGCGGATCGGCCCGAGCAAGTTCGTGGTGATGGTCGACTCGGCGGTCGACAGGTTGCGCGGGTCGCGGAGGTTTTCGAGCTGCATGATGCCGGCCATGTTGACCAGGACGTTGAGGTCGGGGTGCTCGCGGGTCACCGTGTCGTAGGCGCTGGCGAT
>WNGR01011354.1_pt1 | contig 10399 bp, 8 predicted proteins | sample 5407581 | NCBI WGS metagenome assembly WNGR01 (sample SAMN13153383, study PRJNA577476) | soil metagenome | isolation source: 80 cm soil or saprolite under Garry oak tree replicate 2 | place: USA:California | collected 2016-06-15
CGAGCAGGTCGGTGTAGGTAACATTTCCGGTAGACCGCTTCAGAAGGTACTCGCGCCAGGTAATCAGCCGGCTTGCATTCACCTCGCGCGCCAGGTAAAAGTGTGGTACGTTTGTCCAACTCTGTGTAGTGCGCTCCGCCATGATGCGCCAGGTGTTACTCAGGGTCAGTTCGCCTGCACCATTTACCATCGCTGCAGGCTGCTCCGCTACCGGAACGAATCCGGCAATTTCTTCCGGGGCAGGGGCTACATTTAACGCACCCGCCGCCAGTACATCTGCCGCCAGCACTGCACCCCCTGGTCCGCTGCCCTTGATCGCCGCGAGGTCTTTTCCCTGCTCGCTCGCCAATCGACGCGCTTTGGGAGAAGCCATGGCCAGCCGCGCTGTAGGGGCGCGACTTCTCGTGTCCGCAATCTCTCCCACTTTCTCCTGGCTCTGTAGATATGTCAGGACATCCGCTTTTTGAATGCGCCTGCCCGACGATCTTACCTGGCTCAAATCCAGATTGTGTTCCGCAGCTATACGCGAGGCGAGCGGGCTGGCAGCTGTTGTAGGGGCGCGATAAATCGCGCCCACGTTGCCTGTAGGAACCCGATTTGTCGCTTCGGTTGCAGGCGCCTGTGACACTTCATCAGGAGCGAGGATGGCGGCAATCACCTGCCCAACCGGAACGTCATCTCCGGCAGCAGCCGATACGCGAGCGAGCACGCCATCTGCTGGCGCTTCGATCTCCACCGTTGCCTTATCGGTCTCGATTTCCACCAGTGGCTCTCCCTTTGCAACCTGCTCACCCTCCCTCTTGAGCCACTGTAGTATCTTGCCCGTATCCTGTGACATCCCCAGCGCTGGTAGGATGACATCTGTAGCCATCTATAGTCTCCTGTAGAAATATCTGTAGGGGCACGAATTATCGCGCCCTATCTCCTGTAGGGACAAGGTGTGGTGTGGGGCGGAGGCGGGGGCCTTGTGCTTGTCCTGTGCATCTTCTCGCCTCCCCAGGAAGGACAAGCACAAGGCCCCCGCCCATCCGCTCCGCTGCCCCTTGTCCCTACGCGCGGCGTTTGTCGTTCGTACCCGCGGGCAGGGCCCCGGGACGATTGCCGTTGGACTGTACGTTCAGGTTCGATTGCGTCTCACGTGTTGTGGACAACGGACCGGTAGCGGTGTAATAGCGGACGCCTGCTACCAGCAACTCCTCCGCCGGAAAACGCGTAATCACCTCGCAGCCGTCCTTCGTCACAACCAGTTGTTCCTCGATGCGCGCCGCCGACCAGCCATCGGAGGCGGGCCAGAACGTTTCGAGCGCGAATACCATACCTTCTTGAATCACCTCTGGGTGATCGAGCGAGACCAGGCGGCTGAAAATGGGTTTCTCCCAGATCGAAAGCCCCACGCCGTGGCCGTATTGGAGCGCGAAAGCGGCCTCTTCATTCGGAAAGCCGAACTCTTCCGCTTTGGGCCAGAGCTTGACGATATCGGCAGTGGTCACGCCCGGTTTGATGGAGTTAATGGCCTTATCCAGGATATCCCGGCAGTACTTGTAGGCGTCTACCTGCGCCTGCGACGCGCTGCCTATGACGAACGTGCGATAGTAGCAGGTGCGGTAGCCCATGTAGCTGTGCAGGATGTCGAAGTAGGCGGGGTCACCAGGTCGTAAGGCGCGGTCGGTATAGACATGCGGGTGGGGGCTACAGCGCTCGCCGGAAATGGCATTGACGCCTTCGACGTGCTCGGAACCCAGATCATACAGCACCTTGCTAACCAGGCCGACGCACTCATTCTCACGCATGCCCGGCTTCATGGCACGGTACAGTTCGTCGTAGGCCGCATCCACCATCATACAGGCTGTAGAGAGTAACGTAATCTCATCCTGCGTCTTAATCAAACGTGCCTGTTGCATCAACTGTTGCCCATCAACCACCTTGATGCCTTCCGCTTGCAGCGCAAACAGCACCGGCAGTTCGATGGCGTCCACTCCTAAAGGTTCGTTGAGCAGTCCGCGCGCTTCCAACTCGACGCGGATTTTGCGCGCTACATCCTCGGCGCGGCCAGCTTCGGGCAACATCGCTCCGCGCAGTGTAGAAATACCGGCGCGGGATCGTTCACCGAGCCAGGGGCAATAAAGCTGGTGGTGGCGCGCTGCCGAGCCAAAGTCCCACATAATCGGCTCATCGTCCTGTGGCAGCAATGAGAAGCGCGCCAGTTTGTCCATCGCCCAGGTACCAATATGCGTTGCAGTGATGTAGCGTACATTGTTCATGTCGAAGCAGAGTAACGCCCCCATCTCCGACTCTTTGAGCAGTTTCTTGATGCGCGCCAGGCGCTCATTGCGCAGCCGCTCAAAATTTACACGCTCTTCCCAATCTACGCCCATCAAGCCATAGGTTTTGATCGCCATGACTGTGCTCCTTCGTTAGGTGTAGGGACGCGATTTATCGCGTCCGATTGCAGGCAGCCTTGATTGGGGACGCGATAAATCGCGTCCCTACACCAGTTAGATTCGACCACATAATGTTTTAGCTACCTCTACAACCGAGGCGGCGGTAGGAACGGTGAGATCTTCCAGAACGGGTGAGAATGGCACCGGTACATCCATCGCGCCCATGCGCTTGACCGGGGCATCCAGGTAATAGAAAGCTCCCTCGGCGATGACCGCGGCCAGTTCTGCCGTTACACCATAGCGTTCGTAGCCCTCGTCCATCACTATGGCGCGACTGGTCTTCCTGGCGGATTCGATCAGCGTGTCCTTATCGAGGGGGAACGTGGTGCGAGGATCAACGACTTCCGCGCTGATATCGAGCTTCTCCAGCAGCTCAGCCGCGGCCAGCGCGATCTGCACCATGCTGCTTGTTGCTACAATGGTAATGTCGGTACCGGCGCGCTTGATATCGGCGACACCAAAGGGGATGGTATAGTCGCCCTCAGGCACGGGACCTTTCAACTGGTACATCATTTTGTCTTCGAAGTAGATCACCGGGTTATCATCGCGGATAGCTGTTTTCAGCAGCCCTTTGGCGTCATAGGGGGTTGAGGGCAGTACCACTTTCAAGCCGGGGACGTGGCTGACCCAGGCTTGCAGGCTCTGGCTATGCTGTGCGGCGGTGCGGCGAGTAGCGCCCAGCGTGGTACGCACAACCATTGGCACTTTGAGCTTCCCCCCAGACATATAGTGGACTTTGGCCGCCTGGTTCACGATCTGGTCCATCGTCAGCGCGATGAAATCGCCGAACATGATATCGACGATGGGACGCATGCCCGTCATAGCTCCACCCACACCCAGGCCGGCGATGCCTGCTTCAGAAATAGGCGTATCAATGACACGCGAGGTACCAAACTCTTCAACCAGGCCTGTAAGCACTTTGAATGCCGTGCCAGCCTCGGCCACATCTTCGCCCATGATAAATACACGTGGGTCGCGCCGCAATTCTTCGGCTAAGGCTTCACGGATGGCCTGGCCGAGAGTGATTTCACGCACGTCCTGGCCAGCGTTCGAACTCACAGTAGTACTAAGCATAGACATCTTGATCCACCTCGCCAGGGTCTGGAAATGGTGCGTTGAGCGCGAATTGCTCTCCCGCTTCGACTTCAGCTCGCACCTTCTGTTCTATCTGCTCAAACGTACTCGTATCAGCCATGCCCTGTTCAGTCAACCAGCCCGCAAGCAGTTTCAGAGGGTCGCGTTCTGCCTTCCAGTGCTCTTCCTCTTCTTTGGAGCGGTAGTAGGCCCGCTGGATGTCGCCAACGTGATGCCCAAAAAAGCGATACGTGTTGCAGAGTATGAAGGCTGGCCCCTCGCCCTGACGCGCGCGCGCGACCAGGCGTTGCGCCGTGTCAAAGACTGCGCGAATATCCTGGCCATCGACTGTCTCGGTCAGGATGCCAAAAGCTTTGGCCCTGGCGCTTATATCTCCGGCGGTGGTCTCGGAATAGTGGGTATACTCGTTGTACTGGTTGTTCTCACATACGTAGATGACGGGGAATTTCCACAGCGACGCCATATTCATGACCTCGTAGAGTAATCCCTGGCCAAGCGCGCCATCGCCAAAGAAGCACACGGCCACCTGGTCGCTGCCACGCATCTTGATCGACATAGCTGCCCCGGTTGCGATACCTGCGCTGCCCCCCACGATAGCATTTGCGCCCAGGTTGCCGGTGTCCTGGTCAGCGATATGCATGGAGCCGCCTTTTCCGCGACAGTAGCCAGGTTCCCTGCCGAGTAACTCGGCAAACATACGGTCAACCGAAGCCCCTTTTGCCAGGCAGTGCCCGTGACCGCGATGGGTGCTGGTGATGTAGTCGTCCCGGCGCAGGGCCTGGCATACGCCTACCGCTATAGCTTCTTCTCCACTGTACAGGTGAGCCAGACCGGGCATTTTGGCAGTGATATACAGCTGATTGACATGCTCTTCGAAGATGCGGATGGTGAGCATCTGCTCGTACATCTCCAGCCAACGGGCCTGCCCGGTATCGCCGGTGGATACCTCTGTGTCGATAGGTTTAGATGTTTCGGGTTGCGGCATACAGTTCTCCAAAGGGTGTTACATGTCTATACCTGACATGCGGGCCAGTACCTTGTAGACAATCGCGAAATCGTGCTTTTCCAATCCCATTGCGCGAGCAGCGGTGAGGAGCTGATTGCTGACGGCGACTGTTGGCAGTGGAACATTCAGTTCGCGGCCTAATTCCTCTGCCAGCAGCATGTCTTTTTGCATCATGTTCACGTTGAACCAGGCCTCCTCAGGCATATCGAGGATGAATGGGGTACGATACTTAAGCGAGGGCGAGGCGATGACGCTGTTGAGCATGACTTCAAGCGCGGTCTCGATCGGGATGCCGCCTTTCACTGCCAGGAACAGGCCCTCGCAAAAGCCCACGAATTGCACTTGCAGGTTGAGGTTGACGGCGATCTTCATCAGGACTGCCTGGCCATTTTCGCCGACATAGTTCACCTTGGGGCCAATATCCAGCAGAATGGGCTTGACCCGCTCAAAGGTGGCTTCATCGCCGCCCACCATGAGGGATAGATTGCCCTGTTCGAGGGTGATAACGCTGCCTGACACGGGTGAGTCGAGCATGCGCGCGCCCTTCTCGGCCACGCGGGCGGCAAGATGACGCGAGGCTGCCGGGCTGACGGTACTCATGTCGATGTATATCTTACCCTTGCTCAGACCGGCCAATATGCCATCAGGGCCATTAAATACTTCATGCAGGGCCGCTGTATTAGTGACCATGGAAAATACCACGTCCACCGATTCCGCTACTGCCCTGGGCGATTCGCCCCAGCGCATTCCAGCATCTAAGAGCCACTGCGCCTTCGACTTTGTGCGATTGTATCCAGTAACAGTATGGCCTGCATCAAGGAGCCGCTTCGTTACGCGACCGCCCATGGCTCCCAGCCCGACAAATCCAAGATTAGCCATGATTGCCTCCAACAGAATAAGTGGAGGGACGCAATGATGCGCGTCCCTACTGGGTGGACGCGATGAATCGCGTCCCTACGAAATATCTAACCCTTGTGATTGGTAGAACCGCTTACATCTTCGCGAACCTGCCGCAGGTGAGAGCGCATAGCAGCGCGCGCAGCCTCCGGGTCGTGTCGGATAACGCTATCAAGAATACGCCTGTGATGGATTTGCCCGCGTTGTGGGCCGCCCTCAACGTCAAAGACCTGTTTGCGCTGTTCGCTCAGCAGGTTAACAATGGAGTTTATCAGGATGATAATAAGGGCGTTTTGGGTTGCGCGCGCCAGCGCCTCGTGAAAGCGGTTATCGGCTGCAATAAAAGCGTTGGCGTTGTTCAGATTTTCGTCCATCACCTTGATTGCCGCGCGCATCGCGGCAATCTCAGTCTCCGTGGCGCGCGCGGCAGCCAACGCAGCAATCTCAGTCTCAAGAATCCCGCGCACTTCAACTAAATTGTCCGATCCACCTACCTCTCCCAGCTTCAATTTCATGACCAGGCCAATCGAGTCTTGCATAGCCTCGTGCGAGCCATCGATGACGATTGTTCCCCGTCCGGGGCGCATATCGACCAGTCCTTTCTGGGCCAGGATTTTCATGGCTTCACGTACGGCGGTTCGGCTGACATGAAACTGTTCAGCCAGCTCACGTTCGGTGGGCAGGCGATCGCCGCTGCGCAGTTCACCGTCCAGAATCCGTTTTTCAATCTGAACCGCTACCTGCTCAAAAACCTTGATCGACTGAATTGGAGTGTACATGCATGCTCCCGGACACATGATTTGCCGGTACAATATGAGACGGGTTGGACAAATCACATGATTGTTTAATCATCATACCAAATTGATTTTCATAAGTCAAGCTCGAAAACATGATATGACAGGGTTTGTGAATGAAGGAACCACAGCCCGAAATGTCTTCGCGTAAACCTTGACTTAATCGAGGTCAGATGGTATGATCATTTAACCATCATGTCATTTGTCCATCCTATACAAGAAGTAGCCGCAACATGAATGAGCATGTTCAAACGACCGGTTTAGAACGCCGCAGGGAAGACTACGTACTCATTACTGGCCGCTCACACTACGTGGATGATCTGAAGTCACCGCCAGGACGACCCCCAGTGCTGCATATGGTGGTTGTGCGCAGCCCCTATGCCCACGCCGATATTGACAGTATCCAACTCGACGCCGCACGTTCACAGCCAGGGGTTATAGCGGCTTTTCAGGGCGCGGAACTGGTGGATGGCATGCCCTCACTTGATACCATTCCGATGCCGGGACTTCGAAAGCCGGAACGCCGGCCACTGGCTGTAGGTCGCGCGCGTTACGTAGGGGACCCGGTAGCAGTGATGCTAGCCGACAGTCTCTATACCGCGATGGATGCTCGTGACCTGGTGGAGGTAGAATACGAACTGCTGCCTGCTGTGGTCGACCCGGAGGCAGCCCTTGAGCCAGGCGCACCGCTCCTCTATGAAGGGGTTAGCTCCAACACCGCTTTCGTACAAGAAGCAGCCTGGGGGAATGTTAGGGCCGCTTTTGAGAACGCGCATCGTGTCGTTCGCCTGCGCGTCGTTAACCAGCGACTCGCGCCCAGTTCACTCGAGCCGCGTGCCTGTATGTTCGATTTCGACCCGTCCACCGGAGTACTTTCGGCCTGGGTGTCGTCTCAAGCGGTCTTCCGGGCGCGAGACACGCTGGCCAGGTTCCTGGGTCTGGATCGCGCTCGCATTTCGGTACACAATGCGGAAGTGGGCGGCGCTTTTGGCGCTAAAAACAATTTTTTAGGCGAGGAGATTATCGCCGCGCTCCTGGCGATGAAATATGGTCGTCCGGTCAAATGGATCGAGCAGCGCAGCGAAAATTTGCAGGCCCAATCGCAGGGACGCGGCCAGGTCAACTACATCGAGGCTGCCGTTCAGGATGACGGCAGGCTGCTCGGCTTGAAAGTGAACTCCATAGCCGATCTTGGGGCGTACCTGGCCTTCGCGACCGCCATGGTACCCAACCGCACGCCGTCAATGCTTTGCGGCCCCTACCAGGTGCAGGCTATAGAGAGCAAGATGACGGGCGTTTTCACTAATAAGGCGACGACTGCTCCCTATCGTGGCGCGGGGCGACCCGAAGCCGCCTACATCCTGGAACGCACAATGGATTGCATCGCCCATAAACTCGGTCTCGACCCGGCAGAGGTACGCCGCCGCAATTTTATTCGTCCGCAAACATCCCCCTATAAAACAGTGACCGGCATCGTGTACGATAGCAGCAATTACCAGGCCGCCCTGGACCGCGCGCTGGAATTGGCCGATTACGCGGGCTGGCGCGCGAAACAGCGTGAGTACCGCGCTAACAACAGGCTGCTGGGGATCGGCCTTGCTTCTTTTATCGAGTTATCGGGTGATGCTGTCCCTATGACCGGTGCGCCGCGTGAAGCAGCGACGGTGCGTATTCGCCGCGATGGTACTGCCCTGGTGCAGAGCGGCGTCTCCCACAACGGTCAGGGTCACTTCACCGCCTTCGCGCAAATTGCGGCGACTGCCCTACATTTGCCGGCAACTAAAGTAGAGGTTCGCATGAATGATAGCAACCTCCCTGGCTACAGCGCCGGCACATTTGGCAGTCGGGTTACGCAGGTAGCCGGGTCCGTCGTGCTGCTGGCAGCGGAAGCTGTCAAAGAAAAAGCCTTGCAGCTTGCCGCGTATGTGCTGGAGGCTGCGCCCGCCGACCTTGAAATGGAGGATGGCCGGGTAATGGTGCGAGGCGTCTCGGCGCGCGCGATAGAGCTGGGCGAGCTTGCTCGCATGGTAGAGGAGCAGCCCGACCTGATTGTGCGGGAGTCTCCCAATCCCGCGAATGGCGCGCCTATCGAAGGCCTGGCCGCCTGGCGCGATTTTAGCTCGCCCGGCGCGACCTATTCCTCCGGCACGCACCTTGCCGTAATCGAGATAGACTCGCATACCGGCGAGGTACAGGTGCTCAAATATGTGGCGGTGGATGACTGTGGGCGAATAGTCAATCACTACCTGGTGGAGAGCCAGGTACACGGCGGACTTGCGCAGGGGATTGGCCAGGCGCTGTATGAAGAAGTGCTCTATGACCAGGAAGGTCAATTGCTCAGTGGGACCTTGATGGATTACGCCTTGCCGAATGCCGCGATGGTACCGGAATTTGTCACTGATTTTATTGAGACTGCTTCGCCCTACAATCCGCTGGGCGCAAAAGGAGCCGGTGAGTCGGGCTGCATAGGCGGCCCACCGGCTATCGTCAATGCCGTGCTGGACGCGCTCTCTCCTCTTGGTATTAAAACAATCGATATGCCGCTCAAGCCGGAGAAAATCTGGGCGCTCGTGCAGGCCGCCCGGCAGGAGGCACTTATTCACTGAAAGGAGACAGAAATGGCAGAACAATTTGATATCGTCATCGCCGGTGCTGGCCACAATAGCCTGATCACAGCTGCCTATTTAGGGAAGGCGGGATTCTCCTGCCTGGTTCTGGAGGCCCGGCCTGTCATCGGCGGCAATACCATGACCGAGGAACTAACGCTGCCCGGATTCCTGCACGATACCTGCTCGACCACGCACGCCATCTTCATGCAAAGCCCGATCTGGAATAACCAGGAACTGCCTCTTGCGGAGTATGGATTGGAATACATCAAGGCCGACCCGGTCTCCCACGTGGTATTTCCGGATGGAACCTCCATTACCCAGTGGATGGACATCGACCGCACCTGTGAGGAGATTTCCCGGTTCTCCCGGCGCGATGCCGAGACATATCGCAAGATGATCTCCGAGTGGCGCAGCGTGTCGCCCATCTTCCAAGAGGCGGCTCCGGCAGTCTTCCCCTGGCGCTGTGCCGCATCGTGGAAGCGCAGGGAGGAACTATCCTCACAAATAAGCCGGTGAACCGGCTGATCCTGGAGGGTGGGCGCTGCGTGGGTGTCGAGACCGAGTCCGGCGAACAGTTTCGAGCGCGCCGCGCAGTAGTTTCCTCTATCCACGTCAAACAGCTGGTGAACATGGCTCCAGCAGAGACCTGGGGCGATTCCTTCCTGTACTGCGTGGACACCTACAAGGCCGGGCGCACGATGTTCGTGGCTCACTATGCTACGACCGAGCCGCCGAAGTTCTCGGTCGATGGGGGGACGCTATCGGTAGTGGGAGCGGGCGTGGCTCAAACGGCGGAGCGCCAACTGCGCGTGGAAAGCGACTTCAACCACGGTATCGTAGCTACCGACTCGCCGGTGCTGCTCGTGTTGACCCCATCGGTAGAGGATGCCACACGCGTTCCCGAGGGCAAGCACATGATCAAGGTAATCAATTTGCAACCTTACTCGCTGCGCGAGGGAGCCGAGAGGTGGGATGAGATCAAGGAGGAGGTGGCTGCCAACAATCTGGCCGAGTTGCGCAAGTACGCGCCCAACCTGACAGATGAGAAGATACTTGCCACTGAGATGCGCAGTCCTCTCGACCTGGAACGCTACAACCGGCACAACTGGCACGGAAGCTGCCACGGTGGTGATATGAGTCCTTCTCAGTCTGAAACGCTGCGGCCTGTTCCGGGCTATGCCCAGCACCGCATGCCCATTCCTGGCCTCTACCAGACCGGGGCCACCACGCATCCAGGCGGATCTGTCACCGGCGGGCCCGGTCGAAACGCGGCGATGGTGCTGCTCAAGGACCTTGGTTACGACTTGCACGAGGTGATCCGTAGCTGACAGAATGGAGCTTTAGCCCGCCGCAAGCCACGCCATTTGAATGGCAGTGGTGAGGTGTGTGCTGGCTTGAGCCGCGTCCCCATTCCCGCTTTTGCGGCAGAGAAAAAGAATACATAGCTATGAAGAACTATCAGGTACGACGGGTCTCTATCGGCAAGACCGACCAATTGGATGAACTGGCCCGCGAATGCGGCAGGCTCTACAGCCAGACGTTGGTCTCCTTCTGGCG
>WNGR01018300.1_pt1 | contig 10399 bp, 9 predicted proteins | sample 5407581 | NCBI WGS metagenome assembly WNGR01 (sample SAMN13153383, study PRJNA577476) | soil metagenome | isolation source: 80 cm soil or saprolite under Garry oak tree replicate 2 | place: USA:California | collected 2016-06-15
CAGGCAGCCATACCCTGCAATCGCCACGTGCGCGAACGCCAACGCCGCCAGGGCGAAGCCGGCGATCCAGCGACGATGATATCGGGTCCGGAAAGACATCACGAAATGCTCCCGCGACTAGGATAGCTGACCGCGAGGAAAGTTCAAAATCTGGGCAGAACTGACCCCAAGGGGCTGATCCGCGTCAGGTAGCACTACGGCCAGCCCGAGGAAGTCCGGCGCGAGTTCCGCGAAGCGATGGGTCTCGAGTAGTCGTAGAGTTTCAACTACGCGATCGCGTCGCCTGCCGGAGACAGGGAGGCAGGCACGCCCCCTTGTCGCGTTCCCGCGACGCAGCCGCAGATGGAACCCGGTGTCCATGATCTGCGTGTTAACCGATACGTTCTTCGCATGGAAACCTCGCCCCTTTGGACCCGGACATGAGATTGACCGTCATTATCCCCGCCTACAACGAGGCCGAGTTCGTCGGCGACACTATTCAGAGCCTGCTCGCGCAAACGGTCCGGCCAGACCAGATCATTCTGGTCGACGACGGCTCAACCGATGGCACCGGCGATGTGGGGCGCCGCGCCGGTGTCACGGTGATCCGGCCCCCGCGCAACACGGGCTCCAAGGCCGGTGCGCAGACCTTCGCCCTGCCGTGGGTGCGAACCGAACTCGTGATGGCGATCGACGCCGATACCACGCTGGAGCCGACGGCGGTCGAAAGGCTCATGCAGTCCTTCGCTCGGCCGGATGTCGGCGCTGCCTGCGGCTTCGTTCTGCCGCGCCGGATCGAAACCCTGTGGGAACGGGGGCGCTTCATCGAATACCTCTTTGCATTCACCTTCTACAAGCAGGTGCAGGACTACTACCACCGACCGATGATCTCCTCCGGCTGTTTTTCCATGTATCGAACCGACCTGATGCGTCGACACGGCGGATGGCCGGGCCGGACGCTCGCCGAGGACATGGATCTGACCTGGACCTTTCACCAGTCCGGGGTCGGGGTGCGCTTCGTGCCCGACGCGGTTTGCTACCCCATTGAACCGTATAACTTCCGTTTCATGCGCAAGCAGCTCCACAGGTGGAGCCACGGCTTCATTCAGAACGTCACACTGCACTGGAAAGGTCTGCTGACCGTACCCTTCCTGCGATCGGCGGTGGCCGTCGCCCTGTGGGACGCCGTCCTCGCCTCGCTCGCCTTCCTTGTCGTGATGCCGTTGCTGATCATCGCGCTCAGGAGCCCGTGGCTGCTGCTCGCGTATTTCATCGACGCCCCCGCGATCCTGGTCCCGCTCCTGATCGGCGCGATTCCGCGTCGTGAATTCGGGCGCACGCTGATCAGCCTGCCTTCGTTCTTCGTGCTGCGCCTGGTCAACGGATTCTATTTTCTGGAAGCGGTCTGGTCCGAGTGGTTTCTGCGGCGCCGCTCGCTCGCCTACGAGAAGGGACACTAGAGCCATGAACCCTGGATTGCCGGGAACCGGTATTGGCGGTTTGTTCTACATTCTCAGCGCGCTCTGGATGCCGCTCTGCGAGGTGTCGCGCCGGCGGCGAGGCGATCCGACGGGACGGTGGTCTTTGGTGGCAAGACAGTTCGCGATCGCCGTCGGGGTCGTCGCCGCCATGACCGGCGTTTTCTGGGCCCTGGATACCGTGTTCATGCTCAAGCAAGTCGCCGCGCATGCCGCGGGCAAGGGACACGTCATATGGTCTTTGCGTGTATCGGCCCTGCTGGTGACGTCGGGCGTGCTGGCCACAGTGCTCAGCGCAGTGCACTTCGTGCGGCTGTGCCTGCGGCTGCATACGGTGCGATCCGCAGTCCGATGAGGGCATGCGGGAGCGCGGCGCTCCTGCTCCTGTTGTTGGTGGCCTATTCGCCCCCGAGCGGGGCCCAGGCGGCGGCGCAAGGCTTGCTGCAACGGGCGGACGCGGCTTACTCATCGGGAAATCGCGAGCTCGCGAAGAGCCTGTACCGAGCCGTACTCGCGTCCGACCCCGACAACTCCCGCGCTGTCTATCAATTGGCGCGCCTTTCGCCTTCGGCGGAAGCCGTTGCGCTCCTGCGGCGCTACGTGAAACTCGAGCCGGAGGATCCCTGGGGCACCATGGCCCTGGGCGATGCGCTGGCGAAGGCCGGCAAGGTCGACGAAGCGATAGAGCAGTACGGTCTCGCCCGCCGCAAAGCGCCGGCCGAATCGGACGTCTACGTGGGCCTGGGCAGGATCTTGCGCGATGCGGGACGCACCGATGAGCTGGTGAAGAACTACGAGGAGTGGACATCGCGGCAGCCGAAGAACGCGGAAGCCTGGTTCGAGCTCGGGCGGGCGCGGCAGCGCGCGAAGCGCTACGCCGAAGCCGCCGATGCCTACGCGGCATCGTTTACGATCAAGGAGGACGAGCGTTCCCTGGAAATGCTCGAGAACGCACTGGCGGAAACCGCGTTCTCGCTGCGGCCCTTCTTCGGCCGCAGCGACGATTCCGACCAGAACCGGATCACCGTGCGGGGCCTCGAAGGCGAATGGCAGTTCACGCAGCGCTCGCGCCTGGGCCTGCACGCGGAGCGGAACGAGGTGAGCGACCCCTTCTCATCGGGGACGGTCGATGCCGTCGCGCTCATCGCGAAGTGGCAGCCGCTCAATACCCTCAAGCTGGACGGCTTTGCCGGCAGCGCGCGGCTGAGCCCGGACCAGCCCGGCCAGAAAGCGGTGAACCGTCCGTGGGCGGGATTGCGCCTTCGCTGGACCAGCCCCGAGGAGGGGCCCGCCGCGGAATTGCGGTTGAGGCAGGCTCCGCTGATCGCCACGCCCGGCTTGGTCGCGCAGCCGGTCGAGCTGGCGGAGATCAGGGCCGGCCTCGATCTGCCTCTGAGCGGGCCGTTTCGCGTGCGCGCGCGCGGCCAGGACGGCGTGCTCGACGCGGCCACCGACGTCAATCATCGTACCGGCTACCAGTTCGGCCCGGTCTACCGATGGCGGCCGGCGCAAGAGGTTGGAGTGCTCTACAGCGAGCTGGGCTACGCGCACCCTACCGCAGCCGGATATTTCGCTCCGCGACGCGTTCAGGTGGTCGAGCTCGGGACCACCCTCGAGTACGAGGGCCTATCACCGCTCACGTTCGCGCTGGATGCGGGCGCAGGCCTGCAGCGCGTGGCAAGACAGGGCGAGGCGGCCGGCGATTGGATCGGGGCCTTCCGGTTGTGGGCCTTGGTCTCGTGGACGCTGAAGCCAGGGGTGCGATTCGAGTTGGAGCTTGAGCACTACGACTCGCCCGTGGCCGGCAATGCCGTTACGCCGACCGCGGCTTGGAGTTCCAATTCAGCGATCCTATCGCTGCGTTTCGGCGTTCGGCCCGAGAGCGCGCGTTCCTTCATGGCCGAGCGCGCCGACCGCCAGCTCAGGTAGAAGGCATGTCCGGCCATCCCGAGTTCCAGCCGTCGGGTCCGCCGATCAGCGTCCAGAAGGGCTTGCCCCGTCCGCGCCAGTGCTCGGCCGCCGCTTCCATGGCGTCCAGCGCTTGCGTCGCCTCGTGCCCGTGCCCGCCGCAGAAATGCTTGCTCTTCTCCAGGATCACCACCCAGCCCTTGGCAGAAAGCCACGACAGGTCTTTCAGGCCGCCGGCAAAGGCGCTCCAGTCTGCGCTGAGCTCGTCGGGAAAGCGAAGCGCTCGCGACACCTCGGCGAGGAAATCCTCCTTGTCGTGCGCGTGGTGGATGTCGACGTAGATCAGCATCAGCCCTGCCGCGGCGGCGGCGCGGTCGAGCTCGCGTGCGTCGGCGGAGAGCTGGAAAACGCCCGCCTTCGCCGCGTCCTTGATCCATTCGGCATTCACACGTTCAGCCCTCGGTCTTGCGCAGGCGAATATGCAGCTCGCGCAATTGCTTCTCGTCCACCGGCGACGGAGCGTGCGTGAGCAGGTCCTGCGCGCGCTGGGTCTTGGGAAAGGCGATGACGTCGCGGATCGATTCGGTGCCCGCCATCATGGCCACGATGCGGTCCAGGCCGAAGGCGATACCGCCGTGTGGCGGCGCGCCGTATTGCAGCGCTTCGAGGAGAAACCCGAACTTCTGCTTCGCTTCCTCCGGCCCGATCGAGAGCGCGCGGAACACCTTCGACTGCACTTCCTCGCGGTGGATACGCACCGAGCCCCCGCCGATCTCCGAGCCGTTCAGCACCATGTCGTAGGCCTTGGCGAGCGCCGCTCCGGGATCGCGCGCAAGAAGATCCTCGTGGCCATCCTTGGGCGCGGTGAACGGGTGGTGCATCGCGTTCCAGTGCTTTTCCTCCTCGTCGTACTCGAACATCGGGAAATCCACCACCCACAGCGGCTTCCAGGCGCTTCCCGTGTAGCCTTTCTCATGGCCGATTTTCACGCGCAACGCACCGAGCGCGTCGTTCACGATCTTGATCTTCCCGGCGCCGAAGAACATCAGGTCGCCGTCGTTCGCGCCGGAGCGATCGACGATCGCGCGCAACGCGGCATCCGACAGGTTCTTCACGATCGGCGACTGCATGCCTTCGCGCCCTTTGGCGACGTCGTTGAACTTGATCCAGGCGAGGCCTTTTGCGCCGTAGATGCCGACGAACTCGGTGTAAGCGTCGATCTCGCCGCGCGTGAGATCGCCTCCCTTGGGAATCAAGAGTCCGGCCACACGGTGCGACGGCGTGTTCGCCGGCCCGGAGAACACCTTGAACTCCACCGACTTCATCACCTCGGTGAGCTCGGCGAGCTTCAAGGGCACGCGCAGGTCGGGCTTGTCCGAGCCGTAATCGCGCGTCGCATCGGCATAGCTCATCACCGGGAACGGGTCGGGGAGCGCGACGCCGAGGACTTCCTTGAATACGCTCCGTATCATGCTTTCGAAAATCGCGCGGATCTCGGTTTCCTCGAGAAACGAGGTCTCGCAGTCGATCTGGGTGAACTCGGGCTGGCGGTCGGCGCGCAGGTCCTCGTCGCGGAAGCACCTGGTGATCTGATAGTAGCGGTCGAATCCCGCGATCATGAGGAGCTGCTTGAACAACTGCGGCGACTGCGGCAGCGCGAAGAACTCACCGGGGTTCACGCGCGAAGGCACGAGGTAGTCGCGCGCGCCCTCCGGCGTCGAGCGCGTGAGCATCGGCGTCTCGATGTCGACGAAACCGCGCTCGTCGAGAAACCTGCGCACCGCCATCGCCGTGCGATAGCGCAGCATCAGGTTCTTCTGCATTGTCTCGCGGCGCAGATCGATGACGCGGTGCGTGAGGCGCACGGTCTCGGAGAGATTGTCGTCGTCGAGCTGGAAAGGCGGCGTAAGCGATGGGTTGAGGATCTCGATATCGTGCGCGAGCACTTCGACCTCGCCCGAGGCGATGCTCGGATTGACGGTGCCTTCAGGACGCCGGCGCACGAGGCCGGTCACCTTCAGCACGAATTCGTTGCGGATCTTCTCCGCCGTTGCGAAAGTCGCCTTGCGGTCGGGATCCGACACCACCTGCGCAAGGCCCTCGCGGTCGCGCAGATCGATGAAGATCACCCCGCCGTGGTCGCGGCGGCGGTGCGCCCAGCCGGCGAGCGTCACCGTCTGCCCGAGGAGCGCGGCGGAGAGCTTGCCGCAATAGTGGGTGCGCATGGGGGGCGGAGTATAGCAAACCGACCCGATTTCCCGAGCGGGAAATGCCCCCGCTCTAGCGCGCTTCGCGTGCCCGCAGCGCCGCGCCGCCGAGCACCATCGCATTGAGAAGCGACAGGGCGCAGCCCAAGGTCACCGTGAGCCCGATCACCGAGAGAACCGGGATACGCGATGTCGCAAGGCACCCGAACGCAGCGAATGTGGTGAGAAAACATACCGACAAGGCGAGCGAGGTGCCCTGCTCGCTATCGGTTCCGGGTTCCGCCTGGCTGAAAAACAGCGAGTAGTTGAGGCCGATGCCGAGCACGAGCAAAAGCGAAACCAGATGGAACAGCGACAAACCGATCCCGAGCAGCCCGAGGCAGGCCACCGTCATCGCAATCGCCGCGTACACGGGCAGCATGACCCGCAGCGCCTTGCGCACGCCGCGCAGCCCGAAGCAGAGCAGTAAAGCGATCGCGAGCGCACCCAAGCCCGCGAGCGCAAGGGCCTGGGCGCGGTAGCCGCCGATCAACCTGTCCGATTCGGCCTTGAGGTCGAGGAAGCTCGCGCGCGCCTCGGCGGGCAGCCGCTCGGCGAGCGAGCGCAGACGCGCCGGATCGCGCACGCCGCGCAGTGGAATGATCGCATGCCATTCGCCGTCGCGCGTGGCGAGCAGCGACTGCACCTTGAGGTCGAGCCCGGTGCCGCGCAGGTCCTCGATCGCGAGCAAGGGCCTGAGCCGCGCCCCTTCCACGTCGCGCTCGAACGGCGCAAAGGCGTCGGCGCGATACGGCAACCCTCGCAGCGCGCGGGCGAGCGAGCGGTGCAGATCCTGCGCTTCGGGCAGCGCGGCGCGGCGAAGGGCCTGCGTCTTTTCGCTCGGCAGATACCGCGCCGCCAGATCGAATCCTTCGAGGATGCCCTCGTCCACCGCCTTCTGCAGAGCGAGCGCCGTTTGCTCACTCTTCTCGAGCACCGCCTCGCGGCTCGCGGCCGTCGCGATCAGAAGATAACGCGCGTCCGGCGCGCGCAGATCGGCGCTCAGCCGCTGGTGCAGCTCGCGCGCGGATTCGGGCAGCGGACTCAGATGCCCGAGGTCGTCGTCCCAGATCCGGTCGTGGCGCGCGGCGATGAAAGCGAGCGCCGCGAAAAGCAGCACCCAGGCAATCCACGCCGCGCGCCGCATCGCGAGCCCCGCGCGGACCAGGCTGAAGGGAAGCGTGCGCGGCGGCGCTCCCCTGCCCGGGGCGAGCGCGGGCAAAACCCAGCGCGTCACCAGGCCCGCCGAGAGCACCCCGACCATCGACAGCACGCCGAGCTGGGAGAGGCCCTGGAGACTCGAGAGCAGCAGGGCGAGCGAGCCGAACACGGTGGTGAGAACGGCCAGGCGCAAGGTCGGCCAGACTCGGGCGAGGACTTCGAGCACGGATTCGCCGGGCTTGCGCTGCGTGAAGACGTAGGACGGGTAATCGACCGCCTCGCCGATCAGGGTCGCGCCGAAGGCGAGCGTGATCCCGTGCACCGTGCCGAAGAGCACGCCCACCGCCGCGACTCCCACGAGCGCCACGGGGCCGGGCGAACGGTATGCGAGGACCAGCACCAGGAGGACCAGCACGCCCGCGAGGCCCGTGAGCCAGCCGATGTCGTGCTCGATCGCCGCGCGCGTGCGCGCGGCAAACACGCCCGGCCCGCTGATCGACACGCGGTATTCGGGACCCGCCCCGATACGTTGAAAGGCGCCCATCAAGGCGCCTGCCGCCTCCTGCTCGCGAGCCGCATCCATTCCGGAGGCTGCTGTCTGCGCAAGAAGCAGCGCGCGAGCGCCGTCTCCCGAGAACCAGACGCCGTGCCGCGAGGCCGGCGCGCCCTGACCCGCCGCCTCGGCGAGGCTGCGCAATTCGCCCGTCGGATCGCGCGCAAGTACCCCCTTGAACGCCGTTCCTTCGAGCGTCGCGAGCCGCTCGAGGTTTTCACGCAGGGCGCGGGAAAGCGATTGCTCGCCGAAGCGCTCGACGCTCACCGTGGGGCTCAGCAGATAGCGATGGCGCAATCCCAGCTCGCGCGCGCCTTGAGTGAATTCCGCGCCGCCGTTTGTGACGTAGTCGAAGCGCCGGTCGGTTGCGAGCGCGCGCGCGAGTTCGCGGGAGAAGCGCGCGAGCTCGGGGGGCGCGCCGCCTTCGATCGCCACCAACATGGTGCGGGAGGCTACGCCCGAGCGCAGCTGCTCGACGAGGAGCCGCTCCAGGCGGCCGCTAGCGGCGGGGAGGAAGGCCGTCAGGTCGCTGGTGAAGACCATGTGGCGCGCGGTCCACCATGCGCTCGCCGCAACGATCGCGAGCCAAACGAGGAGCGCCGTGCGCCGATAGAGCCTCACGTGGACTCTTGGTGGATGGTCATCACCGACCCGTCTCCGCCCGGCTCCAGGACTTCAATGCGGACGATGCGGGAGCCCGAGCCGGCGATGACTATGCTTTTCACGACGCCCGCGACCTCGACCTCCCTCGGGGTGAGCGCCAGCGTCCAGCGTCGCCCCGTCCCTTCCACCCTCACGGAATAGAGTCGCTCGAGCTCCTCGCGGTCGCCTGCGAGCGTCGCGCGCAGGCTCTCGACGAGCGCCGCGATCAGCGGCGAGCTATGCAGCGCAATGCGCCGCGTCTTGCCCTCGCGCTCGACGGTCAGCCAGTCGCCGTCCACGCTCATCACTTCCTCGAACGGCAGGGTCTGATGCTTCTCGAGCCGCGCAGGACGCGCATAGAGCAAGGTGCCGGAAAGGTGCAGGGGCTTCTGCAGCACCGCGACGCGCCTGACCTCGGAATATCGGGCCCGGCTCGTCTGCACCTGCGCGAGCTGCGCCATCAGCTTGGCGAAGTCCCATGGCTCCTCCTGCGCAGCAGCCGGAAGCGTGGCAAGGAGGAGCACCGCGCGCGCGATCCTAGCGCGGAGAGCTGCTCCAGAAATCATAGAAGTTGAACCAGTTGTAGGGCGCGAGGCGGCAGAAATGCTCGAGCCGCCCGGCGTAGCGCTGGGCCCATTCGCGGGTCCACGCTGCCGGCTCGGCGCGTTCCGCGTTCGGCTCCTCGCAGAACGGCTCCAGGTGAATGACGTAGTGCTTGCCGCCCTCGTACAAGCCGGCGACCAGATACACCGGCACGCCCAGGCAGAGGGCGAGCCGCAGCGGCCCTTGGGGAAAGACGGCATCACGACCGAAGAACCGGCACGTGACCGTCTTGTCGGAGCCGGCCGAGCGGTCGCCGAGCATGCCGACAAGCTCGCCGCGCGAGAGGCATTCGGCGATCCGCAACATGGTGTCGACGCCTCCGGGCACGATGGTGCGCTCGCGGATCGCCGGATCAAGACGCGCGTTCACTACCTCGGTGATATTCGCGGCGTTGTCCTCGTACATCACGAAATTGACGGGCAATCGGTGCACGGGCGCGAGCGTGCGCAGCAGCTCGAAGCTGCCAAGATGCGCCCCGAGCAAAATGCACCCCCGGCCCTTGGCGAGCGTGCGTCGCAGAAGGTCCAATCCCCTGATCTCGATGTCGAAGCGACCGAACCGGCCGTCGACGAAATACACGCGGTCGAGGACGGTCGCGGCAAAGGTGAACCAATGCCGCCAGAGATCGGTGAGGCGCGGCGGCCGGCCCAGGGCGAGCGCAAGGTACTGGCGCGATGTTCTCCGTCCGCGCGGCGAGAATGCGAGGAAGTAGGCGCAAATCGGATACAGCAACAGACGGGAGATATGCCGCCCGCAGCGCAAAGCGAGCCACTTCATGAGCCGCGTTGCGCTGCGGCTGCCCCGCTCGCGCTGCTCGAGCCAGGGCGAATTCGTCGGGGCGTTCATTTGCGCGCGGTCCGGCGCGGCGCGAGCTTGCCCGCGCGAACCACGGTTCGGACCACGTCGGCGAAGGGACGGTGCTCATGATGAGCGTAGCGCACGCGCCGGAAGACGTACTCGCCGACGAACAGCGCGCCCACCAGAATGTAGTCGATCCCGTTCGTAAACACCGACCAGGTATGCGGCGTCGCCAGCACCGCAAGCGCCGCGGACGCGAGCGCCATGCTCACGAAAAACGCGGTCCAAATGACCGTCGACCATCGCGTATAGCGCGCGATATCCGGAGGAAGCTCCGTTCCGCGCACCAGGCGGGCGAACCAGCTGATCATCGGCTCCTCACCCCGCGCCAAGGTCCTCCCGAACCAGACAGCCAGGGCGACATTGAAGATGACGGGCGGAAGCTTGAGCAGCACGTCCGGCTCGGCGACGAGGGGCGCCGCCGCGAGCAGCGCGAAACCCGCCAAGCCCCACTTCCCCGGAAAGGAAAGATAGAGCAGTGCAGCGAGACACAGCCACGCCGCCGAGGCCAAATAGCCGAGCCCGGTGGTGACTGCGGCGTGCGTGAGGACGGGGTAGGCGACGAGCACCGCGACGCAGAGCGCCTGCCGGGTTTTCATGTTCTCCTTCCGTCCGTTTGGAAAGGGGCGCGTTGCAAGGCCCCTATTCCGGGGAGGCTATGGCAAAACCTCGGGCTGATCAAGCGGCCCGGCGGCCATCCGCAGCGCCGTCGCGCCACCCGGGCCCGTATTCAGGCAAATCGGTCATCGACTATCATTGCATCTATGGATTCGATGGCGCACGACTGGGTCCCCGATACCGCTTTCGGCAGGTGGTTCCTCAGCACCGACATGTGGCTTCAAAGGGTTCTGGCGCGCGCGATAGCGGATCTGAAGCAGCTGGCGGGCACGCATGCGCCCGATTCGTTCAACCGTCTGATGGATGTCGGCTGCGGGCAAGGGCGGGTGTTCTCCCTGCTGCAGAAAACGTTC
>WNGR01009187.1_pt1 | contig 10398 bp, 8 predicted proteins | sample 5407581 | NCBI WGS metagenome assembly WNGR01 (sample SAMN13153383, study PRJNA577476) | soil metagenome | isolation source: 80 cm soil or saprolite under Garry oak tree replicate 2 | place: USA:California | collected 2016-06-15
GCCGCGAGCTCACGTTCGGCGCGCGGCAGGCCGTCGGCGACGTTGTAGAAGATGTCCTTGTCGGTCTTGGTGCGGGCTTCCAGCACCTCGGGATCGCGCACCAGCAGGCGGAAATATTCGGACTTGGCGCGGGAGCGATCGACCAGGCCGGCGAAATGCCGCTCGGTCAGTGCTGCCTCGGGCAGCGGCTCGATCCAGGACACCCAGCCGAGTTCGTCCTGGGTGAAAACGACGGGGGGATTGACGGTGCTCATGATGCAGGCCTTCTCTTACGCGTTGGCCGCGGCAAGCGTGCGCAGACCGCTCACGACCCGCACCTGAAACGACAGGAACGCGACGAGCTGGGACAACGTAACGATGCCGGTGTTCGACCAGCCGGCGGCAAGCAGCGCCTTCATATCGGTCGACGCTGCATCACGCGGCCGGAACACCAGGAGATGCGCATGTTCGAGCGCCACGACGAGCCGGGCGCCGAGGGCGGACTTACGTTCCACACTCACGCGATAGATCAAGCCGGCCGTGTTCTCGACGGACAATGGTCCAGCCGGATAGGCGCCGTACGGCCCCGACGTCTTGCCACGCGCGATCTCGGCGTTGATCGCTTCGACCAGAGCCGTGCCGTTCGCGCTTGCCGCAACCTTCGCCCGATAGAAGGCGGCCACCGGGGATTCGCCATGGAGGCCGGTGACGAGAAGCGCAACCGCCGCGCGTTCCGCGAGCGAGAAGTCGCTGGCGTCAATCGGCTCGAACAGAGAGAGATAGCTCTTCTGCGCGTTGTCGCGCGCCTGCACGCGCTTCGCACGAATGGCGTCCAGTGCCGATCCCGGTTCGATCCCGGCGAGCGTGTCGATGATATCCTTCGTACTCATCATGCAGCCTCATGCAATTCCACGAAATCCCGACTAGCCCGCTAAGGCCACATCGGGCGCCGTCCTGGTCCAGCCCAGCGCCGGCGCAACCTTGTCGGCGACCAATTCGATCGAGCGCAGGATATAGGGGTGCGGCGGATCGACCGAATGCGCCTGGAAGACCAGATCGGTCACCCGCTCCAGCGTCGCGTCGGCGCGGAGCGAGGCGATGACGTCGTCGGCCGCGCCGACATGCGTGTCGAACGCCTTGATCATCTCCTCCAGCGTCTCGCCCGGAGGAAGGTGACCGCCCTTCATGAACTGCGGAAGCGCACGCCGCAGCCCAATATCTGCGAGGCGCATCGCCTCGCGGCGGTCATCGGCGACGAAGATGCTGCGCGATGCCATGATGCGGGGCTCGCAGCCCGGCGGCAGCGCTTCCAGATAAGCATCGATGACCGGGTTCTGAATGTCGGCGAGAGTGGCCTTCGGCGTGTCCTTGGTCCGCGGCTGGGTGCGCGACAGCAGCAGGCCATCGCCGGCCTTGCCGGCGCGGGCGCCGCCCGTCACCGAAAACGTCGCCTGCCAGATCCGGCCGCACAATTGCGGCCGCAGCGGATAGAGCGTATCGCCGCCAGCGAGTGCCTTGCCGGCAAGCGCGGTCCGGACCACGTCCAGATTGCGCGCGAAAATGTCGTTGCGTTGGGCGCTGTCGAGGCCGAAGGCGGCGAAGGCCGACGGGTTGCCGCCGGTGCCGACGCCGAGCTCGAAGCGGCCGTCGCAGAGGAGATCAAGCACCGCGGCGTCTTCCGCCACCCTCACGGCGCTCTCCAGCGGCAGCGTGACGATGCCGGTGCCGAGGCGAATGCGCGAGGTCTGCGCGGCGACGTAGCCAAGGAAAGTGAAGGGCGACGGCAGCCCGCCCTCGCGCTCGTGAAAATGGTGCTGCGCGATCCACGCGGAATCGAGACCGGCCTTCTCGGCGCGCACAATCTGCTCGGCCGCGAAGCGATAGCGCTCGGCCGGCGGCGCCTCGTCGAGAAGCCGCGTGAAGAACCCCAGTCTTTTCAGGTTTGCAAAACGCTTCATACGACCCCTGCCGGGCGAGGATTGCCACGGAACCGATGATGTCGGTTGCCGCAGCCCGAGACAAGCGGGCAATGCGCAACGCTGCCACGTCGCCGGTATCCCTCCGCCGCAGGACAGCAGGCAGTCTGCCTACCAACGCGGCGGCATCGCGCCTTGAAGTTAGCCAGAACGAACTCTTTCATCTTCGGCGTGTGATCGTCACACACTACAATCTCGATCCCCGGTGCGGGAACGAACAAGACGGTCTTCCCCTGCCCAGCGGACGAAATCAATGAAATGAAAATTCAAATTTTCAGCCCGCGGCGGGCAACGCTTCTACGCCCGCGGCCAAACGTGAAACGGAGGCCGCCCCGGCGGCTCAGATGCGGCAAGTTGGTTCTTCGGAGCGCGCGGCTTACGGATAGAGCTTGCCGGGATTCATGATCCCGTTGGGGTCGAGCGCTCGCTTGATCGCCTTCATCAGCGCGACGCCCTCGCCGTGCTCGGTCTCCATGTGCACGATCTTGTGGACCCCGACGCCGTGCTCGCCCGAGCAGGTGCCACCCATGCTGATGGCCCGCCGCGCGGTGCGGAAGGCGAGCGCCTCGGCGCGCGCGGTCTCGTCAGCATCCTTGGGATCGAACAGGATGCCGAGATGGAAATTGCCGTCGCCGACATGGCCGACGATCGGCGCGGTCAGCCCGGAGGCGACGATGTCAGCCTTGGTCTCCAGCAGGCAGGCCGGCAGGGCCGAGATCGGCACACAGGCATCGGTGCCCATGTTGTTCTTGCCGGGGCTCAGCGCCATCACCGCCTGGTAGGAATTGTGGCGCGCCTTCCAGAGGCGATTGCGGTCCTCGGGGCGCTCCGCGAACTGGAATTCGCCGCCACCGTGATCAGCCGTGATCGCCTGCATCATCTCGACCTCCTCCTGCACGCTGGCCGGCGTGCCGTGGAATTCAAGAAACAGCGTCGGCGTCTCGACATAGTCGAGCTTGGAGTAGCGGATCGCGGCGCGCATCTGCACTTCGTCGAGCAGCTCGATGCGCGCCATCTTCAAATTGGACTGGAGCGCCGCCACGACGGCCGCGACCGCGCCCTCGAGCGAGGTGAACTGACAGACCGCGGCGACGATGGTCTCCGGCAGGCCGTAGAGCTTGAGCTGGATCTCCGTGATGACGCCGAGCGTGCCCTCGCTGCCGACATAGAGATGGGTGAGATCGAGACCGGCGGAGGATTTTCGCGCCCGGCTGCCGGTGCGTACGATGCGGCCGTCGGGCGTGACCACGGTGAGGCCGAGAATGTTTTCGCGCATCGTGCCGTAGCGCACCGCGTTGGTGCCGGAGGCGCGCGTCGACGCCATGCCGCCGACCGAAGCGTTGGCGCCGGGATCGACCGGAAAGAACAGGCCGGTGTCGCGGATCTCCGTGTTCAAGGCCTCGCGCGTCACGCCGGCCTGAACGCGGCAGTCGAGGGAGTCGGGCGAGACGTCCAAAATCTTGTCGAAGCGGCTCATGTCCAGCGACACGCCGCCGGCAAGCGCGGCGAGCTGGCCCTCCAGCGAGGACCCCGCGCCGAAGGGCGTCACCGGCACAAGGCGTTCGTTGCAGAGCGCGAGGATGAACGCCACTTCTTCGTTGGTCTCGGGGAAGACCACGAGATCGGGCACACCGACCGCCGGCAGGCCCTCACCATGGCTGTGCTGTTCGAGCACCGCCTGCGTGGCCGAGACCCGCGCGCCGAGGCGCTCGGCAAGCCGCGTCCTGACCTCGGCGATGGTCCCGGGCGCCGGGCGCGGCAGGGCGTGGGCGTTCATGTCAGCCTCCTTTGTCTCCCTGCCTTCATGTGCACGACGGCTCCGCGCCTTTCAAGCCGCGGCAGCGGTCAGCAGGCGCGAAAAGGCGAGCATGCCGGGATCATCGAGCCCAATGGTGCGCTCCCGTGAGCACTGATTTCAACCCGCCTATTCCGCGGCTTCGCCATGGCCGAGATAGGCCCCCATCAGGCGGGGATCGCGCGCGACCTCGGCGGCGCTGCCCTCCGCGACGATGCGGCCCGAGCTCAGCACGTAGCCGCGATGCGCGACCGACAAAGCCATGCGCGCGTTCTGCTCCACCAGTAGGATGGCCGTCCCCTGCCGGTTGACCTCGACGAGCTTGCTGAAGACCTGCTCGACCAGCAGCGGCGCCAAGCCCAGCGACGGCTCGTCGAGCAGCAACAGCCGCGGCCGGCTCATCAGAGCGCGCGCGATCGCCAGCATCTGCTGCTCGCCGCCGGAGAGCGAGAAGGCCAGCGATGCCGACAGCCGCTTGAGGTTGGGGAACAGCTCGAGCATTTCCTCGATCAGCCGGGCAAGCTCGGCATGCGGCCGGCCATAGGCGCCGATCTTGAGATTCTCGATCACGGTCAAGCCGCCGAACAGGCGGCGGCGTTCGGGCACGAGCGCGAGGCCCATGCCGACGAGACGCTCGGTCGGCTCCCGCGTCAATTCGTGGCCGGCGAAACGCACGGAGCCGGACGCCTGCGCCAGACGCGCGATCGCCTTCAATGTCGAGGATTTTCCGGCGCCGTTGTTGCCGAGCAGCGCCACGAACTCACCCGTGCCGACGTTGAGCGAAACTTTCCGCACGGCCTCGATGTCGCCGTAGCGGACGGTGAGATCGGCGATTTCGAGCAGTGGCGCGCCGGTGCCCTCGGCGGCACGACCAACTTGTGTACGAAGCTCCGCCTCGCGGTCGGCGCGGCCGAGATAAGCCTCGATGACGGCCTCATTACGCTGAATGTCTGCCGGCGATCCTTCGGCCAAAACCTTGCCGAAATTGAGCACGGTGATGCGGTCGGCGAGCGTCATCACCACCTCCATCTCGTGCTCGATCAGGAGGATCGTCATTCCCCGCGCGTGCATCTGGCGGATCACCTCGATCAAGCGCGCGGTCTCGGCGTGGTTGAGGCCGCCATGCGGCTCGTCGAGCAGCACGAGGCGCGGCTCCAGCGCCAGCGCCTTGGCGATTTCGAGCAGGCGCCGCTGCCCCTGCGGCAACGATGCCGCGTTCGTGTCGGCGGCATCAGCGAGCCCCACGAACTGAATGATCTCCTCGACCCGGCGCGCGTTCTCCTGGTCGAAACGCCATGGATGCGTCCGCCCGTGCCGCGCCGCGAGCACGTTCTGGCGAACGGTCATCGAGGCGAACAGGCGGGTGTTCTGGAACGTGCGTGCGAGCCCCATTGCCGCAAGCTGATGCAGCGGCTTTGACGTCACCGCCGCGCCGGCGAAGCGCACCTCGCCTTCGGTCGGGACATAAATGCCGCTGATGATGTTGAACAGCGTGGTCTTGCCGGAGCCGTTCGGCCCGATCACGGCATGGATCGTGCCTTGCGCGACCGAGAGCGAGATGCCTTCGAGCGCAGTCAGGCCGCCGAAGCATTTTGTGACGTCTGTGAGTTCAAGCAGCGCGTTCATGATGCGTCACATCCGATCGAGCAAAGGATTTCTCGCGCCGGCGCAGGCTGCGGATGACAGAGAGGACCATCCCGGAGAGGCCTGCGGGGAAGAAGGTGATCACGAGGATCACCATCACGCCGAACACGGCGAAGTAATATTCCTGCATGAAGCGCAGGAGCTCCGGCACGAAGGTGTAGAGGATCGCACCGAGCACGGCACCGAGCGGGCTGCCGAGGCCGCCGACCACGGCCATGGCGAGGTAGGAGAAGGTCGACTGCCAGGAGAAGACGTCGGGGCTGATATAGCCGCGCAGCAGCACGTAGCAGATGCCGGCGAGCCCGCCATAGGCCGCCGAGATCACGAACAGCATGATCTTCAGCCGCGAGATGTCGACGCCGACGGCTTGAGCGGCGAGCGGATCGTCGCGCAGCGCGCGGATGCGCAGGCCTAGCGGACCGTTGGCGATCCAGACCTGGAGCAGATAGGCGCAGGCGACGACCGCGAGCAGCACCCACAGCATCTTGTCGTTCTCGCCGGCAAGCCCGATGCCCGGGATCGCAGTGATGCCGTTGGCGCCGTTGGTGAGGCCTTCCCAGTTCACCAGCAACCGCTCGACGATCAGCGCGAAGGCGAGCGTGCACAGCGCGAGATAGTGGCCCTTCAGGCGCAAGGTCGGCCAGCCCAGCGCCATCCCCACCGCGGCGGAAAGCGCGATCGCGCCGATCGCCGCAATCGACACCGGCATTCCGGCGGCCTGGAGCAGCGTGAAGGCGTAAGCGCCGATGCCGAAGAACGCGCATTGCGCAAGCGACATCTGTCCGCCGAAGCCGAGAATGAAGTTGAGCCCGAGCACCAGCAGGATGTTGATCAGGGTCACGTCGGCGATCTGGAGATAGTACACCGACAGGAAGCGCGGCAGCAGCAAGCCGCAGAGGATAGCTGTTGCGATCACCAGGATGGCGAGCGTGCGCATGGTCAATGAGCTTGCCTCGGCGGACATCAGGGACGCTCCAGTTCGAGTTCGCCAAAGATGCCCTGCGGGCGGAACATCAGCACCGCGATCAGCACGCCGAACGCGATGACGTCGATATATTCCGAGGAGATGTAGAAGGATCCGGCCGACTCGATCACACCGAAAGCCAGGCCACCGACGAGCGCACCGGGGATCGAGCCGAAGCCGCCGAGAATGGTCGCGGCGAAGGCGCGGAGCGAGAGGTTGACGCCCATGTCGGACGAGACATAGGAGAGCGGCGCGATCAGCCAGCCTGCAAGTGCCGCAAGCATCGTGGCATAGGCGAAGATGAAGGCGATGATGCGCGCGGTCGGAATACCCATCAGCCGCGCGGCTTCGGCGTCCTGCGCGGTGGCGCGCATCGCGCGGCCGAGCGCGGTGTACTGGAACAGCCCATGCTGGATTGCCATCATCGCCGCAAGCGCCGCCAGGATGACGAGATATTGCGCGTAGATCGTCGAGCCGAACAAATGCACCGAGGTCGTGCCGAGGGGCCCTGCGAAATTGAGCGGCTGCGGCCCCCAGATGATCACGGCGATGTTCTGCAACGCCATGGACAGGCCGAGCGTCGCCACGATCGCGGACAATTGCGGCGCGTTGCGCAAGGGATGGTAGATTCCCCAAGCCAGCCCGGCGCCGAACAAGCCGAGGATTACCAGCATCGTCACGAGGTTGAGCCACAGCGGCATGCCGAGCCGGTTGGCAAGCCAGCCAACCGAGACGAAGGCGCCGAGCATCACGAGGTCTCCTTGCGCGAAATTGACCAGGGAGACCGCGTTCCAGATCAGCGTGTAGCCGAGCGCCACCAGCGCATAGGCTGCGCCGACCGCCAATCCCACCAGCACGATTTGAATGAAAGTCTGCAACATCGCATGATCCCATCGCGGGCGTCGGCCGCCGGATGTCCGGCAGCCTGGCGCGCGCATCAGCTCGTGATGACCTTGACGATCTCCGGCTTGCCGCCGGCGACCCTGGTGATGATGCCGGAATGGGTCATGTCACCATTGTCGGTCCAGCCGTAGCGGGTGACGATGCCCTGGAAGTCACGGACTCCCGTGAGCGCCTGCTGGATCGCTTCACCCGAGATGGTCTCGGCGCGCTCCATCGCCGCGATGATCAGCTTGGCCGCGTCGTGATAGACGGTGGCATAGAGCTCCGGCTCGTCGCCGGGATAGGCGGCCGCATAGAGCTTCTTCCAGGCCTGCACGCGCTCGTCGGGATTGTCCTTGACGAATTCGCCGATCGCCATGCAGCCGTCCGCGCCTTCACCGGCAAGTCCAAGGAAGATCGGCTGCGAGAATGCGGTGTTGCCGGCGATGCCGAATTTGACGCCGAGCGTCTTGCTCTGCTTGGCGATCAGCCCGGCCGGCTGATCATCGGTCCAGACGATGATGCCGTCGACATTGGCCTGCTGGAAGGCGAGGATCTGCGACGTGAAATCCTTGGTCGCGTCGGTATGCGCCTGCACCAGCACCGGCTCGACATTGCGCTTGGCCAGCGACGCCTTCACCACGGCAATGCCGGACTGGCCGAACGCGGTGTTGACGTAACCGAGCCCGATCTTCTTCCATTGCAGATCTTCGGTGATGTATTTGACGAGCAGATCGGCACCGATCGCGTCGTTGAGGCGCACGCGAAACACCCAGGGGCTGCCCTGCTGGGTGACGACCGGACCGGTCGCGCCGGTCAAAGCGGGGATTTTGTATTTTCCCAGCAACGGCACATTCGGCAGAATGCCGGGCGTGTAGTGCGGCCCGACCAGCGCAACGACCTCGTCCTGCGTTGCAAGCTTGGTGACGGCGTTGGCCGCCGCGGTCGGATTCGGACCGAGGTCGTCGGCGATCCGCAGCTCGATCATGCGGCCCTTGATGCCGCCCTTGTCGTTGACCTGCTTCACCGCAATCGCAACGCCGTTCTTCATCCATTGGCCGTTCTGCGCGAACTGTCCCGTCATTGGGCCGGAGATGCCGATCCGGATGGGATCGGCGGCATGCGCGCGGCCGACGATGGCCGGCGTGGCGAGCGGCGCAAGCGCGATCGCCTTGATCAGACTGCGTCGAGAAATGTGCACGGGAGACACCATGGAATTCCTCCGATATTTTCGGTAGCCCCGCCTCGATCGGGCGAGTGATTTTCGAAAGGTGGACGCGCCTCAGGCGCCCGCACGAAGCGGGCGGAGACCGAAGGTGCAGGCGGCCGAGAACAACGCCATCGCGGCCATGTAGAAGGCGACCCAGGACGGCGAGCCGTAAGCGGCAAGGAGCGCAGTCGCGATCAACGGCGACAGGCCGCCACCGAGGATCGGACCGAGCTGCTGCACCAGCGACAGGCCGCTGTAGCGGATGCGCGCCGGGAACAGCTCCGAGAAATAGGCTCCTTGCGCGCCGTAGACCGAGCCATGGCCGAGCGCGAGACCAAGCGCGATCGCGAGCCAGATCATTCCGGTGTGCCCGGTGTTCAACATCTGGAAGAACACGAGCGCGAGCGCGACCTGGAACAGCAGGCCGCCGACATAGACAGCGCGGCGCCCGATCCGATCCGACAGCGCGCCGAAGAAGGGCAGCGTCAGGCATTCGAGCGCGCAGCCGACGAGAACGCCGTTCAGGATGGTCTGGCTGGGGAGACCGAGCTTGGTCTTGCAATAGGTGATCGCGAACACGGCATAGATGTTGAAGAGGCCGCTCTCGGCGATCTTGGCGCCGATGCCGAACAGGATGTTGCCCGTATGGTTGCGCACTGCCTCGACCACCGGCACGCTGGCGGCGCCCTCTTCGTTCAGCACGCGCTTGAACGCGGGCGTCTCGGAGATGCGGAAGCGGATGAAGATTCCGATGCCGACGAGGACGATCGAGAACAGGAACGGAATCCGCCAGCCCCAGGCCAGGAAGTCGGTCTCGGTCATTGAGGTCGACAGGAGTCCGAGCAGCGCGATCGGAATCAGGAAGCCGGCGGGCACACCGACATGGACGAGCGAGGAGAAGAAGCCGCGGCGGTCGGCAGGTGCATGCTCGACCGTCATCGTCATGCCGCCACCGTACTCGCCGCCGATGCCGATGCCCTGAAGCAGGCGCAGTCCGATCAGGCAGATCGGCGCGAGCACGCCGACCTGCTCATAGGTCGGCATGAAGCCGATCAGGAACGTGCCCAAACCCATGATCAGGATGGTGAGGAGCAGCGCGGTCTTGCGGCCGACGCGATCGCCGAAATGGCCGAACAGCACGCCGCCGAGCGGCCGCGCGCAATAGCCGACGAAGAAGGTCGCAAAGGCGAGCAGCGAGCCGACAAGGGGATCGGTGCTCGGAAAGAAGATCTTGTTGAAGACGAGCGCGGTCGCGGTCGCGTAGAGCGTGAAGTCGTAATACTCGATCATGTTGCCGATGGCGCTCGCCACCGCAACCTTGCGGATGTCGCTCGACTCTCGCGCCTTGATCGCGGCAGTCCCTTGATCCGCAACCCTGCCGGATCCGATCGACCCAACCATTTCGCTCATGACGTTACCTCCGGCTTCGGCAGGGAAATGGCCCCGCGCGGACTTTTGTCCGTATTGCGGACATCATGAGCAGCGACTGATCCCACATGTCAAGAGGATTTTTCAGCTGGAGTTGCTACCAACTCCAATTCTAAGAGCTAGAATTCTACTGCATAGCTGACCGCGCTTGACGTCTTGCGATCATTTGTCGTATTTTGTTTGTCCGCATTCCGAACAATTAAAAGGAGGATAACATGCCAGCAAAGATCACCGGAATCATTCCGCCGCTCACCACGCCGTTCGACCAGAACGGGGACATCGACGAGAAGGCGTTTCGCCGCCAGGTGAAGTTCCTGCTCGAGAAGGGCGTGCATGGCGTCTGCGTCGGTGGCAGCACCGGCGAAGGCCACACGCTCACCGCCGACGAATTCCGCCGCCTGATCGAGGCCTGCGCGGAAGAGCTGAACGGCAAGGTGCCGCTCGTCGCCGGCATCATCGCCAACTCGACCCGCGAAGCCATTGCGCGTGCCCGCGCCATCGAGCACGTCAACGTCGCCGC
>WNGR01009189.1_pt1 | contig 10397 bp, 6 predicted proteins | sample 5407581 | NCBI WGS metagenome assembly WNGR01 (sample SAMN13153383, study PRJNA577476) | soil metagenome | isolation source: 80 cm soil or saprolite under Garry oak tree replicate 2 | place: USA:California | collected 2016-06-15
CAATCTCTTGCAGCAGGGATTTGGTGACCACCAGAGCAGATCCCCAGATGATTGCGGTGAGGATCAGGGCGATTCTTCCCCGGTTCAGTTTCATTCTTCAGGCTAGCTCTTTTCTATTGGTCAAGGTATTGTAGCACATCGGCGCGTACCCCTTTCTGCTGGCCGCGATCCTCCTGCTGCCCACGCGCCCGCTCTCAGGAGCGGCACGAGTGCGTGTTCTGCTGGACGGGCTGATGATCATGTGGTTATTATAGGGAACTCTTTTTATCTTGCATAATCTTTATTTCTATTTTTTAACTGTATATCTATTGACAAAGTTTATATATGGATCTAAAATAACTCTTGATTACTTTTGTGTCGTTTCCATTCTATCAGGAGAGACGTCATGCAACGACCACCGCAAGACCCTAACAATCAAAGCAATCAACCCGGGTGATCATCACCGCATTGGCAACCTAATCAGACAAGGCCACCGCAGCCATTACCGGGAAGCACATTCCCTCAGAATTATGGTCAAGAGAAACATCCAGGAGAAGAGTCGTATTATGGTGGAGTGCCACAGTCACCATCTGGAAATTATCCAACTTCATACTATCCAAACCCTAATGATAAGCTCGGTCAACCGAAGCGGCGCAATCCCATGACCATTGTTGTGCTAGTTCTATTAGCCCTTGTGATTATTCTAGGAGCCACAACAGTCCTGGCGTTGCGTCATACAAGTTCTTCTCCTGTTGTCGCAGTGCCAACATCAACCGCAACTCAGCCACAAAGAAGGAGAACCGATGGAGGAACCGCCCCAGTTCTTTGATATTTGCATTCTCTGTGCTTTGCCTGAAGAAGCCGAAGCAGTTCGCAACGAATTTGAAGCTCGATGCCAGCCGTTTCAATTAGCCTTTACTGAAAAGAGGAAGTATCCCTATTGGCATGCACTAGTCAAGAATCTGAGAGAAGAACCACTGGCAGTTCTGGTCATGGCAATGCCTTTCACTGGGGCTGTAGAAACCCCGATCTTCGTTCAGGCGCTCCTGGACGAATTTCACCCACGCTTTATCGCTATGGCAGGAATCTGTGCGGGTGATCGTAAAGTAGCCATTGGAGACCTGGTTGTTGCGTCTTACGCTTTTCACCACGATGCAGGAAAAATAGAAACTGGGAAAGAAGGACAGGACTTTCTACGACCCGAATGGAGAACAACCGGTCCCCAAAGCCGCATCATCATGTATGCTCAGGCGTTGACTACCTGGAAACGTCCACTCATCGAGATGAAACAGCGATTGTTAGGACGTGATCTTCTGCCCGAAGAACATCCCCGGTGTCTTATTGCTCCTATAGCTTCCGGAATGGCCGTACAGGGGACCTATCCGTTTCCTCGCCTGCAAGAGCACAACCGCAAAGTAGAGTTTCTTGACCAGGAGGTCGCTGCGTTCTATCGAACTTTGCAGGAGCCTCCCGAAGTGCCTTTCCTGGCAGTCAAAAGCGTCTGTGATAATGGCGATCCAGCTAAAAATGACAACTATCATGACTACGCTGCTCGCGCTTCTGCTGTGTATTTGCTGCACTTTATCCAGGAATATGTCACTGAAGAGACAATGCCTCGACCATATGCCTCGACTCGAGCAAAGCCGGAGCGAGCCAGCAATCCCTCAAAACCCACGCATATACGTGTTATCTCTAGACCTTCAAGGGAGGGCAATAAGGCCATGATCCTCTTCGTTTTGGATAAGACTGAGTACACTTTGGAATATATCCGTTACGATAATTTCTTCTCCAGCCAGATCATTTTTCTGAAACACGAACAGCAGGAGCTTGTAAGGTTGGTAGTTCCTTTTGCTACGCTCAAGTCTGTGGAGAAACATGCGAACTTTCAAATTGATGGCGTCGATGGCCTTCTTACTTTCAAAATGAGTGCAGTGGTGGGCATTATGAATATCAAGGTGGAAGTAGGAGGAGTGGAGGTTTTTCATAACTAATGCCTTTTCACAAGTGAGAGAGATGGTCACGGGCACAGTTAAGAAATCATGCGAGCAAATGGCCCAATTTTTCACGAACCTTTGTTGCATCCCATTTACATTCTTTCGGTTCCTTTCTTCTCAATATAATCACCAGGGAACGCTCCAGGCAGCGTTTTAGAAGCGGTAGATGTCCTATACTCTCATCAAGATGATAACGTTGGTGAACCTTTCTGTTCGTAGTCTTAGCCGCTACGCGGCTCACTAAATTTGTTGTGCCTGGCGGAACTACCGCTGGCAGTTCCGCCAGGCACAACAAAACCCTGTCGAACCGCCGCAGGCGGTGAGGTAGTCTGAAGGGTTATGGTTCGCTAATAGTATCAAGATCGAGAGGGAGTGTATAAGCATGGATAAATCGTCCCAGAGTCCTCGTTCTCATCTTTTTACAGTGCGTGTGTGGCAGGAAGAGGTGAGGAATGGTCAGACCGAGTGGCGGGGCAAAGTACAATTGCTTACCAGCGGGGAAGTGCGCTATTTTCGCGATTGGGCAGCACTTGTGCCTCTTCTTCTCACGATGTTGTCGGAGTCGGAGTTTGAGTCAGATATACAGGAATCATAAAAGAAGGAGCCTACAATGAGCACGGAAACAAAAAAGGAAAAGGAACCAATAATGAATGTAGAAGCAACACAGACGGGCCTGTTTGCTCGTCAGCCACTCTCTGTCCCTGGTAAGATCGCCTTCTGGGCATTTCTTGTGGGGGTGCTTGGAGGTATTGGTGGTAATATAGCCATCACTATCGGCAGCGGCTCCCCGAGCCGGGACCTTCTCATCTCGATGGGGATTGGGCTGGCAAGCCTAATCATCCTGGCCACCAGATTCCGCTGGGCACCTCTGGTGACTACCCTGCTGGGAGGGTATCTCCTCTACCTGGTCTCCATCCAGCCCTATGTCATTGAAAGCCTGGTCCATCCAAAGACAGACCCAAATGGAGGGTTTGGTCACTTTGTGGGGGTGGTGTTTGCCCTAGCACTGGCGCTTCTGGCGTTTGGAGGTAGTCTGGGAGCAGCGGTGCAGAACTATCGAAAGGCGAGCCGGCAGGCCCCGCGCTGGCTTCCAGCAGCCCTGGGCCTGGTTGTAGGAATGGTCATCGGGGCCATCTTCATCGGGGCCATCGCGCAGGAATCGATAGCCTCAGGCACGACTTACACCAACGGCGTGCCAACCGTGCATATGGGTGCTGGCAATTTTCTCGAGTCGTCGGTTACCATTCCCAAAGGTTCGAAGCTCCTGCTGGTGGATGACGTCGCGTCCCTGCATATCCTGGCCAATGGCTCCTGGCAGAATGGCGTCGCCAAACCCACTAACGAGCCAGGAGCACCGAGAGTCAACAACGTACAAGTCAATGGTGGCAGCATTCAGATCGGACCGTTTACCACCGCGGGAACTTATCACATCTTTTGCGAGGTCCACCAGGGGATGAACCTGACGATCATTGTCCAGTAGTGTCACCTCATCAGAGATAGTTCATTTCACGCGCGAGAGGCACCGCCTGCTGGAGAAGAGAACGGGCGGTGTCCTGTTGCCCGGCATCCCATGCTTGTAGACACACTTCAAGCATGGTGAGGAGTGTTTCAGGAGGGTATTGTTGGGTGGGGTCAAGCAGCATACGCACGTAGTTAATGGCCTCGGGAAGCTGGCCCTGAGTCAGAGCTACGCCGATCAGCGGCCACAAGGCCGTCCACTTAAAAGCATAGATATGTCGCTGGCTCCGCCAGGACTCCAACGCGGCCAGCCCATCCGCCTCAGCCTCTTCCAAATTGCCATCGCGCCATGCTACCCAGCTGCGATGGCCGATGATGACTTCGTCATATCGCCTTTCCTGTACCGTCCAGGCACGTGAGACAGCCCGTCGAACCTCCTCGACCTCTCCACAATGCCTGGGCACGAACGGGAGAAAAGCCAGGCAACGTGCGCGGAGTTCAATATCTCCAATCTGCTCTGCTAAGGTCAAGGCAATGAGTAACTGTTCTTCGGCCCGGTCGAGAGTGCCATACCACAGCAGGCAAACCCCAAACCCAAAGCGCACAGATCCCATCAAGTCAAGAAGCCCTGATTCCAGGCTAGCCTGCAGTGCCACGCGGCAATGAAACAGTGTTTCTTCCGAGACCACGTAGTGATTCTGCATAGCCTCCTTAAAGGCGACATTTTCAAAGAAGACAGCACGCTGAGCGGCTGTCCCGTATTGTTCTATAACTGGTCGTGCTTTCTCGATCACACGTGTCATCTCTTGCGTCCGGGCACCCATAAAGAATGGGTGGAGTTGCTCGATCTGCGTCTGTATCCACTCCTGTTGCCACTCCGTCTCCGATTTCACTGCTACTTGCTCCAGGATGCGTTCCGCTTCCCTACAAGCACGGAGGACTTCTTCAGGGTTTGGAGGAAAATTCCACGTTTTCGCCGTTTTCCGGTGCAGGCGAGCCAGCCAGACGCCCTCTTGTGCCGGCACATAGGTCATGGACTGCTGATAGGTCTGCCGTGCTTCACCGTGCTGACCGATCCTTTCGAATACATCACCCAGGTGCTCGTACAACGAAGCAGCCTCCTCCCATTGTCTATCGTGCCGGGAAAGATCTGCTGAATGAGTTTCGAGGAGGGTAATTGCGCGCTGGAATGCCGTAATCGCTTCTGCATTCGCGTAGACATGGCTTGCGACCTCGCCAGCGCGCTGGTAGTAGGGAATGGCCCGTACCGGAAGACCTGCATGCTCATAATGGGCCGCGATCTGTCCGCTGACCGCATCCAGATTTACCTGCCCCCCAGACAGGTTGTCTGCATAGATCTCTACGAGAGCCTCAGCCACACGACGATGCAGGAGGCGCTGGTGTGCGGGACTCAAGGAAGCATAGGCCAGCTCTCGGAGCTTATCGTGGCTAAAGTCATAGGTCTCAGCCGTTCCCGCGCCTTGCACACGCACCATGCGCCTTTGCCAGAGTTCATCCAGCCCTCGCACCACTGCATCTTCACTTTCTCCACTGGCCCGTGCAAGCACGGCGAACGCAAACTCGCGCCCGATGACCGCCGCCACGTTTGCGAGTTCGCGGGCAAATGGAGAGAGTTGCGCAAACCGTGCAGCAAGCACGGTCTGTATGGTTGGCGGAAGCGTTGAGATAGGCTGTGTGAGGAGAGGGAGGGGACTTCCGGCAACAGGTTGGGCTCTCCCACGTTGTCCCCCGGCACTTATTCCGTCTTGCAACGACGCTGCGCGTCTAGTCTCCGGCTCAGGAGTATGTACCGGCAACGTTCCTACCCGCACCATCTCTACCACGAACAGCGGGTTGCCTTCTGTCTCTTGATAGAGCGTGTTGATCATGGCTGGATCAAGCTGGGGGCTCATGGTATGCTCAGCCAGGGAGGTCGTCTCGGCGGTAGAGAGCGGCCCGAGGGCAATCTCCGTCACCAGGCTATCTCGCTGCAATGTACCGAGGAACGACAGCAGGGGATGCCCGGGCAAGGTCTCCTCCGAACGCACCGTTCCGATGAGAAGCAAGCGCGCCCGCGGATCGAAGTGTAATAAGTAATGCAGCCACTCCAGGGTCTCATTGTCGCACCACTGCAGGTCATCAAGCAGGAGCAGCAGAGGTTGGCTGTATGGGTTGGAGCGTGTTCTGTCTTCGCCCGGTGCTCGCAGCAGTGCACGCGCTAGAGCCTCAAAGAAGCGCTGGCGCTGCCACCCCTCCGTCATGGGAGCGGGGCGAGGGAGGTCGGGGCGTCTTGTGAGCAGGTCGGGTACCAGTCGTGCCACTTCGGTGAGCCACACATCCGCGAGGGTAGACAGGCCTGTTTGCACGGCATCTGCACGGAGCCATGCTGTCACGGGAGCGTAGGCCAGTCGCCCTTCAGCGGCATAGCAGTGTGCGCTTGCGGTCGTCATGCCCTGCCGACCAACCCAGGTGGCCTGGCGGCGGGCTGCCAGTCGGGTCTTGCCCATACCTGCCTCCCCAGAGAGGACAACCATGTGTGGTTTTCCGCTGACACCGCTGGCAGCCCGCCGCCAGGCCACCTGGAGTTGTCCCCACTCTTGCTTCCGGCCTATCAGTGGTGCTCCTGCTCCTCGTAGCGTGAGAAAAGTGGACTTCGGAGGCAAGGAAGTGGAGGAAGCGGAGGAAGCGTCCATCTGCAAGAGCGCTTCGTAGGCCTGACGCGTGGCCTCACCCGGCTCTGCCGCAAGTTCGCGCTCCAAAATCGTGACGCAGGTGTGGTAGACGCGCAGGGCTGCGGCCCGGTCTCCACGCAGAGCATAGAAGCGCATCAAGTCCCGGTAGGTCGCCTCGTGCAGGGGATCATGGCGCAGGAGACGCTGAGCAATCTTGATCGCGGCATCATAATCACGCTCCTGTTCCAAAAGCGCGATCAAACGTTCTGAGGCCTGGAAGAACAGCTGGCGGAGGCGATCCCGTTCAGGCAGAATCCATTCATCGTAGCAACTGGGCAACAGGTCACCACGATAGAGGTCTACCACCTGCTCGAACGCCTGACGCAGCACGGTCGTGTCCTGAACCTGTTCCGCTTGCTCTGCCCGGGTCATGGCCTGTTCAAAATCCAGGACATCGAGAGTCCAGGAGGCACGCGGAGACTCTGCCTGGGAAACAGGTAATGATGGCAGCCACTGCAAACTGTGCCTGTCGGCGTGGAAGAAATGGTCGGCATGAGGAAGAGCCTGGCGCAGTTGATGCAGCAGTTTGCGCAGGTTAGAGTGTGCCTGGGCCTCGTCCGAATCAGGCCACAGGAGAAAGGCCAGATGAGAGCGAGCCTGGGGAGCAGTCCGGTGCAGCACGAGATAGGCGAGCAAGGATTGCAAGCGGGCGACATTGACTGTCGTCACGGGAGTATCGCCCGACACCAGCAAGAAGTCACCCAGCAGATGGATGTGCAGGGTCGGGATCAACAGGAGTCTTTTTGCGTCGTGGTCAGCTTCAAACATGTCAGTGCGTCAAGCCTATTCTCTCTTCCAACTCACCGGCCACGCTGTAGGGGTCGCGCTCGCGCCTGGTGATATCATCGATCAGTTGTTGCCACTCATCCTCGGTGGTTTTGGCTTTAAGGGCGTTGGCGACGGCGTGCAGTACGAGCGCCTCTACTTCGCTGCGCACCTGGCGTTGGGCCCGGCTGGCGAGCATGCCGCTTTCGACCAGGTAATCGTAGTGCTGCTGCATGGCATCGACCACCTGGGGTATGCCCTGGCCTTTGATGGCAGCGGTCTTAAGGACGGGAATACGCCAGTAGGGACGGGTTTTATCATGCAGCCGGCGCATGGGGTCAAGGCTCAGCAGCATGGCCAGCTCGGCCACGGTCTGGTCCGCGCCGGGTTTGTCGGCTTTACTGACGACGAAGATATCGGCAATCTCGAGAATACCGGCCTTGATGGCTTGAATGTCATCGCCCATGCCGGGAGCAGCCACCACCATAACAGTGTGGGCGGTACGCATGACCTCAACCTCTGCCTGGCCCGTGCCTACCGTCTCGATCATAATTGGATTGTATCCCGCGGCATCCATGGCTCGCACGACGTCACGGGTCGCGGCCGAGAGACCTCCCAGGTTGCCACGGCTGGCCATACTGCGAATAAAGACGTTGGGGTCGCCGGACAGTTCCATCATGCGAATGCGATCACCCAGGATGGCGCCGCCGGTAAAAGGGCTGGTCGGGTCAACGGCAACCACGCCGACCTTGCGGTCGCGACGCCGCAGCTCACGTACGAGATGCGTGACTAAGGTGCTTTTGCCAGCGCCAGGAGCACCCGTCACTCCTACGATATGGGCATGGCCGGCGTGTTGATGCAGTTCTGCCAGGTAACGGCGGGCCGCCGGTATTTCGTTCTCAATCAGGGTTACCATACGTGCCAGGGCACGACGGTCACCGCTTAAAAGGCGTTCAACGATATTCTGCAAGACGCACCTACACCTCGGTAGCCAGGCGGTCAGCCTGCACATTGGCACGCACGAATTCGATGATCTCTTCCGTTGAGGTCCCTGGACCAAAGCAGCCCTTGATGCCCATGGCTTTGATGGCCGGTAGATCCTCATCGGGTAGAATGCCTCCCGCAGCCACCAGGATATCGTCCACGCCATTCTGCTTCAGCAGTTCCATTACTTTGGGGAAAAGGGACATGTGCGCGCCGGAGAGAATACTCATTAATATAGCGTCCACGTCTTCCTGGATGGCTGCCTCGACAATCATCTCAGGGGTCTGACGAATACCTGTATAGATCACTTCCATACCGGCGTCACGCAGGGCACGGGCGATGACTTTTGCGCCGCGATCATGCCCATCCAGGCCCGGCTTGGCGACCAATACGCGAATAGGGCGAGTGTCAGCCATTAGAGTGACTCCTTTGTCAACAGGTCACCTGGCACCCACCAGGGCAATACATTTCAAATAGGACATGCTCCCGGGGAGCGCCCAGAACCATGAAATGAGCAATTCCGGACGGGCGACCACAAGGGCCCACCCCACCGCATCCTCTCCCCGCTCGCCCATACTATACGGCGAATCGGCCAGGCCAAGCCCGTGCAGGGGAGGATGTGGACGTGGGAATGGAGCCCTTGCGTCTACCCTTCCGTGCCCACCACATCTCCTCTCCTTATTTGAAATGTATGCCCCCAGGGGTGCCAGGTAATTTAACATAGTGCGGAAGCATAGAGCGCACAGATGGCACGCTCCTGTTCCTCGTACAAGTTCTGAACAGGTTCATCCCATTCTACAACGGGGTCTATCTCACTGCAAGCACGTGCGAGGAGTTTTGCGCGCTCGATGATCTGGTGTTTTTCATTAGAGGCAATGATGGGAATAGGCAAGCGGGCCAGGACGTGTTGCTCGATCTGCGGCTGCACCCATTTATAAGCTGTGTGCAGCACATAGACGTACTGGCGCAGCAGGCACGAATTGAGCAATGATAGGAAGAAATAGAGGTCATCCTGGCTCGTTTCTTTGGTATGTGGGTGAAGTAAATAGAGGGTCTGCAATGCGACATGTCCCCGGGGGTCCAGCGCTGCTTGCAAACGATCGGTACTCTTGACTACCAGTAGCTTGGGGGAGAGGTAGCGCTCAATTGGCTTTGTGATAGCCTCACGGGCGATCCACCAGCCGCTGAAAGAGGTTCCATATGGACGTACATCCCTGCCACCGCGTAGTACGGGGTACGAGACCTGTTCACCGCCTCCAGGACACCCATCCACAGGGCACCCACAAGGGGTGCCCCTACTATGATACGAATGAGCGGGTTGGCCCTGGTCGTCCATATCTCCCGAGGCAGGACACCCACCCGCAGATGGGTGTAGACACCGGACGGGCGACCACAAGGGCCCACCCTCCACATCCTCTCCCCGCTCGCCCCTACTATACTCCGATCCCCGTTGCTCCGTGTATCGTAGGGGAGGGGGTGGAGCGGCGTTGGGTGGGGGCCATTGTGGCCGCCCGTCCTTATTTGAACGGTATTGCCCACAAGGGGTACCCCTACCATGATACGAATGAACGGAGCTGCCTTGGTCGTCCATAGTGGGTGCCCTGTGGGGGGGTGCCATATCCTCGTGAATAAGCAATGGGCTGCCCATACCAAGTTCTTCGCCGCGGCGAATTGACAGAAATTCGCTTAAGGGTGCGAGTTGGCGATGCGAGGCAGGGGTTTGGTCAAAATAGGACCGCAAGCGTTCGATGGCTGGGCCGGGCTCGGTGCTCAGGAGATAGCGAAATTCGGAGCCGGGTTGATTGAGGAAAAGAGATTGGGGAATCACCTGGTTACCTGTCCCCCAGACAGGGTTCCCACAAGGGGTGCCACTACATGTAGTGGTTACCTGTCCCCCAGACAGGGTTCCCCTTGTGGGTGCCAGGTTGGCGGGTACCAGGTTAGCACCTGCCAGGTCTTTTTGCCACTTTTCTCTCGCCCACGAAATATGGTGTGTACTTTGTGGGGGGCATTTTTGTGCGATGATGACAATTGCTCCTACGTGGGCGGCAAAGACATCTGCGAGGTGCCAGAGATGGTGTATGGTGAACTCTTTGAGCAGGTGTGCGCGTTCTTTGGCAGCATTGGTACGCGCCAGGAGTGGATCGGGAAGGACCAGTCCCAGCCAGCCACGGGGGCGCACAATTTGCAGCCCTAGATTTAAAAAAAGGAGATAGCTATCTGCTTGACCCCGCTGCTGCGCAGATCGATAGCCGCTGAGGTCGGTATTTTTAGCGGCAAGATATGGAGGATTGGCCAGGAAGAGGTCGACGCAGGGCTCACCGTCCCATGGCAGCGCAAGACCGTCGGCCTGGTGTATGTGCAAGTCTGTGGGAAGGCAATGTATGGCGCGCAATTGCATCTCGGCCAGAAAGCAGGAGACCGGGTCGGGGTCAAAGCCCCACACATTGCGTGAGATGAGCGTGGCAAGTTCTTCCTGGGAAAG
>WNGR01008853.1_pt2 | contig 10396 bp, 10 predicted proteins | sample 5407581 | NCBI WGS metagenome assembly WNGR01 (sample SAMN13153383, study PRJNA577476) | soil metagenome | isolation source: 80 cm soil or saprolite under Garry oak tree replicate 2 | place: USA:California | collected 2016-06-15
GGCTGCGAAGGAGCGCGTCGAGGGTGAGCACCGCCATTCAGCGAAGTTATCGCGCCCTAGTGCCCGGAGAAAGGTCGAAAACCGCTACCGCGACGCTGATGCGGGCTGAAAGATCACGGTGCCGTAGGGATATGGATTCCCGCTGACGACACTGGCGCGAGGATCCTGGAAAGAGACGAACGGCAGTCCGGCACCGGCGACCGGTTTGGGGAACGCGACCGGTGGCAGCAGCGGCGCTCGGGCGATGCGGGGACGTTGCGCGAGCTCGAAGAAAAAGAGCGCGAACGCGGCGACCACCAACATCGTGGCAGATACACCGGCCTGCGCCGGCGGCCGCGGTACACGCCGGCGCTCGACGGCGAGTCGGGCGTCGAGGCGCTGGCGAAAGTCGGCGGAAGGAGTAATGGGGGATGCGGAGTGCAGGGCTTGCACGGCTTGACGGATCGTCGCGTCGTAGCGGCGACACGCCGCGCAATGGGCCAGATGCCGTGCAAACCGGCGCTGGTCCCGGGAGGACGTAATTACCCCGTCCCGGAAATCGCTGTGCCGTTCGAGGAATTCCTTGCAAAGCATGGGAGGAATGTACCACCCCGGCCACGGGGTGTTCCGTGGCCGGGGGGTGCGACGCGCGGGTTGTAGCTAAACGAGGCTCGGGCCGATCAGCTGGGCGAAGCTGTTTCGTGCCCGATTCAGGCGGCTTTTCACGGTCCCCAGATTGCACCCGGTGATTTCGGCGATTTCCTGGTAGCTCTTCCCTTCGAGCTCCCGGAGCACGAAGACCTCCCGGTGGTGTTCCGGCAGCCGCTGGACGCACTGATCCACGGCGTCTTTCAGGAAGCGCTTGCGGTACAGATCGTCGGGCCGCGCCGTGGTGTCCTCGAACTGCAGGGGCCGATGATCGGCCTCCCAGTTCTTCTTGATGGTCTGGAACAGCACTAAGGGGTTGCGGCTGCGGTTACGTAGCTCGTTCTTCGCGAGGTTGGACGCGATCGTGTAGATCCAGGTCGAGAATTTCTTGGTCTGGTCGAAGCGATGCAGATGGCGGAAGACCCGGATGAAGACTTCCTGGACGAGATCCTCGGCGCGCTCGCGATCGCCGATCGTGCGATTGACGAAGTTGAGCAGCCGGGTCTGGTAACGGTCCACGAGCGTCCCGAACGCCTGGGGCTCGCCCGCCAAGTGACGCATCACGACCTGTCCGTCGTCGAGCTCATGCAGCGCCTCGCGTTGCAGCGCGCGCTGCGGGTCGGCAGCTGGTGTGGGACGCTTTAGCGTGGTCCGCATAAGTACCCTTGTGTTTCGGACGGGAACGCGAAAACTTTTGTTCTGATTCGCCTTCTGAGGACTTGGCACAATCTGTGCCCTCCCAGGCCATGTGCATAACTCATTACTGCACAATGTGTTGCGACTCGCAGCGGGATGCGAAAGGGAGAATATTGTCCTAGCCGGGGGACGCCGCAATTCCACATTCGATCTAGATCGGAGGAGTGGGAGGGCTAATGCTCCAGGATGAAACCCGCTACGAAAAGCACCGCCAAGGCGGTCTTGGCGTCTGAAATCACGCCACTTCTGATGAGCTTGAGGACCTCCGACAGCGGCTTCGGCGTCACTTCGATGAATTCGTCCGGCTCCCGCGCGGGTCTGTCCGCGGTCAGGTCGGTCGCCCAAAAGAGGTGAATGCGTTCGTCCGTGAAACCGGGCGTTGTCCATATAGTAGTAAGACGCTCGATCCGCCCGGCTTTCACACCCACTTCTTCAAGCAACTCCCGTTCAGCGCAGACCCGCGGATCCTCTCCGGGATTTAGCCGTCCCGCCGGGATCTCGATCAGCGATCCGTTCGTGGCGTAGCGGTACTGTTGAATCAGCAGGATCGTCGGGTCCGGCCCGAGCGGATCGGAGGCGAACGGAATGACGGCCGCCGCGCCCGGGTGGCGAATCATCTCGAGTTGTCCCGTGGAGCCGTCTGGAAACCGCACCGTATCCACGTCCAGGTCGATGACCCGACCGGAGTGGATTCGCTTGGTGTCGAGCTGCATCACCCACTCCTGTCTAGCGCTGGAACAGCCAGGTGAAGGGCACCTTGAACCCTTCCGCGAAGAGATATCCGGTGTTGCGCCGCACGTTGGCGTGGATCGGAGATCCGGGGGCGGGTGATGTGTACGGTGTGAGCCCCAGGCGTCTCGCAATGATCTGCAATCGCAACATGTGAAAGCCATCGCTGACGAGGAGCACCCGCCGGCTGTCGCGCCCGTCGAACCACCGCCGCACCTGGTCGATGGATGTGAAGGTGTCGTGGCCGCCGGCGAGTGGAATCACCGCCTCCTCGGGCATGCCGAGCCGCAGGAGGTATGTGCGGCCGACATTGGCTTCGTTGAGTGTGTCGCGGGCGCCGACGCCGCCGGTGACCAGCACGGTCGGCGCGAAGCCGCGTTGATACAGGGCGGCCGCGTGGTCAAGGCGAGCGCGGAAGACAGGAGAGGGCCGGCCGTTATACTGCGCGGCGCCGAGCACCGCGATGGCGTCGGCGCCGGTGGCCTCATCATGGGCAGCCTGGACCGCGACCGCGACTACCAAGGCCGCCCAGGCGAGCGCCACCAGGACGACTGCAAGGAGGATCCCGCCGAGGGCACGCCGTCCGGTCCAGAAAGGCATGCCACAAGATACTCAGGGCCGGGTGAGTAACTCCTCGAACAACGACAGCGCGCGGGGGTCATCCGACTGACCCAGCCAGAAGATCGCCTTGCGGCGGAGATCGGGGTCTTTGTTCTCCTTGACGATCCGGATGAGCGCCGGCACGCCCTCTTCGTGGGGGCGTTGCGACAAGGCAAATACCGCCGTCTCGCGCACCTCGTGGTCCGCACTCCCGTCGTCGACCAGGTCGGTCAGCCCCCGCGTGGCGGCATCTCCGGCCGCTTGTCCCAGCCAGAACACGGCCGAGCGCTTCACCTTCCGCGAGACGTTGTCCGCTTTTGCGATCTTCAAGAGGTCGGGCCAGATCGTGACGCTGTCGGCGAGCACGGCCGGGAAGATCGCCTTTTCGGAGGCGCGGCTTTCATCCTTCAACGCAAGCGCGAGCAGATAGCTCGCGGCGTCTTTCGTGCTGACCGTGCCGAGATCCGTTGCCGATGTGCTGGCGCGCCACTCGCCTCCCACGTAGACACGGAGATCGGTGATACGTCCGCCGCTCTTGGTGAGGGCTACGCGAACTGGGCCCGAGTCGCACGGCGAGTCCCAGTCGTTGCGATCGTCCCAATTCCCGTCGACTTGGCGGTTGTGGCAGTTCCCCTTGTCACAATCCCAGCTGATCATGTTGCGGCCGTTGCCGTAGACGCCTGGCTTGGCGGCAAAGCTGAACCGCACCGAGCCGTCGGACGCGCCGGCGACGCGCCGTTCCAACGACGGCTGCTGGAGCAGCACCAGCGCTGCGAGCGTGAGGGCGATCATTGGTTGATTAACTCCTGGAGGTACTGCGCCGCGCGCGGGCTCCGCGACTGGCCGATCCAGAAGATCGCCTTCTTGCGGAGCTCGCGGTCGGGATCGTTCTTCCCGATCTGGAACAGTTTGTCGAGCGCGGCTTCTTCGCGCCGCTGCGAGTAGACGAAGATCAGCTGCTCCTTCATCTCGCGATCGTTCATGCTGTCGTACAGGCGTACCAGATCCGTCACATCCACGGTGCGTCCCTGGCCGGCCCAGAACAGCGCCTTCTTGCGGAGCTCGATGTCCTCTTTCGAATCGAGCGCGATGTCCATGAGCCAGCGGTAATTGTCCGCCCCGCCCATCTGCGACAACGAGAAGATCACTTTTTCTTTCAGATCGTCGTTATCGAGCTTCTTGTAGAGATCCTTCAGAAACTGCGCGTTGTCCTCCGAGCGGTTTTGCCCCAGCCAGAAGATCGCCTTCTCTCGGAGATCGCTGTTGACGTCGCTGCGCTCCGCGAAAGCGCGCAGCGTGGCGCCGGCACGCGTGCCCCTGTGCTGCGATAGCGCGAAGATCGCTTTCTCCTGAATCTCGGGATCGGTCTTGGGGTCGCGCAGAATCGAATCCAACGCGATGGCCGTCTCGTCACCGGGCACCTGCGACAGCCAGAACACCGCCTGCTCGCGAACTTCCCGATCGGGATCGGAGCGAACTGCGCTCAACAGCAGCGAGGACGTCTCGTCGGTGCGCTTCTGCGACAGGAGGAACACGGCCTTGCGCCGCAGGCACGCCGATCCTTCGTCGCGGCGCGCGAGGACCGTCTTCAAGAGCGGGACAGCGCGGTCCGGATCCATTTGAAGGACGGCATTCAGCGCGGCAATCCGAATGTCGTCGTCATCGTCGCAGTTTCTGTCGTCTGACGGCCGTGCCCCCCGTGCCGCGTGCGACTCCGCCCGGGCCTCTGCTCGCGCGGCGCGATCCGCCGCGGCTGTGGCGCGCGGGCTGGTGAGCTCGTCGACGTCCTGCGCGATCGCCGTTGCCGCGGGTTGGTCGCCGCGCCGCGCGAGCTCACCCTGCACGCGCCGGAGCAGGACCGCCGCGTCGCGGCGTGTCGTCGCCTTGGGGTACTGATTGGCCTGAGTTTCGAGCGCCGTGCGGGCCGTACGAAGGTTCTCGTCCGAGCCTGTGCGATACAGCGCGAAGGCTTCCCAGTAATAGGTGTTCGCCACATACGTTGACTTTGGATAGCGCTCGCGAATGCCGCGGAACAGCTCGGCGGCCTTCTGGTAGTCGTTGCGGTTCAGCGCCTGCCGCGCGGCGCGGTACGCCGAGTCGGCAACGTCCCCCTGGGTGCTGGCCTCGTCCTGGGGCCACCGCACCTCGGGGAGGGGCTCGTCTTCCTCGTCGATCGTGAAGTCGCCCACGTCCGCCAGCGCCGCCAGGGGGGCGAGACTCGAAAGTCCCGCGAGCTCAGAGAGTCCCGCCAACTGGGCGCTCAGCGCCATCGGTGCGGCGCTGAGTGCGTAGACGGGACCCTGTAGCGCCTGCGCCGACATCGCGAGGACGGGGGCCTGCATGCTGAACATGGCGAAATCGGGCTGCGCCATTTGCAGCGAGAGCGCTTCGAGCTCCGCCGCTGCCGCTGTAAGCGGCGCGATCGGCACGGCTGGCGTCGCCGGCACAACGGGGGTAACCGGAATCACTGGCGCCGCCGGCGCGCGACGATGCGGCCGCGCTGGCGGTGGAGGTGTCGCCTGGACTGCAGTGGTAACGGCGAGCAAGAGGGACAGGGAAGACAACATCAGAGTGCTCCTTCTGTGCGCACCGGTACGGGCCCGGCGGGAATCGCCGAGCGCAACTTGGGCAACACGTTCGATTGGTTCATGCCCTGCGTGATGAGGTCGGTGTCATGGCCGTCATGCGACGGATCGAGCTGCGAGATCTGCACGAGCACGAGCTCGAGGTCCTCCAGCAGCGACCGAAGCCGCTGATCCTTGGCCGCCGGCGAGTCGAGCATGAGACGCGTCGTGCTGAGCAGATCGCGCGCCTGGCCGGCGAAGCGCGCGCTGTTCGCCGCCCCGTGCGACCCGATATCGGTCCGGAACGACGTGAGGAACGCCTCGGTGTGCGACAGGTATTGCGTCGCGGCGACTTGATACGCGAGATCGGATTGCGCCGGCGCCGTCGAATCCGCGGCCGCGACCATGGCCACCGGCTGATGCGCCGTCCACCGGCCAATCCCGATGCCGAGAATCAGCACGGCCGCGGCGGCGACCGCCCAACGCATCCAGGGGCGCAGCTCGATGACGTGCTTATTCCGGCGCGCGTCTTCGATCCGCTTCCACATCTCCTCACGGGGAGTGGGGAGTGGGGTGTGGTACGACTTGGCCGTGCCTTTGAGCCACTGCTCGAATTTGGGATCTTCGTGTTCCTGCATCATTGCACCCATTCTCCTGCGAAGTCCGACAGCGCCACGCGCAACTTCGCCCGCGCGCGCGACAGCTGTGCCTTCGATGTGCCGGTCTCGACGCCCAACGCAACGCCGATCTCTTCGTGTGTGTAGCCCTCGACGTCGTGCATCACGAACACCGTTCGGTAACCCTCCGGCAGATCATCGATCGCCTGCTTGAGCCGCGCTTTCAAATCCGGTTCGGCGTGCCGCGGTGCGGTGCCGATGTCATGCGCGTCGCCCAAGTCCGCTTCCCGCTGCCGAAATCGCTTCACCTTGCGCAAGCCGTTCAACACCACCGTCGTCGTGATCGTGTGCAGCCAGGTCGAAAAGGCGGCATCGCCACGGAACGAGCCGAGCCGGTCGAACGCGCGAATGAACGTTTCCTGGGTGAAATCCTGCGCGAGGGCATCGTCGCCCGCGAGCCGGAAGGCCAGGCGGTACACGCGGTCCACATGCGCGTTATACAGCGCGCGCTCTGCGGCGCTATCCCCGGCGCGGACGCGGGCAATCAGCTGTGATTCGTCCACGAAGCTCCGAGGTGACAGACTGGTCTCGTAACTACTGATGGGACACGGGGGACGACAAAAGGGTTACGTGGGCGGGCGCTACCTGGTGCCAAAGAGCCGGTCGCCGGCATCCCCCAGGCCGGGAAGGATATACCCCTTGGCGTTGAGCTCGCGGTCGAGGGAAGCGGCGTACACTGGCACCTTGGGGTGGGCGTCGAGCATCGCCTTGACGCCCTCCGGGGCGGAGACGAGGCAGAGGAACCGAATCTTCTGTGCTCCGGCACGAATCAGCGCGCTCACCGCCGCCACCGCCGAGCCGCCGGTCGCCAGCATGGGGTCGAGCAGGAAGAACGCGCGATCCGCCTCACCCGACGGGATTTTGAAGTAGTAGTCCACAGGCTGCAGGGTCGAGTGATCCCGATACAGGCCGATGTGGCCCACGCGCGCCGAAGGAATGAGCTGCGAGATCCCTTCCACCATGCCGAGGCCGGCGCGCAGGATCGGCACCAGGGTCAACTTCTTGCCCGCGACCTGGCTGCCGGTCGTCTTCTCCAGCGGCGTTTCGATCTCTACCGCTTCCAGCGGCAGATCCTTCGTCACTTCGTACGCCATCAGCATCGCGATCTCGTTTACGAGCTGCTTGAAGTCGCGCGTGCTCGTCTGCTTGTTGCGCAGGATGGTGAGCTTGTGCTGGATGAGTGGGTGCGACAGCACCGTCAGATTGGGGAATTGTTGCGGTGACACGCGCGCCATGGCCGGAGAAGCTACGCGTCCGGTTGCGAGCGCGCGACCGGCGGGTATTTTCTCCGTTCCGCTAGAGGAGCTCTTTCGCATGAAGCGCCCGATCCTTGCTCTATCTGTCGCGGCACTCGCGCTGGGCGCGACGCCGCTCTCCGCTCAAACGGTCGACAGTCTCGTCGCCAAGTACATCCAGGCGTCCGGCGGCCTGGACAAGATCCAGGCGCTGCAATCGCTGCGCCGCACCGGGAAATTCACCGGCGGCGGCGGATTCGAGGCGGTCGTCGTGCAGGAGAACAAACGCCCCAACAGCGTGCGGGAAGAGTTCTCGATCCAGGGGATGACCGGCATCAACGCGTACGACGGCCACGACGGGTGGAAGATCGAGCCATGGAACGGCAAGCGCGATCCCGAGTCGCTCGGCGAGGAGGAGATGCACGGCATTCTCGACGATGCCGACTTCGACGGACCCCTCGTGAACTATCAGGCAAAAGGCAATCGGGTGGAGTTTCAGGGATTGGAGCAGGTCGAGGGCAGCGACGCGTACAAACTCAAGGTCACGCGGCCCAACGGCGACGTGAGCTTCTACTACCTGGATACCGAGTACTACGTCCCGATCCGCATCGACACGCAGCGGATGATCCGCGGCGCGCCGCAGGAGTTCGAGACCTCCCTCGGCGACTATAAGCAGGTCAACGGCGTCTATCTGCCGTTCTCGTCTGAGTCCGGTCCGAAAGGCTCGAGCAGTACGGACCGTTCGAAAGTCACGTACGACAAAATCGAGGCCAACGTGGCGCTCGACAATCAACGGTTCGCCCGTCCGGGCGGGGGAGCACGCCCATGAAGGCCCTCTTGCTGGTCCTGATCGCCCAGCAACCTGCAGTCAAGGTCGACTCGGAAACCATTTCGGGACTGGGCGCGCGCAACATCGGCTCCGCCGCGATGAGCGGTCGGATCGCCGCGCTGGCCGCCGTGCACGAGGGCCCCAGGCTCACGATCTACGTCGGCGCGGCGAGCGGCGGCGTGTGGAAGTCGACGAACGGCGGCACGACGTTCAAGCCGGTGTTCGACAAGCAACCGGTGCAGTCGATCGGCGCCGTGACGATCGATCCGAAGAATCCGAAGGTGATCTGGGTGGGCAGCGGCGAATCGTGGATGCGCAACAGCGTATCCATCGGCGACGGCATCTACCGCTCGGACGATGGCGGCGAGAACTGGACGAACATGGGGCTCCGCAATTCGGAGCACATCGTCAAAATCCTGGTCGACCCCACCGAGACCAACACGGTGTACTCTTGCGTGCCTGGAAAGCTGTGGAGCGACAGCGACGAGCGCGGCGTCTACAAGACCACGGACGGCGGGAAGACGTGGACCAAGGTGCTCCGCGGCGCCAACCTGTCGACCGGGTGCTCGCTGCTGACGATGGATCCTTCGCATCCCAAGACGCTGTACGCCGGGATGTGGGATTTCCGCCGCCGCGGTTGGACGTTTCGCTCCGGCGGCGACAGCGCTACGGCCCCAAGCGCTTCCGGTCTCTTCAAGAGCACGGACGGCGGCGCGACGTGGACCGAGCTCACGTCGACCAGCGCCGCGGGCCTACCTCCGAAACCGTGGGGCCGGGTGGCAGTCGCGCTCGCGCCATCGAAGCCGGACATCGTCTACGCCTTCATCGAAGCGGTGCCGCCGCTGAACGCGCTGTACCGCTCGAATGACGCCGGCAAGACGTGGCAGATGCTCGACCGCAGCCAGAACATGATCTGGCGGCCGTTCTACTTCGCGAATCTCATCGTCGATCCGGGCAATCCCGACCGCGTCTACAAGCCGGATGGGAGTCTCATCGTCTCGACCGACGGCGGGAAGAGCTTCAGCGGCATCGCGGGCGGCGCCCACGGCGATTTCCACGACGTGTGGGTCGATCCCAACAACACCGACAACGTGATTACCGGCGACGACGGGGGGCTGTGGTTCTCCTACGACGCCGGGAACAAGTGGGTGAAAAACGAGAACCTGCCGGTGTCGCAGTTCTATCACGTCAGTGTCGACATGGCGCGGCCGTACAACGTCTACGGCGGGTTGCAGGACAACAGCTCCTGGGTGGGGCCGTCGGAGTTTCCCGGCGGGATCACCAACCACCAGTGGGAAAACATGTACGGCGGCGACGGCTTCTGGATGTTCGCCGATCCGACGGATCCCGATTACCTGTACGCCGAGGCCCAGGGCGGCGCCATCGGGCGCGTGAACCGGCGGACGCACGAATCACGCAGTGTCCAACCGCTGCCGTATTACCAGGAGAAGAAGCTCCGCTTCAACTGGAACACGCCGATTCACATCAGCGCGAACCAGAAAGGCACCGTCTACCTTGGCGCACAGGTGCTATTCCGGTCGCGCGATTTTGGACAGACCTGGGATCGTATCTCCCCCGATCTGACGACCAACGATCCGCTGAAGCAAAAGCAGGAGCAGTCGGGCGGCATCACCGTCGACAACTCCGCGGCCGAGATGCACACGACGATTTACGCGATCGCGGAGTCGCCGCGGGACGGCCAGGTGATCTGGGCGGGGACCGATGACGGCAACCTGCAGGTCACGCGTGACGGCGGGAAAACGTGGACGAACGTCGTCGGCAACATCGCCGGCCTCCCCAAGAACGCGTGGGTGTCGTCGGTCGAGCCGGGGCATTTCGCGCCAGGAACGATCTACGCCACGTTCGACGTCCACACGTTCGGCGACATGCGGCCGTACGCGTACAAGTCCACCGATTTCGGCGCGACGTGGACGCCGTTAGTGGCGCCGGACAGTCCGGTGCGCGGCTATGCGCACGTCATCAAGGAAGACCTGGTCAATTCCAACCTCTTGTTCCTGGGGACGGAGCTCGGGTTGTGGATCTCGGTGGACGGCGGCAAGCAGTGGGCGCACTACAAGGGCGGCGATCTCCCCAACGTCGCCGTGCGGGATCTCGCGATTCACCCGCGCGATCACGACCTCGTGATTGCGACGCACGGCCGCGGCATCTGGATCGTGGACGACATCTCGCCGCTCCGGGCGCTGACGCCCGAGGTGCTCGCCAGCCCGGTCGCGTTCCTCGCCGATCGTCCGACGGTGCAGCGCCTGCAGGCGGGCGGCGGCTGGGCCAACGGCGACGCGGCCTTCGTCGGGGCGAACCCGCCGAGCGACGCCGTCATCACGTACTACCAGCGGCGCCGCCACATCTTCGGCGACATGAAGCTCGAAGTGTTCGACAGCAGCGGGAAGCTGCTCGGGACGATCCCGACGAGCAAACGCC
>WNGR01009193.1_pt1 | contig 10394 bp, 13 predicted proteins | sample 5407581 | NCBI WGS metagenome assembly WNGR01 (sample SAMN13153383, study PRJNA577476) | soil metagenome | isolation source: 80 cm soil or saprolite under Garry oak tree replicate 2 | place: USA:California | collected 2016-06-15
AGTAGCACTTTCATTATAAGAGGGTCTCTCAATCAATCTATCGAACTGTGTATATGCTGGCGGTCCAGGTCGTGGATGGAACGCATTACCCTGGCTAAGGATTCGTCCATCGGATTTGAGGTATCAATGACGCATCCATGATCTTCAAACTCTTCAAAACGCTCTTTCCAGCGCTCCCATTCTTCCCACGAGGTGATCTGGAAATTAGAGACCTGCCCTTTGCGGCCTTCCAGGCGGCGTTTCTGCACTTCTGGGGGGCATTGGCAGTGAACGACCAGTATGGGTACATGAAATTCCTGTGCTATTTGCTGGCATTCCTCATAGGTTCTACGATAGGTGAGGGGTGTATCTACGACGACACTCAGACCCAGGCGCAGCTGCTCGCGTGCTAATGCATACATGAGTTCATAGGAAAAATGTCCAACCTGGGGTAAGTTACCTAAGAGGTCCACGGCCATCTGACGTATGATGTCTCTATCAATGAGCGGCGCGTGCAATGATGTCGCGAGTAGCCGCGCGATAGTGCTTTTACCGGTACCGGGATATCCACGCATTACAATAAATGTACGCTTATCAGGCACTGTTGCATTCTCTCTTTTGCTGCATTGAAAAAGATTTCAGCCGTCTTACACTTATTATAAGGATACGAAACACATAATGCATGTGTTACTTCATCCTCGTTTGTAGCGAATAAAGAAGTTTTCAGCTTCAGTTCAGACAGTGGCATAAACGTTTCAGTTACCGCTGTTACTTTAGTATAGTCACTTTTGCCTGGGTTGTCTAGCCGACTGGAACTTTTGTATAGGTAAGCACAGATGCGAGGTATTCTCACATTATCTCTATCATCAGAACGTTCTAGCGGTTCTGCATGATAAGAGGGTGCAACATTCACATGTAACAACAGATACAGGGCAATGAGCCAGGGCGACCGCAAGGGTGCGCCCCTACCATATACGGTGAGATCAGGCAAAAGGCACATTCGTATATGGTAGGGGCGCACCCTTGCGGTCGCCCTGGAAGATAATATTGGGCACGCTTGACGCTTAACCTTGAGCGCGATATCATCTTATAAAACAATACGCTCTAGATGAAGGTTGAACTGAATCATGATGAAGCGGCTGCGAGGGCGAAACCTGGCACATCCAGGTTGCCTGGTAGGAATAACGATAGGTTTGACGCTGGGAATCATCCTGGCGGGTATCCTGGCCGTGCAGAATGTAGCTCTAAATACGGTTTTGCTGATCTGGCTTGGACTGACGCTGGGCCTGGGCGCAATCGGCTGGATTGTTGGTAATCGCCTGACCTCGCGGTTTCCCGCGGTTGATGAATCGGCTTCCGCAGGGGAACATATGAGCGAATCCTGAATAGTGTCTTATTTTTCTGGCTACTTTCTGGTATACTATTAAAAAAGATGGTATAGTCTTTTTGCACACTGTATGCATGGCGAGAAAACATGCAGCGTGCTTCTCCACATAGATGAGTAAGGGAGCAGCGCAGCTCCTGGGCGATGAAGCGCGTTTTTTGTAAGACCGTATCGCCGTGGAATCTCCAGCACTGTTGACCACTTGATACGGGGTTTCCCCTACTGTTTGTTCGTGAACTGTAATCCTGCACGAACAGGGAGAATACCTGATGTCCGATAACGAGTTTCGTCGACCTGTCTCTGTAGATACTGCTCCGCGTGGCAGCAAATGTGAGTGGTGTGGCAAACCCGCCGTGGTGCAGTTGACTGCTATTGGCGGAGATGCCCACAATGAGGGTGGACTTTTCTGCAGTTCCTGCGGTGAGGACTTTAAGCGCGCCGTTGCGAACATACGGCAGCGTACTGCCAATACGAGCCGCCAGGCCAGCTAAAACGAAAAACCAGCTTCCAGGGCGATCGCGAGGATCGACCTGGAAGCTGGTGCTTGCGCTAGGTGAACCGTTTCATATATGTATTGATATCGAATGGTTTTGCCTGCTGCGCAAGTTGGTGGGCTGCTTCGTCCATCGTCTGTCGCTCATCCTGGTAGAAGAGGCCGACAAAGGGCTTCTCTGTTTCCATCGAGAGTTCCATCGCCTTAAAGCGATTGTGCGCGTCGTGATCGGCAGGGATCGGTGTGACCGTGGTCTTCCACACGTCCATGGTGTTAAAGAAGGTCGGGCATGGGCTGAGCACATGAATAAAGGAGAACCCTTTATGCTTGATGCCCTGCTCGACGAGCGCGGCCAGTTCTTTGGGCTTGGATGAGAAACCACGCGCTACAAAACTGACGTTCAGTGAAAGCGCGGTGGCGATGGGGTTGAATTGTGAGGCCAGCAAGCCGTAAGGAGTGGACTTCGTCGTGTGGCCGGTTGGTGAGGTTGGCGAGGTCTGCCCTTTGGTCAAGCCGTAGGTCTCGTTGTCCATCGCTACCACAGTAATATCGATATTGCGCAAAGCGGCATGGATGAGGTGCCCGACGCCGATGCTAAACAGGTCTCCGTCACCGCCGACCGCGACAACGGTCAGGTCGGGACGCGCCATTTTCAGCCCCTGTGCCACCGGCAGCGCCCGCCCATGCAGGCTGTGGAAACCGAATGTTTGCACAAAGTGCGGCAAACGGCTCGAACAGCCGATACCCGACACCACTACCGTCTGGTCGGGGGCAAGTTTCATGCCCGCCATGCTGTTGTAGATGGCATTTAATACGCCGAAGTCGCCGCACCCAGGACACCAGGTTGGTTTTACCTCGCTTTTATAGTCCTTTGGCGTAAGAGTCATTACTTGAGTCACGATTAGCTAACCTCCTCAATTGCCCGCAGAATTTCGCCTGCAGTAAACGGAATACCGCCAAACTTGTTGACCCGGATGGCCTGCAGGCCATATTTCGCGCCTAATAGATTGGCTAACTGACCAGAATAGTTACACTCTGGGATGATGACGGTTTGCACGGAGCGGATAAACTCGCGTATCGCGCGATCAGGCAGCGGCGATAGAATCTTGGGATGCAGCGACGCTACTTTATAGCCCTTTGTGCGCGCGCGGTCAACCGCCTCCTGGATAGCGCCTTCGGTTGAACCCCAGCCGATAAGGCCAATCGTGGCATCTTCATCGCCGTAGCGCTGCGGCTTTGGCAGTTCTTCTGCCGCTGTTGCCAGCTTGCGGAAGCGTTTCTCCATCATCGCGGTGTGATCTTCCGGTTCGTAGTTTGGGTGGCCGTAGATGTCGTGCTCCAGTCCGGTCGCGACATAGGTCATAGCGCCTGCGCCCGGCGTGGTCGTGGGCGAGACGCCGCTGGCGGTGTAGGCATAACGCGCAAAGGCATGCTCTTCTTCGCTCAGCGCGTGACCGTTGCTCGCCGCGCCAGAGTGACCGTTTACTCCATTCTGGCCATATTTGAGGCGCTCCTCAATCTCTAACGGACGGAAGGCGCTGTGATCAACGCTCTCAACACGGGCGGTCAGTGACTGGTCGGTGAGGAAGATCACCGGCATCTGATAGCGCTCGGCCATATTGAAGGCCAGCACCATCAGAGAGTAGCAATCCGCCACGTTGGCAGGGGCGACGATCATCCGGGGAGTGTCGCCGTGACTCATACTCAACGCGAAACTCAGGTCGGACTGCTCCATCTTGGTAGGCATGCCCGTGCTGGGGCCGGCGCGCTGCGCATCGACGATCACGGCAGGTATCTCCGCCATCGACGCAAAGCCGAGGGCCTCGCTCATCAGCGAGAAGCCCGGGCCGGAGGTGGCCGTCATGGCACGCGCTCCGCCAAATGAGGCGCCAAGTACCGAGGTGATGGCGGCTATCTCGTCTTCTGCCTGCAGGAAGGTACCTCCAACCTGCGGCAGTTCTTTTGCCAGGCCCTCCATAATGTCACTGGCCGGGGTGATAGGGTAGCCCGCGAAGAAGCCGACGTGGGAGGCCAATGCTCCGGCGACAACCGCCTGGTTGCCGTTCAATATCACGCGATCAGCCCTTTCGACGGCGCCTAAGCGGTGCGGGTCACGCTTGGTTAGCTGCTCGGTGACGTACTTTTTCGCAACCTCCAGGGCCAGCATATTCTTTTCCATCAGGATGGGATTGGATTTGCGTGATTTGGAGAGTTTGGACTCGACCACCTGGGCGATAGCTTCGACGGGAGGTCCAAATAATCCAGAAATCGCGCCCAGCATGACCATGTTCTTGGTCTGGAAAAGCTGTACTTCTTTGCGGGCGAGGTCGTTGAATGGGATGGGGTAGGTGATAAAATCGGAAGCCGCGGGCGTAAAATCGGAGGGATCATAGATCAGCACGCCGCCATGACGTCGCAGGTCGCTGACGTTGCGATCAAAGGCTTCTTTGTTCAAGCAGATCAGCACGTCGGCGAAGTCACCCATAGACTTGACAGGTTTATCACTTATACGCACTTGAAACATACACGGTCCGCCGAGAATTTCGGCGGGAAAGGTGCGGAAGGTATACACATGATACCCCCAGCGCGCGGCAGCCAGGGCCAGAATATCACCACCAGAGATGGTTCCCTCGCCCGACTCGCCGCCAATACGAATGGTTACTTCATTCTCCATCGAATGCCCCCTGGAAAAAATTTGTGACCGCGCCCTATGCTCGACATGTGGCGCGGCCCTTGTGTAGCAGGTCTTGCTTTCACTTCAAACACCTGTAAAAATCTTACCGGTCTCGCCGGGATAGTTACGTCGGGAGTCGTCACTCTTCTATCATTGCCAGGCAGCAGGGAAACTGTGTAGGGATACGCATGACTGCGCCCGTCGGTATAACTGCTCATGAATGTGATCGTGTCGCTTCTGCTCCTGTGCTCCCTCGATGTCATGGACTGTTCCAGCATACTATGGAAGGACCAGTGCCATCGCAATAACACCTGTCATTATACCATACTTCGCGGGTTACTATGCATGTGTATGCACGAATTTTTCAGCTAATTGGGAAAATTCCCTCTTCCCAAGTAAAAAGAGGTATGATACAATACGTTCCGCGAGGGCCCATAGCTCAGTGGTTAGAGCTGCCGGCTCATAAATATGTGCGCCCATGCGCTTTTACATACCATGCCTACGGAGGTAGGCGGCACTGAGGTTAACGTGTCTAAAGCAGGGTCTTACTCTGATGGGAAACCTGAAGGGGACAGTAGCATGACCTGCAAAAGTCTGGTCGAGAGACCGGGCAGCTACGCTGTATATGGTTAAGGCTGAATTGTTTGAATCCCAGTCTATGCGATTTGGAGTTAACGAGCGCGGTTATGAGGCTTGTTAAAAACCTCCTCCACAGCAGATAGGACGAACGGGGAACCTACGTACAGACGTGGTATGTAAGGGAACTTGGGGATCGCCTAAACGTCGAGAGACGCATGGCGACGGAGTGTCCATAGTACTCAAATGACCGGGGCAATGCCCGGTACACGGGGAAGGGACACAGGTGACGAAATCGACAGTCAGGAAAGTATACAAGCTTTCCTGTGTGGTAGTAGTTGCTGGAGAGCCGTGTGCATTGAAAGGTGCATGCACGGTTCGGGAAGAGATAATCGGAAACGCTCCTATTGTCTATTCTACCTGGTAGGTCGCTGGTTCGATCCCAGCTGGGCCCATTTATAACTCGTAGTCTCGCGCCCAACGCACATTCTTCTCTTGCTTGTTCTTCGATGGTTCCAGCCGAAGATGCGCCCTGGTAGTGCCTACATCGTCAACTGGAACCAGGTACACTTTATTAAGCTCCGCGCTGTAAATGGCAAAATAGTCACATTGTCCTCGATAGTGACGCCAATCTCTTTTCGTCCCTGTGACATTGTGATTGGCCGTATCAAACTTAAGGACTGTTCCATTCTCATCAATCCAGGCCGATTTACATTGGATGCGCCAGAACTTCCCATCAGCATCCTCAACCACTAAATCATAACGTTGGGTACCGCCATAGGGAGTGAGTACTACATAACCGACTTGCAGCAAACGGGCTGCGATAGCGGCCTCACTGATTTGCCCTTTTTTATTCGAGTCAGACCTTCCTTTTCCAAGCAGTCCCATTTGCCTCTCCTTTTTGATCGCTTGTTATTACTTAAGAAGTTGACAAATCGTAATATGCGACGTACTACGCCAATATATGCAGGATATACGTCTTTATATGACAAAAAATATTAGCATGTTTCTATAGTGATGTCAATATGCGACACAAATGCGTAGAAATCACAGAGGACTTGACATTTTGCGTCATTACCCCTATAGTATTTTCTATCCAATAATATTTTTGAGGTGGCTATTAGTGACAACACCAGGTGATGAGGATTTCATGACTTCCGGGGAGGCTTGTAAACGTCTAGGCGTTTCTCCTCGAACACTTGAGCGTTATGTGAGAGATGACCTTTTGAAAAAGTATCGGCGCAGGATCGGACGTGAAGTGTTCTATAAACGGGCGGAAGTTGAGGATTTATTGCGGATTCGGCCTGCGGAAGATATAGAAAACCAGTAGCAGGGATGCAGGAATACCAGGGGCGGGTACTTGGCAATTGACGTTACCAAAGGGAAAAGTGATCGACTCTTTACCTGATAGAAAATGGCACCAAGCGCAAAACGAGCTGAGGGAAGAGACTGGTTTCTTTGCTGGTAGATTTGAGAAACTGCTAGACTAGCAATCCTGGGTACGTTGCTCATAAGGTTCATTTGCTGGTTGCTTATGATTTGGAGTGGGACTCGTTAGAGATGGAAGATGGGGAAGAGATACGGGTTCATATGTTTACGTTGGAACAGGCGTTGGCAGCAACAAGGGGAGATTATCGATGTGACCCAGAGGCGGCGTTAGCTTTGTGGTTGTAAATTGGAAGCAGGTAAGCTATTTGACCTAATGGGGTTAAATCTACTTTTTCAACTTATCGAGGGACCGTATGAAAAACTTTTAAAGGCTTTAATTTCTATAGCGTCATCGGGACAATTGAGAAGCTTTAAAACCCATAGCTCTATAAGAGTCTGGATTAGACGTAGATCAGCGATGGTGTGTTCATTATCGAGTATACCTTGATGAATATAATTGTTTCGCCTTTTCAAAACTGTGCTAAGGAATGATAATGTGTCATCGGATGTTTCGTAGGTTTTGGGAGCAGAAGCAAAGGAATGTTCTAACAACCAATTGAGGCTTGAGTCAACTTCATATATTCTTAATAAATCTATCCATCGGTCTATAAAACTGCGTCTCTGCAACTCCGAGAGCTTTTTAATGACATCTTCAGCAGTTTGTTGATCCCCTTCTAGTTCTTCTCTAATCACTTGACGAAGCTTCTTTGAAAGTTTACTGAAGTCTCTATTCTCTAAAATCGTTTTCTTTGCTAAGGCCATCAACCAAGGTTTCAAGTGCGGAGTATATAGTAGCCAAACGCACTTCAAGGTAGTTATCTTCATAAGATTTCAAAAGATATAAAATAGCTTGGTAAATCATACGTTTGTGTTTAGATTCTGAGTAATTCTTTAATATAATTTGAAAAAGTCCCCTAGATAATTTTTCTTTTTGTATAATTGTTTCTGCATCCCAAGTGTGGCGAATTACTTCATTAGCTCTATATGCTGAAGTCGTTAAGCGATATAAAATTGCCTCTGCCATGGCATGATCTCTAGAAGAAGTATTTATTATATAATTTACTTGGGCGGCATACCATTCAACATATTTTCTGCATATAAAGGAGATCAGTGTTATCGCGTCATTGATCTCTTCTTCTAGATTGTCAAATAAAACCGCGATTGAATTAATTTTTGAAATTCTCCTTTTGAACTTAATTTCATATTTCTGTACTTTTACAATTGCTTTATCTATTCCAATTGTCTCTTCAAGATAAAGGTTACTATAAATTAGATGTGCTTTATCGGTTTCTGTATTCCAAGAAATGAATTCGTACTCATCGTTACCTTCTAGTGAATTTGAGCTTGAATTATGATTAGGGTCAACCGATGTAAGTGGTATGGGGGGTAAGAAAATAGAGTAGGTTACTTCATCGTTAATAACGTTAAGATCTTCTGTATTACTTTCAATAAATCGTTTTGCTGTACCCTCCCACTTTATCAGAGTACTGTATGCTGTAACAATTTCTTGTTCAAAGTCGGTCGCCCAAACATTATATCCGTCTACTGTTTGACCTTGGAATCGTATTAGACGTGAAGAAAGACCATTGAGCTTATTCAGCCATGACTCTTTTTGGGACAGGTCTAATAAGATTGAACATTTGACTGGGTCCGGACCAAATTTTGTTCGATTGCCTGTAATTGTAACAGGCAACCATTCATCGTTTATCAGCGCTTTACCGACAGCAACGAATTTGGAAGTAATCTGAATAGGCATATTAGAATAAAACCCATAACAATTGTACTTTCAGCAATTTGCTATCAGTATAATGTTGGTGTCAACAATTTTGAGGCTATCTGCAAGACTATAGAAAATATGTACTTACTTTACTAGCATGATACAAATTCATGTGATATAATTTTGCTATAGGTAATAACTACCTGCCTCGTTGGATGTTCAATTTCGTTGTCAAACCTATGAGTACCTGCCTCTTTCGAGTGTACCTTATCGAGTGATTATGTGAACTGACTTCTCAAGCGCGTTCAAAGCGGGCGACCCGCGTTTCTGTGAGTACCTGCCTTCCAAGCAGACCATCACAGGCTCGGCCCCAAATGGTACTACTCGGCACTTGTATCTCCCCATCCTAACTCCTCAAGAATCGCGTCGAGAGAAAGCACCTTAGCAAACCCCTTTCGTAACACCCGCAATTCCGGTTCTTGCATGCTGGGATCATCCGTCGAAGTGTTATCACTGCCGAAGATGACTTTGAAGCCTCGTTCATAGGCCTGTCAGGCGGTTGTGCCGCAGCAGATGATTACCGTGTCCTTTGCGAGGTTTTTGAGGATGGTCTCGAGTGGTATATCGTAGAAAGCGCCGCAGGATGGCTTGTAGATGACGATTTCGTTGTCGAGAGGCGTAAGCTCGTGCCAGATAGTGCCATCTCGAAACCAGGATGGGTCATCGAGTTCCAGTTCTACAAAGTGATTGGGCATGAACGCTCCGCTTCCAGGACGATCAAGATACTGGTGCGTTTTTGCAAACCTCAGTTCTCTTTTTCTCAGTTTCATCTCAACATTTTCACAGTATCAATTCATGTTGCCAGTGTATGCTGAACCTGAATATGGCACTCTGTCCGCTATTGCTCAGGCCTGTGGGTAATCACCGGCAGGAGGTGAATATGGATGCGACTCCAGCAATTATATCAGCCCTTATTGCGGGCACTTTCTCTCTTGTTGGCATCGTGCTTAACCATAAGCTCACCAGCGGATCTGGTTCAACCAGAACTGCCTCAGTAATGCAAACCGTAGCCCGCACTTCACAACCTCCCACTCCAGTAAGGGGAACCGTAATCAGTACACCCCGGTCTATGAAACGTGTCAACTTTGGGAAAGTGCTGATACATATCGGAATTATTCAGTTGGTTGCCAATGTGATGGGTCTTATTATCGGCCTTGTCTTAGGCTCGAACGGAGCAAGTATCGATACAACCATAGTATGGTTACTTGTTGTTGGCACAATAATTCTCATCGCGAGCTTCTACTTGTCTGGAATTTCAGTTGATAGAGCCATCATGTGGAAGCACCTTACATTACGTCTCTATCGGTGTGGTCATTGTTAGTCTTTTCATCGATTTCCTATTGCAGGTGCAAATCAACAATGGAGCAGTTTTAATAGCATTATTACAGGCTTTCGTTGCAATGGGTATTGGAGGAGCAATAGCAAGGATCAGAAAACCCCAGGTTGCCGCGACTCCGCCATCAGCTTCATCTTATTCACAGTATCACCAGCAGTCCCCCGAGACGCCCCATCAAGTCTATGCACCAACGGTTGCTGGCCTTCAGCCGCCAGTGATTGCGCCTCCACCACCAAATGTAGCCACACAGGCGACAACCTGGGGTTATCTGGTATTCAGCGACGGCAAACAGGTCGAGCTGATGGGCAAAAGAATAGTCGTGGGAAGGGTAAAATACGAGCCAGGGGTCACAAATCCTGAGATCAATTTGTCCTCACAACCAGAAGCAGTTTCTGTGTCACATATGCATGCAGCACTCGAGAATTACGGGAATGCCTTTACCGTAACGGACTTGCGGAGTAGTAACGGGACGGTCGTGAGCGGGCGACGGCTGGAACCGCACCAGCCTATCCCTGTGAATGATGGAGAGACGCTCTATGTCGGCAGAGTGCAATGCGTCTTTAAGAAGGCATAAGAGCCTCCCAAAGATGAGCTAAGACGCGCCTGGGAGGCAGGAAGAAAAAGTGCCAGCGCTGCTCAATCTCCGAGAAGCTGTGCAATGGTTTCGCTCAACTCCCGGGGTGAAATATGATTGAACAGGTCGCGTCCTTTCGGATTGTATCCCTCTTTCGCGAAGCCGGGACGAAA
>WNGR01009194.1_pt1 | contig 10394 bp, 6 predicted proteins | sample 5407581 | NCBI WGS metagenome assembly WNGR01 (sample SAMN13153383, study PRJNA577476) | soil metagenome | isolation source: 80 cm soil or saprolite under Garry oak tree replicate 2 | place: USA:California | collected 2016-06-15
ACTTGGAAAAATGAAGAGGATGACTTTGGCTTGGGCTGGGTCGGCGCGATGGTTCCTGCGATGATGAGAAGTTTCGACGCCGTGTTCTCACGCTCCCGAGGGAATCCGGCGAGTTGTGTTCTACGCCGCACCGAGCTCGGGCGTCGTGCGGAAAGTGGCAGCGCGCCTGATCAAGGCGACCGTGTGACTGGGCATCCTGTTCGCCCTACTTCGAGTTCAGGGTGGGTGACTAGTCAGTAAATAACGCCCTTCCCTTGTCTTACTGACGTGGCCATAGCCAAGGAAACGGCGGCTCGGTGATGGTTGTGGTATTCGCTGACGCAAAGTCCGCGAGTTCATACAAGTAACTACTTGATCAATGAACACGCGGTTGCCGTCAGTGTCTCCGGAGTCCGTGTATAGCCATGTACTTTCCCGCTGGCTGGTGGAGCGAGGAAATTTTCGAAGTCGGGATATCAGCATCTTAGCATGTGCATGCCGTCTCGCGGTATATTTCGTTTATTTCTTGCATGCTGCATCCGACATGTAGAGCACAATACCATGCGAGGCGCCTAAGTCATTACAGCCGCACTATCACCACTCTCACCACTCCACGCGCCGGTTTGTGGGGACACAGCGTCTCTCATCTGTTGAGCCCATAGGCCCGCTCAACGGCTCCTGCTTCGCCTTTGTGTACAGAATGAACGTTAATGAACCTTCGAGCCACTACCGCATGTCCGCATCGGCCGCATCTGAGGCGGCAGTTTCTTAACTAGTCAGCACGAAAACCCCGCGACATAACCATCCGATCGTCATTCCCTTCTCTGGCTCTCTCACCCCACTCGACACGCTCACGCGGTCGCACGCTTCCTATTTTCCCTCGATCTCCCTGATAAGCGGTCTAGAGTCAGACGCTTACGAGCTTTAAACTGCACACTTCCGCCTCAACTCCTTCTCATGACTGAGCACCTCCAAAGAGTCCAAACCACCGCAATCATACATCGCCCGCTCTGCTTCTCTTCAATTTCCTCGCATCATTCAGTGCTTCATTTGTGGACTATGACACTATCCTATTCACGTAGATTTGAATCCACCCTGTAATCAATCAGCACCTTCGTGCGTTTTCCCGCGTTCGAAACCCCGTTGTATGATCTCCCATCCCCTCTATTCCCACATTCCCCTGTGAGATTAGTGTTACGATGTCAAAGACCCCGTCCCGAGAGAAGTCGTACTAGGCGGAGAGCAGGTGAAGGATTCAGTTGACGGTCAATGGACTTGGACTTCGAGAACATGGGGAGACATCACTGATAAATCGGAGTCACGAGTCTAAATAAAGGACAGAGAACAACAACAGGAAGGCAGAAACGGGGGTACTGAACAAAATAGGCCCCGGGAATCGTGACAAAGAGTCAGATTGCCGCAAGCCGAAGATGGTCGATCATGCGAAGAGTCCGCGCGAATCAACTGTATTACGCCCTACGTTCTGCTCGGCCTTTACATATCCTCTGGTCACTCAGTCATCTCCTCTATCCTTCCCTCACCAACGTCTTTACTCAAGACAACACCTATACTCCCGGGGCAATACCTAACACTCGCGTAAGTATAACAGTTAAATTATTTAGTACTTGTACTCACCCTCCTGAAACGAGGAAAGGAGGCGACGATGCATTTGTCTCTGGTGTCTCGGACTTAAAGTTACGTGCGAATTCCAAGGCTTCCACGAACTTGACCACACCCCGGCTCTGCAGGATGCGGATCTCTTCCAACACTGGAATGAGTTCGTTGTTGTGTACCTTTATCAGGTGCGCTTTTATTTTATAGGCACGCCTCCACTGGTAGGGGCAGAACGGGCATTGAGGCGGCAGACCGTGTACTTCCCTAACGTGTCGCTCATGTTCTTGAAGTCGTTTAGAGATTTTTCCGCAGCGTTCGCAGCTATACTGCCCACTACCAGACGCGCTACCGTGTTCGGGCGGCTCAGCTTCCTGGGCGTCTGTAAATAGTATCTCGGGCGGCGAAAACTGAGACGCGTCGTCGGGGTGCACTTGGGTTTCCCAAAGCTGCGCTGCGCTTGCTTCGTCGTGTGGAGAACCAGGTAGACATTGCAGCTGGTCCAAAGTGACAGATACGGATCTGAATTGTAATTGTATGGCAGTATCGGCATCCTAGATGCGCCAGCGTCAGTGAGTCCAAATGCCCGGATGTAATGGGCCCTTCACCAGACAATATGCTCTCCCATCAAAGCTCAGCACATCCTCTGACCCCAAGAGGTAAGGGCTCGCACTCGGTGGGATTGAAGACATTACGGGATGCGGGTTCTCGGACGACGGAGACCGAGATGCGTCGTCGGGGTGTGCGTGTGTTTCACAGAGCTGGGCCACGCTTGCTTCCTCGTGTGGAAAACAAAGTCGACGCTGCAGCTGATCCAAAGTGACAGATAGTACGGATCTGAACTGTAATAGTATGGCAGTATCGGTACCATAGATGCGCCAGTGTCAGTGAGTTCGAATGCCTGGACGTAATGGGCCCCCTCACCTGAGAATACACCGGGAAAAAAACTAGCTATTTTGAAAACTGTAGACGTTTGTGAAAAAAAAGATAACTGACGGGTAGTGTCAAACAAGACAGCAGGTTCCAAAATTATAGGTCCTTGCAGGCTGCGGCCCAGTTAACTACAGTACTGCATCGGCCTTGGCATCAGACGCATCTGCGGAGGCAGTTTCTTAACTCGGTAATAATTAGTCGGCACGGCGACCCCGCGACACAGCCAATCCGATCGTCATTCCCTTCTCTGGCTATCTCACCCCACTCGACACCTCAGACGATCGCATTTTCCCTCGATCTTCCTGATAAGCAGTTTTATTCACAAGTGCCGACGCCCACGAGTTTTCAACCGCACACTTCCACTTTGACTTCGTCTCACGGCCGAGCTCCTCCAAACCACCACAATCATACACCTCCCGCTTCCTATTTTCCTTCGGGCTCCCTGATAAGCAGTGTAGAGTCCGCAGGTGCGAACGCGTACGAACTTTCAACCGCACACTTCCGCTTTGACTTCTTCTCACGACTGAGCACCTCCAAAGTGCCGCAATCATACATCGCCCGCTCTACATCCCTTCTATTTCCCTCGCATCATTGAGTACTTCATTTTTGGATCATTACATCGTCCTATTTTCTGTATTCGTGGATATTTGACCGCCCTGTAATTAATCAGCGGGTTCGTGCATCTTTCGACTCCTCCTGCTTTCGAAACTCACCTATGTGAATTCTGAATCCACTAGCAATTTCAACATTCCGAAAATCTCCTGTGAGATTAGTGTTGGGACATTAGAGGACTCGCCTTGAGGGAAGACATCGGCGTCGAGCAGGTGAGAGGTTTAGTTGTAGGACAAAAGAGTTCCTACTTCGAGTACGTGAGGCTTATCGGAGACGCAAGGACTTCTCGAGAAGTGCTGTGAGCTTATAGACATCAGCAGCAGGCTTTCAAGTTGAGAGAGGAAAACGCGAAACAATACAGATTACGGGCCAGAGCCAAGAAATTAAATACAATATGGAGGACAATACAAGCCCAAAGGAAGAACAAAAGTGGGTGTCACGCGCGGCTCGGGTGCCTTACTTACTAGTACAGTGACACCCTACGTTCGTGATCGGCCATCATATATCTTTTGGTCACTCCGTCGCTTCCTCTACCATCTGCTCGACCAGTACGCCTTCACTCGAGACAACGTCTATTCTCTCGAGGCACCTACAACACTCCCTTATCGGTGTTAGTCAAATTATTTTTTGTTCTCAAGAATACACACCTTAGATATGGCCCGGATTCTCCAGGCGGAGCCAGAAGATGATGAGAAAGTAATACGTATGGCTCCGCTATCTCGAAGTTGCATCCGAATTCGTAGTCATCCACGAACTTGACTACATCCTTCCCACGCAGAGTGCGTATTCCTTGAAGGATCTCTGGGCAAAATTCGCTGCTGTGGACCTCGGTGATGTGAGCCTTGATTTTGTCAGGGCGTTTCCACTTGTAAGTGCAGAACTCGATCGGGCACTTTCGCGGCGGCATGTGTACCTGGTCCGAGTGCCGTTTGAGTTCTTGAGGCCTTCCAAATCTCCGACCACAAACATCGCAGACGGGCAACGCTTCTCCGGGCGAGGTACCACACTCGAGGGCCTCGATTACTTGAACGTCTGTAGCGAGGTCTGCAGGTTGCGCGGCCTCGGGTGGTGGGAATTGAGACGCATTGCCGAGGTGTACTAGGGACTCCTGAGGCTGGGCAGCGTTTGTTCCGTCGTGTGATGGACCAAACTCTTGCAGCAGCATATACAAAGCGAGCCATTCGGGATTGGGGTAGGAGACAGAATTAGCACCCTACATGCGCCAACGTCAGTAAAATTTGAACGCTACAACGCCATGTGCATTGTTACCTGAGGATACGCCTCAAGGGCTCCCTCAGTAAAGTTGAACATTGGATCTGACTCCCTGAGGGGAGGATTTGCGTCCGGGGGGCGAGACGACATTGGCAAAGTGTCGAAGACCGGTTGGGGGGGCAGGTATGGGCTGGCTCACTTAAATATAACCTGCTCGAAGTATGGTGGCACACCATTGGCAAGGGCACATCCGTACCAGGAGGGGGCATAAGACCTCATGATCTATCTGAGCGTCCGCGAACGCTCATTGCAGTCGAATGGCACCATCTTGTCGTTGTGTAGTGCCCTCCTCCTGGAGCTAGAACCAAACTGACTGCGCAGATGGCACTTTCTAGGTAGCCAAAGTCTCTAAACGGATAAGACTCTGGACGAGATCAACGGGGTGTGGTGGATCATGGTGGTCAGGTAAAATTTTCAATGGATTTTTCACCGATTCTATTCCCCAATAAGGTATAACGCATCGGTCTTGCGGACGCGAGGATGGATCGTATGATGGATCGGTCCTTGGAACGCTGCATGATAGATCGATCCTGGGAACGCTGCATGATGCATGATGGATCGGCCAGAGCTTGGGCCAGAGTGGGTCCCCTCCGGGAGAATCTAGTCGTTATCTGGGAAGGCTCGTGAGGTACATCCACAATTACTTGTGGTTCTCTCTGCCGCACTCTTGAGCCTGAGCCCTGAGAGGTTTCTTGAGAACTTGAAATCAGAGGGTTGGCCAACTAGATAGAAGTAGGATCGAATGCGGCGCAATTGCGGGATAATCGAGGACGGACGCTGTTTATCCTCTCAGGCTCATGCAGCACTCACGCCTCCCAGTCCCAGGACTTGTCTACACGGCCCCACGCTCTGCTCCGACTCCGCATTCCCGCCCCTGCCATTCTTGTCACGCCGCGTACTAGTGACTACCGCCGTGACACTGGCAAGTGCTCGCGCTCACGGTTGCTGCAGCACCAGAGTTGGACCTGCATTGCAACACCACTTCGTCATTCTATCTACCATATTTTCAGCTTGTTGCTCCTGTCAACAAGTGAAGGTACAACGTTTTAGCGATTCAGATCGTCGAGTAGCACTCATTGAGTCAGTGACCCATGGGACTTCATCGTGACGCGTGACGTCTGCCGGCTCGTCTTGCCCTCGGTCAACGGTGCCAGGTGCCAGTAAACCACTCAATTCGCATTGATAGTCTCAAAAAGAGATTAAAACTTTGAAAATGAAAATAAGATAAAAAAACCCTACAATGATTCACGAAGGCACTAGTTCCATTTCCGACATCCTAACTCTCCTTATGATCGTTTGTGCCACGGGCATACCATGTTGGCAATCCACGGGCACGGTGCGCGCCCAAGATTACGAACTGAAAGGGACCACCCTGAAACTAAGCCATGGGTGGCACGGTGCCCTCTCCAGGACAACAGCGTCAATGCAATCCCATCATCGCAGCGACTCCACAATTATTCATCACGTCGCTCATGCCCGGCTTGGCACACATTCCCGTGAGCTTCCATGTAACATCACTTGACGCCACCGCCGGAATGACACGCCGTCGCGCCGTGAGCAACGACGCGGGTGCAATGGGTGCCTCTCTCGTCTGGGAAAGGGATCGCAAGCGTCATGTGAGGCACGACCTGGCACCAGAATTTGCGTCCAAGGTGCGAAGACATAGATGAGCGTGTTCCCGTATAGTACGCTCAATGCCGGTCGAGCATGGATACGGTGTTCATCCAAGGGCTCGAGTCGACCAAAGCAGTGAATACAACCGCGCGGCACAGAACGACAGTCATAGTGTAGATGTTAGTGCGAGTATAGAGTGAAAGTGTCGACCCAAGGGGAGGACGTAGACAAATTAAAGAGTAGATGGAAATCGATAAGCTTTATCGATGAATGGATCGGTTTGGTACGGACCGGTTCGGAGCGCGCGCAACGGAAAAGAAGAGGAAAAGAAGGTCAGCTCGGAGGCTGATACTTTTTATGAGTCGAGACTCGATGTCTTATATACAAGCATAGTACGTATTAAAGGTGTCTATGTGGTGAGCCGGATAGTGCTGAAGTGATGGTGGCGTTGACGTTGGCGCTGGTGAGTGGCTGAAGCGGCTGTAGGTGTCGGGCGAGCACAGGCCAGCGCTAACCCTTACAATAGGTTGCTGGCGTAAACACGCTGAGTTCCCGTCAGTAGGGCCACAATACCGTGGTGCGGGACAACTTCTCTCCAGTTACTCTCCAGGTTGCTTCGACTTCCGGGCTGGTGTGGTTTTGAAACTCCGATTTTCGACTTTACCATTCTGCCGTTACGACTCTTGCGATCTTTCCTAGCTTTCCTAACATTCTTGAAATAGCTGTGTCAGTAACCCCCTGCGACATCCGCTTTGACAGGAAAATCCGCTGTCAGGGAAGTCATACGCTCCCCACGCTCCACATATCTCACAGCTGGCTCCTTATGGTAAGAGCAAGGCGTGAGTGCCACGTAAGTATGCATGAGTAGCCGGCTCGGGTTGTGGAAAGCGATATGCCAGTGATGGTGCCTAGTGGCGCAAAAACTTCACTACCAATGGCCGCTGACAGGCTCAAGGGAGCGCTTATCATCTTATCTCCTGCGGAATGATGAATGCTGGAAGTCTTCGCGGAGGACGTACCCAATACATCCCGATATACGTCACGGTACTCAACCTTCACGGGTTCTATACATCTTCTTGCTTCACATCTGCATGGCCTTTGCACTCTAGAAGCGTAGAAGCGGTGCAACACCGCTGGCTCTCGCTGACGACATTAACTTCCAGTCAATGAGTCGTATTCCCTGCTAGTAAAACCGATCACCGCATCGGAGCACACTTTGCAAACCAGAAGCTCTTCATTTTGTTACAGAGCTCCATATCCGAGCTCGAGAACAGATATTGCAGGACGCTGATTCTACGGCTTAGGTGCATTTGATTCGCGGGCTGTGGTAGTCCAATAGGGGACATCAGTTACCGTGGCCGGGTCATTGAGTCCTCGCTATCCCCCTTTCGAGTGGGCGCCAGTTGCAGTGTCCGTGGAACTAGGCAGGTAGGGTTCGAAAAGCGAAAGCAGACTTCGTATTCTCCTTGGAAGAGGCATTAGACCTAGAGCAAGCAGCTGACTGCGGGCACCGCCTAAAAGTGGGTCACAAACGAGAGACGCAGAGCCATCAGAGGAAGCTCACATGGTGCGCGGAGGAAAGGAGCCTAGGCCCCCTGTGGCGGTTGGTTTTTCTAAGGAACTTGCCGGGAAGCAAGGGTCAGGCCACTAGCAGAGTTGTGCATTACTACCGATGAGTAGGGCCTTTGGATAAGCTAAATCTAAGGACCCCAAGACGCTTCACGGAAGACGCGTGGACTCCTCATGGGTAACTATCGGGAAAAACGTTCCGACCACGAGGCGACGGCTGAATACTGTTTCGATATTCTCTTCAGTTCGCTGTCAAACGACATTATTGACAAAGCGGTGCCGCATGTCGGGAACGTGGAAAGCGCCGATAGTTGTTGTCGTAAAGAGGAACAAACAGGCTGGCAAGTGTAAACCCGCAAACGCCAAGTATGAGTAAGACTGGAATGGGCATGTTGGGTGGGTAAGGTCACCAATGCAACCTTTTATTCATTGCAAGTAGTGGGAATGAATGCCGAGGTCTCTGATAGAACCCGAGTGCTACAGCTGTGGGACATGGATACAGTGGTACTTGATAGCTGTGGTGGCACGATTTTCTCCTGGGCCCGCGGGCCGCGGTTCTACCACTGGCATGGGGTAAAACGCAACCCACACATCAATGTCCAACCTTGAAATTCTTTTTGTCGTCTTGTCAAGTTTCACGAGCGGTATTGGCACCATACCTGCTGGCGCCATTGAGGCCACTGGGATCGGGTCACAGTAACAGCTATGAATAATGGTATGAAACCACCAGTTAACTGGTCCCGAACTTGCCGTCATGAAGGGAATACTTTACCGCTCAATGTGTTAAGGAGGCCATGTTCCCAATTATAAGGCGCGGAATTTTGCAACATGGGTGTGAGGATAATGACATTGAGGACACTGGCTAGACCGGTAACAGTCCCCTCTATGGGGTGTCCGCTTCGCAGAACCTTGACGGAGAATCAAGGAATCTCCAGTCGATACGCTACTTACAGTCCCCCGGCGACCCCTCATTCCGGCTGATTACGGGTCAGCACTGCCTTATTCGATCAGTTTTGGTTTCGTTTGTCCATAAGGAAGCCGTTTAGTCAGCATGATTACAAGGCAGCTTGGAGTTTCCTAGGAGTGTAGTGGTTTGGTTTGGCACGCTTACAAGTAGGTTGATTAAATTGGAGTGCCCATACTGTAGTGGCTTCAAATTCCCTATGGTTCGTCTGGCACTTGAATCACCACCTGGCTCTTTCCTTCGGAAGAGCGTCCATGATCTGTCCCAAACAACTCCCGATGCGCAGGAAAGCTACTCTCCTACTTCCGCCGAGCCGAGCTTGTAGTTAATTGGTCTAGATATCCCATGTTATGGCACGGCATATTCCGCTCATAGGATGATGGGACAGCCTAAGTTAGTGCCATGAAGATGCCCTCACACGCGAGGCGCAACGGCATACACTCTGCGATCACTCCAGAGCCATGACGAGTCAGAGGGGAACGAGGTAAGCACAAGGCAAACTCGTGGAATCAAAGGAAGGAAGAACGTCTACGCATATCCAGTCAAACTCGTCACATCCCTCACGCCCAACCCCCATCCTGTCAGTCTGGACGGATCAACGTCAGATGTAGAATCTTGCTGGGCAACGCACGACGACGACAACGACGCGCAGGGTCACACCGGTCAGGAATGAAGAAGCGCCTTTCTATCTGTGCCGCCAAATTGCCTTCAAACCCAATTCAAACCCAATTGTTGACCATGGGTCCTCGGATCCCCCCAAGCTTGAGTGAGATTTCAGAAATCAGAAGCGCGTTGGGTGCGAGAGTGTTGCATCATCAGAGCCTGTTCGGCGCAAAGAAGGGGTGGGCCGGTAACGGGACGCCCAGCTCAAAGGGGAGGTACACAAACGGAAGCAAAAGAACGGGAAACCACAGACTCCTTCCCGATTCGATGCTCCGCGTAAGAGGCTCTCAATCACGTGTGCTTTCCCACACACACCTTCCTTTTATATCCCATCTTCAGCACCTCGTTACGCTACGCACCGACTGGGAGTTATGACTATTCCACAAAGTGTCACCTCCCATAAAAGGAAGGTGCCAAGACGTTATGTTTTTAGCTGTCCAAAACGAGACTGTCACTCCAATTAGTGTTTGAACTCAGATGGGAGTATTATTTATTAGATAACGAGCAGTATTACAAAACTGCGAAAACACACCATTTAAGCCAACTTAGAATTTCAAGAATAATAAAAATAAAAATAAAATTGATAATACACTACTACATGGAATTTTTTCTAAGTCGATTTACTGGGCGTGGGCATGCGGAAAGGGTGCGTGCCCCCCTTCTGTTCATGCACAGCCCCACTCACACACACTCCCCCTTTGCATGCACACAGGGGTGCACTCTTACCCATCACCGATTCCCTTTCGTGCCCCCGCTTTGGTGCGCCTGCCCTTCTGTTTGTCCGCCACCCCCGCCTGGATTGCGTGCTGCCCTGCTCGCACACCCTCCCCCTTGCACGCATGCAGGGGCGCACTGTTGCCCTTTCACACCCCCGCTGTGGTGCACCCACCCATCCGTTTGCGTGCGGCTCCCCCGCCTGAGTTGCGCCCCACCCTGCTCGCATGCCCTTTGCACACATGCAAGGGCACCACAGTGACAGCGCGGGTTGCACCATCATTTGTTCCGTGTGCCCTCTCCCCTTGTGTGCGACCCTCCCCCTTGTGTGCATCCCCCTGTCCTCCTGCGCCCCCGGCATGCACGCAAAGGGGGAGGGTGTGCGGGTGGGGCGGGGTGCATAAACTGGGGGGGTGACCATGGGGTAGTCCGGGTGGAGGGGACTGGGCGTGGGCGTGCGTGC
>WNGR01009195.1_pt1 | contig 10394 bp, 10 predicted proteins | sample 5407581 | NCBI WGS metagenome assembly WNGR01 (sample SAMN13153383, study PRJNA577476) | soil metagenome | isolation source: 80 cm soil or saprolite under Garry oak tree replicate 2 | place: USA:California | collected 2016-06-15
GACTTTTACGAAATCTCCTGCCCAGAAGACGATCATCGGCGGTTTTCCTCATTTCACGTGGGGCGTAACTTATGGTCAGGTGCAGGCTAACCTCGTCGACGCAGCAGGCGTTGGAATTGGAGCCGTGGTGAACATAGCCTTCTTCTCGATGAAATACGACTATTCGGTCAAAGGTAACACGACTTATCTGAAGAGCAGCTATGAAATAGGCAATGTTACCCTGGTCCCACCGACCCCGCCCGCTCTTACGCTTCAGGGGCTCAGCCTTTCATTGCTCCACGCGACGATAACCGTCTCTACGGGACAGCTAGCCGTGATCGCTGCAGGTTCTGCCTATAATTCGCAGATTAATACATCCACTAAACCGATCAACGCGGCAATGGTCAACGTTGACCAGTCGCTTGCATACGAATTCCAGTTCAACGATAATTACACGCTTCAAACGAGCCCGCCCCAGAGTCATCCCGCCGTTTATCTCGCGGTTCCAATCGTCTCGATTCCCTTGACAGAACTCAACGGCCAAGAAACTACGCCTCTGATAAGAGTCGAGGACTACGTCAAAGCCAGTCTGCCAAGCTTCGTCGGCCTGCCCTCAACTTCCGATCTCAACTATCAGACATCAAAGTTCCTCTACAGAATCTCCTACCCAACATGGTCCGGCATCGGGCTACAACACGATCCCACTCACATCGTACACATAGGTGCAGGGCTGGTCCTGCCCCCAATCTGCAACTGCGCCCTGCTCACCCTGCTCCCCTACGTCATCGCAGCAATCATCATCATAACAGTAGTGGCCACTGTACTTTATCGAAGATCACGACACAGAAAGGTGACATTGTCCCGAGGGTCTCCTCGAGACTGAACCACTCGACGCGTCAACGGTTGGAATCATTTTGTGAGGCTCCCTGATGCGCGTGGTTCATTCAAGCTGGGTCGACGGCGGTGGTCAGGTAACCCCTCGATTAGTCGGGGTAGTTACAACAGCTGTTTCTCACGAACCGCAAAGATATTCTTACTTGGGCATATGTCAGCACCGCAAAAGATTACGATCACGTTCTCCCGGAGGCTTGCTCTAGTTCTTGTCTTGGTGGGCACAGTCAGTACGGGAGCAGTCGTTGGACTCGTCTATGCTCCGGGCTCGCCAGGCTTGCCCTTTGTGAGCCCAACATATCAAGCTCAGAAGGCGCCGTTTCAATACCAGGGAATCTCTCTCGACGCCGCAGTCTACGATGTATGGTACGTTCCAGACACGACAACGCTGATCTTGGCTGTAATGGCAGCGTTCCCAAACACACACTTCTTCGGAGTGGGAGCGGTCGGCCTCGGCTATCTAACAGGATCCTACCAGACGAACTCGCCACAGGGAAACTTCTCGACACTAGTCTACATCAACAATGAAATGACTTTTCTAGTCTTCCCTGGGAATCTATGTCCCGACACGGGCCAAATCCCCTCAACCGGACTCGTCATTAACGTCCAATTGGTCGCAGACTCGCCACCTGGAATACTATCTTTCCAGTATACCTGTCTCCAAACACTTGCCCCTGTTACTTTGACTTTGGGAAATCCGCACGTTATCGTCACTCAGCTGATCCCTCCAAGTCAGCCGCCGCCCTGTACTAGCCTCTGCACAGGCGTGGAAGCTCTCAACCTGGAATCCTACTCGTTCACAAACAGCAGCACCAACGTGATACTATACATAAGGAACACAGGATCAGCCTCCATATCCCTCAGCAGCTATTATGTGAAGGACAGTTCGGGCAACGAGTGGGCCCTCACAAACTGGACCGGACCAAACATCAACGTCAACACCCTCGGAACGGCAGGCATCACCATAGGGTCCTCGTGCACCAGCTGCGTCTACTCGGGCAGCTCAGGCGCGTTCACACAGTTCACGGCAGGCAACTCCTACACAATCACAGTAGTCACCGCCAGAAACAATCAGTTTGCCTTCACCGTCGTCAGGTAAAAGCCCTCCCTAGCCTAGCAGATCTTCTCAAACAAGACGAAACGGGATCAGTCGGAAGAGCAAGTCGAATTCTCACGCCTGAAAACCTCCAGATAACATGCCCCTGAAAACGACTATTGGAAAACCCCCCTTCCGAAAACTAGTACTCCTGAAAAACACCATGCTGAAAACACAGTCTGAAAACCGGCATCCTGAAAAACAATGCTCCTGAGAAAGGAGGCATCCTAGAAAAACAGGTCCGCTGAAAAAACATCACGCAAGAAAAATTCCGGCCCCCGGGGGGGGCTACTCAAGACTCGCGACAGAGAAATCCCTGCTGTTTTGAGCCAGAAAATCGCCCAGAATCAGCCCGAATCCCGGATCTGACGAGTCGATTTCGACTCGCATTAAGCGGCCCCGCACTTTCAAGGGGAGTCTACAACCCGTAACAGGGCTGAGTCCAAGCCCGAATCGGCTAGAATCACAGGAATCTATCCCTGAATCGACCCTCCAATCGTGAAAAAAATTCCTACGCGATAGCATCTCCACGCCGCAAACCCGCTCTTTCCCATGGAAGACGCGTTTGCTTGCTAGTTGAACTCGCTGATCTTCCGCTGGAAGTACGCCTTCTGCAACAACGCTGAGGTCTGGATCCAGCTATGCTTCGGAATCTCAAAAATCGTACAAGCATAATTCAGCGCAGCATCCATAGAGTCGAACCTTTCATACTTCGTCTTCAACAACGCCCGAAGGCTCTCGCGTACATTCCACACCCCAACCGGCATGATGTACCCGGGATGAATCTCCCGGAGCATGACCGCCCCAGCCTGTCTACTGATAGAATCCAGGTATTCGGAAATGGCTAGCCTTGCCGAATAGTAGCATCCTCCCGGCTTCGCATACGTTTTCCGCCCCTTGTACCCTTCAGAGTCTCCAAGCATAACCGGCGTATACCCATCTTTCGACAAGTACCCGCTCGCCTCAACATCCGTCACCATGTTCACATCCGGAAAACTTGTCGCGAGCAAATCCGCCTCAAACCAGGCCTCAATCCACTCAAAACGCCAGCTCTCAGGCGTCAGAATCCCCACGTAAATGTTATCGAGATAGTCATACCTGTAAACGCGGTACTCGTCGATCAGATTGTGATGCCTTACACGGTTCATCAGCCGAATGCTCAGATTACTATCAACCGCGGTAATACTCCACCGTGTCGGGACCAGCTTCCTCCTCTTCGCCTGTCCAAACATTCCCAGGCTGAAAGCCCTCTGAATACGCGTCACCAGCACATTATCCCTGTACAAGTTCAGAACAGCGTCATCAGCCCCAAGATCGCGATCATAGTACGCGTCCTCTATCCTGCGGTCAATTGACGAAGTGCCCGTCTCGAACGACTCCAGCGGCGCAATGGGGCCGAAAGGCTGCGAGTCCTCACGTAAGTCCAACACTTTCCTCGCAGGCCTCGACAAGATCAGCTCCGTATCGACGGGCTTGGTCATCATGGCCACCTCTTGCAGCTTATCGATCAGCTTGGAACCATCACGGGCATCCTCAACATTCGCCTTACTATAACCGCGAAGCAGGCTATACCTGAAATCCACGATCTCGTCGAACCCCTTTCCCAACCACCACTCTGGAGTGTCCAGAATCTCGGTATCTCCAGACACTGGTGGAACCATCGGACCAACAAACACCTTCGGATAACCAAACCGCCCAACGAAAACCCCGGGAGGACTCGACCCAGCAATCCGCTTAGTATCGAACTCCTTGTGATGAGCACTGAGAAACTCGGCCTTCACATGAATCGCGCACCGCTTCTCGCCAGAAAGCTTCCTGACCCTTTTGCACATCGGACACTGGCTTTCCGGGGTCGAGACGATACGGTCCCGCTGCCACATCGCCCTCGCTAGCTTCCAGGCTTGCTGATTAAGATGGCGAAGCCAGCACGGGAAGTTTCAGCTGGACATATTCAGCATCAACCATCCCGCCTGATCTAAGATACAGACCTGCACCGGGAGCAAGACGGTCCAGAAATGAAAACGTGTAGATCGTCATCCGATTCTGCCCGAATGATCTCGCAAGCAGCATCGCCTCACTCATCACTGATAATCCCACGCCCCTTCCCCTATTTTCAGGAGCAACATATGCTCCACGAAACCTTGCCCAGCCAGGCTTGTAAAAGTCAACCATCATGCCAGTAAGACCGACTGGCTCATCGTTCAACAGACAGAGAAACCATTTCTCACCTCGTCTCAATCCATTCCGAAACGACAAGGCCTCTGCTTCAGGTCCTCCATGCTCCTCAGTACGCCAGTCCCACAACGGAGTCAATGTGCGTACGAACAAATCTGCTGCTGTCGCAACATTAGTTTCGGAAACCTCCAAAACTCTCAACGGCAGCTCAACGATCACCTGGCGTCCTGCATCTAATTCCCAGGTGATCCGGAAGTCCTTCCTAACCGGTGCAAACCCGAACTCTCTGTAAACCTCGACATATGGCTCGACTGCTGGAGTTGTAGCCCGGATCGACACCGCACCCTTCGCTCTTGCATGCTCCAACGCCTTCTGAACGAGCGCTCTCGCAATCTCCACCCTGTCTTCTCTAGCGGCTACAGCCAAATATCTGATTACAAACCAAAAACTCCGGGCTAGCGAAGTAACCGCAACGCTTCCTATAACCGAGCCAGCCTGCTCGGCGATGAAACAATCCGCAGAGTTGAACTCGGGAGAAGAGAGCGCTACCCTCGTGTCTGTCGGATTGTATAAATCTCCGAACGCGATGCCCAGAATTTCGAGGAGCTCTCCTCCCTCTTTCTCCGCCAAAGGCTTGATCGTGAAAACTGGCAATAATGACTAAGGGAATCCTTGTTCCCTGAGTTGAATTCTGGTTTCTCGTCGTCCTGTAAAATATGCATAGACGAATGTTGCAGCAATCAAACTGACTGCGAGGCCGGCGCCCGTGAACGGCGGCAGGAGTTGAGTGTTCAGAATCACGCCGTACGATTCTGCAAAAGCAACCAGCAGGGCAACTAGGCTCAGACCGTAAGAGAGCATTTTGAAAGCCTTGGTCCCGAGAATCTTCGAGAAACCTTCTCTCAAGAAGACGCTGTCCAGCGTGTCAACGGGGATCATTCCAGCGGCGAAGAATCCGAACAGGACCAGCGCGATAATAATTCCTGAAGTAGCAGACGCTACAGCTGAGAGAGTAATGGCCGAGATTTGCGTGGCCGTGTCGAAGCCAAGTCCGAACACGAATCCTGTCGCGAACCCTGAGCCCATGGTTCCGAGGAATCCTGTCCGGTCAAAGATCTTCTTGGCGAGAATCGCGGATCCCGTCTTGCCATATTTCCTCATACTGTAGATATTGCTGAGACCGATCACTGCTAGGGCAATTGCCCCGGTGATTCCGCCCCAGAATTGGAGCTGTGTTACCCCGCCGGTCCCCGCCAGAGTGCCGACGAAGAATATGATCGCTACCATTTCGAACAGGACGGCCGACATGTGCCCGGCGCTGAACGCGGTCCCGATCCAGCGGGCATTCTCATCGGCATTGTTCATCCTGACAAGATTGTCAATGGCCGTGACGTGGTCCACGTCGACAGCGTGACGCATGCCCAAGAACACCATGACGGGTGCTAGGAAGAGCACGAGGTCGAACAGAAACACGCAACGTGTGGTCGGTCCGCGGTATTAAAAACATTCCCGGAAGTAATACTGGCAAGAGGGCCCCAACCTAATAAGAAACACACTCCTACCCTGTCCAACATTGTCGGGACCAGAGAACGAATCGACGGTTGCAAGAGTCAGCCTCTCCCTACCACCTAGATTACTACAACGCTTCGACCAGATATCGACAGAATCAGGCTTCAAAGACCGTTCCAAAGCTCTCCAGGCAACAATGCGGAGCTTCATCACGGAAGAAGAACAAGTTCTCTACAAGAAAGGCCCAATCACAGGCGCGCTCCTCATGGTCTACAACCATGAGACACGAGGCATCGATTCCAGACTGACGGATCTCGAGCATGACAATCGGGAAATCATCGCATCATCGACACACATGCACCTGGGAAAATCCCACTGCCTAAAAGTCCTCGTAGTCCGTGGCAAAGTCGAAACAGTAAGGTCCATGGAGAAGAGACTTCGCAACTTGAAAGGAATGATGCAGATCAAACTGTCGTTTCTCAAGACTGAAGAAGACTAGCTTAGTCCAATCCTGCCACTGCTTTCGTCGCGCAGTATGAATTAGCAATCGTAATCAATAACGCCGTCGGAAAGAACTGTTCAGCAACTCTACGAGTTACACTGGGCTTTTCTCAACCCGTCCACGGTTCTGTGGACAATCGCTCAAACGCCAATGGACATTCATGGAGACTCTCGCGTGAGAAAGAATAAGCAATCAAAGGAAAGCCAGCTCAACGAGTACTACCAACGCCGCTGCATCAACTTCGAACGCTTTCTCTGCGACCGGACCTGGGAATGCGCCCTCTGCGCCCGACAGGCCGGAAAAGTCGAGACAGAAGACGGAATCCCCTTACCAATGGCAAACAGGCTACGGGGGAGGTGAAACCGAGTGGAGTCGTTACGAGAGGAAGAGGTTCTCCGACTAGAAGCCGAGATCCTACAGAGACTAGAAGAGAGACTCACGCCGATCATGCACCAGGTCGCACTGGATACGGCGAAGACGGTCATGCACGAGCTACGCCTGGACATATTATCACACCTTAGCAGGCATGAGGAAAACATCAGCAGGCTTCGAAAGAACGAGGCCGGAAGGGACCAGATCCAGAAGAGCCTGTAGTTCTTCCGCAAAATACTGTTGAATCAAAGTGGGGTTGGTACGGCTGAGTCCGTAAGGGCCTCTACTATGTTTCTGACCTCTTGCATTAGTCGAACGCTTGGCGAACAGTCTTTCGTCTTAGAGCTGGTTGCAGGCTGGGCAGAGACTTGTCCTGCTCACGATTCCCTTTGAGACTGCGCAGTTCGAGCAGACCAGTCCGCCGCAACGGCTGCACCGCTTCTCATGCTCCAAACAAATGGCACTCCAGCAGGTCTCACAGAGCGATCTTGACGAGAGCTTGCAGTAGGAGCATGTTGCAGAGTCATCCCATATCATCTTCGCCGTCGCCGCCTGAACTATTCTCCTGTAGACCTTGCCGCCTTCTCCCAGCTCCACGGTTAAGATGGGCACGTGCAACAGCCTCGCCTCGTTGATCGTGAAGCTTCCCGGTGGAAGGTCGGTTTCGGCCTGGATCTCAGAGCTGATACTCGGCTCAAGCTGATCCGGACTTATTCCGAGCTCTGCAACTGTCATGTTCTCCTTCATGTCCAAGCCCTCGGGCAGCTGGGGCATTGACCCGGTAAGTGGTTGCAGGTCGAGGCATTCAGTGAGCAAGCCAGTTGGTGAGAGCGGCACGTTTCCTTCCAGCAGCTTGGAATCGCATGCCCTTCCATCGACGCCATCTAGGACTATGATAGCGACGCCCTGACTCTTACCGAGTGTCACTGTGAACCTGGCGAAGACGTAAGGACGGAACTCCAAGCGTGGGAGGCTAGTCATTCGCAGCCGTTTCCCATTCTCCAGCACGGTCGCGAACACTCTTGACGCGGTCTGTCTTGACACGGGCAGGGTCCAGGGTATTCGCGCTGTCTCTTGGGTTGATATCCGTGCAAGTTGTTCCTTGAGCTTCGGAAGGTTCCATAGTTCCACCTTGAGTTTCTTGGCCATGAACTCGGCTTCCTCGGTGAAGCCCTTCGCGGATACGTAGACGCCGCCCTCAAGCTTGAGCGCGTGTATTCTGCGGACAAAATCCTCGACTTGACGACCGTTAGCGCGGTCTTCTCCCTCCCAGCAATCAAACGCTAGTTTCCGTTCCCCGCCTTCGTCGTTACGCGAGGCTACGATGTCTACAGTCGGGGTTGAACTTCTCGAGTGTGACCCGTTTTTGACAACTTGGAATCCTTCGGCCCTGCAAATGTCGCAGACCATGTCGACGATGGGTTTGGACTGGCTTGAAACAGTGCGAGCTGCCATGCAGGATCCCAGAGTTGGATGTGTTTCATTACTAATTTTTCGAATAAGCGTGGTGTAACTCTTGATTTCTCGAATTGTCGAAAGAATACGACTGTTTTTGGGAGTGAAAATCTTAGTAGTCGAGGATACGGAAGTGTATCCGTCTCGGCATTGAGCGGAACAAGCGACTGGAAGGGGAGGACTCGTGAGGCGATGCGTGGAACCTTCGAGGATCGAATAATGTCGAAACTTTTGGACAGGAGTAATCTGACGAAGGTACAGTTCGAAACGATTCTTCTGGACCAAATAGGGAGTGAAATGGCGGAGAAAACTCTGACAAGGGCGGAAATGACCCAATTGCGACGTAAAGGTCCAAAAGTAAGCCGAGGCGCCTTCAACAGAACCCTAAGACAAGCGCGCGAAAACGTTGCCGAATCAGTCCATACAGTTCTTCTCCTCGGATGGAGTGGTATTCTAGAGAGCCCAAGCCTCGCACCCTTCGTTGAGGCATCGGAACGACTTCGAATTCAAACCCAAGCCGTCAAAGACGCTGCATCAAGCGGCGGCTCAGAATACGCTTCACTTGTTGATACGCTTCTAATGGACTTGGAGGAAGCCTTTGATGCCTTGAGAGGAAAGAAACGTGATGCGTGACGTCACAGAAGCGGTCAGCGCTCGCATCACACATCACGAATATCACGACTCGGTGCTACAATAAAAGGCGTGACAGATTGGCATCACGAACTCCTCGTCTAGCGACTGCAACCAGTGTCACGACTGCAACAGTTAGGTCACGAAGGAGTCACTTGTGATGATACGGGCGTGACCTCATGTCTCTCAATGGTTAGTGTTAAATGCATAGAGATAGGAAGTGCGTGATATCACGTCGAGAGGGGTGATGTCACAGTTTGCTGGGATTCAGTCGAACGAAAATGGACAATGATGAGAAGAATCCCCACGGTGTGGGGAAGCTGTTCTTTGACGTCTTCTCTAAACGCGTGTCTGCGATTGAGGAGTCGGTCGACAAAGTTGTGACGGAGCTAGAGGGATTGAGACTAGCTAGGGACCGATCACAGATTTCGGACCTAGTCCTGTTGGAGAGAATACAGGCAGCCGAGGGAATGCTTGTCGAGTCAATCGAGTGGATCAAGAAAGTTGCGAGTGCGGTTGAGTCTACCCGCTTGCACCCTGATGCCAAGGCGGCTCAAATTGTGCCAGGTTCCGAGGTTCCAAGAGGACCACAAACTCAGAGCATCGCAGTCGAGCGGAACATTCTACTTCCGGGAGGCGAGACTGGATCGTTGTCCTCCATAACGACTCCTACTGAGCTCCAAGTGTTGGCTTTGCTGTCTGAGCAGGGTCCAAAGTCGGCTCCGGAGATAGGGCATTTGGTGGGTCGGTCCAGGGAGCACTCGGCGCGTCTGATGAAGAAGCTGTTCGAGGAGGGGTATGTGAAGCGGGACCAGTCGCGCATACCGTTCAGGTATTCGTTGGTGGACCGGGTGCGGGCTAGCTTTGTGGGGTCTGAGGAGAAGAAGGAGGATACCCGGGAAGAGGCTGCTGCAGTCCAGGCATGACTGAGTAACGCAGGCCCTCGTTCTGAGCCTGTTTCTGGAGCAATCCGCGATCGACTAGTCTAGACAAGTAGGTCGAGACGGTGCTCAGGGGGATTTTCTCGCTGAACGTGGCCTCGAACGTCTTTTTCGCGTCTGAGGAGGTGAAGGGTTTGGTGTTGAGACGTGTTAGTATGGTGCTGGTGAGCCGGTCGAGCTTCTTGCTGGACAGGCGGAGTGCTGCGGGGCTGGGGAGCGGCGTGCCGGATATCAGCTCGACAAGGTCTAGGATCTTGCCCACTTTCTCGCGAGAGACTGGTCCGTCGATGGTTATTGAGTGTCGTACGCCGTCGGTGTCGTAGAATTCGATCTTCAGTTTTCGAGAGTGCAATGGTTCTGGTCCTGCGGGAATGCGGGGTTTTACTGTTCGCGTTTCACATGTAGAAAAGCTCTCTTCACGCTCGATTCGTGAACGTTAGTGAATAGTATCGCGAAATTATCAGCGGCTTCCAGTGGTTCCAGTGGAAACTGAGGGGTGTTTGAGCCTGTTCACAAGTAGTGAAGCCGAAAACGAGGATTTCAGCCGGCAGGCTGCGTTCTGGAGGGCTCGGCGGGCCTTGCAGTTCCGCTATCTTTGCGCGTGCGTTCACGTCTAGATGCTGCAGGTGAGATTCGGATTTTTCGCGGAAACTTCTGCGCGACGTATCGCGAGAGGAATAGGCCTTGAAATGTGATTGAGATGAATGCAACGCCCAGGACCATTGATGAGACGAGGTAGTGGTCTGGTAATGTGCTGGGTAGTGACGCGGCCAGGACGATGGACAATGCGCCGCGCATTCCTCCTAGCATTGCGACGTTTTGCCAGGATATGGGGACTTTTTGT
>WNGR01009199.1_pt1 | contig 10392 bp, 10 predicted proteins | sample 5407581 | NCBI WGS metagenome assembly WNGR01 (sample SAMN13153383, study PRJNA577476) | soil metagenome | isolation source: 80 cm soil or saprolite under Garry oak tree replicate 2 | place: USA:California | collected 2016-06-15
AGGGCCGTGCGCCGCGACCCGGTGCCGAACGGCGGGTCGGTGCGGAGCCGGGCTCCTGGGTTCACAGTGTTCGTGTTCATGGCCCCAGCTTGGCTCCGCGGCCCTGGCCAGCACATCGGGAAGACCCCCGGTGTACCCCCTGATCCCCGCGCCACGGGGATCAGGGACGTCCCGCAGCAGTTCCTCATCGGTTATCAGAGGTCACCCACCAGCTCACGTCAACGTCGTAGCCGAGCAGTTCCCCGGTGGGCGGTGTGCGCCGTCCCATCGGATACAGGTAGGACCAGCCGCGGTACTGACCTGCGGCGTCATACACGGCGTAGGTGAACGAGTCGCCGTCGCGGAACTCGCATTCGTGCCAGACGAGGTCGACGTAGTTGAAGTCCTCGGTGACCAGCTCGGTCGGCCAGCGCCCGCCGCGCGTCCGGCGGATCAGCTCGAGGCCGGCGTTGATGCCTCGGACGTCATCATGCAGGTGGTCGCGGGTGAGCGCGCCGGCGCGGATGTCGTCGTAGGTGAGTTCCGTGGACGCTGCCCACCCGATGGGCAGGTTGAGGCGTTTGACGAGCCCTTGGCAGTCCACCAACTGCTCCGTTCGGTCAGCCTGCCGGGCTCCGGTAGGTAAGGATCACGATGCCGCTGTCAAGACTGGTCGAGTCGGCGAGTTCGAAGCTGCCGGACGACCCGGCGCGGTAGAGCAGGTCGCTAGCCGTGCCGGTGCCGACGAAGACTGGGTGCACCCACAGGCGCAGCTCGTCGAGCAGTCCCGCGGCCATGAGTGCGTGGGACAGGGCGCCAAAGCCGTACTGCACAATGTCCGCGCCGGGCTGCTGCTTGAGAGCGCCGATGGACTCGATCGGGTCGTGGTCGATGACGGTCGTGTTGTGCCACTGCGGATCGGTAAGGGTCGTCGCGACGACGTACTTGGGGAGCGCGTTCATACCGTCGCTGAGCGGGTCGCCAGAGCGGGCGGACCACACCGGGGCGAATAGCTCGTAGGTGTGCCGGCCCATCAACACCGCGTCGCAGCGCTCAAGCAGCTCGGTCTGGACCTGATTGCCTTGGTCGCTGAAGCCGCCGGGCGACGGCCAGTCCTGCGGGTTCTGGATGACACCGTCGAGGGTGACGTAGGTCGAGTTGATGATCCGACGCACGCGCTCACTCACCTTTCTCAATGTTGTTCACCGGACGTGTCGTTGCCCGCGCGGACACGCGAGCGTCGATGGATCCCATCGACTTCGCGGTGTGCCGATCCGGCCAACCTCATGGCTAGGAACGTATCGACTGACATCGGGACCGGTCTTGTACCGAAACGCAGGTCACAAGTCGAGGAACACGCCTCCGCGCACCACTTCGGCCGGTGTGTGGCCGATCAGCTGTCGTAGCGACCGGGTCAGGTGCGGCTGGTCGTAGTACCCCGCGCCGAAGACAACGTCCGCGATCGCCGTACCCGCGCGCAACAGGCGAGCTGCATGCCGCCCCCGCTCGATCACCTGCAGCTTGCGACGCGACAGGCCGACAGCCCGCACGAACCGGCTCTGCGCGGTTCGCTCCGGCATGGCGCGGACGGCACCGGCGTACCGCAGCTCCTCCACCAGCGGATCAAAGACCAGCAGGCCGGCACGCTCGAGACGGTCGATGAAGACGTCGAGGTTCTGCGGCGTCGGCATCTCCCATGCCCGGCCGTCCAGCAGAATCCGGCCGTCCGGCAGCATCGGCAGCACCGCGTCCCGGAGGTTGGCGAGCCCGCCAGGAGGAAACATCGGCAGGTACGCCCCGAGCCGGAAATCGGCTCCGAAGTACTCCGCGTCACGCGGGCACGACAATATCGAGGCCTTCGCCGCCGGGCCGCGCAGGTGCACCGTCGTAGTGCCGCCGACCCGCGCGAAACCAATCCCCGGGTTGACCGAGGCAAGCGAGCTGAAGTCCGTAGGACTGTCGCACTCCGCGGCCCAGACCCGGACCAGAGGCCCGGCCGCTCCGCTCACAACGCGAATACTGAGACCCACCCACGCTAGTGAAGCAGAAATTGGGCGCAGTGACACAAAGCCAAGAGCTTTGGCGAGCGGCATCTCCCCTCCAAGTACCACCCGAGGCCAGGCGGGCCAGGATGACTCGGCCCGTAAGTCGAACCTCCTACGGACTGGCCAAGCTGAAGGCGCAGATGTCAACCGAGCGGACCGGGCTCTAACGGCAGCATCAGCACGCAGCGAGCCGCGCACGGCACGGCGAGAAGACCCCGCATACCTGCGATGAGCGCGGCGGCGACAGTGCTCGGGCCGATAAGGTCGTGCCCGACATGATGCCACGCCGTCGCCCGCCTGGCGGCAGTGGCTAGCAGTGGCCCGTGAAGGGGCCCGCAGCCCGTCCAGGTCCCCATGCTCGGCCAGCAGCTCGGCCAGAGGCGCGGCTAGGCCGCGAGCTGGATCAGGCCGACAACGCGGACTTAGCCTTTAATCGGGATCACGACCAAGTTCGGCCTTCCGCTTAAAGGATCGGCTCCTGAGAATCCCTGTTCTCAAGGATTCGGACGGCGCTGCGCACCGTGACCCCGCGCTACGACGCCTGCTCACCTCCATTGTTTCGCCAGGGCTGAATCATCAGTGCTTCGGCGTGCTGGCTGCAAAAATCGGTGAACAGTCCCTGAAGACGTCGGTCTCGGTACGGGCCGAAGCGCTCGAGCTTCGGAGCACCTACTGACGCCACGCAGCTGCATGGGTCGGATCGTTCACCTCAGCGTCGGCCTCTCGAGCAGTTCGATGAGGACGACAACTTCATCGCCACGACCCTTATGGTCGAGTACTACGCCAGGCTCGCCGAGACCTGGTCCGGCGTCCCCGCCGGCGACCTCCTCCCCCGGCTCTCCCAAGCCCTCCAGTAGGAAGCCGCATTCTCAGCTTGCGATTCGGGCGTAAGGCGCGCTCAGAATCAGTGCGCCGGTCCGTCTGCATTGACATGAAGCTCACCGTTCAGACGTTCCTGACCCTCGACGGCGTGATGCAGGCCCCCGGCGGACCTGAGGAGGATCCCAGCGGCGCCTTCACGCACGGCGGCTGGCAGGCCCCGTTCCCCGACCCGGCCGTCGGCGAGTTCGTCACCGAGCTCAACAGCCACGCCAGCGCGTTCTTGTTCGGCCGCAGAACCTTCGGCATCTTCCGCGGTTACTGGCCTGATCAGACCGACCCCGCCAACCCCATTGCCACGGCGATCAACTCGCTGCCCAAGTACGTCGCGTCCGGCTCGCTCAGCGAGGCCGATGCCACGTGGCGCGGCGAGCACCCTGACACCGCCCGCCTGGTGACCGGCGACGTCGCGCGGCGGTGCAGGCGTTGAAGGACGAACCCGGCGACGAGCTGCAGATCTGGGGAAGCAGCCAACTGCTCCAGACGCTGTTGCGGCACGAGCTCGTCGACCGCTTCCGCCTGATGACGTTTCCGCTGGTGCTCGGCTCCGGCCGCCGCCTGTTCAACGACGGCATCCTCCCGGCAACGATGCGCCCGGCCGGCCTCACCGTGACCGATCTCGGCATCGTCATCGGCACCTACGAACTAGCCGGCCCGGTTCGCCACGGCCAGATGTAACCGGCCGGGGATGGCCGTGTCAGGCCGTCACGTCCCGGCTGGCCATCACCGCGGCGATGACGGCGACGCACACGGCGGCGCAGGCGACGAGCGCGCCGACGGCGTGCCGGTTCGACGGGGCGCCGGGCCGCGGCCGATCCGCCAGCGGCCACGCTCGCGGACCGCGAGAGCGCGCTTCCACCATCCCGGGGCCGAGGCACCCTCACCGCCTCCGGAGCCCCCGGGGCGACCCACGTCGCGCGGGCGCCATCAGCAGTCACCGGTTATTGTCGTCACGCCAATCGAACCAGCTCGCGGGCCAGCCGACGATCTGGTGCCCGTAAGCGGCCATCCACAGTTCCAGCCCGGCGTGACGCGGGTTCTCCTCCGGGGTCGGCCATACGCGGGACCAGTGCGCGCTCCCGTCAGCGCCGATGCGGACCAGGTCCAGGGTCTCCATGCCCTCGCCGGACTCCGGCGCGAGGTGGTGCTCGAGCAGCACGAGGGAGGGCCCGTACCTGCGAGCCAGGCCGGCCCAGATCCGCCCGGCAGATTCAGTGACGGAGATGATGCCGCCAATCTCAGTGACGACGGCCCCCGTCAGATGAGGCACGCGAGAGAGCGACATTGTTTCCCGACACTGTGACCTGCATAGCGCCATTGGGCGCCCCACCGCGCGGTCGTGTCGGTAACGGTCGTTTCCCCTACACCGGGACGACCGGCGGCTGACCAAGACCATCGCTGGCGCCAACGGCTATACGTGGTCCACCGCGTGCTGCTACGCCGGAACATCGTCATCGATGCGGAGACCGCGCAGCTCGTCGCGGCCGCCGTCCAGGCCGCGCTCCGAGCCGGTGCGCCTTCCCGGCCGCCGCGCCCGGGGCCGGCGTGGACCCACTGCCAACAGCGAGCCGCTGTTCTGATGGCGGGTCATGCCCGGAGCGGAAGGACGAGACACCCCTTGGTTGGCTGGTGGCCGCGGGGCTGGCCGCCAAGCGCAGTCCGCATACCCGGGCCGCGTACGGCCGATACGCGGGCGTGCCGTCGCAGGCCCCGTAACTTCGGATTAGGTGCAGCCGCACCGGCTGCGCCACATCCGCGGCGTCGGCGCTGCCCAGCCAGTGCCTGCGGCAGATCGACCAGATCAGCGGGGCGTACCGGGGCGGGTGGCCCATGAGGCAATTTGCGTACGCGAGCTGAAGCCGAGCTTGGCCAGGATGGTGGCCACGTGCCGGGCGGCGGTCGCCGGGCTGATCACCAGCTCGTCGGCGATCTCCCGGTTGGAGAGCCCCCGGGCGATCAGCCGCACCATCTCGTGCTCACGCGGGCTGAGCGGGGCGGGGCCACGATGCGCACCGGCGGTGTCCAGCCGGGCCGGGTCGGTCCAGGCGGGCTCGGTGCCCGCCGCGGGCCCCGGCACGGGCTGGTCCTGGTCCGGGCCGAGCGCGAAGCCGACAGCGTCATCGGCGATGACCGGATGGCTGCGCAGCCGGTCCAGGCAGCGGGCGAGGTAAGGCCCGATGCTGCCGACTGGAATCCCCAGCTCCGCGGAGATTTCCGCGTATGAGTGAGGCGGATCGCTGGTGAGCATGGAAAGCAGCTGCTGGCAGCGGGGCGGGAGCCCGGCGAAGGCCGCGCGCAGCGCCATGTGCCGTCCGGCGAGGATTTGCTCATCGATCACCACGCCGGCCGCGGATGGCGGCGAGTCAGCCAGCCTCGTATCAAAGCGTTCAGGTCCGCGCCCCGTCAGCCTGCGGAGGCACTCCCGGCTGGTTGTGGCGGCTAGCCAGCCAGCCAGGGCGCCCGGATCGCGGAGGTGATCGAGCTGGTCTACTAGGTGCAGCCACACCGCCTGCGCCACATCCGCGGCGTCGGCGCTGCCCAGACAATGCCCGCGGCAGATCGACCAGATCAGCGGGGCGTACCGTTCGACGATCTCGTCCCACGCATCCCGGTCCCCTGCGGCCGCCTGGCTGACTAGCGCGGCGGGCGACGGGCCGGTACCAGGCCCCGCGCCTTCCGGATCTCGCCGAGCTGCCTTCCGGGCTGGCTCTTCTTCCTGGTGGCGGCCTGCCGCCTGGAGCGTGCGGCGGAGCCTCGCCTCAACGTGGTCCTGGCTGATCCGCGAAGCGATCTGGCCGGCCAGGCCGAAGACGGCCCCGAACAGCTCCTCCAGGGACTCCTGCTCGTCCGGGCCGTCATATCCGTTGCCGCTGGCGCTCATCGGTCCTCCTCCCCGGTGTCGTGGCGGCGGTTACCCTCGTCGTCAATCTGCACGAGGTATTTCCTCAGGCGCTTGCGGGCCGCGTGCAGGTTCTGGCGGACCGCCGCCTCGGTCTTCCCGAGCCGCTGCGCGGTTTCCTGCTGCGTGAACATGCTGGCCATGCAGGCCAAGACCTCCCGCTGGGCAGGAGGCAGCGATTTAAGCAGCAGCCTCACCCACTCCTGCTGTTCCCACACCAGCAGGTTGGGGCTCTGGCCGCCGCTTCGGCCAGGATGCTGGCCGGTGCCGCCTGCTGTTCCTGCTCGGTTATGCCGGTGCGCGCGCGTTCGTCGCCGGGCGCGGCACCGATCCGCCCGGCCCCGCGCGGGGCGTACGCGGCGCTGATCCGCGCCGTGCGGCGCATTCGCGCGCGAATGCCGGCAAAATAGTGCTATGCCGCCGTCCGCTCCCCAGACGCAGACACCGACAGCGCCGCAGCAGCAACAGGTGCCGCAGCGGGACGTCGCGATCCTGGACGGCGTGCTCGAACGGGTTACGTTCAGCAACCCGGAGACCGGTTACACGATCGCCCGCATCGCCCCGGACCGGGGCACCGGCCGCGGCCCGGTCAGCGCCAGCACGGAGCTGATCACCGCGGTCGGCCCGCTGCTCGGCGCGCAGATCGGCGAGTCACTGCGGCTGCGCGGCCGCTGGACCTCGCACATGAAGTACGGCCGCCAGTTCGACGTCTGCTCCTACACCACCGTGCTCCCGGCGACAGAGCAAGGCATCAGAAGGTACCTCGGATCCGGCCTGATCAAAGGCATCGGCCCCGTCATGGCCGAACGGATGGTCAGCCACTTCGGCGTCGACATCATGCACATCATCGACGACGAGCCCGGCCGCCTCATCGAGGTCCCTGGCCTCGGCCCGAAGCGCAGCACGCGCATCAAGGACGCCTGGGCCGAGCAGAAGGCGATCAAGCAGGTCATGATCTTCCTGCAGGGCGTCGGCGTCTCCACGTCCCTCGCGGTGAAGATCTACAAGAAATACGGCGACGAATCGGAACAAACCGTCCAGCAGCAACCGTACAAACTCGCCTCCGACGTGTGGGGCATCGGCTTCAAGACCGCCGACACGATCGCCGCGTCCGTCGGCATCGCCAAGGACAGCCCCGAGCGCATCAAGGCCGGCCTCGCCTACACGCTGTCGCAGGCCGCCGACGACGGCCACTGCTATCTCCCCGAGCCCAGGCTCGTCACCGACGCCGCCAAGATCCTCGAGGTCCCCGCGGACCTGATCGCCCCGCGGGTCGCCGACCTCGCGGCCGAAGAGGGCGCGGTCATCGAAACCCTGCCAGTCCCGGGCGCCGCGGCCGCCGAGCCGCTGCGGGCCGTCTACCTCCCGCCCTTCTTCCACGCTGAACGGTCCCTCGCGGCTGCCCTCCGCAACCTCCTCGCTGCCGGCAAAGACCGGCTGCCCGCCTTCCAGTCCGTGGAGTGGGACAAGGCCCTCAGCTGGCTCAAGACGCGCACCGGCGCCGACCTCGCCCCCGAGCAGGCCGATGCGGTCAAGCTGGCCCTCACCGAGAAGGTCGCGGTGCTGACGGGCGGCCCGGGGTGCGGGAAGAGCTTCACGGTGCGTTCGGTGGTGGAACTGGCGCGGGCGCGGAAGGCGAAGGTGGTGCTCGCCGCCCCGACCGGCCGCGCCGCCAAGCGGCTGGCCGAACTGACCGGCCACGAAGCCGCGACCATCCACCGCCTGCTGAAGCTCCAGCCTGGCGGTGACCCGGAATTCGACGCGAACAACCCGCTGGACGCCGACCTGGTCGTGATCGACGAGACGTCGATGGTCGACGTGATCCTGGCGAACAAGCTGGTCAAGGCGGTCGCGCCGGGGGCGCACCTGCTGCTGGTCGGGGACGTGGACCAGTTGCCCTCGGTGGGCGCCGGCGAAGTGCTGCGAGACATGATCCGGGCGCAGACACTACCCGTCGTCAGGCTGACCAAGATCTTCAGGCAAGCGCAGCAGTCAGGGATCGTGATCAACGCGCACCGGGTCAACGCCGGGCGCCCGCCGTACCCGCCAGCCCCCGCACCGCCTGGCGCAGAAGTCAGGACATTTCCTGACTTCTACTGGTTCAACTCGGACGAGACCGAGGCGACCGCGGAGCTGGTGGCGGACATCGTGGCGCGCCGGATACCGGCGAAGTTCGGGCTCGACGCGCGGCGGGACGTGCAGGTGCTGTGCCCGATGCACCGCGGGCCGGCCGGCGCGGGCAGCCTGAACCTGCTGCTCCAGGAGGCGCTGACCCCGTACCGCGAGGGGGCGCCCGAACGGCGCTACGGCGGACGCGTGTTCCGGGTCGGCGACAAGGTCACCCAGCTGCGGAACAACTATGACAAAGGCGCGGCCGGCGTCTTCAACGGCACGACCGGGGTGGTGACCGGCATGTCGCTTGAGGACCACTCGCTCACGGTCCGGACGGACGAGGACGAGGAACTCGCCTACGACTTCGACGAACTGGACGAGCTCGCGCACGCGTACGCGGTCACGATCCACCGGTCGCAGGGGTCTGAGTACCCGGCCGTCGTGATCCCGCTGACGACCAGCGCGTGGATGATGCTGCAGCGGAACCTGCTCTACACGGGCATCACGCGCGCGAAGAAGCTCGTCGTCCTCGCGGGCTCACGCCGCGCGCTCGCCGCGGCGGTGCGCACGGCGGGCGCCGGCCGCCGCCACACGGCGCTGGCGCACCGCCTCCAGACCGGTTGAGAGCTGCCGCTATCCAGCGAGTGACGCATACCGCTCACCTGAACGCTGCTCACACGTCAGCCTTGGCATTCCACACATTTCTCCAGATCGCGACCGGATGGCGCACATGGATTGTTGTAGACCCCCTCGCCGACAGGCTTTGCTCCGGGGCAGCCTCGCCGCCGCCGTGCCAGCCATCGCGGGCGGGGTCTCAGCCGAGTCCGCCAAGGCCTCATCTACTGACCTGCTTGTCACCGGCCTCGAAGTAGCCACCGTGACCGTGTGGGTGCCGATTATTCATCCGTGCTGGTCAGGCAGCATGCTGGTACTCGTGGAGGATGCCACCGAGGCGGTCGCGTCTGTGGACGTGGAGGCGGGTGGCAGCGGTCGGCTCGGGGATCGGTGAGGGCAGCGCGCACAGCGGCCGGGCGTTGGCGATTCCCTGGTGAGGCCGGTGGGAGTTGTAGAACTGCTCGAACTCGCGCAGAGCGTGCAGCAGGTGCGCCTGGTTCCAGATCAGGGTGCGGTCGAGCAGCTCGTGGCGGCAGGTCTGCACCCAGCGCTCCATGATTGCGTTCATTCTCGGCATCTGGACCCCGCTGAGCACGGCCTTGATGCCCGCGTCAGCGACGATGGCGTCGAACAGGCCGGGGAACTTGCCGTCGCGGTCCCGGATCAGGAACCGAGCCCGGATCCCGGCATCCTCAAGGTCCATGACGAGGTTCCTCGCGGCCTGGGCGACCCAGGATGCACTGGGATAAGGGGTCGCGCCCAGGATCCGGATCCGCCGGGTGGCGTGCTCGATGACCGCCAGCACATACAGGCGGACGCCAGTTAAGGTGACGGTCTCGAAGAAGTCGCAGGCAAGCAGGGCCCCGGCCTGGGAGCGGAGGAAGTCAGCCCAGGTGGAAGAAGTACGTTCGGGTGCTGGGTCGATCCCGGCTTGCCGGAGGATCTCCCACACGGTAGAGGCGGCAGTCTTGATCCCGAGGACGAGGAGTTCGCCGTGGATGCGCCGGTAGCCCCAGCACGGGATTCTCCCGTGCCAGGCGCAGCACCAGCAGGCGGATGGAGCGGACGGTGCGCGGACGGCCCGGGCGCTTGGGGCGGGATCTGGCCGCGTGGCGGCGCGCCAGCAGGTCCCGGTGCCAGCGCAGTACCGTGTCTGGCCGGACTAGCAGCCGGAACCGGCTAAGCATGTCACGTGGGAGCCGGTTCAGCAGGGCGGCCAGGAACGTTCGGTCGGCCGGAAGGAACCGCGGCCGGGCCCTGCCCAGCTGCCGCTCCAGCACCGCGATCTGGTGACGCAGCGCCAGGATCTCCATCTCCTTGTCCCGGTCGCCCAGCGAAAGCAGCCGCACGAACGCGAACACGTTTGTCACACCGAGATAGGCCAGTCGAAGCAGCACAGCCGATCATCATGCCGCAGCGAGTGGACCTCTGAAGAGCAACCAGCTTAGGCGGCCTCCGCCGAAACCGAATAGCTACTCCCACCTGGGCGGATGAGGTTTTCGGCACAGGCAGGGTCGAGCAGCCCGGTGACGCGCAGGAACTGCCGGGTGAGTACCGGGTCGTGTTCAGCTGCGGCCTGCAGGGCGCCGATGTGGGCGTTGATCATGCGGGCTGGCCAGGGGCGGGGTGCGGCCACTGACGGGATGGTCAGGTCGGCGCCGGTGGTCAGCTGCCAGGCGAGGTTCACCGGCTGGGCGGCGGCCCGGAAGAACCGCCGGGCCAGTTCGGTCTCGCCGCCGGCCAGGCTGTCCCGCAGCGCGGCCGCTTCCAGCGCGGCCACCGACATGCCTTGCCCGTAGACCGGGTTGAACGAGCAGATCGCATCGCCGGTGACCACCAGCCCGGACGGGAACCGGCGCAGCC
>WNGR01009203.1_pt1 | contig 10391 bp, 9 predicted proteins | sample 5407581 | NCBI WGS metagenome assembly WNGR01 (sample SAMN13153383, study PRJNA577476) | soil metagenome | isolation source: 80 cm soil or saprolite under Garry oak tree replicate 2 | place: USA:California | collected 2016-06-15
GCCGGGACAGCCTGTATTCCGTGGGTCGAACGTATGCCGAGCGCGCGATCCGCGCCGATTCCACGCGCCCCGACGGGCATTACGCGCTGGCGATGGTGTTGGGCCGGCTGTCGCGCACCAAAGGCAGCAAGGAACGCGTCCGCTACGCCAAGATAATTTTCGACGAGGCGACGCGCGCCGTGCAGATCGATTCCAATTACGACCTGGCGCACCATGTCCTCGGCGCCTGGCACGCCGAAGTGAAGCGGCTGTCCGGGTTCCAGCGGTTCTTCGCCAAAGCCCTGTTCGGCGGCGGGTTCATGGACAAGGCGAACTGGGACGACGCGGTCCGGCATCTCGCGCGGGCCGTCGCCATCGCGCCCAATCACATCTATCACCGGCTCGAATTGGCCGAGGTCTACACCGATCTCGGGCAGTACTCGAAAGCGCGGGAGCAATGCCAGGCGATCGTGACGTTGCCCGAGGTCGACGTGATGGACGGGCAGTACAAGAAGGACGCGGCCGCGCTCTACGACGACATCAAGAACGAAAAAGACGAAAAGTAGGGACTAGCGCCCGCCGCCGCGCATCACGCGCTCGATCGCGTCGGTCGTGCGCGGTGCGCCATCCGACAGCCATTCCGCGCCCTGCGCGGTCACGAGCACGTCGTCCTCGATCCGCACGCCGAGCTTTTCCGATTGGAGATAAATCCCCGGCTCGAGCGTGATCACCATGCCCGGCTCGAGCGGCCGAGTGAACCCGACATCGTGGACGTCCATGCCGATCGGGTGCCCCAGTCCGTGATTGAAGAACTCCCGATCGTCACAGGTGCGCTCGCCGCACAGCGTGCCGGAATGCGCGCGCATGTAGGCGCGCGCGATGCCGTCGAGCTCACGAATCGTGATGCCGGGACGAATCGCATCGAACGCCGCCTGCTGTGCGCCGAGCACGAGATCGTAAATCGCCTTCTGGCGCGGGGTGAACTTCCCGTTCACGGGGAAAGTGCGCGTGACGTCGGCGGTGTACTGGCCCCACTCGGCAGCCGCATCGATCACGACGAGGTCGCCGTTTTCGGTACGCCGGCGATTGACGTCGTAATGCAGCGTCGTGGAGTTGGGACCGCTGCCCACGATGGACGGATAGCCCAACCGATCGGCGCCGTTGCGCCGGAAGCCGTCCTCCAGCGCGGCCTCGAGCTCGTACTCGTACATGCCGGGGCGGGCCGTGCGCATCGCGGCAATGTGGCCGGCGACGCTGATGTTCACGGCACGGCGCAGGCGCGCGATTTCATCCGCATCCTTCACGACGCGCATCGAATCCACGATCGGCAAAAGATTCCGCACGTCCGCGCCGGAGAAGGCGAAATCGGAAATGCGGCGCTCGTCGCGCGTGTTCGGCCCGAGCGGGATGTACACCGGCCCCGCCCCGCCCCGCGCGCTGCCAAAACGGATGCGCTGCAGCCGGGTGTCGAGTGAGTCGAGCGGGAGCACTGTTGTGATGCCCGACAACCGCACCGCGACGCTGTCGGGCCCCAGCCGCAGTCCCGTCCAGCGTTCCTGTGACGGCGTGCGCGGAGGCAGGAACAGCACGGTCTCGAGTGAATCGGGACCGCGGGCGGTCAACAGCAGCCAGGCGTCCTGTGTCTCGAGCTCGGTCAGGTAGTAGAACGTATTGTCCTGCCGAAAATCGTTGTCCTGTACATAGTCCTGCTCGATGTTCCGCTCGTGCGCGGCGGGAAGCAGCACCGCGCCGCGCCCGATGCGCTGCAGCAGCGCGCGGCGCCGCGCGGCGGTGGCCGCGATATCGACGGGACGCCCCATCCCGGGCAGCTCGGGAATGACGTCATACGCGCCGATCGGGCCAGTTGCCGCCGACCCTCCAGCGACAGATCTCACAGCGGGTGACGCGGATTGCGCGCAGATGGTCCGCGGCGCCGCGGCAGCGGCGAGAGCGACGAGTGCGATCGAAGTGAGTGCGCGCATCGGGCGTAATCTACACGAGCTTGACGGGCCCTGAGTTCCCGAGCGAAACTATTGCACTCATGACGATCAACTCGGCCCTCACACACGCGGAAGCGGAACGGCTCGCCGCGCGGATCGCCGAGCTCGAGCATGAGCGCAAGCACTTGCTCGCCGTCATCGAGATCCTGAAGGAAGCCTCGAGTTCCTTACATTTTATTGACATTCTCCAGGCGATCGCCCGCAAGCTGGGTGAGTCGTTCGGGCTGGACCGCTGCTCCATCTTCCTCGGCGAGAAAGGCGGCCGGCAGGTTCGCCTCGTGGCCTCGTACGAGGACCCCACGATTCGCAACTACGTCGTGGACCTCGAGCGGTACCCGGAGCTCAAGCGCGCGATGCAGAGTGGCGAGACCGTGTTCATTCCGGACGCGGCGAACGACCCGTCCCTGCGGCACGTGAAAGGCGAGCTCATCAATCGCCGTGTGAAGTCGATTACCGTCGTGCCGATTACGTGGCGCTCGGTCGCGATCGGCGCGATCTTCCTGCGTACCTACCGTGACGGCCCCACGTTTTCCGATGCCGACGTGCGCTTCGTGCAAGTCGTCGCCTCCCTTACGGCCCAGAGCCTGCGCAATGCCCACCGCTACGAGCGACTCGCGGAGCGCACCCACGACACCAGTGAACAGCTGAAGCGCATGGAGCTCGAGCGCGTCGCCCTGCTCGCGTTCCTGCGCCGGCTGCTCGACGCGTTCGGGCAGCCCGAAGGTGGCGGTTCGTGGGGTGAAGGGCTCCTCCCTAAGGCCAGTGCCGACGAGCTCGACCGCCTGGTCGGCGTGGCCATGGCCGTCATCCAGGAAGAAGCCAAAGGCAGGTGAAGCCGGCGGCACGCGCCGCGGAGCTGCGGCGGATTCTGGAACGGGCGAACCACGCATACTACATCCTCGACAAGCCGGAGCTGTCGGATGCGGAGTACGACCGGCTGTTCCGGGAGCTCCAGGCCCTCGAGGAAAAGCATCCCGAGCTGCGCACGCCGGACTCTCCCACGCTCCGCGTCGGCGGTGAACCGGCCAGCGCGTTCGGGAAGCACCGCCACCTCGTGCCGATGCTCTCGCTCGCAAACGCCTTCACCGAGGCAGAGCTTCAGGAATGGGAGGAGCGGAACGCCCGCCTCGTCCCGGAGGTGAAGACGGCGGGCTACACGCTCGAGGTCAAGATCGACGGCGCCGCCGTGAGCCTGACGTATGAGGACGGCGTCCTCGTGACGGGCGTGACGCGCGGCAATGGGGTGGAAGGCGAAGACGTCACGGGGAATCTGCGCACCGTGCTCGACCTACCGCTGCGGCTGCGCGGCAAGAGCTGGCCCAAGAAAATGGAAGTCCGCGGCGAGGTCTACTTACCGAAGAGCCAGTTTGCGGAGACCAATAAGCAGCGCGAGAAGGCGGGCGAGGCGCCGTACGCCAATCCGCGCAATGCCGCGGCCGGCGCGCTGCGACAGCTCGATCCCAAAAAGACGCGCGCCCGTGGTCTGCGCGTGTTCACCTTCCAAGTCGAAGCGCCCGGACAAAAACTCGGCATCGATTCCCAGCACGAGCTGCTGGAGGCCCTGCTGGAGTGGGGGCTGCCGGTCGAGCCACATCACACTCGCGTGAAGGACCTCGGGGAAGCGCACCAGGCGATCAAGAAACTCGAGGCCCTCCTCCCCAGCCTCGACTACGGCGCGGACGGCGTGGCCGTCAAAGTCGATAAGCGCGCGCTCTGGGCCGAGCTGGGCACCGTCGGCAATCGCGAGCCGCGCTGGTCCGTCGCGCGCAAATTCGCGCCCGAGGTACAGATCACCAGGCTGCTCGAGATCCGCATCAACGTAGGACGCACCGGCGCGCTGAACCCGTATGCCGTGCTCGAGCCGGTCGAGATCGGCGGCGTCACCGTGTCGAATGCGACGCTGCACAACGCCGAGCTGATCGCCGCGAGGGACATTCGTGAAGGCGATTGGGTCGAGGTGACGCGCGCGGGCGAGGTCATCCCGCAGATCCTGGGGCCGGTGAAGGACAAGCGGACCGGCGCTGAAAAGCCGTACAAGATGCCGGAACGCTGCCCGAGCTGTCACTCGCAGGTCGAGCACCCGCACGAAGAGGTGATGACGTATTGTCCCAACATCTCGTGCCCCTCACGCATCCTCGAATCGATCGTCCATTTCGCGAGCCGCAGCGCGATGGACATCCGCGGCCTTGGCTACGAACGCGTCCGCGCGCTGCTCGATGCCAAGCTGATCGAAGACGTCGCCGACCTGTACGAGCTCACGCCGATGCAGCTCCTCACGCTCGAGGGCTTCGCGGAAAGGTCGGCACAGCAGCTGGTGGAAGCGATCGCCGCGTCCCAGCAGCAACCCCTCTCCGCGCTGCTGTTTGCGCTCGGCGTCCGGCACGTCGGGGCGCAGGGCGCGAAGCTCCTGGCCCGGCACTTCGGCACCATGAAGGCTCTCGAGAGCGCCTCCGCCGCGGAGATCGGAGAAGTGCGCGGCATTGGAGCTGCGATCGCAGAAGCAGTGGCAGGGTTCTTCACGGATGCTCGGAACAAGACTCTCTTGAAACGACTGAAAGACCTCGGGCTGACTTTGCAGGAAACGGCGACCGCCACCGGACCGCGCCCGCTCGCCGACCAGACGTACGTCGTGACCGGCACGCTGCCGACGCTGTCCCGCCAACAGGCGCGCGATTTGATCGAGGGCGCCGGCGGGCATGTCTCGGACAGTCTGTCGAAGAAAACGACCGCGCTGGTCGTCGGCGCGGACCCCGGGTCGAAGCTCGAGAAGGCCATTGCACTCGGCGTCTCGCGCATAGACGAGGCGGAACTCTTGCGCCGCGCGAACCGCAAACCCTAAGTTGGCTGCCCAGATGACGGTCCCCAGCGTACTCCGACAGCTGCATGCGAGTCTCGCGGCGCATGCACCCGACCAGCTCGTCACGGTCCTGCAAGAGGCCGGTTACGCGGCCGGCGAGGGAAGCTACCGCGCGTTCGCCGCCTGGCTCCGCGAGCGCGCCGGCGTCGACAGCCCGGCAAATCTCGACGCCGTTCTGCTGGTGGAGATGCTCTCCGAGTTCTTCACGACTGGCGGCTGGGGCACCGTGACATTGACGCCGGTCGGAACGGGCGCGCTGGCGCTCGATTCGAGCGACTGGGCGGAGGCCGAGCCCGGCACCGCGCAGACGCCGATGTGCTTCTTTTCGGCGGGAATGCTCGCCGACTTTCTCGGGCGGATTGCGGACGACACCGTCGCTGTGATGGAAGTGGAATGCCGCAGCAAGGGCGACGCGCGGTGCCGGTTCCTGTCCGCGCCGCCGAATGTTCTGGACAAGGTTTATAACGAGATGACGGCTGGGCGGAGCTATGAGGAGGCGTTGAGCGGATCGTAGGGGCGCAGCAGGCTGCGCCCCTACCGACGGGCTACGCTGACTCCATCCAGCAGCAGCGACGGCGACCAACGGGACCCCAGCCAGCGCCCGTCGCGCCCAAATCCGCCGATGCGTTTGAGCAGATCGTACGCGTTCCCCGCGACGGCGGCATCTTTGACCCGGCCGGTGATCTCGCCGCGCTGCACGCGATAGGCGAGTCCCACGGGATGGCTGAACGCGCCGCTGATCACGTTCCCCTGCCCCACCCCGATCAGATCGTCGACGATCAATCCATCATCGATGTCCCCAATCAAACCACCGCCGATGTCCAGCGGTGGTTGGGGCACGGCATGCCGGGCCCCAACGCCGTCGGACATCCGAAACACGATGTTCGTATACCCGATGTGCGGTTTCCCAAACACGCCGCGGCGGCCGTTTCCCGTGCTCTCGGTTTTGGCGCGGGCGGCGGTCTCCAGATCGTAGACGAAACGGCCCACCTTTCCAAGCTCCACGAGCGCCGTACAGCGTGACGGCACACATTCGTCGTCCACGGGCCGAGACGCGGGACGTCCGGGCTTGAGCGGATCGTCCTCGATGGACAGCCGCTCGTCGAACAGCGTTGCTCCGATTTTGCCGGCCAGTGGCGAGCTGCCCTGGAGCACGGTTTTTCCCGACAGTGCCTGCTCGAGCGGCAGGATCACGGCCGCGAGGCCGGCGGGAGTGAAGACGACGGGCAGTGCGCCCTCCGGCGGCGTGACAATGTTGAGCGCCGCGGAGAGACGCGTTTCGATCGAGCGAACCAACGCTTCGAGATCGGCATCCGTCGGGATGTCAGCGCCGACGTACTGATCGTAGACCATCAGGACGTCGTCACCCGCGATGCGCGTGAGATCGGCCGTCACGGCGATACCGGTGGCGCGGTATTCGCCCCGCGCGCCCGCGCTGTTCCCCACCGCCGTGTCGGCGACTTCGCGCTGCACCGCAACGTTGATCTGACAGTCGGGCCGCGAGAGCCGCTCGACGAGCAGCCGCCCCATGCGGATCAGCTCGGCGAGCGACGCGTTCGCGGTGTGGTCGAAGAAAGTAGGAATCGCCGGCAGGCTGTCGGCCGCCGCGCTGGGAAACGCGAGCTCCACGATCTCTCCCAGCTCGGCGGATGCCCGCGCCCGTTCCACGATCTCTTTCGGATCCGGTTTCGCCGCCGTCGTGCCCGCAACACCCATCCGCCCGTTCGCCAGCACGCGCAGATTGATTCCGGCTTCTTCAGAAATACCGGCGGCTTTGAGCCTGCCCGACTCGAACGCGACGGTGGTCTGTTCTTCGCGCCGCCACAGCGCGTCGGCATTGTCCACCTTGCCGCGTGCAGCGTCGAGCAGGCGATCGATCATACGTCGCCGCCGATCAGCGCTTCCTCGATGCGCACGTGCGGCGCCCCTTCGGTCACCGGCAGCGGGAACTGACCGCCTTTGCCGCAGCCGCCACCCATCTGGTTCCAGGTGAAGTCGCCGGCGATGTGATCGATGCGATCGAGCGTCTGAAACAGATTGCCCGCCAGTACGACGTCCTTGACCAGCTCCGCGACTCTCCCGTCGCGGATCATGTAGCCCCAGCCGGCCGTGAACGAGAAGTTCTCGAGCATCGTCTGCCCACCGAAAGCGCCACAGGCGTACACGCCAAGCTTGATGTCACTGATGAGATCGTTGAGCCCGACGCCCTTCTTGCCGGGTGCGATGTAGGTGTTCGTCATCCGGACGATCGGCGGATGACGGAAGGAGATGGCGCGGGCGTTGCCGGTCGGCCGCTCCCCGAGCTTCGCGGCGGTCTCGCGCGAGTGCAGCCGACCGATGAGGATCCCTTCGTTGATCAGGACCGTGTCCTGCGTCGGCGTGCCCTCGTCGTCGTACGGCAGCGTCCCGCGCAGCCCCGTGGCGGCGCCGTTGTCGCCGACGTTGAGCACCGGTTTACCGAACCGGCGGCCCAGGGTCATCATCTCGCGGGCCTGCGGGTTTTCGTACACGAAATCGGCCTCGGAGAGATGCCCGAACGCCTCGTGGATGAAGACGCCGGCGAGCTCGTTGTCGAGGATGACCGGATACGCGCCGCCGCGGACCCGCGGTGCGTCGAGCAGATCGACCGCGCGCTGCGCGACGACGCGAAACCGATCCTGGTAGTTCTGGACGCTGTTCCAGCCTTTGCGCAAGCCGATCGACTCGAGGCCCTTCTCGATATTGCCGTCGCGCCGGCCGATCGCGGTTCCCGACAGGACGATCTCGGGCCGCAACTGGTAGAGGGAGGCGCCTTCGGAATTGACGTACCAGACTTCGGAGACTTCGTCGCGATAGTTCGCTTGCGTGTCGACGATCGCGTTCGAGACGGCGAGCATCGCGCCGTTGTAGCGGTCGAGGAGCTGCTTCTTCTCCGACAGCTCAATGCCGCGCACGTCGCCATCGAGATCCAGCGCCGAGTCAGCCGTCTGTGCCGCTACATCCGCCAGGCGGATCGGTTCATCGAGGTGGACCGCTCGCGACAGCTCGTTGGCACGCCGGACCATGCCGGGTAGCTCGTCCAGCGACGTGAACGAGGCGATCCCCCAGCCGCACGCCTTGTTGAGCACGCGGACGAACCCGCCCTGATCCTCGCTGACCGTCGCGGTCTCGAGCCGGCGGCCGCGAAAGGCGACGGCGGAGCTCCAGGTGCGTTCGACGCGAATCTCGGTGTAATCGGCGCGGGACTGCTTCAGGATTTCGGCTAAACGATCTTTCAACTGGTCTCTTTCAGCTTGGCGCGGTAATCGGGACGGACGACGATCTCCCCGTTGACAATCACTTCGAGGTCCCAGGGCAGGATGATGAAATTCTCGTTCTCGAGGGCGTAGAAGTCGGGCTTGTACGTACCCGTCTTGAACGATACGGCCGTCTTCACCGCCGCCGGCTTCAGGTCGCGCACGGCCGCGAGGGCGAGCTTCATCGTGCTACCCGACTCGCAGGTCTCGTCCACGAGCAGCACGCGCTTGCCGGTCACCAGGCGCGGCGGGCCGGCGATCACGGAGCCCTCGGGCGTGATCGCGATGGACGCGAAGTCACGCTGCAGGATGCTCGCGACCACGGCGCCAGGGATCACACCGGCTTTGGCGATCCCGATCACCACGTCCGGATCGTACTCGCGGAAGATCTTCAGGGCGAGCACGCGGCACAATTCCCCGAAAAACGCCCAGTCCACCTGGAGGACGCCCCGTGGGGTCTTGCTGGTGGGGCGGGAGCGCATACCGGCGGAGGGGCGGGGGGGGAGGGCCATGGTTTGGGATTCTACATTGCCAGCGTCAGCAGCCGCAAGCTATTTTCGGCCGCATGAGTTTCTGGCGTCGCTTGTTCGGGGGAGGCTCGCGGGGGGCGGCGGGGGGGGGGGGCGACGATCTCAAACCCCAACGCCTCGATTATCTCAACGAGGCCTTAGCCCTCGAGCGGCAGGGGGATTATGACGCGGCGCTCACGTCCTACCGCCTGGCGCTGCGCGATCATCCCAACGACGCACGCATCCTTCAGAACATGGCGATCGCGTTCACCAAGACGCGCCGCTACGACGAAGCGATCCGACATTATCGCCGCGCGCTCGAGCTGGACGGCTCGCTCGCGGGTGCGCACTACGGCCTTGCGTTTCTGCTGCTGCAGCGCGGCGATCCCGACGGGGCGGCGCAACACCTGAAGACCTTCCTCGCGCACCCGCCGCGGGGACCAGACGCGCAGAAGTGGGTCGAGCACGCGAACCAGACACTGCACGACCTTCGCACCGGTGGGGGGGCGGGGGGGGCGGGGGGGGCGGGAGGGGGCACGGCGGCACCTGCTCGCGCCGCCGACGAGAGGACGGGGAGCTCCTGATTCGAACGTTGGCCCTGTCTGTTCTCGCCACGGTGTTCGCCTGCAAAATCAATACTGATCTGAACCAGCCGGTGGCGATCGAAATCGTGCTGCCGGACAGCGGCCGCGTCGAGGTCACCGACACGTTCCGCCCGCGGGCTCTCGCCCTGAACGGCGTCGGCGATTCGGTGCAAGCGGAGTTCAGCTGGGCGTCGCTCGACACTGCCCTACTCGCCGTGCTCGACAGCACCACCGGCGCGTCGATCAGCAAGACGATTGGCTCGGCGCGACTGGAGGCCCGCACGGGAAACCTCTTCTCGAATCCGCAGACCGTGAGCGTCATCCCCAAGCTCGATTCGATAGGCGTGCTTGGCGCGGCCAGGGATACGGTGTTTGCGCCCGATTCCCTGTCTGATTCCCTTCGCGTCCAGGCCTACGCACTCGGCGGTGCGATCCCAGCCAATCGGCGGGTCGTCTTTACGAAGACCACCTTTCCAGCCAGCGACTCGTTGGTCACATTACCCTCCAAAGACACGGTCTATACGAACCCGAGTACCGGAGTGGCAGCCGTGCGAGTGCGGCTCCACAACGGCCCTGTTCCAGATTCCGTCGTGGTGACCGCCACAATGCAGCACGTCAACCGCACGCCAGTGCAAGGCAGTCCGCTGACTTTCGTCGTGGAGTTCAGGCCATGAACCGAGGCACGCTCACACAGCTGTTCTTTACGACCGTCGATCGGCATGCGGGGCTCCCCGCGGCGTTCCGATCGAAGGTGGGCGGCGCCTGGGTGTCCATCACGCATCGCGAGGCGCTCGGCCGGGTCCAGGCGATCTCGCTCGGCCTGCGCGAATTGGGCATCAAGGCGGGCGACAAGGTCGCCATCGTCTCGGAAAACCGCCCCGAATGGGCGCTGACCGACTACGCGTGCCTTTGCGCGCGTGCGACAGACGTCCCGATCTACCCCACGCTGACCGCCAAGCAGACCGAATACATCCTGCGGGATTCTGAATCCGTCGCGGTGTTCTGCTCGACCGCCGCGCAGGTCGCCAAGGTGCTCGAAGTGCAAGGAGCGCTGCCGGGCCTCCAGCAGATCATCGTGTTCGACGGCGATGCCGCCGCGGGGCGCCCCGGCGTCATCTCGCTCGCGGCGCTCGAGGGAAAGGGGCGCGCGGTAGTGTCGCGGCATCCCAATTGGAAAGCGGAAGCGC
>WNGR01015142.1_pt1 | contig 10391 bp, 10 predicted proteins | sample 5407581 | NCBI WGS metagenome assembly WNGR01 (sample SAMN13153383, study PRJNA577476) | soil metagenome | isolation source: 80 cm soil or saprolite under Garry oak tree replicate 2 | place: USA:California | collected 2016-06-15
GGTCATCGCGGGGCGCGTGCGAATCGTCTCCGGTGATCTCGACGATGCGGCCGCGTTGCGCGCGGGCTGCGCCGCAGCGGACGTCGTGTTTCACCTCGCGGGTCGGGTCGCGGGCCGTGGCCTCGGCGAGTTCATGCGCGCCAACCGCGACGGCACCGCCACCCTGCTGGAGGCCGCAGGCGAGCGGCCGCTGCGTCGCTTCGTCTACGTGTCGTCGATCGCGGCCGCCGGGCCCACGGAGCCCGGGCGGCCCATCGACGAGACTCGGGCCCCCCGGCCCGTCACCCCGTACGGCCGCAGCAAGCTCGCGGGCGAGGTGCTGGTGCGGGCGACGTCCCTCCCCTGGAGCGTCGTGCGGCCGCCGATCGTGTACGGCGAAGGCGACCGCGCGACGCTCGACATCTTCCGGCTCGCGAATCGCGGTCTCGTGCCGCTGTTCGGCGACGGGTCGCAGGAACTGTCCCTGGTCTACGTGGGGGACGTGATCGCGGCCCTCCTCGCGGTCGTCGCAACGGAGCGCACGGTGGGGCGCGTATATTTCGCGGCGCACCCGGAGATCACCACGGCACGAGACCTCGCCCTGGCGGTCGGCCGCGCGCTGGGCAGGCGGCCGCGCACGCTAGCCGTGCCGCCGCCGGTTGCCCGTGCCGTGCTGTGGACCGTGGGCGCGCTGGCTCGGATCACCGGCCGGGCGGCGGTGCTCTCCCCGGAGCGGGCTGAGGAATTTCTCGCCCCCGCCTGGACGTGCCGCGCGGACGCCCTGCGGGCGGACGCGGGATGGCAAGCGGGCATCGACCTCGCAACGGGGCTCAGTCGCACCGCCGCGTGGTATCGCCAGGAAGGATGGCTCAGGTGAGGGAGGCGGACGGCAAGGGTCTGGCCCCGGTCGATTTGGCCACCCTCATCTACATCGGGGTGGCCACCGCCGCCGTCATCATCTTCACCGGCGGCGACCGCACGGCCACCATCTCCTTCATGGGCGCTCACCTCCTCGCGGTCGGGCTCGTCCTGCTCGCGCCACAGGCGCGCGCCGCGGGTCCGGTGGGCAGCTTCGTGGGCGAGTGGTACCCGATGCTGCTGCTGGGCGCGCTCTACGCCGAGGTCGGCGTGCTAAACTTCGACGTCGGCTTTCACCACGACCTCGCCATCCAGCGGCTCGAGCAATGGGTATTCGGCTCGCAGGTGTCGTATCGCTGGATCCGGGAGATGCCGACTCCGGCGCTTTCCATACTGCTGCACAGCTGCTACCTCGCCTACTACGCGATTCTGCTCGCCTCGCCCCTCGGCCTCTGGGTGACGGGCCGGCGCGATGCGGCGCGGTTTACGATCTTCGCCGTCGCCGCCACCTTCTATCTCTGCTACATGGTGTTTCTGTTCTTTCCGGTCGCGGGCCCTCGCTATGCGTTCATCCTCGCGGATAACCCCGCGACGCGCGTGTGGCCGGCGCGAGTGGCCCAATGGGTGCTCGATCAAGGGGACTCGTGGGGGGCGGCGTTCCCGTCGTCTCACGTCGCCGGCGCGGTGGTGGCGACCGTCTGCGCGCTGCGCTTCTGGCGGCCCTTCGGTGTGGCGCTCGTGCTGCCGACGCTTGGCATGGTGTTCGCCGTAGTGTACGGCCAGTTCCATTACGCGGTGGACGCGCTGGCCGGCCTGGTCGTGGCGGCCGCCGTGATGAGCTCGCTCAGTCCCGGTGCGGCGCGGGTGGGCGCGGCGGCGCTACAGCCCGCCGCCGAGCCCGCGGCCGACGCCGGCGCCTGACTCCAGCGCCGCCGCGCGCGATGCGACCGTGTCGAGATCGCCCCCGAGTGCGTCCATCTTGAGCTGGAAGCGGCAGTCGATCACGAGCAACCCCACGACGTAGCCTGCCAGGTTCACCAGGAAGATGATCTCGAACAGCAGCGGATAGGGGAGCCAGATCCCGAGGTAGAGCGCGAAGCGCTTCACTCCCGGATCGAACGAGGAGCGATGCGCCACGCTCGTGAGCAGCAGGATGGCGACCAGCGCGAGCAGCACCAGCCCGAGCGGCACCAGGCGCGCGTAGGCGAACGCGAGAAAGATGACCGCCTCCGACGCCCGGTCGAGCGCGTCGTCCAGGCGCTTCCCGGCTGCCGAGCCGAGGCCGAACGTGCGCGCGATGCCGCCGTCCAGGCCGTCCAGCAACTGCCCGAGCGCCATGAGCGCGAGCCCGGCGTCGAGCCGGCGGCTGGCGACGGCCGCGGCGGCGGCGACGCTCGCCCCGAACGCCGCCCACGTGACCTGTCGGGGGGTCGCCCCGAGCTTCAAGTGCAGGAACCTGATCAGCGGCCCGAGTGCCCGATCCGACAGGGCCCCGAGCGCCGGGGCGAAGTCATACATGGTGTCGCGTCCAGAAGACGGCCACGTTCGAGGCGAGGAGGACGGTGAACAGCACGCCCTCCTTTACCTTGTCGGGGACGGCCGCGAGCCAGCCGCGCGTGACGTAGCTCGAGTAGGGATAGAACGGCATCTTCTCGAAGCGCACGCTGTAGTCCATGGCGATGTGGATCGCAAAGAACAGGATCGGCAGCATCGTCCCGAGGAACATGCTGAGGGGGATGATCCAGAGGAGCGCGACGGGCTCTTGCAAGGAAGACCGCCAGTAGTAGCCCCGCTTGTTGCGCAGGCCTACGGCCCGCAGGTAGAACGGCGCCTTGACGGCGTGGTCCACATCGACGCCCATACCGAAGGCGTAGGCGAGGACCTTGTCCTGCCCCTCGAGTCCCAGGGCCTGGACGCCGAGGGTGGTCGCGAGAAAGTGGGTGACGATCGTCACGACACGGACTCGACGGCACGCGCTCGCCCCGCGCTCCAGACGAGCAGCAGGCCGACGCCGATCCAGACGAGGTCGCGCAGCCGCGACACGATCGCGGTGTACACGCCGAGCCGCGGATCGAGGCCGAGCATCTGAAAGAGCAGGTAGAGCGAGCCCTCCTTCGTTCCCACCTCGAAGGGCACGACGAACAGCACGTTCTGGATCAGCGACACGAGTCCGCCGATCAGGTACGCCTCGAGGTAGCCGATGGGCAGGCCAATGGACAAGGCGATGAGGTAGTACTCCGCCATGTAGAGGCAGCGGCTCAGGTACTCGAGCGCGAGGGCGCGGGCGAACCGGCCGGGATGGCGGTGGGAGAACTGGGCAAGCTGCTCATCCATCTGGACGAGCAGCTCGCGCCGCGGCTCGAGCGCCCGTGCCAACCGGCCGCACAGGGGTACGCGGTGCAGGCCGTTGAGCAGCTTCTCGAGCGCCCCCCGGCGGTGCACGATGAACAACACGACGGCTGCGCCGGAGAGCGCCAGCGTGGCGAGCCCCAGCGTCACGCGGAGGGCGACGTCGTGGCGCAGCATGGCGAAGCCGAGCAGTAGGGCGGTCAGCCAGCTCAGGAGGAAGCTGAGGCTGCGCAGCACGTTGTGGATGATCACGGAGCCGGCGGCGCGGCGCGTCGAGAGCCAGGGGGCGACCGCCGCGATCTTGAACGGCTCGCCGCCCACATTCACCATCGGCGTGACGAAGTTGAGCGCGAATCCCGAGACGGTCACGACGTACAGGCGCCAGAGCGATGGGCGTCGTGGCTCGTCGGCGACGATCAGCCTCCAGGCCGCTGCATTGCAGGCGTACACCAGGCCGTACAACAGGAGGATCGGGATGAACATCCACCCCGTCGCCGCGGCGTCGGCAATGAGGGCCGGGATACCGATGCGGGAGATGAGGTACGCGAACAGCGCCGAGCCGCCCGCGAACAGGAGCAGCCGGGCGCGGCCGCTCATGCGCGCGTCGCTGCCTCCCCCGCTTGCGTGAGCGGGCGGGACGCGTCGTAGGCTCGCTCCAGCAGGGCGGCGACCTGCGCGATGTCCTGCAGGTGGGCCGCGCCGTCGCCCCGGTCGAGCGCCGCCACGAAGTCCGCGAACAGGCAGGCGAACCAGCGCCAGTAGGAGGTCTTGTCGAGCTCGCGCGTGAAGTCGAGCCGCTCCACCCGGGCACCCGAGTCGAGGCGCAGCTCGCCTCCCACCCATTCGATCGTCCCCGCGTCGCCGATGAAGCGGATGCGCGTCTCGCGGTGGCGGGCGGCCCAGGTGAGGAAGAGCACGGCCATGCGATCGGGATACTCGAGCACGACGCTCGCCGTGTCCTCCACGTCGTACTGCCGGTGCAGCAGGGTGCCCGTCCACGACCGGACGGCGGTGGGAGCGCCGGCGACGTCGAGCATCTGATACAGCAGGTGCGTGCCGTGATCGAGCAGCACGCCGCCGCCGCTCGCCTCGCTGGTGCCACGCCAAGGAGGGCCGGCGGAGGGCGTCGCGCTCCCGGGGTCGGCGAACTGGCGGTACACGGCGAGCTCCGCGAGATGCCAGCGGCCGATCAGCCCGTCGCGCAGCCACTCGCGCAGCTTGAGCCACGCGGGGTTGTAGCGGTACTGGTGGCAGGGTACCACCACGCGCCCCGCGGCGCCCGCCGCCGCCGCAATCCGCGCGGCGTCCGCGCGCGTGAGCGCGACAGGCTTCTCGCACAGCACGTGCCAGCCATGCTCCAATCCCCACAGCACCAGCTCGAGGTGCGAGGCGGTGGGGGTACAGACGTCGATGAAGTCGATGGCCCCGAGCCGCTCAAGCTCTTCGGGCCGCTGCAACAAGGGGAGGCCCTCGACCGGCGCCACGGAACCCGAATCCACCACGGCCACGATCTCCACACGGTCGCGCACGCCCGCACCCTGCCGGAACGCCGGGAGATGAGCGCTGCGCGCGATTCCCCCCGAGCCGATGACGGCACCCCGATACACCCGCTCAGTAGGCACGGGCCTCGCGGTCCAGGGAGCTCGAGAGCGCGCCGGAATGACTCTCGTGAATCGGCAGGAGGACGACGAACAACACGACGTTCATCGCCAACGCCTCGGTCCACAGAAAGGCCGCGGGATGGCCGGCGATCGCCGTCAATCCCAGCAGGGCGAACCGGATGTTCTGGCCCAGCCAGCTGCACAGCGGCAGCAGCGGCTGCTGCCGCTCGCGGTACGCGGCGCGGAACGCCTCCGGGACGTGCACCCTCCGCAGCAACCGCTCCAGGTCCGTGGTGCGAGGGAACAGCTGGGCCTGCCGCTGCACGTACGTCGCGTACACCCGGGTGATGAACCGCTGGAGCAGCGAGGCCGGCCGCGCGGTGGGCAGGTCTTCCGGCAGGTCGAGGTGGCCCGACCCTTCGCCGACCGACAAATAGGCGACGCGAATGAAATCCACCGCCATGCTCTGCACGGAGTGCGACAGGGCCGCGATGGCGACGAGCAGCGGGCCCTGCCAGTGCCCCCCCCAGCCCACGAGCACGAGCCGGATGGCGAGGTGGACGTACAGGTTCAGGAATCGCACGCTGTCGCCGATCCCGTCGAGCGCACGGCCGAAGCGCGTCGAGGTGCCGCGCAGCCGCGCCAGCTGGCCATCGGCCGAGTCGAACACGTCCGACAGGATGAAGAGCAGCAGGCCGATCGCGTTCACCCAGGGATCGCGATAGGCGAACAGGTGGCCGGCGACGAGCCCGATCAGGATGCACCAGAGGGTGACTTGGTCGGCCGAGACGCCCGTCGGCTCGAGGGCCCGGGCGATGCGGATGCCGAGGGGACGGAAGAACCGGAGGTCGACCCACTCCTCGACGGCGGCGCCCTTATGCGAGAGGTCGTTCGGCGGCTTCACTGAGCACGTCCTTCATGGTCGCGAGCGCGGTCATCGCTTCGTCTTCCTGGATGACGAGCGGGGGATTGATCCGGACCTCCGGGTTGTAGATCATGGCGAGCACGCCGCGGGCGAGCAGCGTGTCGAAGATCCAGCGCGTCGTCTTCTTGTCGAGCAGCGTGCGCGTGCCCGGAACCACCAAGTCCATGCCCAGGAGCAGGCCGCGGCCCCGCACGTCGCTCACGATCGGCACCTCGGCCTCCCAGCGCTTCATCTCGGCGAGCATCCGCTCGCCCAGCTGCCGGGCGTGCGCGACGAGGTCCTCCTCGAGGATCGTCTCGATCGTGATCCTGGCGGCGGCGGCGGCGAGCGGGTTGCCGCCGTACGACGACGAGCTGCCGCTCGGATTCGCGAACGGCTTGGCGAACGCGACTCCCTCGCGGGCGACGATCCCGCTCATCGGGAAGCCGCCGCCGAAGCCCTTGCCCACCAGCAGCACGTCCGGCAGGACGTCCTCCTCGTGCTCGATGGCGAACATTTTTCCCGTGCGACCGAAGCCCGTGATCATCTCGTCGCAGATGAGGAGCGCGCCCAGGTCGTCGGCAACCCGGCGTAGCTGCTTCAGGTAGCCCGCCGGCGGCACCACGTTGCCCGCCGTCCCCTGAATCGGCTCGACGATGATCGCCGCCACGTCGCGCGTCGTCTCCACCTCGACCTTCTGGCGCAGGAAGTCCACGCAATGCCACTCGCAGGCCGGGAACGTCTTCTCGAAGGCGCAGCGCGCGCACGCGGCGTAGGGCGAGAGGTAGCTGCCCGGCATCAGCGGTCCGAGCTGGTGCTTGAAGCTCGAGCCCAACAGGGGGAGCACGCCGCCGGTCTTGCCGTGAAAGCCCCCCCAGAACCCGATCAGCTCCCGATGCCCCGTGCGCGACTTCGCCAGCCGCACCGCGGCCTCGACCGCCTCGGCGCCGCTCGAGTACAGCTGCGTCCGATTCAAGTCGCCCGGGGCGAGCTCGGCGACCAGCTTGACGAGCGCCGCCCGGTGCTCCGAGGTGAAGCTGCCGACGTGAATCCGCGCGATCTGCCGCTGCAAGGCCGCGACGTACTTCGGGTGCGCGTACCCGAGGCTCGCCACGCCGACCCCGGCGAGCAGATCGATGTAGCGCTGGCCGTCCACGTCGTACAGCACCGCCCCTTCCCCACGATCGATGCACAGCTGGCTGAAGAGAGCGACGCTCTGCGTGCCGGGAGCGAGATAACGCGCTTCGGCGTCGAAGATCGCCTTCGACTTGGGCCCGGGCACACGCAGCAGATGTTGCGCTTCGATCACGACGGAATCCTATTCTCGCAAGCGTCGTGGATGTAGGCCGCGATCGCCCCGGCCGCTTCCTCGCGAAACGGCGCGAAGCTTGGCCAGTCGTTGATGTCGATCAGGACGGGGCGATCCGGCTGCGGGCACGCCACGTCGCCCCCGAAGATCTCGAGGCCGAGCACCGTCGCCGCGTCGAACGCGAGCGCCCGGAGGCGATCCTCGTCGACCGCGGGCCGCTCCTTCCCGAACCCGGCATCCGCTCCGTACCACCGAAAGAAGCGCCCGTCCGTCACCCCGTAGAACTTTACTACCGGGCCGGGCACATGCTGCTGCAGGGCAACCCAGGGAATCCCGCGCTGCGCGAACGCCACGAGCACGCTCGCGAGCTCGGCTGCCGTCGCCGCAACCACGTCTTCCCGCCGCTCGGCATGCACGTCCCCCCGCTTGACCCAGATCTTGCCGTGGTCTCGAGCGAACTCCCGGAGCAGCTCGGCCGAGGGCGGCGGTGCCGAGCTCGGCTGAATCAGGGTGCGCGGGAACGCGAGAGTGCTCTGCGCCAGGCGCTGCACCAGCCGGTGCCGATGACAATTCAGCACGCTCGTGGGCCGGTTCACCACCACCGCCCCGTCCGCCTCGAGGGGCATGAGCTGTTCCGAGGCGAGCGACCCCTGGCACATGTTGAGATACAGCTGCGCCGCCGGCAGCCGCCCCTGCTCGACCTGCTCCTCGCTCGTGTCGGTCACCCGCCAGCCCCGCGCGGCCAGCTCCCGAGCGGTGGCCGCGAGAATCGCCGTGTCGTTGCTCCGGTGCTGCAGCGGAGAATAGGACGGCCGGCGGTATACGGCGACGAGGTCTCGCATCACAACTCAAGCCTCCGGCGAACCTAACCAGGCGTTCGCGATGCGCAAATCGGATTCGTGGTCGATGTCGATGATGCGCCTGCCCCACGGCCTCCGCCGCCGCCCGCCGCGCCGCCGGGCTGAATCCGTAGACGCCCCCAGTAACGCAAAGCGGCGCAACAGCATCGTCGCTCAAACCGAGCACGACGCCGGCGGTGTCGGCCCGCACATAGACGGGAGACTCGTCGTCTACGAAGGGCGTCACGACAAGCACGGCGTCGGCGCCCTGCCCGAGCGCGTGCTCGGTCGCGCGATGCACCGCCCGCCAGTCGCTCGCCGCCATCACGCTGTCCACCATGGTGCAGAACACCGGCCCTTCAGAAATGAACTGGAAGCCCTCCACCAGCGTGTGCAGCGAGGAGGGTGTGCGACAGGGTCGGACGGCCGTGGGCGGCCCGAAATGCCGTCCCTCGAGTAGCCGGAACACCTCGGCGAAATCCGACCGCACCATGCAGGTGAGGGTGTCACAGCCCAGGTGCGCGAGCGTCTCGAGCAGACGCACGACGAGCGGCTCGCCGGCCACCTGGACGAGCGGCTTCGGCACACCGACTCCCTCGGCGGACAGCCGCGACCCTTCTCCTCCCGCCAGGATCAGGCCGTGCACGCGCTCAGCACATCCTCCAGGTCGGGGAGTCTCGCGATCCGCGCCGTGGGTGCGGTCCCCATTCCCCCCCCTCCCCCCGACGGGACCGGTCGGTCGGGTGGCGCGAGCCAGCAGGTGGCCAACCCCAGAGCCGCGGCCGGCCGGATGTCGGCCTCGAAGTTGTCTCCCACCATCCAGGCCAGCCCCGGCGGCACGCCGAGCCGCGCCAAGGCGCCGGTGAAGATGCGCGGATCGGGTTTCGAGACGCCCACGACGCCCGAATCGGCGACGACCTCGAAGCAGCGTCGCAGGTCGAGCTCTACCAGGCAGGCATCGAGATTGCCCGTGAAATTCGAAACGACGCCTAGCCGATAGCCGCCTCGGCTCCCCTGCCCTCCGCCTCGCAGCCGATCGAGCAGGGGGCGGTTGCGGGCAACCGTCGCCACCGCTGTTGCATGGAACGCCTGTGCGATGGCGCTCGGGTCGACGCCCGCGCCGTCCGGCACCAGGTGGCATACGAGTTGTGCCTGCGCCTCGACGAGGGACCGGAAGCCGAGGCCCTTGATCCCCGGCAGCCGCTCGAGCTCGCGGTCGGAGGCGTTGAAAAGACGCTCGAAGGCGGGATAGTCGAGCCGGCCGCCGGCGGCGCGGTAGGCCGCGTGGAACCGCGGGGCCCAGTGGATGCCGTCGGCGTCCAGCGTCCCCCCGAAGTCGAACAGCACGACCGCAGCGTCGCGTCCGGCCTCAGCGAGCGTGATGTCCCGCTCCGTGCCCCATGTCCATCCTCATCATCATAGCGCTGCCGCCGAGCCGCATCGCGTGCCGCAAGTCGCGCTGATACAGGGAATCGCCTATGTCGGTCGCGGGCCACTGCGCACCGCGGTCGGGGACGAAGAGACCGCCGACGACGCCCATGCCGCCGTCCGGGATCAACCGGCCGGTCGGATTGTCGTAGAACACCGTCACGCGATAGCGATGGGTAGGCTCGATGTGGACGCCGAGCCGGGACCAGCGGTACAGGCGCTCGACCGGGACCCCGACAATCTGCCCCGCCGCGTCCGTCTGGGGGGTGGCCCGATAGATGACCTCCCCCGTCGTCGCATCGCTGAACTCGATGCGCTGCCCGTAGTCGTGGACGTGGCCCCCGATGCCGACGATCGTCCCGGACACGGCCGGGGTGCCCTCGTAAGAGCGCGCCGAGCGCCCGGGAGGGAGGTCGAAGGACTTGTCCCCCACGGGAAACGCGACATCCAGCTGGAACGGCTCCGCGCGGAAGAGCGGCCAGGGGCGATCCGCGGCGGTGTACTGGAGCACGAGGCGCACGCGGGCCTGGAGGTAGCTCGAGTCGGTCAGGTTCTCGAGCATGGCGCTGACCAGCACGCGGTCCCCCTTTTCTACGGGGAACCCGAACAGGAGCCAGGGAACACTCATGGCACCGGTCTCATGCCCCGCGGCGATCATGCGCCGCGAGATCGGCAGGAACAGCTCGCGGTGATCGGGATCGATGAGGTTGAAGTGGTGGAGCAGCGCCGCGGGCAACACACGCCCCGCGCTGTCCACGATCACCACTCGGAAGCCGTACAGCGACCCGCTGGCGGGCAACCGCAACAGCGCGACCGGCGGCTGCGCGAGGTCGTGATGGGACGCGTGCGCGGGCAGGTCCACCGGCGCCAAGTCGAGGAACATCGTGCCGGTTGCAGGATCCACCAGGGCGCGGGGGCCGCCCGCGTCCGCAGGCCCTGAGCCCGGTCCCGCCCCCAGTGCGGCCAGCGCGCCGATGAAGCAGAGCGTGGATCGCTTCACGCGACGAATTGTAACGGAGGGCTCCGGCCTCACCAACCCCTGGCCCAGAGCAAGAGTCCCGCGGCGCCGAGGTTGACCCCCAACAGCTCCAGTCCATGGTGCAGGGTCGCGATGGCGACGGCTG
>WNGR01009205.1_pt1 | contig 10390 bp, 9 predicted proteins | sample 5407581 | NCBI WGS metagenome assembly WNGR01 (sample SAMN13153383, study PRJNA577476) | soil metagenome | isolation source: 80 cm soil or saprolite under Garry oak tree replicate 2 | place: USA:California | collected 2016-06-15
GATCGAAGACGTGCGGCAGGCGCGCGGCGGAAATGCCCTGGCCCGAGTCCCGCACCTCGAGGACGGCCTCGCTTCCCGCGCGGCGCAGCGTGAGATCCACGCGGCCCTTGTCGGGTGTGAACTTGACGGCGTTCGACAGGAGGTTCGAGAGGATCTGCTGCAGGCGGTCGGGATCCGCGACGACGGGCCCCACCGTCTCGTCGACGTCGACGCTCAGCGCGATCGACTTGGCGGCCGCCGCGGGCTGCACGGCCTCGACGGCCGCCGCCACCACCGCCGCCGGCTCGACCTCGCTCGCCGAGATCCGCAGCTTGCCGGTGATGATGCGCGAGATGTCGAGCAGGCCCTCGATGAGCTGGGCGAGCGAGGTCGTGTTGCGCTCGATGGTCTCCAGCGCCCGCTCGCGGCGCTCCTCGTCGAAGCTGCCGCGGCGCAGCCACCAGATCCAGCCCATGAGCGCGTTCAGCGGTGTGCGCAGCTCGTGCGAGAGCGTGGCCAGGAACTCGTCCCTGGAGCGCCCGGCCGTCTCCGCGTCGGCGCGCGCGGCCTGCTCGTGGCGCAGGAGCTCCTCGCGTGCCCGCGCCAGGGCCTCGGCCCGCGCGCGCGCGTCGCGCGCGCGCGCGAACAGCAACGCGGTGAGGAGCCCGACGACAGCGAAGGCGCCCGCGCGCACGACCGAGGCGGTGTCGAGCGAGAAGAACGGTGGGAACACGGCTTCGGTGATGATCAGGGACAGCGTGGTCGCCACGAAGCCGGGGCGCCAGCCGCCGTACGCGCAGGCGACGGCCACGGCGGCCAGGAACAGCGGCGAGACGGCGCCCTGGAGGGCGGGGCGAAGGGCGAGCGCGAGCACGGTCACACCGGCCACGGCCGCCACGGCGACGGCGTAGGTCCGCAGGCCGACGCTCACGGCATCACCCCCCCGGCGTCGCGCGCTCGAGCTTCAGGCGGATGTTGACGAAGTTGTAGGGCGGCCACGGGCCGGTGTACCGGAACGTCAGGGGCGCGTACTTGGCGCCGACGGCCTTGACCTTCGCGTCGAACGCCTGCTCGCGGTCGCGGGAGACCAGGAAGGCCGCGTTCATGATCATCTTGTCGCCGATGGGCTTGTTGGCGCGCGAGGCGACGGCCACGTCGCGCAGCGACTCGAAGATCTCGCTCACGTAGCGCTCGGAGCGCGCCTGCAGCGCGCCCTCCACGAGCCGCCCGTACTGCACGCGCGCGAAGTACGTCGGACCGCTCTGCGACGAGATCTCGCTCTTGAGCTGGCGGACGTCGTCGTCCTCGCGCTCGATCTGCTTGACGACCTCGTCGCGCTCCCAGAGCACCTTGAGGCCGAACTCGACCTTGTCCTCCATCTTGAGGAGCACGTCGATGAAGGCGCTGTAGGCCCCGCGCAGCAGCTCGATGATGTCGTCGCGCGTTTTGAACACGGTACCGAAGGACATCGGGATGACCGTGTGGTCGCGCATGACGGCCTCGTTCACGCGCTCGTGGGCCAGCACGTTCTCGCGCGTGGCGTCGAAGACCTCGATCGGCGTGTCCGACACCACGGCCGCGATGTCCTTGTAGTGCACCGTCGACACCTCGGCGGGCACGGTGCCGAGGCCGACGGCGCCGAAGCGCAGCGCGTCCTCGGACTGGATGACGCAATACACGTACTTGCCGCGGCTCTCCACCGGCTTCGCGCCGGCCTGCGACACGGTGGGCGCCGCCGCCCGCGGCGGAACCTCGCGGATGACGCGCGATGCGGCCATGCCGTTGTTCGGCGCAGCCTTCTTGTCCACCGTCCGCGACGGACGGGCGGTGGTGCGGCGAGAGGGCCTCCGCTTGGGAGCCATCGCTAACGTTCTCTCTCGGGTGGTCCGGTTAGCCCTTCAGCATCGATTTGATCTCTTCCAGCAGGCGCTCGGGCAGGCACGGCTTGGTGATGAACGCGTCGCAGCCGGCATCCATCGCGCCCTTGGAGTGGCCGGCGAGCGCGTGGCCCGTGAGGGCGATGATCGGGATGGCCCGGGTGCGATCGTCGGCCTTGAGCCGCCGCGTCGCCTCCCAGCCGTCGAGGCCGGGCAGCGAGAGGTCCATGACGATCAAATTGGGCGCGTGCCCGAACGCCTTCTCGAGCGCCTCGTGGCCGTTCTGCGCCTCCACCACACGGAAGCCCGAGAACTGGAGGAACTGGCTGTACATCTCCCGGTTGTCGGCGAAGTCGTCCACGACGAGGATCAGCGGCGACTTCGCCGCCGCCGCCTTGCCCTCCTTCGCCGCCTGCGTCCGGCGCGGGGTCATGCGCGCTTGACCTCGCGCGGCACGACGAGCGTGAACGTCGAGCCGCGGCCGATCTCGCTCTCGAGCGTGATGGCCCCGTCGAGCATGCCGGCCAGGCGCCGGCAGATGGCGAGCCCGAGGCCGGCGCCCATGTATTCGCGCGTCGGCGAGTTGTCGGCCTGGCGGAAGTCTTCGAAGATCCGCTCGCGGTCCTCGGCAGAGATGCCGATGCCGGTGTCGGCGACGGCGATCGCGATCTGGTCGCCGTCGGGCATCGACCCGGCGCGCACCTCCACCGACCCCCGCGGCGTGAACTTGATGGCGTTGGTCAGGAAGTTGATGACGATCTGCTTGACCTTCTGCCGGTCCGTCTTGAGCTGCGGCACGTCCGCCGCCAGCTGGCTCGTCACCGCGAGCTGCGAGCGGGCGATGATCGGCTCCACCTCGGCCAGCACCTCGGCCACGAGGTCCTTGAGGTCGAACGTCGTGAGCGTGAGCGGCATCTTGCCCGCCTCGATGCGGGAGATGTCGAGGATGTCGTTGATGATGGCCAGCAGGTGGTGCGCGTTGCTGTCCACGCGCTCGAGGTTGCGCCGCTGGTGGGCCGTGAGCTCGCCCGTCACGCCCTTGAGCAGCATGCTCGTGTAGCCGAGGATCGCGTTGAGCGGCGTGCGGAACTCGTGGGACATGTTCGCCAGGAACTGCGACTTCGCCGCCGACGCCCGCTCGATCTCGAAGTGCGAGCGGCGCAGCAGCTCGTTCTGGCGGGTCAGCTCGGCGGTGGCCTCGCGCACCTTCTGCTCCAGCTCGCTCGAGGCGCGCTTGAGCTGCTCGTACAGGCGCGCGCGCTCCAGCTCCTCCGTGCGGTCGTGCAGGATGGTCACGGTGGCCGTGACCTCGCCGTGCTCCGACACGATCTTGCCGGAGATGGCCTCCACGGGCAGGGGAGCGCCGGTGCGCGGGTCCACGAGGCCGATGGAGCCGCTGCGCCGCAGCGCGCCCGGCTCGAAGAAGAGGTTCGAGACGAACGACGAGAAGTGCGCGTCGTTCGCCTGCACCGTGCGGCGCGCCTCGGCGCCGGCGGCGGGGTCGACGGTGAACAGGCGCTCGGCCGGCGCGTTCAGCATCACGATGTTGGCGTTCGGATCGGTGACGAGGATCGGGTCGGCCACCGAGTCGATGATGAGGTCGAGGCGGTCGCGCTCGGCGCGAGCGTCGGCCTCCGCCAGCCGCAGCTTGCGGTAGTTCTCCTCGATCTCCTGGGTGGCGCGGCGCAGGTCGGTGACGTTTCTCAGAATCGACACGATGCCCGTGCCCTCGCGCGGGTCCACGGTGACCGTGCTGAGCAGCTCGAAGAGCAGGTCGGAGCCGTCCACGGGGTCGACGAGGAGCAGCTCGTGCCGCCACGGTTCCGCGCCCTCGATGGCCCGCCGGGTGAGCGCGGACGAGAAGAGCATGTTGTTGAGGGCGACCGCGCGGCGCCGCCCCTCGCTGTCGTCCTCGCCCGACGACAGCAGGACCTCGGCGCGCGCGTTGGCGACGATGATGCGGCCCTCGGTGTCGGTCAGGAGGACCGGGTCGGACACCGCGTTGATGATGTTGTAGAGCAGCGTCCGCTCGCGGAGGCTGCGCCGCTCGCCCTCCTGGCGGCGCTGGGCGGCCCGCAGCGCGGTCAGGCGCGGGCCGAGCAGGCCCGCGACCCACTTCGCCTCGGTCTCGATCTCGGGGTCGATGGGCGCGACGAGCAGCAGGCCGATCGGGTACTCGTCGAGCGCCTGGCGCGCGTGGAGAGGGATGGCGATGAGGCGGCTCGACTCCAGCGGCGTGCGGGGCGCCGGCCGGCCGTTGCGGCCGAAGATACTCGCCTCGAGCCGGACGGTGGCCGCGACCAGCGGGTCGTTGTGCGTCTCCAGATCGAGCGTGAAGGACTGCGCGCGTGTGCTGCGCACGGCGAGCGTGGCGACGGGTTGGAGCACGGATGGACTTTCCTGCGACCCCACGAGGCAGAGCCCCCGCGCGACGCCGGCCGACCGGCCGAGCCAGTCCAGCGCGCACCGGGCACAGGTCGCGAGATCGTCGGTCTCGAGCAGCGTCTCCGCCAGCTTCAGCCGCTCGGCAGCGTCGACCTTGCCCCGGCGCCGCGCCATGGTGCGCAGCGCGGCACTCCGACTCACGGCCTACGCAGTCTCCGTGGGACGGTCCGCTCGCGGCGCGTGCGCGCGATCTCGACTCTCAGCGCCGCGTTCTCGGCGATCACCGCCTCGCTCACGTGACCGTCGATCGCGGGCCTCGACGCGGACGTGAGCGAGCCCACCGCCTCGGAATACTTGAGATAGGTCTCGATCGACGCCACGACGACACGGGCTTCGACGGTGATCAGATCGATGCCGACGAGCGAGACGCGGACCCACGCGTCGATGACGATGCCTTTGTCCAGCACCCGGTCGAGGACGTCGATGAGGCTTGTGCCGCCGCTTGTCCGTTCGACTGGCATCGCTCAGTCTCCTTGTCGGTTCGCATCGTGACCGCCGTCGCGCCGCCTGTTGCCCTTGCGCGACGAGAGCGAAGCGACTTTGCGCTCGAGCAGCCGCACCTGGCGGCGCAACTCTTCGTTCTCCGAGGACAGACGATTCGGAGACAGGTGGGCGTCGTGTTTCCACCAGTCGAGGCCGATCTGCTGCGCCTTGTCGATGGAGCACACGATCAGACGAATCCGGATCGTGAGTAACTCGACTTCGGCGAGGGAAATCTTGACGTCGCCGGCCACGACCAGGCCCTTGTCGAGAACCCGGTCGAGGACGTCCACGAGTCCACTGGCGCGGCCGTTCGAGAGCTGGAGATCCGTTGTTCTCATTCGGGAGGTCGATCTTCCCCGGCGCTGATTTGTGCTGTGAGTATAGGGTGTTCCAGAACCTGCTCACAATCCATGAAAACTTTTTCCCACCACCCCCGTGGGCGCCGGCGGTCAGGAACTTCACGGGGGGGGCCGGTCAAAAATTTACCTATTGCCGCGAAAACGATCACCTCTTGCCGTTCTTGGGCCCGCCGTTCTTGGGCAGGATCTCCGCGAGGAACTTGCCGGTGTACGACCCCGGCGTCTGCGCGACGATCTCGGGCGGCCCCTCGACCACGATCTCGCCGCCCTCCTCGCCGCCCTCGGGGCCGAGGTCCACCACCCAGTCGGCGGCGCGGACGACGTCGAGGTGGTGCTCGACGAGGACGACCGTGTTGCCGGCGTCCACGAGGCGGTTGAGCACCAGCAGGAGCTTCTTGACGTCGTCGAGGTGCAGGCCGGTCGTCGGCTCGTCCAGCAGGTAGAGCATCTCGCCTGTGGCGCGCGCGGCCAGCTCGGCGGCGATCTTCAGCCGCTGCGCCTCCCCCCCGGAGAGCGTGGTGGCCGGCTGCCCGAGGCGCAGGTAGCCGAGGCCCGTTTCCTGGAGGGTGCGCAGCCGCCGCGACAGCGCCGGCGTCGCGGCGAAGAAGTCCACCGCCTCGTCGACGGTGAGCGCGAGCACGTCCGCGATCGACTTGCCGCGATGCTTGACCCCGAGCACCTCCGGGCGGTAGCGCCGGCCCTCGCACTCCTGGCAGGACACGTACACATCCTCGAAGAAGTACATCTCGAGCTTCTGGAAGCCGTCGCCCTGGCACGACTCGCAGCGGCCGCCCGGCACGTTGAAGGAAAACGCCCCGGCGCCGAGGCCCAGCGCCTTGGCGCGCGGCAGCGCGGCGTAGAGCTTGCGGATCTCGTCGAAGGCCTTCACGTAGGTGACGGGATTCGAGCGCGGCGTGCGCCCGATCGGCTCCTGGTCGATGAGCCGCACGCCCTTGAGGTACTCGATGCCGGTCACCGCCGTGTAGGCTCCCGGCGTCTGGAACTCCGTCTTGAAGGCGCGCGCGACGGCGCGATAGAGCGTGTCGTGCACGAGCGTGGACTTGCCGGAGCCCGACACGCCGGTGACGACGGTGAGCGTGCCGAGGGGCAGCCGTAGCGTGACGTCCTTCAGGTTGTGCTCGCGCGCGCCGGTGAGAACGAGGTGGCGGCGGCCCGGCCGACGCGTCAGCGGCGCGGGGATCGACTCGCGCCCGGTGAGGTAGCGCGCGGTGAGCGAGCGCGTCGTCTTGCGGAACTCGTCCTGCGAGCCGCTGAAGACGACCTCCCCGCCGCGCTCGCCGGAGCCGGGACCAAGCTCGATCACGTGGTCGGCGGCCTCGATGAAGGCGCGGTCGTGCTCGACGACGACGACGGTGTTGCCGGCCGTCGCGAGCTCGCGGCAGAGGTCGGCCAGGCGCGCGGTGTCGCGGGCGTGCAGGCCGATGGACGGCTCGTCGAGGACGTACAGCGTTCCCACCAGCTGCGAGCCGAGCTGATTCGCCAGATTGATTCGCTGCGCCTCGCCGCCCGAGAGCGTGCGCGTCTGGCGTCCGAGGGTGAGGTAGCCGAGGCCGACGCGCAGCAGGAACGTGAGCTTGGCCGAGAGCTGGCGCAGGATCTCGCGCCCCACCGCCGCCTCCCACGCCGTCAGGCTGATGGAGTCGAGGGTGGCCGCCGCGCGCTCGATGGTCAGCCCCGTGAACTCCGCGATGGTGAGCCCCGCCACCTTCACGGCGAGCGCCGCCGGCTTGAGCCGCGCGCCCGCGCACACCGGGCAGGGCGACTGCGTGCGGTAGCGCGAGAGGAACACGCGCACGTGCAGCTTGTAGCGGTAGGACTCGATCTCCTCGAAGAAGCCGTTGATGCCGGGGAACTTGCCGTCGCCATCGTAGACGAGGCGGCGCGCGCGCTCGCCCAGCCGCTCCCACGGAATCTCGAGATCTACCCCGGCCCGCCGCGCCGCCTTCACGAGCTCGCGCTGGTACCACTTGCCGGACGGGTGCGTCCACGGCTCGATCGCGCCCCCGCCGAGGCTGAGGGCGCGGTCGGGAACGACGAGCGACTCGTCGTACTTGAGGACGTTGCCGAAGCCCTTGCACTCCGCGCAGGCGCCGAGCGGATGGTTGAACGAGAAGAGCAGCGGCTGGGGCCGCTCCAGCGCGGCGCCGCACGCCCCGCAGCGGAACTCCTCGGTGAACGCGCGCCGCGCCCCGCCGACGATCTCCACCGCGACGCGCCCGCCGCCCTCGCGCAACGCGGTCTCCAGCGAGTCCACGAGGCGCGCGCGGCCGTCGGCAGCGAGCACGACGCGGTCGAGCACAACGTCGAGCTCGGGTCCCGGAAGCGTGGGGGGCGGCGGCGCCGCGAGATCCACGACCTCGGCGCCGAGGCGGACGCGCGCGAAGCCGCGGCGCGTGAGGGCCGCCCAGACCTCGGTCGGCGGCACGCCGGCCGGGACCGGCAGCGGGAAGGTGACGAGGGCCCGCGCGCCCGCGTGCTCGGCCAGCAGGGTCTCGGCGATGGTCGCCGCCGAGTGGCTGGCGGCGGGCGCGCCGCACGACGCGCAGTGCACGCGGCCGACCTTCGCGTACAGCAGCCGGAGGTAGTCGTAGATCTCGGTCGCGGTGCCCACGGTGGAGCGCGCGGTGCGCACGGGGTTCTTCTGCTCGAGGGCCACCGCGGGGCGGATCTGCTCGATGCGGTCCACGTCGGGCCGGTCGATCCGCTCGAGGAACATCCGCGCGTAGGTCGAGAGGGACTCGATGTACCGCCACTGCCCCTCGGCGAACAGGGTGTCGAACGCCAGCGACGACTTGCCGGACCCGGAGACGCCGGTGACGACGGTGAGCCGATCGTGGGGGATCTCGACCGAGATGTTCTTGAGGTTGTTCTGCCGGGCTCCCTCGATGCGGAGAGCCGGGGGTTGCGACATTCGAGCGGTCCTCCTGAGGTGGGTAGTGTACTGGAGGTGCTACCATGGCGTCCAGATGCCGGACACGATCCACGTGCTCGTCGTCGATGACGACACCAACGTGCGGGGTCTGCTGGTGGCCGTCCTCTCGCGCTCTCCGTTCGCCGTCGTGGACGCCGGCTCTGGCGGCGAGGCGATGGCGCACCTGGCGCGCGAAGAGTTCGACGTGGCCCTCGTCGATGTCCAGCTGCCCGACCACTCCGGGCTGGACATCCTGCGCTGGGCGCGTGACGCCGACGTGGACGCCGAGTTGATCGTGCTCACCGGCCACGCCGACGTCGAGACGGCGGTGGAAGCGATGCGTCTCGGCGCCTACGACTTCATCACCAAGCCCTGGAAGAACCCCGAGCTGCTCGAGGTCGTCGCCAAGGCGGCCGAGAAGAAGGCGCTGCGCCGCGAGAATTCCGCGCTGCGCGAGGTCATCCACCGGCGCGACGGCCTCCCGACCATCATCGGCGATAGTCCGGCCGTCGCCGAGGTGCTGAGCGTGATCGGTCGCGTGGCCGCTACCGACAGCCCCGTCCTGATCCACGGCGAGAGCGGCACCGGCAAGGAGCTGGTGGCGCGCACGATCCATCTCCGCAGCAAGCGCGCGGGGCGCCCCTTCGTGTCCATCAACTGCAGCGCGCTGCCCGACACCCTGCTCGAGACGGAGCTGTTCGGCCACCGCAAGGGCGCGTTCAGCGGCGCCGTCACCTCGCGCGTCGGCCTGTTCGAGGCGGCCAACGGCGGCACGCTGTTCATGGACGAGATCGGGGAGATGTCGGCGGCCATGCAGGTGCGCCTGCTCCGCGCGCTCGACTCCGGCGAGGTGCGGCGGGTGGGCGAGGAGCGCGCGTTCCACGTCGACGTGCGCATCGTGGCCGCCACGGCCAAGGACCTCACGCGTGAGGCGACCGAGGGCCGCTTCCGCTGGGACCTCTTCTACCGCGTGAGCACGGTGGTGGTCGAGGTGCCGGCGCTGCGCCAGCGGCGCGAGGACGTCCCGCTGCTCGTGCAGCACTTCCTGAGCGCCAACGTCGGCGCGCGCAAGCCGCTGTCGTTCGCGACGGACGCGCTGGAGCGGCTCATGGCGTACGACTGGCCCGGCAACATCCGCGAGCTGCGTAATCTCGTCGAGCGCCTGCAGATCTTGCACGAGGGCGCCGACGTGCACGCCGCCGACCTGCCGCCCGAGCTCTCGCGGTCGCGCCCGGCCGCCGCCGTCGAGGGCGAGGCCGATCCCGTGCTGGTGCCGTTGGCCGACGTCGAGCGGCGCCACGTCGAGCGCGTGCTCAACGCGACGGGATGGAACAAGGCCCGCGCGGCGCGCGTCCTGGACGTGGACGTGAAGACCCTCAACAAGAAGATCCGCGACTACAGCCTCGAGAAGCCGTCCTAGGAGTTCTTCCGCCCGCCCCGGAGAACCTCCCGGGTCCCGGCTCCTCGGGATGTTCTACTAAGCCCGTTCCGGCGAGCACTTAGAACGCATCCGGGGTGGCACTCTCGTTGCCATTACGAGGATGCGTATGAAGAAGCCCCGACGCGCCGCTGAGCAGCCCCGGGTGAAGGCCCCGACGTCCGATGTCGTTCTCTGGCGCCCCAGCATCGTCCTGGCGAGCCGGATCGAGGCGCCGGCACGACGCAAGCCGGTGACGCTCGCGGCGCCGACGGCGCATCCCGACTCCGGCGAGCCGCGCATCGTGGGCTCGATCTTCTCGCTGGCCGACGCCGGCGCCACGCTGGCGGCCCGTGCCGCCGAGGCACGGGCGCGCGCGACGGAGGCGGCCTCGGCACGCGAGCGCGTGTCGGCCGCGATAGCGGCGTATCGACTGGAAGCGTCGTTCGACCAGGCACTGACGGGCGCCTACCGACAGGTCACGGCGCTCATGGAAGAGCGGGGGCTGGCGTGAGGAATTCCGTGGCGACGGCGACCCTGGCGGTGTCTTCGAACGTGTACTACCTGCCGGCGCCCACGCCGGTGGCCGAGGCCAGGCCTGCGCTGTCGCGCTGGGCGAACCTGAGCCGCAGGTGGTGGCGCCTGCGCTTTGCGATGGCCGGCATCCGGCTCGCGCTGAACCCCGCGCCCACGCCGCTGTTCGCCGAGGAGGAGACGCTCGCGATGCTCCAGGGGCGGGCCGAGATCGTCGACCGGCGCCCGGGCCAGGCGCGGTCCGCACCCGTGATCGACTTCGACGCCGCGCGCGCGCGGCTGCGCCCGGCCGTCGCGACGAAGTAAGCGGGCCGTTCATCGTTCGCATGGCGTTCGGGGGGCCATTCGGGCCCCCCCGAACTTT
>WNGR01009206.1_pt1 | contig 10389 bp, 10 predicted proteins | sample 5407581 | NCBI WGS metagenome assembly WNGR01 (sample SAMN13153383, study PRJNA577476) | soil metagenome | isolation source: 80 cm soil or saprolite under Garry oak tree replicate 2 | place: USA:California | collected 2016-06-15
GGTTCCCGGCGTATAAACGGGTATCGAATGTAGCGACGGAACAGCCATGACCAGCCTTACAGTCAGCGACGAGCACATAGCCCCCGCCAAAGCCAAGGTCATTCAGCCGGCCTGGGTGCGTGTGCTGCACTGGACCAACGCAGTCGCGATGGTCCTGATGATCATGTCGGGCTGGCAGATCTACAACGCTTCGCCGCTGTTCGGCTTCAGCTTTTCGCACAGCATCACGCTGGGCGGCTGGCTCGGCGGCGCGCTGCTGTGGCACTTCGCCGCGATGTGGCTGTTGATGGTCAATGGCCTGATCTATCTCGCGCTCGGCTTCGCCACCGGCCGCTTCCGAAAGAAGTTGCTGCCGATCACTCCCGGCGGCGTGATTTCAGATGCCAAGGCGGCGCTGACCTTCAAGCTCGCCCATGACGATCTCAGCAAATACAATTCCGTGCAGAAGCTGCTCTATGCCGGCATCATCATTGTCGGTGTCGTCATCGTGCTGTCGGGCCTGTCGATCTGGAAACCGGTGCAACTGCATTGGCTGTCCCTGCTGTTCGGCGACTATGCGATCGCGCGCTACGTCCATTTCATCTGCATGGCCCTGATCGTGGCCTTCCTGGTGGTTCATGTCGCGCTCGCGGTCCTGGTGCCGAAGAGCCTGCGCGCCATGATCATCGGCAGATAATTCAAGGAGACTTCCTATGGGCCGCATGCGCTCGCTACTGATCCCCGGCGTCGACAAGAAGCTTTTGGTCCGCGACGCCGCCAAAACGATGCCGGACCTGTCACGCCGGCGCTTCATCTCGGGCGGCGCCAGCCTCGGCGCGCTGACGCTGTTGACCGGCTGCAACGTGGTCGACAGTTCGTCGGCTGAGGAAATGCTGAAGAAGGTCTCGAAATTCAACGATGCGGTGCAGTCGTGGATGTTCAATCCCGACGCGCTGGCGCCGACTTTTGCGGAGAGCGCAATCACGAAGCCGTTTCCGTTCAACGCCTATTACGATCTCGACGATGCGCCTGATGTCGACGGCAAGACGTGGAAGCTCGAAGTTCGCGGCCTCGTCGAGAACAAGAAGCCGTGGACGCTGGAAGAGTTGTACAAGCTGCCGCAGGTCAAGCAGGTCACCCGCCATATCTGCGTCGAGGGCTGGAGCGCGATCGGTAGCTGGACCGGCACGCCGCTGCGCGACTTCCTGAAGATGATCGGCGCCGACACCAACGCCAAATATGTCTGGTTCCAGTGCGCCGACAAGGACGGCTACAACTCGCCGCTCGACATGCGCACCGCGCTGCATCCGCAGACCCAGATGACGTTCAAGTTCGGCGACGAGATATTGCCGCGCGCCTATGGTTTCCCGATGAAGATCCGGGTGCCGACCAAGCTCGGCTTCAAGAATCCGAAATACGTGATCTCGATGGAAGTCACCAACGACTACAAGGGCGGCTATTGGGAAGACCAGGGATATAATTCATTCAGCGGTAGTTGACGGAGGCGACAGGCGTCGCGGCCAATAACGATTGCTCGAACAGGTCGATTGAGTTCAGAACAAAAATCGGATCAACTCGTCTGAAAAGCCAACAAGGTTGGCGTTCAGGGGAGGATTGAGAATGACGGGCAGTCTCTGTATCCGGTTCGTGCCGCTTGCGGTCACGGGACTCGCGGTCGGTTGGATATTTCCACCATCACCGGGATGGGCACAGGCTGAAAGCTGCTCAATTGTCACGACCGCCAGCTTGAATATCGCTGGCGCCGTCATCACCGGCAGCAAGCTCAACGAGGCCGAAAAGGACCAGCCCCGACATTGCGTCCTCACCGGCAAGGTGAACGAGCGCACCGGCATTGACGGCAAGACCTATGCGATCCAGTTCGAGATGCGGCTTCCCGTCGATTGGAACGGCCGTTTCCTGCATCAGGTCAACGGCGGCAATGACGGTGAAGTGGTGCCGGCGCTGGGCGACAAGCCGGACTTCAATTCGTTGGGTGGAAAGTCGGCGCTGGCGCGCGGCTTTGCCGTCCTCAGCTCTGACTCCGGTCACTCCGGGCGTGATCCCGCCAACAAGACGATGGCGTTGGCTGGCGGCGCCGCCTTCGGTCTCGATCCGCAGGCGCGGCGTGACTATGGCTATTCGGCCGACCTCACGCTGGCGCCGATCGCGCGGGCGATCGTCACGGCGCATTACGGCAAGAAGCCTGATTACGCTTACATGTACGGCTGCTCGAACGGCGGACGCCACGCGATGGTGGCCGCCGGCCGCATGCCCGACATGTACGATGGAATCCTGGTCGGCAATCCCGGCTTCGATCTGCCGAAGGCCGCGATCCAGCACGCCTGGGATTTTCAGAACTTCACCAAGGTCGATCCCGATATCCGCAAATCATTCAGCAGGGATGATGCCAAGCTCGTCTCATCCAAGATCGTTGAGGCCTGCGACGCGCTTGACAGCGTCAAGGACGGGATCACCGGCAATCTCAGGGCCTGCCAGAAGGCCTTCGATTTCTCCAGCCTGAAATGCGCGCCGGGCACGACCGAAGGCTGCCTGTCCGACGTCAAGGTATCGGCGCTGAAGGCGATCTTCGATGGGCCGAAGAATTCCAAGGGCGAGGCGCTGTATTCGGACTGGCCGGTCGACGGCGGTGTCGGCACCGGCAACTGGCGGATGTGGAAAGTGGAGAGCCCGATTGCGCCCTGGAACAATTATCCGATCATCGCGACCATGGGCGCCGCCTCGCTCGCGATGATTTTCGCGACGCCGCCGACCAAGGTCGAAGGCGACAACGATCACCTCAACGACTTCCTCGCGAAGTTCGACTTCGACCGCGATGCGCCGAAAATCTTCGCCAAGGATTCGACGTTTTCCGAATCGCCGATGGAATTCATGACCCCGCCGGATGTCGCTAATCCGACGTTGTCCGGCTTGAAGACGGCCAACCACAAGATGATCGTGTTTCACGGTCAGGCCGATCCGGTGTTCTCGGTGAACGATACCATCCGCTGGTACGAGAAACTGGATAGCAATTCCGGCGGCAAGGCTGATACCTTCGCCCGCTTGTTCACGATACCCGGCATCACGCATTGCGGCGGCGGCGTCGGGCTCGACCGGTTTGACGCGTTGGCAGCGCTGACCGATTGGGTGGAAAAGAACAAGGCGCCCGAGCAAATCACGGCCACCGTCAATCCCGGCAACAAGGAGGTGCCTGCTACCTGGAGCACCACGCGCAGCCGGCCGTTGTGTCCCTGGCCCAAATACGCGAAATACCAAAGCGGTGATATCGAGAGTGCGGCATCGTTCGCGTGTGCCGAACCGTAGGATCAGCCCGCTTTGGCTGCCGGCTCGAGCTTGCGCTGGAACGCCGACAGGATCGCGCCGATGGCCAGCATCGCCGCTGAAATGTCGAGCGCAAACGACAGGCTACCGACGGCGTCCGTGATCGCGCCGACCACGATCGGTCCGAGCGTCTGGCCGATGCCGAACGAGATCGTCATTGCCGCGATGCCGGCCGGCCATTGCGCCGGCGGATAATTGAAGCGCACGAAAGCGGTGGTCGATCCCACCACCGCGAAGAACGCGACGCCGAACACCAGCGCTGAGATCGCAAGCAGCAGCGGCGAATGTCCGAAGATTGGTAAACTGGCGCCGAACGCGTTGACGCCGAGGATGATGGTGGTCGAGAGACCGCCGCGGTCGAGCGCCAGCACCCGGCGCCACACCCAGGGGGTTACGAAGGCGCTGACCCCGATCAGGCTCCAGAAGAGGCTCTGCGCCGCGGCACCGCCGCCGCCGTCGCGCACATAGGCGATCATGAAGGTCATGTAGGCGATGTAGCCCGCGCCGAACAGGAAATAGCCGATCAGATAGATCAGCACCGGCCGGATCGCGAACTTGCCTCCTGCCGCGCTGTTGGTCGCCGCATGCGCATCGAACCGCGCCAGCCATACCGGAACGATCATGACGGCCGAGAGCAGCGTCATCGCCCACCACACGATCCACCACGAGCCCGGCCCAAAGCCCTGGAGCACGAAGGGGGCGATCAGTCCCGAGGCCAGGATGCCGACCCCGGGGCCTGCGTAAAACAGGCTGAGCAGGAAATTGGCGCGTTCGGGGCGCGACTGCGCGATCGTCGCCGCCAGCGTGCCGCCACCGACAAACCCTGCCGCGGCGCCGAGGCCGGCCAGCAGCCGCGCAAAGCTCAGCAGGACAAAATTGCCCGAGATCGCGCATAGCGCCAGCGACAGCACGCTGGCGAGCGTCCCCCAGCGCACCGACGCGGCCAGCCCAAAACGCTTGATCAGTTGCGAGGCGAACAGCGCGCCGATGAGATAGCCGGCCGCGTTGATCGTGTTCATGAAGCCCGCGGCGGAATACGACCAGTGCAGGGAATCGCGCATGTCGGGCAGTACCAGCGCATAGGCGAAGCGGCCGATGCCAAGCCCGATCGTCGGCGCCAGCGAGAGAATCAGGATCAGCCGCGCGGGATGCGCGGGGGCCGGGGGATGGTCGGGGCTGTGCAAGGAAAATCTCCGGCAGAACAGCCATTGTGGCAGGCCCGGCCGCCATTGCACAGGCTCCAGGCCGCAATGGAGTCTTGCCAACAGCGCAACGCCGTTTTAGCACTCCGCGCGCAATTCACATTTTCCGTCATGCCCGGGCTTGACCCGGGCATCCACGTCTTCCTTGCGAGCTGCACATAGGACGTGGATGGCCGGGACAAGCCCGGCCATGACGAGTCGGAAGGAATGATCAATGGCGACCCACAAACTGCTGCTTCTCCCCGGCGACGGCATCGGCCCCGAAGTGATGGCGGAGGTGCAGCGCCTGATCGACTGGCTCAACGCGCAGGGCATCGCGCATTTCGACACCGAGCAGGGGCTGGTCGGCGGTTCCGCCTATGACGCGCACAAGGTCTCGATCAGCGAAGGCGACATGGCCAAGGCAACATCCGCCGATGCCGTGATCTTCGGCGCGGTCGGCGGGCCGAAATGGGACAACGTACCTTACGATGTCAGGCCCGAAGCCGGACTGCTGCGCCTGCGCAAGGATCTCGGCCTGTTCGCCAACCTGCGCCCGGCCGTGTGCTATCCGGCGCTCGCCGATGCCTCCAGCCTGAAGCGCGAAGCCGTCGAAGGCCTCGACATCATGATCGTGCGCGAGCTCACCGGCGGGGTCTATTTCGGCGAACCGAAGACCATCACCGATCTCGGCAACGGCCAGAAGCGCGCTATCGACACCCAGGTTTACGACACCTACGAGATCGAGCGCATCGCCCGCGTCGCCTTCGATCTGGCGCGCAAGCGCCGCAACAAGCTGACCTCGATGGAAAAGCGCAACGTCATGAAATCAGGCGTGCTCTGGAACGAGGTGGTGACCCAGGTGCATGCGCGCGAATACAAGGACGTCACGCTGGAACATCAGCTCGCCGATTCCGGCGGCATGATGCTGGTGAAGGCCCCGAAGCAGTTCGACGTCATCGTGACAGACAATCTGTTCGGCGACATGCTGTCCGACATCGCGGCGATGCTGACGGGATCGCTCGGCATGCTGCCCTCGGCCTCGCTCGGCGAGATCGATGCCAAGACCAAGAAGCGCCGCTCGCTGTTCGAGCCGGTGCACGGCTCGGCGCCTGATATTGCGGGCAAAGGCCTCGCCAACCCGATCGCGATGATCTCGTCCTTCGGGATGGCGCTGCGCTATTCCTTCGACATGGGCGCTCTCGCCGACAAGATCGACGCCGCGATCGCAGCTGTGCTCGCTAGCGGACTTCGTACCGCGGATATCAAGTCCGAGGGCACCACGGCCGCCAGCACCACGCAGATGGGCGAAGCGATCCTGAAGGAAGTGCAGAAGCTGCACGCTTAGGGCGGCGATCATTCCCACAATAAAAAATGCCCGGTCAAAGCCGGGTATTTTTCGTTGGAGGCCGCCGCCAATCAATACAGCGGGTAGGTCCTGGGATAGCCGCCCAGGTCCGACGGCGGATTCAGGGGCTGGCGATCCAGTGGGCGGTTGTTGTTCTCGCGCGCGAACGATGGGTACCCGATCGACGGCGGGAACGCGTAGTCGGTGAACTTGCGGTCGCCGGGCAGAACTTCGACGCCGGCATCAAGCCATGAGCGCGTGGTGACGTAGACGCGGGTACGCGGACCCTGCTGGTAGGAGCGGTTCGGTCCCTGCGCGCCGTAGTAGGGCCGGCCGTCGCGGTCATATTGCGTGCGCTTGGTCTGCGCGTCCGCCGAGCTCACGCCCAGTCCGAGTGCGACGACGGCAGCCGCAGCAAGCAACACCACGAGCTTGTTCGCGGCAGGGAATTTAGGGGTCATCGCATCCTCGTCATTACGGCCCCTCACGGGGCTGGCAGGTCGCCAATCAGATTGACCCGCATTCTAGCCGCCCCTGGCGCTGGATCGCTAGGTCAATTGGGCCACACCGGACCATAATTATGCGGCGAGGAGCGCAAAAGTTTCATGAAAACCAGTACGTTGCCTCGATCTCGCCATCAAAGGGCGCCGCGCAGCCGCGGGTTCTCGGCGCCCATCACCCAATCGGTCGAGAGCGCCGGCGCGGTCGGGGTTGCGCAGCCGCCGCGCCTGAGTTCGGCGCGGGCGAATAATTCGGCCAGCTTCGGGTCGTTTCCGGCGGTGAGCAGGATCAGCCGGTTCAACGCGCAACTGATGGCAGCGCGCCGGGCCGGCAGGGTGCTGCCCTGGCAGGTCCAGCCGGAAATGCGGAAATTGGGCTGGTCGACGCGCTTTACGAATCCGAGGCAGGCCACCGCCGCATTCGAGCCGACCGGCCGCAGCAGCGACACGGTGCCGAACTTGCTGTCGATGATCCCGGCAGCTTCCAGTTCCCGCGCGCCGGCGGGGTCCATCCGCGCCGCGATATCGGCGGCTGCCGGCTCCGTCTCGGTGGCTTCGCCGCCCGGCCGGTAGATTTCGAGCTCGGCGATCGGCTTTTTGTTGGCATCGTTCCAGCGGAACACGTCCTTGCGGCCGCCTTCGGGGTGCCGGAATATTTCATAAGCCCCTGGTTTATCGCGTGAATCGCTCTGGCTGACGGCGAAGGCGGGCGAGGAGCGAATGGCCAGGGTCCAGTCTTTGGACGACGGCTCCATCGCGACCGCGTCAGGTAATTGATCCCAGAGGTAGATGCCGCCGATGGCAAGCAGCGTCAGCGTCATTAAATAAGCGACGAGCCGCGCCAGCGTGCCGCAGATTTCGTCGGCGAAGCTGGTCAGCGCCGGATGAATTCTGGTTGTATAATGGAAATTGGCCGGATCGGCCGGAAACGAACGCATCAAATGCCCAAACGCAAGGTGCTAACGCCAAGTGCTAGTGCTACGTCTAACGTTGTCTTAAGGGCGTTTCTCGCATAGAAGCGCTGCCTCTTCCCTTTCCGCAGAGAGCCAGGGCAGAGCATTTTTCTTCGGAGAGTGAACGATGGGTTACAAAGTCGCAGTGGTCGGCGCGACCGGCAATGTCGGGCGCGAAATGCTCAACATCCTCGACGAGCGCAAATTCCCCGCTGACGAGGTGGTGGCATTGGCCTCACGCCGCAGCGTCGGCGTCGAGGTTTCCTATGGCGATCGCACCCTGAAGGTCAAAGCGCTCGAGCATTACGATTTCTCCGACGTCGATATCTGCCTGATGTCGGCGGGTGGCTCCGTGTCCAAGGAATGGTCGCCGAAGATCGGCGCGGCCGGCGTGGTGGTGATCGACAATTCGTCGGCCTGGCGCATGGATCCGGACGTGCCGCTGATCGTGCCCGAGGTGAACGCGGACGCGGTCGCCGGCTTCACCAAGAAGAACATCATCGCCAACCCGAACTGCTCGACCGCGCAACTCGTCGTGGCGTTGAAGCCGCTGCACGACAAGGCGACGATCAAGCGTGTCGTGGTTGCGACCTATCAATCGGTCTCCGGTGCCGGCAAGGATGCGATGGACGAACTGTTTACGCAGACCAAGGCCGTCTACACCAACAGCGAATTGATCAACAAAAAATTCCCCAAGCGTATCGCCTTCAACGTCATCCCCGAGATCGACGTGTTCATGGAGGACGGCTACACCAAAGAAGAGTGGAAGATGATGATGGAGACCAAGAAGATTCTTGATCCCAAAATCAGGCTGACCGCGACCTGCGTTCGGGTGCCGGTATTCGTCGGCCATTCGGAGGCCGTCAACATCGAGTTCGAGAACCCGATCTCGGCCGATGAAGCGCGCAACATCCTGCGCAACGCGCCGGGTTGTCTCGTGATCGACAAGCACGAGCCCGGCGGCTACGTCACCCCCTACGAGGCGGCCGGCGAGGATGCCACCTATATCAGCCGCATCCGCGAGGACGCGACGGTGGAGAACGGCCTGGCGCTGTGGTGCGTCTCGGACAATCTGCGCAAGGGCGCCGCGCTGAACGCGATTCAGATCGCCGAATGCCTGATCAACCGCAAGCTGATCAGCGCCAAGAAGAAGGCAGCGTAGAAAGCGGCGTAAGTTCGCGCGTCTGGAAGCGGTACCTGGAATGTCTGCGGCGAGTAAGATTGGCGAATAGCGAATCGAATATTTCTATTCGCTATTCGCCCGCCAATTCCTTCACGCTCCGGAATTGCTTCGCGACGGGATCGAGCACGAATAGCGAGCCCTCGGCGACGCCGAAATAGGCGCCGTGCAATTCCATCTCGCCCTTCTCCACCCGCTCGCGTACGAACGGAAACGTCAAGAGATTCTCGAGGCTGCGGAACACCGCGGCCTTCTCGATTCGGACGGTAAAATCTTGCATCGATTCGCGGTTGCGCTGCTCGACCACCTCGCCGGGCTTGACGAACATCTGCATCCACTTGCCGATGAAATCGCCGGGTGACAGCGGCTGGATCTTGTCGATAAAGGCGCGGATGCCGCCGCATTGGGCGTGGCCGAGCACGACGATGTGCTTCACGCGCAGGACGCTGACCGCATATTCCAGCGCCGCCGAGACGCCATGGGTTCCGCTGTCTGGCTGATAGACCGGAACCAGATTGGCGACGTTGCGCACCACGAACAGCTCGCCCGGACCGGCGTCGAAGATCACTTCCGGCGACACCCGGGAGTCGCAGCAGCCGATCACCATCACTTCCGGGGATTGGCCGCGTTCCGACAGTTCGCGGTAGCGCGTCTGCTCGGTCGGCAGCCGCTGCGTCGTGAAGGCCTGGTAACCGTCAAGCAGGTGTTGCGGGAATGGAGCCATGCGCAGGCTCTAACCATATGCCGATGACGGCGACAAGACTTTCGAAGCAAGGGCTGCGATGATAGGGGCAGGGAGCATCGGCTTTCCGGCAGGAACGTGCCCAAACAATAGACGTTATCGAGATTCCAAGGAGACGACCCATGACCCGCCCGCGCCGCAGCCTGTTGTTCATGCCCGGATCGAACGCACGGGCGCTGGAAAAAGCGCGCGCTTTGCCGGTCGACGGCGTCATCCTCGACCTCGAGGATTCGGTTGCGCCCGACGCCAAGGCGTTGGCGCGCGACCAGATCGCCAAGGCGATTGCGACCGGCGGGTTCGGCAGGCGTGAGGTGCTGGTCCGGATCAACAGCCTGGATACGCCGTGGTGGCTCGATGACGTCGGCATGGCCGGCAAGGCCCAGCCTGACGGGATCCTGGTTCCCAAGATTTCCAGTGTCGCCGATCTCAACGCGGTTGCCGATCGGCTCAGCGATATCAACGCCCACACCTCGATCCGGGTCTGGGCCATGATCGAAACCGCGCGCGCGGTGCTGGATGCGGACAAACTGGCCGCAGCGTCGAAGGATAGCGAAACGCGGCTCGCCGGCTTCGTGTTCGGTCCGAACGATATTTCACGGGAGACCCGGATCAAGATGCAGCCGGGACGTTCCGCGATGATCCCGATGATCACGCATTGCATCCTGGCCACGCGCGCGCATGGCCTGGAAATTCTCGACGGGCCCTATAGCGATATCGCCAATGTCGATGGTTTCGCCTCCGAATGCGCGCAGGGGCGCGATCTCGGTTTTGACGGCAAGACGCTGATTCATCCGAGCCACATCGAGGCCTGCAACGCGATCTTCACTCCGCCGGCAGAGGAAGTCGCGGAAGCCCGCAAGATCATCGCCGCGTTCGAACAGCCCGAGAACGCATCACGCGGCGCGATCCAGCTCGATGGACGAATGGTGGAGCGGCTGCATGCCGACATGGCGAAGCGCACCATCGCCATTGCGGATGCCATCGCGGCGATGGGGCATTGAGCCGGCAATTGTCACTGCTACGGCCTGTGGACCGTCACTCGCGCTTCAGGCTCAGGATGTAACGCACGAGATCGTCGGCCTGATCAGGCGCGATGATCAAATTGGGCATGCTTCGGTGGCTCGTCTGCAAAAATACCTTGAGTGAAAGCGCCGTAGTCGACGGCCG
>WNGR01035515.1_pt1 | contig 10389 bp, 16 predicted proteins | sample 5407581 | NCBI WGS metagenome assembly WNGR01 (sample SAMN13153383, study PRJNA577476) | soil metagenome | isolation source: 80 cm soil or saprolite under Garry oak tree replicate 2 | place: USA:California | collected 2016-06-15
CCAGCGATAGTCGTTAACGACGTGGAGAAACGCTGCTTTGGGGTCTATCGGGGCCATTCCAGTGTTAGCCGCCCATCGCGCTGAAAACCCAATAGCGCGGCGTGTCCCTGTCCACCCCGAACTCATTCATCACAGACGCTACCGACGCATGGAACAGAATCTTAGCGTGCTTGTACATCGCGTCTTCCAGTTTCGCCCGGTTAATGTCGTGCTCCGCGGCTTGCTCGGTCTGGTAGACGCCAACGACCTCGTCGGTGGAGTCGATGGCCATGAATTTGCCGTCGTCTCCGAGGATTTGATATTCCAGGAGTATATCGTCGGTCATAGTGGCGGAAGCATACCACGCATCGCGGGAATTGCTGGAGGGACGGGACGCAACAGCCTTCTCTACTGTGCGTCCCGCCAAATGGAGAGTTCGGGTGGCCCGGCAAGAAAAGTCACCCACCGTGAAGAAAACCGTGATCGAACCGTTTGTTCGGCAACAATACGGAGGACGCCGAATTTCCCGTCGTTAGCCGTGGATTACGGCCCTTGCCTCATCGCTAATGGCTTTCAATATGGTGGGCAACTCCTTGTAAGCAGTTCCTCTTGCTTCGTCCCAAAGCTTGGCTCGTGGGTCGCCGTTCGGAATCATTGGGGTCCAGGGCGAAATTCATGGTTATTCCGCCCAAGCGCATCTTCTTGAAAAAATTCTCAAGTCGCAGTTCCAAACTTTCACTGATGAGTAGTTTGTTTTTCGTGCTTTGGTCTTGAACGGCTTCGACGGGATGACAAGCTCCAGACCTTGGTATTCGAACAGAACCCATCGCACAGGTGATTTCATCTGAGAATTTTCTATCATTGGTGGTGCTGGACTCAGCGAAGAGCGAAGTATGTTGCTATTCTTGCTCGGAACTTATACAGTACCCGCCACTGCGCCTGCCCCACGCAGAATCGCGTCAATTAAGGATAAGGACTTATATGCCCAGCCTGTTCAAGACAATCGGTGCAGTACTCTGTCTGATTTTCGCTTTGAGTTTTGCAGCGCCCAAGGCACACGCAGATTACATTTACACAGTGAGCGTGGGCTCCGAACAGTTCAGCTTTATTGAGCCTACGATTGCCAGCTCAGGATTTGTTGATTCGGGTCTGACGGATATTAGCGATTCTACTGCGACAGCATTTCAGTGGAATTCCGCCGCGAGCGCCTTCTGTTTCGGTCTTAGTTTCCCCGGTGACGCATGCGTAGGGATAGCGAACGTCGGTGGCGGTCAGAGCATAAACTTTTTTCCTGCGGGTTCCTTCTTGGCCGTGGGAACCTACACAGACATTGAATTTGGGGCCGTGACCGTGAACATCGCTCAGACGGGAGTGCCAGAGCCATCCAGCCTGCTTCTGCTGGGCAGTGGCGTGGGCCTATTTGGCGCGGTACGCAGGAAATTGAAGGTCTGACGGGGTTTCCATTCGGGCCTGCATCTGGCCACTTGATATAGATATTGCTTTACAGCATCAAGAAAGCCCACTAGCTGACGAGCAAGTGGGCTTTCGTATTTTCTGCGCTAATTCCTCGCAAGAATCCAGTGGGGTATGATGGCGTTTCCCGTTGCTCCGCCCGGAGCGACAATGGCAATCAGTTTCCAATCAGACGAAGAAATTTTACGGACGTTGCGAGATAAACTGCGCAGAATGAGCGACGAAGAGTTGATTCGATTCGGGAAAGAAGTGCGATGGCTGGCGGAAAATCCGTTTCAGCGGCAGTTGGAAGAGGCGAGGGCGGAGTGGAAGCGGAGAAAGGCCCGAATTAGCCTTCATACTCGCAAGGATCGATCCTTGCCTCCACCGAATTAATGTAAACGGCTGGTGGGTTACTCCAACGCCACTATACCGCAAGTTAGATTCGCTGGTCTTTCGAGTTAATGCTAACTTGGGTCGGCGCGGGGTGAAAAATGGCCGACGAGACTTCCTACTACTCTGACCAAAATGGTGTGCGCGTCACGGACAAGCGTGTAGTCATCGGGAGCACTACCTATTCGATGGCAAACATCACGTCGGTTTCAACGAAGATTGAGCATCCGAGCAAGATGGGGCCAATCCTAATTATGGCAATAGGTGCATTTGTGGCTCTGATAGGGCTCGCCAACAAAGCGTTTGGTGGCGTTTTAGTCGGAGGAATTTTCGGTGCTCTCGGATACTTCTGGTCCCGTGGAATAAAACCGATCTGGCATCTGCGCATTGCGAGCGCATCAGGTGAGAACACGCCTCTTCAATCGATCAATCAGCAGTGGATTGCGAGCATCGCTCAGGCAATCAACGAAGCGATTATTCACCGAGCGTAAGGCGGAGACGGGCTATGCAAATTGTTACGAACTACGGAACCATGTGGGCCAGAAACACCGACAACATCAATCGCATTCCTCGTTCAAAACAACTAGGAGGCAAGGGAATTTACATTCTCTTTGACGGTTCGATGCCAGTGTATGTCGGTAAGGGGAACATCAAAGCAAGAATTAAGGCTGCCAGAGGAAGCAAACGCCGAGGCCAGTTGTGGGACAGATTCAGTTGGTACGCAGTAGCCGACCGAAAGATGATGCACGACATTGAGGTCTTGGCTCTGCGGATGCTTCCCAGATATTTACGTGCTCTAACTCGGCAGGACGGCCACTTTCTAAACGCCACGAGGGTAAGGCAGGAAAATCCCACTTCTGAGGTGATAACTAGGAAGCCTTAGAACATGCTCCCATCGGCACCAAGAGAAGCGACCGACTTAGAAAAGTTCCTGGTTGAAGAATTCGCCAAAATCTGGCGAGTGCTAAAAGGGGCAGATGCCGACCTAGAGGCTCGCAAGAACGCCGTCACGGCTCTTGAGATAGCATATCCGGGGTTGAAGGAATCCCTAGACGCCTATTTAGCGACCGCACGGCAATCTCCCGTGCTTCGCGAGAAGATAGATGAGAAATATTCGCTAATTCTGGAAACGTTGCTTCGAGGATTTCACGGGAAATATCCGGCGGAAATCCGAGACCGAATTGAGAGTCTTCGTTCATAAAATCCACTCCGAGGTAGTACTGCCAAACTTCTCCAAAAATGAAGGCGCGACCCGAAAGCCGCGCCCCTTGTTCAATCGATTTTGATTAGGTCGCCAGCGATGTCCGCGACCTGGTAATCAACCAGAATTCTCAAAACGAGCGCAGCGACTTCGTTTTCCAGAGCATCGCGTAACGCCTTTATTGCTGCGTTCCGCACGATGGTTTCGAAATGGTTGCGGATGTGTTCGTTGGCACGGTTGACCTGCTGTTGGATTCGAGTCGCTATCTCTTCATTTCGCTGCACATACGAATCGAGTCTTTCGATAACAACGGCCTGGGCCGCTCGTTCAGCGTTACCAACAGCCGCTGCAATGTCTCCGGCTGGACCACGTGGACCGGGTACGGGCGGTCGCGTTTCCAGGGCTTCGAGACGCTTTTGAATCTCTGCAACTTTTTCTGATAGTTCGTTACTCATGAATTTCTCCAATCGTGCGCCTTCGAAGTTCGCACGGCACTACGACGCACGCTCTTTGAGCACACATCGGGCTGGCCAAACGCAACATGCCAAGTTGCGCCGTTCGTGCCCGGAATTTGGTCCGGTCAAATTGTTTGGGAAGGGCGGCACTCGATTAAGAGCACCGCTGTTTTCTTACTGGCCCTTGCGCAAAGAAATATGCGCCTTGACTGCTGAAGCTGCACGACCAGGACTTGGTTTCGGATGCACTGCTTGAGACTTCGCAGGCACCTCACGACCAGGGTACCCAGTTTCGGCCAACTTTCTTTTCTGTGCTTCTTCCATTTGGATTTCCTCCTTTGGAAGTAAATTGGGCGGAATCCGCCGCCCTCGGGGCCGATAAGAAATACGACTTCGGCCAGCCGCTTCTACACCACGTCCGGCCCTTTATTGGGTGCGAACGCCTACTTGAAGATTGTTAGTTAGACTCGTTTGTGCGGATAGGACGAACGTATAGCGGCCCATTCAGTTCCTGGATAACTGCTTCTCTTCAAAGTGTCAAAGAGACCTTGACTAACACCTGAGTACGCGAAGCGAGCGTTATCTTCACGATAGGTCACAATCATAGTCCGCGTCTTCGAGTCGTAAGATAGTTCCTTAACCAGGCTTGACTTTGCTTCACTAAACCTCATGTTGCTCCTACCTTCATCAGGCCAGCGCGTTCTACTAGCTCTGGCCGATGTTGAATGAAAGTCTCTTATCTAAAATTTCCGCCTATTGCCGTCCTTCGCTTATATTCGTTTACGAGTTTATTGCATGCCTCGTAGACTCGACGCCAATCAGCGCCGGATGCGACAGCTTGGTCAAATACTTGCTTGATTGCGTGCTGATTCGCGTGGCTTCCGTAACGAAGGCACTCGTTAGCCATACGCTTCCAGGCAGCATCGGATTCCGAAAGTTTTTCTTGTTCCGTCGGCTGAGGATTGTTCTTCTCCGCATATTCACGAGCCTCGGCGGCATACTGTGCTGGACTCTTACCGTAGCTTCCGTCACGCTGTTTCGTTAGGCCGCTATTTGTGAACGGATTGGTTCCATCGTCTGTCTGTTGATGAAATGATTTTGTTCGCTCAGTTTTCTTCTGAGCATAAACAAGCGGGCGACGGTGGCGTGTGCTGAACTTCCCAACTGAACCCCCTTCGGTAGCGCGTTGAATTGACATGATTGCGCTGCTGATATTCGCTTGGGTTGCCGGACGGCCTTGCAGCTCCAAAACTATCTCGGAGAAATTTCGAAACCCGTCGTCACCTTCTTTTGACAACAAGGTCTGCGTATCGAACCAGGCTGATAGCGCGTTAGCGTCGGCATATTCGCGCACCAGGCGTTGATCAGTGTCTGGTCGTTGATGACTTCATTCCAGGTTTTGGTGAAGTACTCCAACACGAGGTCCGAGTTGGCTACATCATCCGGCGTACCGTCGTGGATGATGTTGTTGGCTTTGCAGAATTCTGCATACGCGGCCACTTCGATAGAACTGATTTCATTACTGATTCTCGCCATTTTAATTCTCCTTATGCCGCCGTAGGGCGGGTTACCTCGCAAAAGTTACAGCCTTGTTTAATGATTCCGCGATTGTGGTGCCAGCGGGTATGGGCTGCTGTGCCCGCAATGCGAGCACAATGTCCATTTTCAGCATTCTTGCGTCCCTGTCTTCGACCTAGCGCTGTTATACGTCCGCTTTCAACAGAAATGTGACCTTGAATGAGACCGCCTTTACGCTGTGCTTCTTTTGATTGTGGCAATTCTCTTATTCTAGCGAGATGTCCGCTTTCAACAGAAATGTGACCTTGAATGCGACCGCTTTTACGTTGTGCTTCTTTTGACTGTGGCAATTCTCTTATTCTAGCGAGATGTCCGCTCTTATGAGCAATGCGACCGACTGCACGCTTTGCTTCTTTTGTTTGTGGTAGTTCATTCATTCTTGTGATGTGCCCGCTTTCAACATGCTTGCGACCTCCTATACTGGAGATGCTAGCCCGCCGAATTTTTTCCGCTTCGATTTGCTCGGTTGTGTATATATTCGGCTCACTCAAAGTGACTTCACCACGCTTAATAGCTTCATGAAGTTCTTCCAGGTCCCACGCGTTCTTGGCGCTGTTGCAATCTGAATGAACAATAGCTAGATTGTCTTCATCATTTGCTAACTCGATAGCCCTCTCAATTGAAAGAGGTGAAACTGCGTATTGCACGATAGGGTGAGTGTGGTCTACCACGAGGAATGGGTCATTCGAATAAGGCAACCCAACTCGGCAGATAACGCAAGTGCCACTCTGCCGGTTCCATAGTCGTTCGCGTAAGTCTGCATCTGTTTTGAATGCTAGTCGGATTAGCCGTATGCGCTCATCCGTCTCGTGTTTTGGTCTTCCGAATATCATCCGAGGCCTCTCAAACGATTTGTTACGTTGTGTGAGCCGTACCTTTTCACGTACATGCGAAAGCGATGCATGTCATTATTAGACAGTCGAATAAAATATGCGGAATCAAGCGCTTCTCCCGTTTCGAGATTGTGAGTCGGGAGAACTGGGAAACCCAATGCTTCATCTCTTTCTTTCGTAGCCGCTCGTTGTCTTGCGTCTTCTTGCCGAATATGTTCGGCACGGCGTTGTTCCGCTTCTTGCTGCGCCAGCTTCTTAAGTGTTATCGGGTCAGCGTTCCGTAGCATCTTGTTATACGCCTGGATTTTTTCTGCTTCGCGCTCTTGCAATTCCTTTTCTGTAGCGCCGACCAATGCCGTCGGGTTAGTCGCAAGGAAGTCACGAATACCGAACACAGATAGTTCACCAAGCGCCGCCACAAGCACGGAAAAGTTCGCTTCGGCTGCTGACAATCCGAGTTCCTTTACCGCAGATAGGAACACGTCTCGGTTTGCTCTTTTCAGAGCGGCAGCTTCAGCTTTACGTTGTGGCTCCTGCGCCTGGGCCGTGTTCCACTCGTGTAGCGCACGATTGGCCGCTCTTTCCGCTTGCGTCTGAAGCAACCGTTCTTCTTTTTCCTCTTGGAATGTCGTTACCGCTTCCGCGAGGATATCCTTGAGTTGGTCAATGGTCTTGGATTCAAGGATTTTCCTATCAGCCTTACCGGGTGCCCAATTCTCTATCGACTCGATTAATTCTTGCTTCTGAATCATATGTTCCTCTTTTCCCCTGTTAAATTTCTGCGGAGCTAACAGGGAGATAGCTCCGCGTGTTCTGAACGAGTTATCCATGCATGGACTCGAACGGAACAAACTTGTTATGGCTTCGGTGTTGGCAGTTCAGCGAGTACCGCTATGACTTCCTCTAGCAATTTCGTATCCGGCTGTTGCACCGGAACGACGATAGGTTCTGGCGTCGCCTGTAACTTCTTTATCGGTGGCCTTCGTAGCGAGTGAATGCTTCCATCTGAAAACCGGAATGTTCGCGTCCTGGATGTCCCACGGCCTTTCGTGAGTTGCATCGCGTCCGGCGGGATTTCCTCGAACGTTCGGTCACATGTACTACAGGTCCAGGTCATGTGCCTCTCCGAGTAAATCCATACCTCGAAAGCATTCCGAATAACTTGTTATCATCGGAAGAATTTTCCGATGGTGTCACGTAGACCTGTTGCTGCGGTGACTGCGGCGTACCGAAAATGGCAGCGTGTTGCATTTGGATTAGGCGCTGGCGCTCCATCGAGGCTTCATATTCCTCTTGGGCCTCGGACTTAGGCTCGATAATTGTGCGCGGTCCCCAGGTTTGAACCAGGAGCGACATCGAATCTACGAAATCATCTTTGGAGCCTGGAGACGAACCGCTTCGTTTTATTCCGTCGAAGTGGCACATCTGGGCGAAACAATTTTCCAAAGTTGGAATTCCAGAAGAAAAGAGAAGTCTCCCATCAGCTATCATGGGTTCCATGCCCTTGGCTCTTGCGGCCTTCACGGATAGAGCCGCTCCGGCCACGTTCGATACAGGTTTCCAGAAAATGTCTGGAAGAATGTATCCGCGTATCACTGCTGCACGCCGGATGGCATCTTGCAGCGAAACCCAGTCTCCCGTTCGTTCAGCAATTACTCTGTCGGGCTTTAATCGGTTCAATGTCTCGGCCACGAGTGTGCCGAGTTCTGAAGTCTTCAATCGTTCTAACTTCACGTCGTGAACAAAAATAAGGTCTTTTTCTTCTCTGCTTCTTTGGCGTATCAGGTCAGCGGTGACTAGACAACTGAAATCAGCAGTTCTAGCAGCGGAAAAAGCCGAGTCCAGTGAGCACACTCGCAGAAGTCTTTGTCCTTCTGGAGGTGAATGACGGACTGCAGCCTGAAGTTGCTCCAACGTAAACGTGACCTTTATTTGGTCGTCGTCAGAAACAAACTCACAAAGATTCTGCATTCTAAAGAAGCTTGTATTGCCAGCGCCGCTTCGAAGTTCTTTCTGGAGGAATTTCCAAGTCAGACGACTCGGGAAGAGTAGGTCTACATCGTCTTCCACAAGATGCAGGATGTGCTTACCACGAGCGTGTGAGCGAACAGTCCACGCTGGGTCGATTCTGATTTGCATCTTTTCGTTTTCGTCGGATACAGAATCATTCGTCGTGTTACGAATCAATACGGCGTATAAGTCGAGTTCCGCTCGCCAAGGAGTGCCTGCGATTAAACTGTAGCCTCCGACTTCACGCAATTTTTGGATAGCTGCAAACGTCAGAACGCCTTTCTCACACATTTCGTCGGTGCCTGTAGACTTATCAGATATGGGATCATCGAATACGATGACATCGGCTCTTTGACCGGCGACACTGGACTCAAATGAGGTAGCTTCCGCCGTAAACTGAATCAAATTCAAAGTCCTCATCGGGGATTCGAAGTTAAGGCTACTTCCGTCTCCGGCTGGGATGGTGTGCTCAGCAAACAGTTGTTGGAACCTGGTCGGGTTGCGCTCATTCGTTTCAAAGTAATTTCTGAACGCTCGGATAAATCCCTTACTCAATTTTGTTGTTTCCGAACAAAACAATAGACGTAGGTCGGCACAATTTATCGTGGCGCAGACTGCCCACACGATGTTGAAGGAGGACTTGTATGCGTTACGGCTGGCCAAAAGCATCCTGTCTTTGATGGGACTTTGTGACGCCCACCATGCCTTCACTTGCTCTTGTGTATAGCCAGGCTTAAGACCGGATGGGTCTATGATCGGGTAGAAGTTACGCCAATTTTTATGTGGCTGATCGTGGAAGTCCTTACCCAAAATCAAGCCGAGTTCAAATGCATCGGTCTTGCACAGATTCCTAGTTTGAAGATATTCCTCGAATGTAAGCTTCTCGCGCCATGAAATACCCATGTCCCACAAAAAATACAGGTCGCCACGAAAAATAGTTTCCCCGTTAACTTCCTCATCGTGCTTAATCTCTAACGGGACTATTCATTGGCTACTAACCCTAGATGTCGAGCAGCGTCGCGCCCGAGACGAAGGCAAGTTTTACGGACGTGGGGGTTGGCAACTCGCTCCTTCAGCAATTCCAGTGCTTCTTTATCGGTTGGTTCGCTTTCAGAATTCCAGTGCGCAAGCTTCTTGTCCTTCTTGTCCCTGACCTTGGCGTGGAATTTTCTGTTGACCAGTGTCCTTTGTGGAACGCTCTCAGCGGTCTCGCCCGGCTCTAATAGGTCCGAAAGATCGAGCTTCGGTCGCCCAGCCTTCTTCTTTGGCGCAGGTGTAGCTAAATCCACATTGACGGTGGTCTGGGTGGGCACGACTTCCGGCGTAGGTACGCCAGCTTCATCTAACATTCCTTTCTCCAAATGAAAACGCCCCGGAATTCTCCGAGGCGTCGGGTCCTACTTGTGTTGTACTTCTATTTCAACTTCTTAGAATGTGTCCGAGACGAACGAGTTCTTCTTTAGCCGTGATAGCTTCGTCGTCTGCTTGCTTGGTGGCTAATGCACTAATGCTGTAAGCCTCGTCGATGCGTTCGAACTGAATGCGGTAAACCAGGTCCTTAAGTTCCGGCTCTGGGCACTGCTCCAAGTCCTTACAAGCATCAATTTTTTCCTGAATTACCCCAGCGGCGCACTGGTCCAAGTTTCCCTTGTAGGAATTTAGCTCGTACTCGCGGACAGCGTCGGCATATCGGATGAGCCTGCGCCTGGTGTCGGCTGAGAATTTTGTTATATCCATGTTCAATTTCCTCCTAGTCCTGCGGTCTCGACGGCATTCGTGATCGGCGGAAGTTCCGCCGATGCTACTGCCGCCTTCTGTGCCTCTATCTTCCTAGCTTCCTCTATCTTCCTAGTTCCCTTTTTCTTCTGTATGTGACGATACATCTTCTCGATATGGCGCTCTAGGAAATGAGAGTCGAAATCACTCTTGATCTGATTACAGGTCCAGCACGCCGGGTCGGCGTTCTCCATGTAATAGCCGAGTCTGGAGTCTCTACGATCAACCCCTCGCGGTTCATTTTGCTCACTACACCAGTCACACGGTTTTGCGACAATTGCTTTGAACTGATCTAGAGTAAGCGTAAAGCCGCGATGGGCCTTCTTGGCTCCGTGTGCGTATATCTTCCACACGGATTCTGGGTCACATACGCTGCAAGATTGCTTTCTTTTCCCGTGTTCACATTCCTTCGCCATCTTATACCTACCCCGTACCTGTAAAAGGTACCGTGCTGTTCTGCAATCCCCGTACGCCACCTGGCGGGGGCTGGAAAATTTATTTACCTTCATTTACATTCATTCGAGTACGGACTCGGCGAGACGACCGCTGGGGCGACGTGCACCGGAGGCTCGAAGACTTTCGGATTTCAAACTGCAAGCGAATAGAGTCTCATCTGACCGCGCAAGCAACCATAACTACATCAGCAGCTTAACCGATGACAAATCAGCATGTCACATTGTTACGTCTGCGGTCGGGTGATTCGTTGCACGTT
>WNGR01009211.1_pt1 | contig 10386 bp, 19 predicted proteins | sample 5407581 | NCBI WGS metagenome assembly WNGR01 (sample SAMN13153383, study PRJNA577476) | soil metagenome | isolation source: 80 cm soil or saprolite under Garry oak tree replicate 2 | place: USA:California | collected 2016-06-15
TGCCCTAGACAAGGCGCATTCGATGGAAATATCCCGGTACCAACACGTGAGCGAAGAGGAGCAACTATGTCTGTGATCATGTCGTTGGTAGCAGCCGGCGACCCGAAGGCAGTAGAGCAGTACGCCCAGGGCAACACTGAGAAGATGCGGAGCATCCTCGAGGCGGCGAAGCGCCATGGTGTCATCGCCCACCGCTTCTACGGCTCTGAGGACGGCAGCAGTGTGCTGGTGTCGGACGAGTGGCCCGACCGGCAGAGCTTCGAGTCGTTCTTCCAAGATCAGGAGTCCGCGATCCGGCCGATTTTCGAGGCGGCAGGCGTGACTGCGCCCATCGAGCCGACGTTCTGGCGGGAGCTCGCGACCCACGACGCCTACGGTTGGGGCGCCTGAACTGACGGCGCGTGCGATCGAGGATCCACCTGTGACGGCCCGGCAGAGCGCTCTGCCGGGCCGTCGCGGCTATTGGCGAGGCAGCCTGCAGACTTCGGCGAGCACCTGGTCGAGGTCGTCCGGCCAGACCTGCGGGATGCCGAACATCGACGGCCTCGAGGCGTTCCGGCGCCCCTGCGCCATCGACTGCGGCAGTGCCTCGCGGTCCGCGCCCGCCCGGACGAGCAGTCGCGCGGCAGCGATGCGCGGGGCCCGCTCCTCGATGCGCGGGGCGGCGCTCCCGGCCATGACGCCCGCGGCCTCGGCGAGCAGATCCGGTCGCGTCGTGACCTCCCGCAGGCTGGCCACCGCCTCGTCGAGGGGGACTTTCTCCCAGACACACCGTTCGGCGCGGCCCCACAACTTGGCGACGGCGATCTGATCGGGCGTTGACACGCCGCCACGCTAACGCCTGGGCCCGGACGCGACCATGTCCGGGACTCTGCGACGAGTCGCCCACCTGGCGGACATCGGCTCGCGGACGAATGCTGTCGGCGCTTCCATGGACTTATGGAGCGGCCGAACGACGAGCCTGAGCCGAACATCGTCCTGCGCGGTGGACCGTTCGACGGCGAGCGCTTGCACGTCGACTATCGGGCGCCGGTGAAGCGAGAGGCCAACGGCCGCGTCTTCATCTACGGGCCGACCGGCGAGATGGACAGCGAATACGAGACCTTGCTGATGTACGCGGTCTTCTCCGACCGGCTGGCGTGACGACTGCGACCCCCGGCGGCAGCGCTAGATCTCGCCCCAGCTCGCAGGCTCGGCCAAGACATGATCTTCTGGACGCATGGCGAGCTTCACACCGAACGCCTACCTGGTCGGCGGCCCGGTCCCGATCGGCAGCGGAGTCAAGGATCCCCGTGCGGTCTCGCTGCCCGCCGCCGCCGAACGGGCCGAGGTGGCCGCCGCGGACGGCAGCTGTGTGCACGTCTGGACCCGCACGGGCCGGATCCGGTCCTTCGAGAGCCTGCCGCTGCGTGAGTACGTGTACGCGGGGCCGGCCGAAGCTGACTCTTGATCTACCATGAGTCGACGTGCGCGCGGACCGTGGCGAGGTAGTTGGGGACCTACTGCTGCCCGGTCGGTGCCCACCCGCTCGCACCTGCCCGCACACAGGCGTTGAATGGGGTCGTGGACCGGCCGAGCTTCGACGAACACCCCGACCCGAACATCGTCCTGCGGGGCGGCCCCCTCGACGGCATCCGGATCAGGGTGCACACCTGGGCGCCGGTCACCCTCGACGCCGGCGACGAGCAGTGCGTGTACCGGCCGCTCGGCGAGATGGACACCGAGTACCCGACGCTCGCCGTGTACGTGTTCGACCGCGCAGAGGACGCCTGACGCCCGCGAGGTGGTCGGGTCGCACCTCGACCTCGACGACCTGCAGCACGAAGTCCCGGTCGCTCCGGATGAGCGGCCGGGACTCGATGTCCCCAACAGGGGCCTGCCGCGTAAGCACATCGCACAGAAACTCGTAGAAACTTCATTCCCACCGACCGTATCCGGGTGCAAGCTCGTAGCAACAGAACACGGACACGCGACCTCAAGGAGCATCATGTCGTTCACGTTCTTGGCCCAGGTTCCCGACATCCCCGGCGGCCAGTCCCCCACCGTCTGGCGCGACGAGGACTCCGGAGACCTGATCGTGCAGGGCTACCGTGCAACCGAGGAGGATCACGTGCAAGCCGACGCGGCTGGCTCCACGCCCGGGCACCACCACGGAATCGACACGATCCCGGACCACGAGACGATCGTCCGGCACCCCGCGTCGATGATCCCGGCCCTGCGGGCGGCCCTGTGAGCTTCGACGACCTGTTCACCCCGGCCCTCGGCGCGGCCCGGTCGAGCGCCTACCACCTCGAGCAGAGGGACGCCTACGCCCTGGCCGACATCCACCGGCCCTCGTTCGACGCCTTCACCACCACCGGCACCGTCGAGACCGGCTTCATGGACGACTGGAGCGCCACCGTGCGCGCAGCGATCGGCCGCGGCGTCGAGATCCGGCGCCTGCGGATCGTCTCCGAACCGGTATCCGACTACATCCGGTGGGAGCACGCCGTCACGAGCGCGAACATCGACGCCGGCGAGTCGGTGCGCTGGCTCTCTCGCCGCAGCAGCCCGCCCATCGCCGTGGTGCCGTTCGACTTCTGGGTCTTCGACGCGACCACGGTGCTGGTGAACCACTTCGCCGGCGACGGATCGTGGCCTGAGCCGATCGCCGAGCTGCGCACCGAGCCGGACCTCGTCAAGCTCGCGGCCGAGTCATTCGACGCCGCATGGCCCCTCGGCATCCCCCACGACCGCTACCACCCCGCGTAGGTACCGCTTGCCCGCCTCCCCCTACGCCAGCGTCCAACACGCGCGGAGGATCCTCGCCGTGCGGCTGGTAGAGCTCCAGAAGGACGCGGGCATCCGCACCAATCGAGAGATGGCCCGGCGCCTGCGATGGCAGGAGTCGAAGGTCTCGCGCATCGTCAACGCGACCACGCCCCCCTCCGAGCAGGAAGTGACCGCGTGGTGCGCCGCCTGCGGCGCCCAAGACGAGACGCCGGGCCTGATCTCCGCCCTGCGCCTGGCCGCCGGCGCCTACGTCGAGTGGCGCCGCATGGAACGCCACGGGCTGCGCGCCGCGCAGGAATCCGTCGCGCCCCTCTACGAGCGCACGCGGCTCTTCCGGTTCTACAGCTCCTGCGTCCTGCCGGGCGTGGCACAGACCGCCGGATACACCGAGGCCGTGCTGCGCAACGTGCAGCAGCGCCGCAGCCTGCCCGACGACATCGACGAGGCGGTGAAGGTCCGCATAGAGCGGCAGCACATCCTCGACGACCCGAAGCGCTCGTTCGTGCTCGTACTCGAGGAACCGGTCCTGCGGTCCCTGGTCGGCGACGAGGCGATGATGGCCGAGCAGCTCGGCCACCTCCTGCATCTGGCAGCGCGCCCCAACGTACGCCTCGGCGTAATCCCCTGGACCATGCGCCGAGCGCTGCCGCCGAGTGAGATGTTCTTCCTCCACGACTCCGCCGAGGTCGCCGTCGAACTGATCGGCGCCTACCTCACGATCACGCAGCCCAAAGAGATCGCTCTCTACGAGCAGGCATTTGACGAGCTGTCGGCTCTCGCGGTGTTCGGACCTGCCATCAGGAAGCTGATCGGTCAGGCGCTCGAGGCACTCGGCTGAGGGAGAGGTCGAACTCGCGTAGAAGCCTGTAGAAGCTTCTAGAGCAAGGGCACTGACCGGCGCAACGCTGAGACCGTGAGTAACGCAGCAGACCACGGGGGCAGCCAGCCCAAGACCACACCGCGGGCGGCCACACCGACGCCCCCCTCTCCGCAGACGGGGGCGCGTCAGTCGGTTCGACTGCGGCTGGGGGGCGCCACCGCGGAAGACATCGCCCGGGCCCGCAACGCCGCAACCCGACACCCGTCCTACAACTCGTGGACGATCGACGTCACCGAGAAGAACGTCGGCACCCCGTCGACGATCCCCCCCGGCCGACCGCGAAGCGCTCGCCCAGGGCGCGCACTCCGGGTGGGCATGGGCCGCCTACCGAATCGGCTTCACACCGAGCAGGCGTCCATCATGAGCGAGGAGTTCGCAGTCTGCTGCATGGGAAATTTCTGCGGGCACGTCGACGTCGGCCGGGCCGCGAAGATGTACGTGCAGAATCCGCTCGAGCGCACCGGCGACCTTGAGCAGGGTTTCTCCTACTGGATCCCGGGACCCAACGTCGAGCATCTCGTGCGCGTGGACGTCCAGCCGATGAGCCGCACGGGGGCTGCCCGTGTATGACCTCGAAATCAGCACCAGGGATGGCAGGCGCCAGTTCGAGGACATCCCCACGGCCGGCGAAGCGCGCGAGCTCGTCGAGCTCACCTTCGCGGCGTGGGGCGTCCCGGTCCCGCCTCTCGTCAAGGACGTGGCCGCGTTCACGACACGGTTATTCGAGAGCGGCGAGTACACCCACGCGGACATCCGCATCGAGGTGAACGTCAGGCGCAGCCCATGACGACACTCTCTCTGAGACTGCTCGTCGAGCGGCCGACGCGTAGCCCGTGGATTCCGCCGGCACCGCCGCTCGCCCTCGACACCCCGATCGTGCTGCCGAACCTGGCGACCCTCGAGCGCGTCCGCGACGCGCTGCGAGTAGCGCGCCCATAGTCTCCCCGCCCGGCGCCAGGCATGCTCGCCGATGCCGGGCGGGGATTCCACCCACCTACCGAGGAGTAACCAGCATGGCCAGGAAGGACAAGCAGCCCGACGTCGAGCTCAACACGATCGTCGAGGGCATCGCGGCGATCCAGCGCGGCGACGTCGACGTAGGCGCCGAGGCGCTCCGGTTCGCCCAGGACGTCCAGGAGCAGCGCGAGCAGAAGACCCAGGACAACGACCGCAAAAAGTAGCCGTGTGTGCAGGCCGAAGCGCACCCCTCGGGGCGAGCCACGGCCGCTGGCCGGCATGGCTGACCGCTCGCGGGGAACGGGGTCGGATAGAGGGGTCGGCGACCGAAGGGGCTGTGATGGGCTCACACCGCGCTCGGCCGGATCCGCTGTATGCCGTGTTCGCCCAGTTGCGCGAGTTGTGGCGCGACCTGGCGCGGCATGGGGCCGAGCCGTTCGTCGCGGGTGGCAAGTTCAGCCCGGACGTGGCGCGCCGACTGGTCGAGGTGGCCGAAGCGATCCGGCGAAGCAGCGCGGACCAGCCGGACGGCGAGCAGCAGGACGGGTGACGGTGAGTCCGACTGCCCTGATCGATCGGTAGATGCCGTGCTACCTCGCGTCACGGGCCATCGCCTTGAGGCAGTCGATGACGGCCAGGCAGTCGCCGAGCGCACGGTGGCCGCCGTCGAGTTTCTGCCAGCGGTAGTTGCCCCAGTTCTCGTTCCACTCGCCGACCCAATCCGAGTAGGGGATCATCGCATCCTCAGCCTTGGCGTCGTGGATGACGAGCCACCTCTCGCCCGCTTCAAGAGGATCCCCGTTGCGGCCGTGGATGACGTTGATTTCGTGACCGAGCCGACCAAGGTCGAACTCAGCGTTGTAGATCAGGACTCGCTTGCCGAAGAGCACACGCCTGAGATCAGGCAGGATTTTGCCGAACGACGGCGAGTCGGCCACCATCTCGTCGGTGATCCTGTGAATATCGGTCGCCTCGGCCGGGATCGGCACGCCCGGATTGACGAGCGTATCCAGCAGCACCTGGCCGGTTGCGGTGAGGACAGCGATCTCGACGATGCGCGCGGTGTCGTGAAAGCCAGTGGTCTCCGTGTCAAGGATCACCGTGTCCGGGTCGGCGAGCACCCCCGCGGCCCACGCGACGAGGGCCGCGACATCTCGCTGCCGTGGGTCGCGGCGCTCCTGATCACGGTTCCGCTCCACCTTGACCACCACCGCGCCCTGCAGCAGGGCGCGTACCTGCGCGGCCAGGGCGTCAGCGCGAGCTTTCGCGCGTTCCTCAGGGTCGTCCACAGCACGACCGTAGGCTGATGGCCCGACTCCGGCGCGGCGAGTGGGCCGGGAGGGCGACAGACGCGAATCGACGGCCCGGTCACTGCGCGCGCCACGGACCTCTAAGCCGCGACGCATGTCACAGCGGCACCGGCCCCGCATACCTGTACACGCGCAGCGGGCCGCCGCCTTGCCATGTCTCGAACAGGCTGGTGCGTAGCCACACATGCAGCCCGGAGCCGTCCTCGGCGGACGCGCGCACGTCGGGCGCGTCCGGGTCGACGTGCACGTGCCGCGCCCCGATCGGCTCCGGGCCGCCGACAAGGACCGCGTTCGGCTCGAGGTCGCTCGCGTTCACTCGCCGATCGGCTCGAAGTCGTACCGCTCGAACTCCGGGCGCTGCTCGTCGCGCTCGCCTGTCGGCTTGTACACGTCGGCCGTGCCGTCTGCGGCGGGAATGCGCACGAACTCAGGCGTTCCGCCTCGCACGATCGTGCCGGCCGCAGGGCCTCCGCGCAGGATGTAGCCGGCCGCGGTCCGGGTGGTCGGTTCTTGGGGTGAGGTCGTCATTGAGCCAGTGAACCAACAGGTCATGCCGTGTCGCGCTCCGGGTTGCGCCGTCAGGCTGCCGGCGACGCTTTGGTGCCCTCAATGGCGCAGCTTGCCGCGCGCGTGCAGGGAGCGCGCCGTATGGTCGGGCCATGAGCGGCAACATCTCGAGGGACGAGTTCGACCGGGTGTGGGAAAGCGCCCGTGCCGAGGGCTCCCCCGAGGTGCCCCGAGTGCGGGAGGGGCGTGCTGGTGGAGCACTCCGGCGACGAGAACATGCGGTTCATGAGATTCGATTGCGGCCACATTTTCTCGGCGCCGGCGAGGCCGGATCCTCCGGACGCTGAAGACGACCCCGAGCGTCTAAGTTGCTGAAGCGACCTGCTCGGCGCAGGCCGGGCAGCATGTCCGCATTCTGATTATGCAACATAAATCTGCAGTTCGTTCGACGGCGGCTGGGACAAGTGCTAGCGGACTGACGATTACGACGAGTAGTGGGGCATGGGCATCAGATATAGCGCCCATGCCACGCGCGCTCATTGAGCTTCGCGCCGCGGCACGAAGACCTCGATCGACTCCTTGTCGAACCCGGGACCTCTGCGTGTCGCGGGGTGGACTTTGATCCGCAGGCCGATGACCTCGAGGACTGTGCGCCGCTGAGAGACGGTCAACTCCTCCCAGCGCTCGCGGGCGTGTGGACCGACCAGGCCGTCCAGGATGGAGGTGTTCACGGCCGGCATCAGACGGCGCGCTTCCTCTTGCGCCTCGGTGATCTGCTGCTTGAGTGTCTGGGTGATGCGGTGCAACTGCTCGCGCGTGATCAGCTCGCGCGCGAAGTCGTCGGCGGCATTCTCCTGCTTGGCGGGTAGGGCCTCCGCGCGCTCGAGCGCGGCGAGCACGGCGGTGTCGTCCGGCCTGAACAGTTCGGCTGCGGACGGGTCGGACAGGATCGCGATTGCGAGCTCGCCGACGAACTCGTCGAGGGCGGCCTCGTTCCGGCCGACGCAGCCCGTGTTGCTGGCGCAGACGTACGTCAGCGATTTGTGGCCGTACTTCGCATTGCCCTTGGTCGCCGAGCGCAAGTGACCGCCGCAGACGCCGCACGTGGCGAGCTCGCCCCACGAAAGCAGGTGCTTGCGTAGTCCGGGCTTCTCCCCCGTGACGGCCCGCGTCGCGAACATCGCCACGAGCCGGGCGTGATCCTCGTCGGAGATCAGCCGCGGCCAGGCCGCAGCGTAGAGCTCGCCGTGGTGGATGCGCAGCGCGATGTTCGCCGGCCTCAGGGCGAGTTTCTTGAGCGAGGTTTTGTTCCACAGCGATCCGTCCTCGTTCTGGCCGAGGGTGCGGTGCTTGCGCTGCTGTCCGGCCCCAGGCGACGGGATCCGGCGTGCGTTGAGATCAGCGGTGATACCGATGACCGATTCGCCGCCAAGCAATCGCTGCACGATCTCGATGACGATGGGCGCCTGCTCGGGGTGCTTGATGTCGTGGAAGCCGTCCACCTGCCCGCGGTCGTCGTAGTCGCACACGCGCTGCCAGCCGTAGGCGACCTTGCCGTTCGCGCGGCCTCCCTCGGCCCGTTCGCGGGCTGCGCGGGTGACGCGCTCGCTTTTGACCTCGCTCTCCGCTGTGTCCGACTCGCCGACCTGGCGGAGCTGAGTACCCGGGAATGCGCTTTACTGTTCCCAGGCGGCGTCGGCAGCACGCAGAAGGACCCCGAGCGCTTCAGGTCGCTGTACGAGGGCGTCATCAGCAAGATCTTCGACGTGCTCCCCGACGAGACGTGGATCTACCCGGGGCACGGGAAGGACACGACGCTGGGCGCGGAGCGCCCGCACCTGGAGGAGTGGCGGGAACGGGGCTGGTAGGTAGTCCGTAGCCCATCTGGCCGACGCGGGCTCGCGCCCGACTGATTTCGGCCGTTCCCTGGTCCCATGGAGCGGCCAAAGTTCGTCGATCACCCCGACCCGAACGTCGTGCTACGCGGCGGCCCCCTCGATGGGGGCCGCGCGCGCGTACACAATTGGGCGCCCGTCACTCTCAGCGCCGACAATCAGCAGTGCGTATATCGACCTACGGGCGAGCTGGATACCGAGTATCCGACGCTGAATGTCTACGTTTTCGACCACCTCGAGCCTGCCTGACCCGTCACCCAAGGTCCGAGCAGGCGACGAGGAGGCGGAGGCCGAGTTCTGCCGCGTCGAGGGCGAGGAGGTCGCGGTTGCGCTCGACCCAACGGCCTGAGGAAAGGTCGTCGTGGAGTCTGTTCACTGCGCGCTGCTCGGCTTCCGGCCCGACTCTCGTCCATACCGATACGGCGCGGCGCACATGCTCGTCCAGGTACGCCTCGGGTCGGCGCCAGTAGGCCTCGAAGAAGCCGTCGGCGCAGTCCCACGGAATGAGCACCGGCTCCGCGCGGCCCCCGATCGCGTGGGTGAGCTCGGCCAGTGACGGCCAGTCGGCGAGAAGTTCGGCGACTTCGGGCAGGTAGTCGCGGGTGAGCCAGAACCGCTCGCGCCAGTTGATGTCACTGGCGTCGTACGTGAACACCACCACGCGCCGGGCAACGCGCCGCATCTCGCGCAGGCCCGCGATCGGGTCCTGCCAGTGATGAACTGTGCTGAAGGCCATCGCGGCGTCGAAGGACTGGTCCTCGAACGGCAGGTTCTCGGCGGCGGCAGCCACGCAGGGCGCCGCACCCACCGGTCGCTGCGCCCTCATGACGGCCGACGGTTCCACGGCCGTGACCTCGCGGTCGGGGGGCTCATAGGAGCCAGTGCCTGCCCCGACATTCAGTACGGTCCGCGCGTCCCCGAGCGCATCCCAGACCCGCGCGGCGATCCGCAGCTCGGTACGCCGCGTCGCCGGGTAGGCGGACCCGATGGCGTCGTACAACTGCGCGCCGAACACCTTCAGCTGTTCCTCCGGCGTCGTCCTGATCCCCATTGCCCGTGCCTCCAGTTCCCTGTCGATGGCCGTCACCATCGCAGCGGCGCGGTCACGCTGCTCCAGCAGCAGCCCGCGCAGCCGACGCAGGTGCGCGACCGCGTCAGTGGCCGGGTCGTCGACAAGATCCGCGATCTCGCGCAATCCGAAGCCCAGCCTCCGGTAGGCGAGCACCTCCCGCAGCCGCTCAACGTCACCCGCCGAATAGGCCCGGTACCCGGCCGCAGTCCGCGCGGACGGATGTATGAGCCCGATCTCGTCATAGTGATGCAGCGTACGAACGGTCACGCCGGCCAGTTCGGCCACATGCCCCACGCTCAAGTGCTCGTCCACGCCACTGACTATGCGGTGTGACGCCACGTGAGGGTCAACCACTTCGCGCCCCGCAGCGACGCCGGTCCGCCTACGGCACGTCCCAGACGAAGCGGTGGGTGTGGATGCCGAAATAGGTGAAGGTCTCGACGTGGGTGACGCCGGGGACGGCCTTGATGCGGTCGTTGACGACGGCGAGGAGTTCGGCGGGGGTGTGGCAGACGACTTCGACGAAGAGGTCGAAGGCGCCGGCGGTGAGGACGACGTAGATGACGCCCTCGCAGGCGGAGATGGCGTCAGCGGCGGCGTGGATGTCGCCGTCCGCCCTGACGCCGAGCATGGCCATGGTGGGCAGGCCCAGGGCGATGGGGTCGGTGACACCTACGACGCGGACTACGCCGGTGTCGATGAGGCGCTGGACGCGGGCTCTTGCGGCTGGGGCGGACAGGCCGACGGTTGGGCCGAGGTCGGCGTAGGACACGCGGCCGTCGTGTTGCAGCGCCCGCAGGATCTGCTTGTCGGTCTCGTCCAGGCGCGGGGTGCTCATGGGGCCGAGGGTACCGGGTGGTCGGCGACGAGTTCGGTGACTGCGGCCCCGAAAAGGCTCGTGTGGAGGTCGACGTCTGTTTCGGTGGTCGCTGGGGACATCAGGGCCATGTTGTGGAACGGGGTCATCAGGATGCCGTGGTTCGCGAGGTAGGT
>WNGR01022152.1_pt1 | contig 10386 bp, 14 predicted proteins | sample 5407581 | NCBI WGS metagenome assembly WNGR01 (sample SAMN13153383, study PRJNA577476) | soil metagenome | isolation source: 80 cm soil or saprolite under Garry oak tree replicate 2 | place: USA:California | collected 2016-06-15
TTTTGATCGCGAGAAAGGAGTGAGCAGGCCAGGATGGACCTACACGGTACGCATCAAGGGTGGTGAACGGATCACTGCTGAATTGCCGAGGCCTTCAGGATCGGCCATCATGGAGTACCTGGATAGGAGTGGCAGGCTGCCCGCGATGGATAGTGAGACGCCGCTGTTCGTAGCGCATGGGCATACCTGCTGGCCACCGGTGGACCCCTGGCGCCCGCTTGACTCGGGGGCTGTATGGCATCGGATGCGGCACTACCTGAGACTGGCAGGCATGAACGAACGTGCATACTCACCACATAGCCTACGTCACAGTGGAGCGCTTGCACGCTACAGAGCAGGCAGCGGGCCGCTAGAGATTATGCACGTGCTCAATCACAAAAGTTTGCAGACTACCACGGTGTATGTCCGCGAGCTGGATGTCAGCCAGGACACCGGGGCCCTGCTGCTGCTGGAGAAGTTCGGCGGCTTATCACAGATCACGGAGGGACTATGAGGGCATGGCGCAGCCGTGTGATCTTGCTACTGGCCATCGTATTGCTTCCCCTGGAAGGCGTGCTTATTCTCTGGATTTGGCCGTACTCACCTATCATCGCTGAGGCGATTGTGGTGTTGTTTGTGGTGTGCTGCGCCTGCCTGGGTGCCTATGGCGTGGCCTGGGTCGTGTTTCGTATCGCCTGGATGAAGACACAGCATGACCAGGGGAAGCGGCGCAGCCGGGTGATTGAGGCCGCAGGGCTCGCCGTCCTAGAGCTGGCAGACGGGACGTATCGCCATTTAAGCGCAGAGCATGAGGCAGCCAAGCTCTTGCCAGCCCCTGTCGGCTTCGCTGTATCGGAGGTCAAGTCTGAAGCCTATTCACCTGACGATTTACTGATCTTATCAAAGATCAGCGAGGGCATGGCTCAAGAGAAGGTGGCGAAGATCTGCAACACCAACCAAACGTATGTCAGTCGCCTGGTTCGGCGGTGGAAAGATCAAACCGGCATGGTGTAAGTGACTGATTGATACGCTGACTGGAGACTGACTGAGGAGGCAAGTCACACGACTGACTAGCGCAATCACCTCAGTTGACACACACATCAGGGAAGGGGAGTCTATGAATATCGATTGGATGCCAACAGATTTACGAACGCTGAAAGAATATTACGCACTGAGCCAAGCCCTACTTGACCAGGTCCGAAAAGCGCCGGTTGGCAGCGAGGCAGGATTGACAGGGGTTGAGACGTATGTTGATCCTGCTACTGGTGATGTCCTTGGAACAGCAGTAGTAAACAAGCCTGTGTTTTTTGCCGCGTGTATAAAGATTGCTGAGCGTCTGAGTGAGATGATGGGGGAAGAGGCATTCACGCAATGGGCGACAAAGTTTAGGGATGCTACCCCACAAGAACGAGCGGTGATGCTTGAGCAGGAGGAAGTATGACGCATTGCCATTCTCTCAGAACCGCTACTTATTGGCTGCGCAGCCCTTGCCGTGGTGGACTTCATCACCGGCGGGCGGTTGCTCCTTTTACCAGCCATCATGTACCTATGGGCGGGCTCGCTCGCCATTGCTGTCAGCGCCTGCTTTATCGTCACCTGGCGCAGGTGCATTCGAGCGTTCACGCTCAACTACTACGGGGCGGCTGTCGGACTCGCTGTCATGGGGACAGTGCTCGGGATAGTCGACTGGGCTGCCGTTGACGTGCAGAGTTTGCAGCAGACACTCGACGTCTCATTTACCAACGCCCTGGCGCAGCTGGACCTTAACATTATAGTAATTACTCACCTGCGCAGCGCCGTCGCCATAGCAATGGCGGTGGTAGTCGCCATCAGCAACCATACAGCGGTCACCACAGCACAGCGACCGGCGCGCCGTCTTATCCTGCTTGAGCAGCTCTTGGATAGGTTTGCGCCAGTGGTGAAGGATGACCTGAAAGACGAACCGAACGTCACCAACGGGCATACCCCTATTCCGAGGCTATCCCCTGCCTCGCCTGCCTTATCAGAAGATGAAAAGCTGACACGAGCGCGTGCATACCTTTCGCAGTATCCGGACGCGAGCGATGAAGCATTGGCAGCACATCTCGGCATTGACCGCGAGGCAGCTGCACGTTTCTGGCGCTTAAAAGCCGAAGAGTCTCCCGCAAATCTCAATCAGATTGACGACAGGGGCGAACAATCAACCGACGAGCTGCCCATCTATACTGGTCAGTTCACCAGTAAGGAGCCCGCGATCCGCGCGGCTTTAGCACGCAACCCCGAGGCCTCGCCCGAGGCCATAGCAGATTTGGCAGGCGCCAGCCTACGCACAACGCAGCGCTGGCTAGACAAGATACGGAGCGAACAAGCATGAAACGATGGCTACGACGCAAAGCAGAAGACCTGTATTACTGGTGCAGCACATGTAAGGCCTGGCATCACATTTCTCATTTTCCACACTGAGGAGGCGTCATGAAACAACTTACAGCATTCAGAACAGAAGTCGAGGCAGGGACGACAATTCATCGGATTGATAATGCGGGTAAGGTCGCATATGACCCCTTTGGATACTGGTGGTGCGGCCCTGGGCTTGATAACTGTTACCCATCCTTTGAGGCCCTGTGTGCAGCGGTCGAGGATACTGATTTGCCCATATGGACGACAGAGGAGCCGATTTTACACGATTGCCCGCATTGCGGGGGAGCGCATTACACCAGGCAGGTGTGCCCACTGGCGCCGCAGGCAGAGCAAGCCCAACAAGAATACGAGGACACCCGGAAATACATGGAGCATCACTCTACAGGAGGTGACTAAATGATGGCGACCTACAAAGACGGACATTTTTTCTGTGAAGAGCATGGCGGTGGCGAGGACCAGCTTGACGGCTTTTTCTGTATGGCGTGCCTGGGTGATGAGGCAGCGATGGATCGGGAAATCGAAGAGCACGAAAAGGACTTCACCGAAGGCCAAAGCAAGCCAACGGGCCCGGTGAAGCGCCCACCCAGGTTGTGGTGAGTGCTGTGCAAGAACCATGCCAAATCAGGGCGGATGTGACCCGCATTGAGGCATCTGTTTGCCGTGTGTTTAGGGTGAGCATGGCATGATGTGTATGCGTATGGACAACTGGACGTGATGAAATAGTATGTAAGGAGGGCCTATTCGATGAGTGAGGTGAATTATGGAGAATAAATATACTGGCATACCTATGTCAACACTTGTAAGAATCCCCCTCGCAGGCATCACACGGCTCTGTTGGTGGTATCCGCTTGAGCCCAACCGCGAGCAAACCCTGGACACTATAGGTGAACTGATCTCGCAGGGCTATCAGCAAGTCAGGGAGGAAGAACTCCCCTTCATCGCCAGCCAATTACATGATTTGTGCCTGATGCTACCACATGCACGAGGGATGCCTGCGGTGTACTACTATAGACCTGGTGAGCAGGCATATCCGCCAGTCATCCTGTGTTATGCTCTCCCACCACAACTCGAACAATCGATTATCTACGTCACCGACTTTCTCCCACCTCCCGAGATCGGCGAATACGCACTTGTGGCAGATGAGAAGGGAGGAGGACATGTCTACAGGATCACCGACCTGGGAAGTGCAGCCCGCCAGGGCTGGCGCGAGATGGGCGAGCAACTGCGCCAACTTTCCGCCCCGGTGAGCTGGCCACCTCCTGGAGCAAGCAACCCTGCTTATCAAGCTGAGAGCACTCGCGACTTGCAAGAGGCTCTGCGTCAGAATTGGGAAGTGCAATGGAGAATTATACAGGCAAGGGCAAAAGAGCTAGCACGTGACTACTACGCCTATTCCTTGTTACCACTGGAGGAACGCAACTCTTCTCTTGTAGAGGCTGTGAATGCCCCCAGCGTAGTACAGTGGCCATTACCAATGGAGGGAGCGGCAGCAGAACTACCAAAGAAGAAACGAGGGAGGCGCCCGCATATTCCCCCTCAGCCACTCGTAGCACGCGAAGGGGATCGTTTCACGATCCCCTCTGACACACTGAACTATGCCATCATCAAGCAACTCCGCGACAAAGGTGCTTACCAGCTCTATGAGAGCCAGGGCATAGCGGAAAGCAAGGCATCGCTCCCTAAAGAGAAGGGGAATCTGCTTATCACTATACGTCCGCAAGAGGGTGAGGGCTTCGATACGATTTTCTCCGCACTCAACACACTGGGGGATGCATGCGCCGATACGTACATTACCCTTATGGGCATAGCGATAGAAAAAAACGGAACCCAGCATATCCGCACACCCTTCTCCATTGATCCAGACGACATATTAGCGTGGCGCAAACTGAAAAAAAAGCACGGCAGTTATACCCCCCTGCAAAGAGCAGCGGTCATCGGACATCTGAAGACACTCTCACAAACCCATGTGCTCGCTATTATTCCAGGGAAACCCACCACCGCAGGGCACAGGAAAGGGAAGAAAGGCGATCAAGGAACAACACTCAAGGCAGAAGGCGCGCTCATTGACCTGCTCTCTTGGAGAATAGGTGAATATAAGACGATTACCGGCGAGGAAGTATGGGAAAAACGAGGGGTTGCTATAGGCCCGTGGGTGACCATGATACCTGAACTGAATGCCCGAACCGCAACTATATTACGTGAAGTGCTTGCCTACTCCGCGAAAAATCAAAAGTATCAGAAGCGACTAGGAATTTACCTCACAATCATGTTCCGCGTCAACGCTCATAAAAAGGACGGTGTTGTTACACGCTCCATGACAGCGCTGCTTGATGGAGCTGGCATTATTCCAGACCTCGATCACCCTGCAAGATTCAGAGAGGCTATCGAGTTTGCTCTTGAAGAACTCAAACGGGCCAACGTCATAGGTGACTATACCCGCATTATAGAGGCAACCTCTGAAGAGCAAGAAGCACGCATACGAGAGCAGGCATATCATTGGCCGGACATTTACATGGCACAATCGTGGCATTTTTTGCCTCCAGACTACGCAAAAGAGCAATACAAACGTCTCGCCAAAGGGCCTGAGAAGCAAAGTTAAGTAGAATCAGCTTGTAATTACAATATCCAGATTGAACGGCGGAATATCCAGATTGAACGGCGGAATATCCAGATTGAACGGCGGAATTGTTTTTGGTAAATTGGCCTGTGGTGAGGCTTCACGTGCCATCATTTTTGCTAATAAACTTAATGAAATGAAGTGCACACCGCCCCTATCGCTAACGCAGGGGCGGTGTGCTACTCTCGACGTGATCCCACGTTTCTGCTGCTGCAGAAAGAAAATCTACCCGCCCCACCAGGGCCAAGTCGAAAAGTGGGCGACCGCTCAGGTCGCCCGGATAGGAGTTATCGTGGTTGACACTACTCACTCCCAGGCAGATGATAACACCTCTGACGAGAGATGGGGGATGATCGACGACCTCTCTGCTGCACTTGCCAACGAACATAGACGACACGCACGGGGCGACTCGCTCCTTGTAGAAGATGTGGTAGGGCAGGCTGAAGCATCCCTTCGTAAGATTCGCGCGGGCAGCACACCCTGTATCGCTACTCAGTCGGTCGGAGATTTGCTTCCTGGCTACTGGGCACACATCGGCAGGCGTCGTGAATGCGCCACTACTGGCTTTACGCGCCTGGATGATGCGCTTGGCGGCGGCCTGGAATCACAACGCCTGCTGGTGCTGCTGGGAGCGCCTGGTGTTGGGAAAACAGCGTTTACCAACCAGGTTGCTGATCATGTTGCCAATAGTGGCCGCCCGGTCCTTTACGTGACCTCAGAGGACCGCCCTTATGACCTGCTGGCCAAGACCCTGGCACGGATCGGGCAGGTGAAATGTTATACGGCAGTGCTCAAGGGCTGGGAAACGGAGCGAACGAAGATTAATGCAGCGCTCGCCATGGCTGCTGAGCGGAAAAGTAGCGAGCGACTACGCTACGTTGATGCATCCTCCGGCCTTGCGCTTTCCACTATGAAGGCCCTGGCAGAAGAGCATTTCACCCGCTACACCCAGGCAGGTCAGGGTGTCCTCATTGTCGATTACCTGCAGCGCCTGGCGCGAGCCCAGCGCGATCTCGTCGGGACTGGTCGGGATCTCAGAGAGGTGGTGACGTTGCTCACTGAACAACTGCGAGCCGTCGCCGTTGACCTGGATTGTACCGTTCTTGCGCTTGCTTCTCAGAATAGAGCATCGGGCTACAACGGGAACAACTCGCTGGCCTCGGCCAAGGAATCTGGCGATATTGAGTACACAAGTGATGCGCTTATGGCGCTGGTGGAGGATACGAAGCGCCAGCCTGGCACATCTTTTCTTGAGGCTCGTCTCCTGCGGATTGATAAAAACCGGCAGGGACGTGTGACCGGCGATGCCCCTATACAACTGGATTGGTGGCCTGACCGCCAGATGTTTACCGACGTTGCCAGGTAAGGATGATCGACCATGCTGACTGCCAAACACTTTGCACACCTCGATATTCCCACTGAGGTAGAGCGCCATACAGGAACGAAACTACGCCCCCATTCGCGATCTGGTCGCCAGTGGGTAGGGGCATGTCCCTACCAGGATTGTAGCGTCGATGATAATGGTTTTATGGTCTGGCCTGATCTGACCGATAGAGGACGCCATTATTATTGTCGTGGCTGCAGGCGCGCTGGAGATCTGGTGCAGCTCCTACGGGATATCCGGGGCTACAGCTTCCACCAGGCCTGTGAAGTGTTGGAGATCATCAGTCCCTATCATGGGAATGGGATTCCAGTCCCAGCTCTGCCACGTGTGCCCAGACAGCCGCCAGTGCCAGGGAAGGATTGCCTAGTCCTACGGGCGATCTACCCGCGTGCCAGGCTTGCCTTGAAGCATCCACGAGCCTCGGCCTATCTGGCTGCGCGTGGCATTCCCTTTGATCTGGCGGACGAGCTGGGGGTTGCATACATCCCGCCGTTTGACGCGGCGACTGATGAGCAGCGAACTCTTGCTGCCTGGTCTGATCGTTTGATCTTTCCCCTCTCGTCTCCTGCAGGGCAAGGCTTTACCGGGCGATCGCTGGCCTACTGGACACCTGGCATGGATGAGTACGAGCACAAGCAGCTCCTCGACGAACACAAGGTACCCCGCTACAAGACAACCTACCCGGCAGGATACTTTCACGCTGAAGTGCTGCTGACCTGCGAACATGTCACCTTTGTAGAAGGTCCTATGGATGCCTGCGCGCTACTTGCCGGGGGAGTAGCCGATGCACTGGCGACTTGTGGCACGTCACTTGACCCTGCCGTTATTCCGATTAGAATTTGTAATGCGACCCTGGCCTACGACGGCGACGAGCGCGGCAAGATCGCAGCGCGAGAGGTGCGCAGGGTACTACGCCGCGCTGGGATCTCGACAAGCATTGTCACCCCTCCAGCAGACGACATGGGCAAGGATTGGAGCGAACGGTACCGGCTGCATGGCGCTGCTGGTCTGGCACCTCTCCTACTACGACAAGAGCGGAGTCAGGTGGAAGTCTCTCTGCCGGAGATTCCTGCAGCGGCGGAGGTATGCTGTGTATGTGGTTGTGTGCCTGTATGGGATCAAGGGTACTGCCTTGCGCACTGGCAGGAACGAGAAAGCGCGAGCGAACGGGTACCGTTCACGTCAGCAGAGCACTTTTTAGGCGTGGTGGCCACCATCGCCGCAAGTTTACGAGCATCGACTGGCGCGACCTGGGCAGTAGAAATAGTGCCGAAGGGCTACACCCTGGACCGCCATATCAGGGTGCTTGAAGAGCAGGAGAGGAAACGGACCCAGCCTCAGAGAGTGACTCGAGGAGTGAGTGCTGCACAGAAACGAGCTCGTACCCCTGCGTGGCTCCTTCCCGGTACAAGCGATTACAACAGGCTCCTGGAGCATCTCAGACGCAATAACGAACCCGGGTATGATGCTGAGGGTGAGGTTGCCTCTCGACGAACTGCCTGGGAAGCAGAGATGAAACAGCGAACAAGTTGACCAGACCTGCGGATATGCTATCATTATATATAATGATTCGATTGTGCTGGACAGCCCAGCAAGAAAGGACTGATCACCGATGCATTTTGTTCAATGGATGCAAGCTTTTACGCCGGAGAAGCTGACCCGTCTGCACGCGCTGCAGGAACAGTTTGCGCGTCTCACCCACGAGATAGACCTGCTGTTCCCTGAGCCTGGTGAGAGTTCAGCCGTCTCGCTTGAGCGTGTGAGCCCGGGTGCCCGCGCGGAGATGGATGCAGGGCTTTCGCAGTGCGAGCAGGCACTCTCCAAACTCCTGCGTGCTATCGATGAATACAATGACGCCGGCGGCTTTACCGAAGGGCTGCACCTGCCGCATCTCGTCGCTTCATAACGACGTCAGCAGAAAGGAAAGGACATGGCAACCGTAAAATATGTTCGCAAGCCGCCGCTCTCCACGCGCATGCAAGCCGTGCGCAAACAGGCGGAGCAACTGATCGCCGCGAAGCCGAAGGCTGTGGGACCAAAGAAAGGGAAAAAGTCATGACTGAGAGTTTTATCGATGGCCTCGGACGACGCTATCTTGAGTCGATAGGCCAGAGCGCTTCCTTGCCTGCACAGGCGGATCCGGTCGAGGAGGCAGGCCGCGCACTTCAGCAGGCCCAGGCGCGCTTGCAACTGGCAGAGTCGCGCCGTGCGACTATTCCGTATGACCACCGTCAGCCCCAGCGCCTTCGCGAGTGGAGAGCAGCAGTCTCCGAGGTCGAGGCTGCGAAAGTGGGCGTCGCGACTGCCGAGCGTGCGTTCAACGTGGCGCGCAACGATGCTGCCTCCGCTCGTATCCAGGCAGGTTTCCGCGCAAAGGAGAAGGAACGAACAGAGCAGCAAGAACGCGAGCAGAAACAGCATGCCATGTTGGAGGAAGCGGCGTACCAAGAAAGAGCCTGGTCGGCATATGTTGCCGAGGGAGGTAGCCGTGCCGAGTTCGACAAGGCGTTCCCGGGACTCTGGCATGCCGAGCTCAAGCGGCGCACACTGGAGCGCATGGGGGCCCAGGAACGAGAGCTTAGGGCGAGCGGGCGTTATCAGCTCTAAGGAACGGCCATGTTCGACAAAACCCGCAAACCAGCCATTCACCGGGGCCGTGGCCACCGCATGAGTGCCCGGCAGCGTAAGGCAGCGCAAGCGGCGTTCCTTGCCTCGTTCGCGTTCACTGCGAACATCACCGCTGCCTGTTCGCAGGCCAATATCGACCGCTCAACCTTCTATGAGTGGACCGAACATGACGAGCAGTTCAGCATGCGCTATCACCAGGCCGGGGAAGCTGCAACTGATGTGCTGCTGGCCGCTGCCTGGCATCGGGCCGTACGCGGCGTAGAACGGTACAAGCTTCATAATGGAGCCCCGGTTATGCTCAAGGTCGGTGAGGATGCTGAAGGGAAGGCCATCATGTCCCCGCTCATCGAACGGGAGTACAGCGATACGGTACTCTTGCGGCTCCTGGCCTGGCGCATCCCTGCATTCCGTACCAACTCACAGGGGGATGCAGATAACACCATCCTGCCCAAGGAGTATGTTATCTCAGACGGCCCGGACGGATTCAACCCCGAACTGGAGGGCACAGAGGAGTAGCAGGTGCTACGTTGCAGGGGGCAGGTGCTACCTGCCCCCGCCTATCCCAACGCAACACGCCCCCAGGTGGACCGACCGGACACCATGGTGGACAGGGGGTGGGGGTGTCCACTATCCGCTCTGGTCGGTAGCATAATCCCGCCTGAAAAGCTGATTGAGCGAACCGGACACCCGCTCAAAAATACCCTGCGTTTTACCCCCTGTGTTGTCAAAAGTGTCCGGTGTCCACCAACCATCCGAGCAACCGACCACCGACCGACCGGGTGACAGCTAAAAAAGGGCGAGTGAAAGATGCTGACCAGGGCTTAGAGCCACTCGATCCCGAGATCGCGCAGGCCATTCGCAACTATCGGGGCTATGAGGTGTAACGCCGGACACCGACCGGACACCCCCATCCCTGTCCACTGTCCACCAATCGAGCGAGCAACTATCCGACTCGGCCCACATATCCCCCCCAGTGGTTGTACAACCTACAATCAGCGCTGCGTGGTACAATGAGAGCAGTCGGACACGTTCTTTTCTGGTGGTTCGCGCTCTTCCCTGGTGGTGATGAGAGGGCGCCTCGTTGTGGCGAGGGACACAGGCGAGGCGCGCCTCGGGGGCGAGTTGTTCACACCTGTGGATAACAGGATGTTATACTGAGGGCAGATGAGTAAGGAGGATGGTTCGCACATGGCACGGTTGATTGAGACAGGAACACATGTGGCGCTGCCGCTGCGGGGGCGTGTGCATGGCAAGCAACTGGCGCGGTTGTGCGAACTCATCCAGGAATTGACCGACCGCAATGGCGGCTGGGGCAAGGTTCATCTAGACATACGAGGTGGCTGTATCCATAGTGTGAGCACAGAGACAACGGAACTCTTCG